>Ga0049083_10000264_pt1 | contig 17857 bp, 13 predicted proteins | sample GreLakmeMI27MSRF_FD_66719 | JGI IMG/M metagenome (GOLD analysis project Ga0049083, IMG submission 66719) | Freshwater lentic microbial communities from great Laurentian Lakes, MI, USA - Great Lakes metaG MI27MSRF | ecosystem: Environmental > Aquatic > Freshwater > Lake | place: Great Lakes...
TCGTCCACTGTTCTCCTTTTGTAGCTTTGTTTAAACCTATTAGCGCATTTATTTCTTTTACAGAAACTTGAGCAAGACTAAAAACAGAGAATAATAATGCAATGAGAGTGTAAGTTTTATTCATTTTTGATTTGATTTAGATAAACATAACGGGCGTGAAATTATTTTTAAACTCGTTTAAATACAAATAATATCGATTAAATACATATAAAGTATTGTTAAATAGCTATTAATCTTACATAATGATATGTTTTCAAATAATTGACTTTACAATCACGAACTATTTTTCTACTCAAGTGGTCCAAAAAATTTGTAAAATGGACTTTGATGACACAATGTTAAATGAACATTTTTATTACATTTGAATTATTAAAAATTTGGAAACTACAACTTACAAAATATATACTTCCGTAACTCAACTTCCAGAGGGTTGGGACGAAGTAGCCATTCAAAATACTTTTTTACAGAGGGCCTATTTAAAGGTGTTAGAAACTTCAGCGCCAAAAAATATGCAGTGTTTTTTTATTGGAGTTTTTGAAAAATCTGAACTTATCGGTGTAGTGCTTGCCCAATATTTAAATTTAACTAAATTAGAATCGTATGGGGAAAGAGACAAATGCATCAAAACATTTATAAGAAATTTTGTTTTTAAAAACTTTGCCTCACAGGTACTTTTTATTGGCAATAATATGATAACTGGTCAAAATTCGTTTGCATTTAAACATGCCAACAATTATCAACTAATTTCTAATGCCTTATCCAATTGTGCCCTTGAACTTGATACTCTTTTAAAAAGTAAAAAAATAAAAGTTCATTTAATTTCACATAAAGATTTTTATACTGAAACTGCTCTAGAGTTAAAAAAAATAGACTTTTCTGATGCTTACGAATTCAAAACACAGCCCAATATGATTTTTGAATTAAACAAATCGTGGAAAAAAAATGAAGATTATATTTCTGCTTTTTCAAAGAAGTATCGCGATCAATACAAGCGTGCAATAAAAAAATTTGATGGAATAACCTATAAAGAACTAACATTAGAAGAAATTGTTAGCTATGAATCTGAAATCTATCAATTGTATTTTAGTGTGGCTAAAAATGCGCCATTCAACACATTCTTTTTAAATACAAATCACTTCTCCACATTCAAAAAACAGTGTGAAAACAAATTTATTCTTGTGGGCTATTTTTTAGATTCTGAGCTAGTAGGATTTCACACATTGGTTCTTAACAACAAAACGCTTGAAACCTATTTTCTGGGATATAAAGAAGAAATACAAAAAGAGAGAATGCTCTACTTAAACATGCTATATACCATGGTGAAATTTGGAATTGAGAATAAGTACAGCAAAATAATCTTTGGGAGAACAGCACTTGAAATTAAAAGCTCAATTGGCGCATTGCCCATTGAAGTGTCGGGGTTCATCCAACATAAAAACAAAATAATAAATAAGTACTTTCACATAATTTTCCCAAAACTAGAACCTACACTAGCATGGCAAATACGACATCCCTTTAAATAATTTTATAAGTTATCAATTTCTCCTTGAACCAATTCCCATTCTTCTAGAAGATTATCCAATTCATGTTTTTTCTTATTGTAGGCCGTGAAAAAATTCGCGTCTTCAATAGATTTGTCATAATTTGAAGCCAGTGCTTTATCATCAGTTTGAATGTCTAATTCTAACTGCTTAATTTGACTTTCAACTTTACTTAATCGGTTTTGCAAAGATTTACTTTTCTTTTGATCTTCATAAGATACTTTAGACACGTCTTTTACAACGTCTTTCTTTACTATCTCCTTTTTCTCAACCTCCCGCATATTTTCCAAATTGCGCTGTTCTAAAAAAAAGTTGATGTCACCCAAATATTCTTTAATCTTTTGGTCTTTAAATTCATAGACAATATTTGACATTCCTTGTAAAAAATCTCTGTCGTGAGAGACTAGTAGTAAAGTACCCTCGTATTTTTTTAAAGCAGCTTTTAATACATTTTTAGACTTAATATCTAAATGGTTTGTGGGTTCATCCATAACCAACACATTTATAGGTTGGAGTAACAATTTACACAAAGCCAATCTATTACGTTCACCACCAGAGAGAACTTTTACTTTTTTATCTACGTCATCACCTCGAAACAAAAAAGAGCCCAACATATCTCTCACTTTGGCGCGATTAGTATCGGTAGCGGCGTTGGTCATGGTCTCTAAAAGTGTAATCTCACCATCTAAATACTCGGCTTGATTTTGGGCAAAATAACCTAACTGCACATTGTGACCCAATTTAATTGACCCGGTATATTTAAATTCATTTACAATTGCTTTCATAAACGTGGACTTCCCTTGCCCGTTTTGACCAACAAAAGCAATCTTACTTCCACGTTCTACGAGCAGTGAAATATTTTTTAAAATGGTTTTGTCTCCATATGCTTTGGTAACATGTTCAGCTTCTATAACAACTCTTCCTGGGGTTTGCGATACTGGAAAGGAAATATTCATTACAGAATTATCGTCTTCATCTACTTCAATCCGTTCTACTTTATCAAGTTTTTTTATTAATGACTGAGCCATTGAAGCTTTAGATGCCTTAGCTCTAAACTTTTCAATAAGCTTTTCCGTTTCTTCTATTTTTTTAGCTTGGTTTTTTTGTGTAGCCAATTGTTTCTCGCGAATTTCTTCGCGAAGGACTAAATATTGTGAATACGGTTTATTATAATCATATGATTTTCCTAAAGAAATTTCAATAGTCCGATTGGTTACATTGTCTAAAAACATTTTATCATGAGATACAATTACTACCACACCAATAAAATTTCTCAAAAAACCTTCAAGCCATATAATACTTTCAATATCTAGGTGATTGGTTGGCTCATCCAATAATAAAATATCATTTGATTGTAATAATAACTTGGCGAGTTCAATACGCATTCTCCAACCTCCAGAAAAAGTAGCAGTTTGATTAGTAAAGTCTTCTCTTTTAAAGCCTAGTCCTAACAATATTTTCTCTGTGTCTCCTACATAATTATAGCCGCCTAATAATTCAAAACGATGCGTATAGTCAGACAAATCTTCAATTATTTGGCTATAAGCTTCGCTTTCATAATCAGTCCTAGACACTAATTGGTGATTAATTTTCTCAAGTTTTTTCTCAACCTGTTTAATTTCTGTAAAAGCTTCATAAGCTTCTTCAAGCACCGTTCTGCCCTGTTCAAAATCAATATCTTGCCTAAGAAATCCTAATTTAACTTCTTTTTCAGTAGCTATTTGACCCGAATCGGGTTTGAAATCGCCAGCTAATATTTTTAGCATCGTTGATTTTCCGGCACCGTTTTTTCCGACAAGTCCAACTCTATCTCCAGAGCCTAACCGAAAAGTTACCTCTTCAAAAAGATAGGAGCCGCCAAAAGAAACCGATAAGTTATGGATATTTAACATAGAGAAAAAGAATAGTATATTAGTTATGAAACCTTCCATTGGGTTTACCTTTGTGAAACCAAAACGGAATGAAATTTAAATTTTTGCAAATGTTAAAAAAAGGATCCAAACTAAATAGCATTTTAACAGGAACTTGTCCGAGATGTCAGGAAGAAAAGATGTATGTTAATAAAAATCCGTATAAATTGTCAAGTTTATTTGAAATGAACGAAAAATGTAGCATTTGTGAGCTACATTATCAAATCGAACCCTCTTTTTTTTATGGCGCTATGTATGTCAATTATGCCCTAACTGTAATTGTTTGCGTGGCCACTTTTGTAATTGCCAAATTACTTTTAAATTTTACATTGACTTCTACCATTATAGCCATTATATCAGCCCTAGTTATATTAATGCCTATAAACTCTAGATTATCAAGAAACATATATATTAATATGTTTGTAGGCTATGAAAAGGATGCTATCAAGAAATAGGATATCTTTTGATATCTATAGTTTTATCTAGTGGTTTACCATGTTCGATGGAATTAAAAAGTTCCAAAGCCATTGAAGGCGCGAGCATTACTCCTCTTGTCCCTAAACCATTTAAGATATGTAGATTTTTGTAGGTTGGATGAGTGCCAACCAAAGGTTTTCTGTCTTTCACTGTTGGACGAACTCCCGCAAGATGATCAAGTACTTCAAAATCACAAGTAAGAATCTCTTTTAATTTAGTAAATAACTCACTTTTACCTTCATCTGTTGGGCAATTGGTTTTATCTTCCCAATTATATGTAGCACCTACTTTAAAAATGGAGTCTCCTAAGGGAATGATGTATATGCTTGTATTTAATATTACATCTAACTTTAAATTTGGAGCCTTAATCGTAAGTAGTTCCCCTTTGGTACCATCTAGAGGTAAATAGTTAAAAAAGGGATTATTATGTAAGCCAAAACCCTCAGCAAAAATTATATGTTTAGCTTTACTATTTTGATATTGTATATAATCCTCAAAAAAAACAAGTTGGGAGTAGTCAAAAAAAGAAGTAGAAAACAAATCCAAACTTTTTAGATAGTCATGATATTTTTCAAGTAGTATTGGCGTAGAAACAAAACCGGTTTTTAAAACTTGACCATAACCAAAAGGGGCCTGTAATCCTTGCATTTGCTTGATGACAATTGAAGTGGATAGAAAATCAGTTAAGTTGGGATTATCTGAAGCAGTAAACCAATTATTTTGCTCTTCTATTGAAAAAAACTTTCTATAAATTGGTAATTTATAATCAAAATGCAGTACTAGTTTTTTCTCTATGGAACTATAAAACTGAGCAGCAAAATCAAGTTGCATTTTTGCATTCCAAACTTCTGTGAATCGTTTTAATATTACTGGGTTATATAGCCCAGCGGCTATAACAGAAGAATTTTGAGAATAGTTCTCGTATACAAAAAAAGATTTTTTGTTTGCCAGTAAAGTTTCGGCAAAGGAAATTCCCGCTAAACCCGAACCAACAATTACAAAATCTAACATAGTTATTACTAGCTAAAAAAAACTCTCATCCTTTAGATGAGAGTTTTATATTTTAAAATAAAAATTGAATTAGTAATTCCACATATCCGATTCAAAGTTTCGGATTTTTTCCTTCACTCTTTCCGATTCTAGAAGCTGATTTAAGGCGTTATCTTTCATGTACTTCTCAATCTCTCTATCCCCATATACATTTTCTTCTTTGTAAATATTACCACTAAATCGTCGTGAATTTAACAAATGATCAAAAGAAATAGGCATAGCAGTATTTTTATCATTAAAAGATTTTGCAACATGTAAAACATCGCGTACGGCAGGAAAATAAATCCAAAATAACTCTATTGTATCAGTATTGCTTTTAGCTTTATCTCTAGCTTCAGTCGCAAGTGGGCAAATTGCGAGTAATCTGTATTTCATTTCACTTTGACGTTTATCAAAATACCAAAACCCTTTAATTTTAAAGCCTGAAATGTCAGATGCATCTAAAACAGTCTCATTAACATATTGTTTATCTAATACTAATCTTCCTGCTCTATACCCTTCAGCATCCTTGTTAAATTCATCGAAACCAGCATCTGTTGTATCAACATATTTGAATGTGCTAGTCATATCTTTTAGGGCTTTTTTAGCATTAAAATAATCATCCCCATAAACTTCGGAAATTTTTCCAGATTTAATACCATTTAATAAAACTTGAAAAAGAGATCTTCTATCCTTAGCAACAAATGCTGTATCAACAGGGTAATAAAGGGGAAAGTTTACTCTTTCGTCAAGATCAATTTCTTCCCAAATCATTTTACCCATCAATACATCTCTATCATGAACATAGCCATAAGGGAGTGGTTTGTCATTATCTGATTCTAATTGAGCCGCTGTTTTCTTCCCAATATCTTCAGGTGTTTTAGCATTTAACAAATTAGATTGTGCAGAAGAAATAAAACTTCCAATAAAAACTAAAACTGCTAATAAAAGGTTTTTCAATTTCATAATTTTATTTATTAATTCTAACTAACAAAAGTAGTTAGAAAATTTATTGTAATTCGTATACTGCAGGAGCAGCAGTCTTAGTTTGGATTCCAGAACCCTCACCAACTATCTTTGTTTTAACATCAGAAACAGTAATTAAATCACCTTTACTTGCTCTGCCAAGAGCAGCAGCACAAGCGGCATTTACTCGGTCACCGTTTACAACAATAGAAGCTTGCCCTTGAACTTTAAATACAAACTGTGTAACTTGAAACTTTAAATCATAGAGAAAGTCGGGTAAAACAGCTGTAACTGTTGAAGATTGTAGTCTCGACTTTGCCCCTTTTTGTGCTCCGATTGTACCACCAATAGCTGCTACAGGAGCTGGAATACCTTTAATTCTAAATACTTTACTATCAGACACTTTTTTTCCATCTGCCATCGTTCCGGTTGCTGTTACAGTAACCGTTTCACCACTTGAAGGGTTTAAGTTGTATTTACCTTTACCGCCTGCTGAAGATAATCCAGGTGCTGAGGCTGTAACTGCATTATCTGGTATACCACCAAATGAAATAGTCATAGGATTAGGTAAGCCACGATAAACTACGTTCATTTTGTCTGCAGATATATTGGCTGTATTTGGTCTAGGTACAACAACATAGGTTCCTTTAAAATCAAGTGGAACTGATTTTCCGTCTTCTAGGAACGTAAATTTACCTCCTAAGTCATGTTCACCAACACCACCAGCCGTCATGGATATTATAGCCTGACCGTTTTCAATTCGTCCAGGTCCTTGGAAAGAAGTTGGAACCGTATTTTTGTCATATCTTCCTAACACTACTTTACCCGTGATTGTTTCTCCTTCGAAATAAGCATTTTTATCTAAAACAACAATGGCTTGAAAATTTTTCATAGAAGCTGCCTCTTTGTATGCATTTCCTAAGAAAATATTGTAAGACTCATTTTCAATCGTTTTCAAATCATTTTGTAATGCTGTTAACTTAGCTACTGAAGCAATTGCAGGATACCCTTTGTAGTGGTAATCTAAATACAATTGTTTTATACCTTCTCTACTTTTAACTTTGTCTGTATTAAACATCTTGTTTATCTTAATCATTAAAGACTGATATTTAACATCTTTACTAAATAATGCTTTCATTTTATTTCTGTAGGCATCAATTTTGCCAACAATCTCTTTACCTCTCACAGAATAACCATCACCAGCAAACCATTTTTCATCTATGTTACTTTTGTCCATAGCTTCATATGGTAAAACCCCATTTTCAGCTTTAAAATCTTTTAAGATGTCATCAGATTTAATCTTGTCTATAAATTCATATAAATCATTAGTAGAAGAGTTAACTTCTTTTGACATAGCTAAAGATTGGATAAAACCAGGATTTTCTGCTGCTTTTTGGCCTAATAGCTGAGCTAACTTTGAATTTTGTTCAGTTTGAGAATTATTTATAACGGTAAATTTATCGTTCATTAAACCAAACGCGGTTAATACTTCTTTGGACATGTTTAATGCCAACATTGCGATGAAAACCAAATACATAAGGTTAATCATCTTCTGTCTAGGGGTTAATTTTCCTCCTGCCATTTTTTCTAATTAGTTTAAATTATTATTATTTATAATATATAGTTAAAAAACTAATTATCCTTTATTGTTCATTGCAGAAAGCATTCCACCATATACATTGTTTAATGTAGATAGATTAGAAGTTAAGCTTTGCATTTGATCTTTTAATTTTAAATTGTTTTCGGCAACCTCGTCATTTATTTTAACATTTCTTTCAGCACTTTGTAATTGTACTTGATACATGCCATTTAACGTTTCTAATTGAGAAGCGGCTTTTGTCATTTCTTCAGCATATTTTTTTGTTGAAGAAATAGAATCCACTGTAGGAGAAATTGCTTTTGCGGCACTTTCAAAGTTCTTAATACTATTTCCAAGACTTTCCATAAGTGCACTATCAATTCTAGCCTCTTTAAGCATCTCGTCTAATTTTTGAGATAACAAGCCCTGTGCTTCTTTAGGATCTTCTTTTTTGGCAACTTTCGCTTTTACTTCACCACCATCTAATTCAGGATACACAATTGACCAGTCATAATCTTTGTCGGGTGCATCAAAAGCAGACAATCCAAAAATTAGTGCTTCGGTTAATAATCCGACTATCAACATAGGACCTGCATAAGGCCAGTGTTGAAGTTTAAATAATGCTCCAACAATTACAACTGCTGCGCCCATTCCGTAGGCAAAATTCATAACTTTTTTAGGTAGTAAAGCCATAATAAAATAAAATTTAGTTAATTAAGTTAAATATTTAAGGTTTGTTTAAATTACTTTTTAGAATTGTCTTTTTTGGTATCTTTTGTTCCCATGTAATCTTGAACAGTTCTGAAACCAATATAACTTCTTGCAGAATCTGCATATTCAAAATCTCTAGTGCTCACTTGAAGAAAATAAGCTACGTCCTTCCATGACCCGCCACGAACAGTTTTCCTTTTATTTTTCTTATCGGAAACATTAGGATTTATTGTAGATACATATTCATAGGAAGCTGCGTCATAAGAAGTATCTGTCCATTCTGATACATTTCCAGACATGTTGTATAAGTGGTACCCATTAGGTTCGTATGAATCTGCTTCAACCGTGTAAAGGGCTTGATCAGCAGCATAATCACCTCTATTAGGCTTGAAATTAGCTAAAAAACAACCTCTGTCATTTTTAGCATAGGGCCCTCCCCAAGGAAAAGTAGCTGATTCTAGACCCCCACGGGCAGCGTATTCCCATTCAGACTCAATAGGCAGTCTGAAATAGTTTACAAGATCTTGCTTTTTCTTTTTTGACTTAATATAAGAATTCTTATTTAAAGTTCTCCAAGCACAAAAAGCTTTAGCTTTCCACCACGTAACCCCTACTACTGGATAATCGCTATACGCTTGATGCCAAAAATAATCATTATGCATCGGCTCATTATATGAATAAGCAAAATCTCTTACCCAAACGGTAGTATCAGGGTATATCCCATAAGATGTGTCTTTAATAAAATCACTTCTTTTTTTGCCTTTTTTAGCTTTAGCAGCCGCTTCAACATCCATTTTGGTATATTTGAAAATTAATTTATCTACATCTACAGTCCTTAAGCCATTAAAAGACTCCTCTAATGGTAAGTAAATTTCATCCATCATAACTTGGGTATATGCTTCGTCTGGATACTTGCTAGCATCTTTAATTAACTTAGAAGACTCCTTGGAAGACCTATCCAATGTTAACAAATCGGGATATGTTTCTTCCATGTATTTCTCGTAGGGACTTTTCTCTTTACCGTTTTCTTTATTTGTTTTTTTCTGTTTGTAAGCAAAATCAGCAATACCACCACCTTTACCGGAAGATTTACCAGCGTCTGTAGAAGATGTCGCACCAAGCTCATCGGCTCTATCTGCTAAACGAACTCTAATAATGGAATCTTTAACCCATTCTACAAATTGACGGTATTCGCTGTTGGTTATCTCTGTTTCATCCATGTAAAAAGAACGCACTGTAACCGTTTTGGTTGGTGCATCCTGCATGTTAGCCGGATCATCATCAGATTTACCCATGATGTATGCTCCACCAGGAATCAAGACCATTCCAAAAGGTTTTTCTGGATTCCATTTTCTTCCTTTAACTCCTACCAATTCTCCTTTATCGCTAGAACCACCACAACTGGATAATAAAGCTAATAATGATGCAAATGTTATGAACTTCTTCATATTACTATTTTGGGTTATTTTTTTTATTTTTTCAGCCCGTAAACCTATTTATAATTTTCGAAAAAAACAATTAATTGTGATTAAAAATAATTATCCTAAATAAAATTGGATTTCAAAAATAAAAAACGAATTGAAATTCCTTAAAAAAATTACGATTAAATGCTTTTTTTATCGTTTAACTGTTAAATAATTTAATTTTAATAAGGTAATTCTTTATTTTCTTGCAAAATTAAATTAAGTTTTTTCGTTGCGCCTTCCACCATCTTTCAGGAATTTCATTGTTACAAGCTCCTAAATAATCTTCATGTGAACAAGATAATAACGTGTATTTATTTAGATTATTGTGCCGCCCTGTTAAAAAATGTATCTCTATCCACCATCTTCCTGTTTTGTTACTTTTATAAAAGACCAATTCATCATTATCTAGAGGCACAATATATTTCAAATAATTATCCCTAGTGCCAAAGGGATACTCGTTTGATCTATAATTCACCCCTTCTATGAAGTACCAAATTATTTGACTAATAATAACTGCACTGGCACTTGAATTATCATAATTAAAAATCCCAAAAGAGCTTACTTTATCACTTATACCCGCATATCTGGATAAGCCACAAATTTCTTTACCACTAAATCCGTTTGGACTAAACGGACTAAAACTACCCGTACAGTTTGAAATAACAGAATTTAAATCCAAACTAACAATATCTGCATCTCGCAATGCCGGCTCCGATAATTCGATATGGTTTGAAATCTCACCTAATCTATAGGCATCAAAAAATAACTTTTCTATTAAATCTATTTCTTCCTGTGAATTATAATAAGTTTGATAACCAATATTAGTATAATTAAAAAGGTTGTTGGGTTCGTCTAAAATAATTTTTGACAAATATGATTTTGAAGATATTTGTTCCTCCTGCTTGCCAAAATCAAAAGTACTATCAATAGAAACCAAATTAACCATTTGCTCAAGACTATCATAGGCTCTATACAAAGGATAAGTCAAATCTTGAGAACCTCCTATAAGTATCGGAATAATACCCTTGCGAATTAATCGCGTAGCAACTTTTTGCAAGGCAAAATAAGTGTCATCTAATGAATTACCTTGAACAATATCACCCAAATCAGCGATAGCAGCATGCCAATTCCCAGGAAAAAGGCTATATAATTCTTTCCTGATATAGTCTAAATTCAAATTTTCATTTCCATTATCGACATTGCCTCTATTTTCTAATACACCAATAATGGCAATTTTTACTGTGTCTATATCTGGAAAATCTGTGTAAGTATGAAACACAACCTTACTTCCTAATTGAAGAGAAGACAAATTGTTTTTAAAAACAATAATTTCATTATCTACAGGTGACAGAAAATCAAATTCCATAATCTATTTCTTTTTAACAACTGATTTTTTTGTTGCTGTTTTTTTTGTTGCTGTTTTTTTAGCTGGTGTTTTCTTTTCTATTAATTCTTTGACTTGATCTAAAGTTAATTTTGATGCATCAACATCCTTATTCAATTCTATTTTTAATTTTCCTTTGGTTATTACTGATTTTCCCCATCGTGCTTTCTCAACTAATATTCCCTCATCTTGCCAATTGTGAATAACCTTATCGATATTCTTTTGTAATTTCTCTTCAATTAATTCGGTAACGTCAGATTGGGATAAATTATCAAAATTATATTTTTTACTCACATTAATAAATAACCCATCCCACTTTATAAATGGTCCAAAACGGCCAACGCCTTTCTGAACTGGCTTTCCGTTGAAAGTTGCAATTGGAGCATCTGCCTGAGCTTTCTCATTTATTAATTCTAAGGCCCTATTAATAGTTACATCAAGTGGGTCCTCTCCTTTAGGCAAAGAAATAAACTGTTTTCCAAAACGGACATAAGGCCCAAAACGACCATTGCTAACTTCTATCTCTTCCCCATTATGCACACCTAAGTTTTTTGGCAATAAAAATAAATTTAACGCCTCTTCTAAAGTTATGTTTCCAATGTTTTGTTCTTGACGCAAACTAGCAAATTGTTTGTCTTCATCTTCGGCTACGCCTATTTGCGCCACGGGACCAAACTTTCCCAATCGAACTAATACTTGCTTCCCTGACTTTGGATCAATACCCAATATTCTCTCGCCGCTCTCTCTTTCAGCAGTATCTTGTACTTTGATAACATTTGGATGAAATTTATTATAAAATTCTTGCATCATCTTAGCCCAGTCTAGATTTCCTTCAGCAATTTCATCAAAATCTTGTTCAACTTTTGCCGTAAAATTATAATCTAAAATGGCTGAAAAATTCTTAACCAAAAAATCATTTACTATTGTTCCAATGTCGGTAGGGACTAATTTTCCTTTATCGGAACCTGTATTTTCTTTTAATATTTTTTCAGTTATTTTATTTGCTTGAAAAATAAGTTGCGTGTATTTTCTTTCTACTCCTTCTAGATTTCCTTTTTCAACATAGGTTCTTGCAATAATAGTTGAAATTGTTGGAGCATATGTTGAGGGACGGCCAATACCTAATTCTTCTAATTTTTTTACTAATGAGGCCTCCGTGTATCTTGAAGCTGCTCTTGTATATCTTTCAGTAGCCGTTATAGTATTGTTTAACAACTTTTCGTTTACTTTTAATAAGGGTAGCATTCCCTCATTTTCATCATCATCGTCATCATTACCCTCAAGGTATACTTTTAAAAACCCCTCAAATTTTATGACTTCCCCAGAAGCTATAAATAACTCATCATGGTTGTTTGCTGCAATTTTAACATTAGTCCTTTCCAATTCGGCATCACTCATTTGAGAAGCTAAAGTACGTTTCCAAATCAAATCATATAATCGGGCTTGATCGCGTTCTATTGCTACTGTACTTCTTGACATATCGGTTGGGCGAATTGCCTCGTGTGCTTCCTGAGCCCCTTTACTTTTTGTATTAAACGTTCTCGGCTTTGAAAATTCTTTTCCGTATGATTTGGTAATTTCATCTTGAGCAGCTGCAATAGCTTCTTTAGACAAGTTAACACTATCTGTTCTCATGTAGGTTATTAACCCTGCTTCGTATAAGCGTTGCGCAATTTGCATTGTAATCCCTACAGGCAAATACAATTTACGGGCAGCTTCTTGTTGCAATGTTGAAGTAGTAAATGGAGCTGCAGGAGATTTCTTTGTTGGTTTTGTTTCTAAATCGGCTACGTTATATATACTATTATTATTTTTGTTTAAAAACAATTCAGCATCCTGCTTTGTTGCAAAGTTTTTTGGTAACTTAGCCTTAACCAATTTTCCAGCTTCATTTGTAAACTCAGCCGTTACCGAATAAGAAGCTACTGCATTAAAACCTTGTATCTCTCTTTCTCTTTCAACAATTAATCGCACAGAAACCGATTGAACACGTCCCGCAGACAAGCCTCCTTTTACTTTTTTCCACAATACTGGAGACAATTCATATCCAACTAATCTGTCTAAAACCCGTCGAGCTTGTTGAGCGTTAACAAGATTATAGTTAATTTCTCTGGGGTGCTCTATAGCTTTTAATATGGCATTCTTGGTAATTTCGTGAAAGACAATTCGCTTGGTTTTATTTTTATCTAATTTTAACTCCTCAGCCAAATGCCAAGAAATAGCTTCCCCTTCGCGATCCTCATCCGATGCTAACCAAACCATCTCGGCATTTTTAGCAAGACCCTTCAATTTTGTTACCAAAGCTTTTTTCTCACTCGAAACTTGATATTTTGGTTTGAATCCATTCAAAACATCAACGCCTATTTCCTTAGAGGGCAAATCGGCAATGTGACCATAACTTGATTCTACTTGAAAATCACTGCCTAAAAACTTTTCAATTGTTTTTGCCTTTGCTGGAGACTCTACGATAACTAAATTTTTTGCCATAACCTTTTATTTCTGTTGGCAAAAGTAGGAGTTTTTTTTATAAAACAAGTTTTTAGCTAAATTCTGATTTCGCATAAAAATAAATTACATACAATACTGCCATCTTGTCATATATAATTTTTTAGTATTATCTTTGTTGTCCGAATAAGCGAAAACATTAATAAAATACTGAAATAAATTCAGCATAAATGGAAAAAGAAATTGATGAGAAAAAACAAGGTAACAAACTTGTTTTGGAACATAAAACAGGTAACACTAAAAAACTATTTATTGAAAGTTATGGCTGCGCGATGAACTTTTCAGACAGTGAAGTTGTAGCGTCCATTTTAACTAATGAAGGTTATAACACAACAACCATTTTAGAAGAAGCTGATCTTGTCCTAGTAAACACTTGTTCTATTAGAGATAAAGCCGAACAAACGGTTAGAAAACGTCTTGAAAAATATAATGCCGTTAAACGCGAATCAAATCCAGGAATGAAAGTAGGTGTTTTGGGATGCATGGCAGAACGATTGAAAGAAAAATTTTTAGACGAAGAAAAAATTGTTGACATGGTTGTTGGTCCTGATGCATATAAAGACTTACCAAATTTATTAAGAGAAGTTGAAGACGGCAGAGAGGCAATTAATGTAATCCTATCTAAAGAAGAAACCTACGGAGATATTTCACCGGTTCGATTAATGAGTAATGGTGTGACGGCACTTGTTTCCATAACGCGTGGTTGCGACAATATGTGTACATTTTGTGTTGTACCATTTACAAGAGGTAGAGAAAGAAGTAGAGATCCTCAAAGTATTTTATCGGAAATAAAAGATTTATGGCAAAGAGGCTATAAAGAGATAACATTATTAGGTCAAAACGTAGATAGTTATTTATGGTATGGGGGCGGATTAAAAAAAGATTTTGAAAAAGCTAGTGAAATGCAACAAGCAACAGCAATTGGATTTAGCCATCTTTTAGATATGGTCGCCGTTCATTTTCCCAAAATGCGTATTCGGTTTTCAACGTCCAATCCACAAGACATGCATGAAGAAGTATTGCATGTAATTGCAAAGCATCCAAATATTTGCAAACACATTCATTTGCCTGTTCAAAGCGGAAGCGATAGAATCTTAAAAGAAATGAACCGCTTGCATACTCGAGAAGAATATCTCAATTTGATAGAACAAATTCATTCGATTTTACCAGAAGTTAACATTACTCAAGATATGATTGCAGGATTTCCATCAGAAACTGAGGAAGACCACAGAGAAACATTGCGCTTAATGGAATCGGTGAAATACGGATTTGGCTATATGTATTCCTATTCAGAACGCCCAGGAACCTTGGCAGAAAGAAAAATGATTGACAATATTCCTGAAGAAGTTAAATTAAGACGATTGCAGGAAATTGTTGATTTACAGCGTATACATAGTGGCATGAGAACCAAAGAATTTTTAGCTAAGACGGTAGAAGTTTTAATAGAAAAAGTTTCTAAAAAATCAGATAAAGATCTTTCTGGAAGAAACTCACAAGGCTTTATGGTGGTATTCCCTAGAGAACAGTATAAAATTGGTGATTTTGTAAATGTTTTAATAACAAATTGCACAAGTGGTACTTTAATTGGCAATGCCATTGGATTCACTTCTATGCAGGGTAATTAGTACTAATTTTTATTTTATTTATTTTAGATTGTATGGAAACTGTACAAAGTATTAAACAACGATTTGAAATTATCGGAAATGACCCTAAACTTAATCGGGCGATAGAAAAATCGATTCAAGTATCACCAACTGATATTTCCGTTTTAGTAGTAGGCGAAAGTGGCGTTGGAAAAGAAAGTATCCCAAGGATTATACATTCTCTATCCCATAGAAAACACGGAAAATATATTGCCGTTAACTGCGGGGCAATTCCGGAGGGCACTATTGACAGTGAACTCTTCGGACACGAAAAAGGTTCTTTTACAGGAGCTAATGCTGAGCGGCAAGGCTATTTTGAAGTTGCAAATGGCGGGACTATTTTTTTGGATGAAGTTGGTGAACTTCCATTAACTACCCAAGTCCGATTATTACGTGTTTTAGAAAATGGAGAATTTATCAAGGTTGGCTCTTCACAAGTGCAAAAAACAAATGTAAGGATAGTTGCGGCGACAAATGTGAACCTATTCGACGCAATTGAAAAAGGAAAGTTTAGAGAGGATTTATATTATCGCCTTAGTACTGTTGATATTCCATTACCTGCATTACGAGATAGAAAAGATGACATTCATTTACTTTTTCGAAAATTCGCATCTGATTTTGCTCATAAATATAAAATGCCGCCTGTTAAATTAACTGACGATGCTATTCTTTTTTTACAAAAATACCGATGGAGCGGCAATATTCGACAATTGAGAAACTTTGCCGAACAACTTTCTGTATTAGAGACAAACCGCGATATTTCTTTGGCTACGATTCAGTCTTACTTACCTATTGAAGGGAATACCTTGCCATCAATAGTTGGTGGTAAAAAGTCTGAAAGTGATTTTTCAACCGAAAGAGACATTTTATATAAAGTGCTTTTTGAAATGAAAAGTGATTTGCATGATTTGAAAAAACTTACATTAGAATTAATGCAAAATGGAAGCACAAAAGTACAGGAAATGAATAAAAATTTAATTCAAAAAGTTTTTGAACCAAAAGAAGATCTTTTAAAATCCTTTGATGAAGATCCTAGACTTCAAAAACTGATTGCGCAGCATGAGGATCAAGAAGAATTTGAAGAGGATGAAGAAGATAACATCAATTATCTTATGGCAGAAACAATTGATGAAGTAGAAATTTTAAAATTAGAGCAAAAAGAAATTGAATTAATTAAGAAATCGTTGGAACGCCACAAAGGAAAAAGAAAAGCAGCTGCAGATGAGTTGGGAATTTCAGAAAGAACACTTTATCGAAAAATCAAACAATATGATTTATGATTTTTAAACGAAAAACACTAAACAAATCAGAATGAAAAAGTTGATCTTAATTTTTCTTACTATATGCATACTAACATCATGTCAATCTGATTCAGACAATGTTAAAAGTAACCCAAATGCATTACAGCGGGTTGACTTTTATCCAAAATCGCCTAATGAAACTCGTTGGAATTTTAATAAAAAAGGATTTTTAACATCGATTACCGATTCAAATAGCGATACCCTAGAATCATTTGCTTACGATGCAAAAAACAATGTAATTCAAAACACAAAATACAGTCAGGGTACTCCAATAGAAAACTTAAATATAATTTATGATTCAGAGAATTATATTAAAAGCATTAATAACAAAATCTACAATTACAGCCTCGAAGACAATCGCTATTTCTATAATTCAAATAACGAGACTTTTTCATGCAAAGTGAATTCTGATGGATTAGCAACTCTTTATTTCTCCTCAATATCTAACACCAATCCATCCGAAAATTTATTTCTTTCTTATACATTCGAATATGAAAATGGAAATTTAATTTCAATAGAAAAGGAGGGTACCGTTGTAAATCCGATTGAAATAAACTTTAATTATGGCTTAATTACTAATCCCATAAAAAGTGGATTACTGCCTGTTTTTAGACTAAAATCACTTACAGAACCTCAATTTTTGGAGCATGGATTTACTTCTAACAATTTAAAAGAAGGTCAAAATTACCTTGATACCTCCCAAAAATCACAAACATTTGGAATGTTATTTTACAACACAAATAAACTAGAATTGATAACAGAAGAAGATTATTACCATGGTGTATATAATTCGGGTAGAACAAATTCGTATTACTATTATCAGGGAGATGTAATTCCTTAATTCAAAATAAAAATTTACCTTAGCCGCTTTAAATTTGATATGATTTTTTTTAGACTATTTTTTATTATATTTCTTGCTGGAAATTTTTGTAGCTGTTCGGTATATAATTTTACTGGCACAGGAAAAATAGACGCTAAAACATTTCAAGTCAATTATTTTCAGAACAACTCAGAACTAATTGAACCCGGAATTGAAAGGACTTTCACCATCAGATTACAAGAAATCATTCAAAACCAAACCAATTTAAGTCTAACTAATTACAACGGTGATTTGCTGTATGAAGGTGAAATTGTTGAATATCGAATTACTCCTATGCAAGCCACCGCAAATCAGACTGCAGCTGAGAGTAGATTAACAATATCAGTGAATGTGAGATTTAACAACAAGAATAAAGAAGCTGATGATTTTGAAAAACGGTTTTCTTTCTACAAAGATTATTCAGGCACTTCATTACCAACAGGATCAGTTTTAAATGGTTATTTAGATGAGATTTTTGAAAGAATT
>Ga0049083_10000265_pt1 | contig 17844 bp, 30 predicted proteins | sample GreLakmeMI27MSRF_FD_66719 | JGI IMG/M metagenome (GOLD analysis project Ga0049083, IMG submission 66719) | Freshwater lentic microbial communities from great Laurentian Lakes, MI, USA - Great Lakes metaG MI27MSRF | ecosystem: Environmental > Aquatic > Freshwater > Lake | place: Great Lakes...
AATTAAACAGGGCAAAAGATTTTAAATTCGCAAGAATTATTTTAGTAAATCTTTATAATAGAGAATTAATTTAGGATTATAAAAAATCAACAACAAAAAATAACTTAGGTTCTTAATATATACATTATGAAATATGTAAAAGGATACGCCAAATTTGTAAAAGAATCTAAGAAACAAATAGAGAAGAATGCTATCATAGTTGAAAAGCAACTTCTTAATGATTTTTCTAAAGGATTCTGGACACTTTGTATAAAGTCTTCAATCTTTACAAATGAAGAAAAAGAATTTATTACTGAAAATCTTTCAACATCTGATGTTAAATTAAATGAAGAATGGGAATGGTTAGATAAAGCCGTTACTTTTGCTAAAGATAAAGGTGGTAAAATTTTAGATACTATTAAATCAAGAATTGAAAAACTAACATCAGGTATTAAACAATTTATTGCTTCAATGGTTGAAATGGCTAAAAATCTTTGGGCGGCTATGATAACAGGTGTTAAAAAACTTGCTGGTGAATTATCAGATAAACATAAAGAAAAAGTAAAAGTTCTTATTGAAAAAGCTCCTGAAAAAGAAAAGATGGATGAGCTTAATCAATTAAAATCAACAGTGCAACACTGGGGATTAATATCAACTACGGTCACCGAAATAACACAAGCTAAAGCAAGTGTAGCAGTTACTAATCTTTTTGTAAAATCTCAAGCTGATGCTGAACAACAATCAATCAATAACTTAAAAGAAGCTGAGGCTTTAGAAGAAAGTATTTTCTTTGGAGTTGAAGATGATATCTTAGTTCATTTTTATAATATTAATGAGTCTGAAGAATTGGTAGCAAAAGAAGGTGGTGAAGAAAAGAAATCTGTTTGGGATTGGATTCTGAAATTCTTAGGGCAAGAAGGATTAGATCCTGAAGTTAAAGGTGGTAAGAAACTTTTATGGTGGGGTAAATTCTTCTTAAAAGTATTAGGTTTAATATTCTCTCCTTTAGTTAGATTATTAGAAGGACTTCTTAAATGGAAAGGTAATAAAATACTTCAAGGTATTAGTTGGTTAACTAATCAAACTGGTGGACCAGGTGTTTATAAGTTTGTAGTAATGGGTGGTGTAGTAGCCGGTCTTATTGGTATAGTAATTGAAGGAGCTCTTTTGAGTCATATTGAATTTCCAGGAGCAGGAGTTATGCACTCAGTAGTTTCTTGGATATCACATTCTTTGGAATATGCTGGTGACTTAGTTGGTTGGTATAAAATAATATCATCTACTTTAACATTATTTTGTTTAGCTTTAACTATACATGAAGTTGCTAAAGAAATTAAACATTTAGTACACGGAGCTAAATCAGATGGCGTAGCTAAACCAGAAGCTACAACAACGGGTGAATCTCCAACACCAGTTATTAGTGATTGAGATATTATCAAAATGAGTTATAAAACTTCTATCGGAGCATAGATTTGAACAAGTTCACCACTTTTAGTATTTATATAGATACGTTTATACATATCAGTTTCGTACTCGTCAATCAGAATTACTTCTTCAGGAAGAAATGATAACACTTGACCATACACACAACCTTTTGGATATTCTACAACACGAGGATAGGCAATACCATCACTAATGTCTATATAATCACGCACAACAATCCAACCTTCTATTGAATCTATTTGTCCTTCGATAGTTCTTCCGATTAACTCCATTTGAACACTTGGTTCTTGAAGTGTTCCGTAACAAAAAATTTTTATCTCCATAATTTATATTTATTTATTTTTATAATCTCTGTTGCTCTTTCCATAATTAATAGACATAAAAATAAATTTTCTTCTTTTATATATAGTCTATAAAAATAAATTTATTTTATGAAAAATATTAAAACATTTGAAGGGTTCTTCTCTAAATTAATGGGTAAAGATGATGTGATTTCTGACTGCCAGAAAATGATTGTTGGTCCAGACGAGTCCGGTATAGCATCAGTAGATGTTGCTAAGGGCGAAGTTGTATTTAGAGATAAAGGAAATCCTATGTTTCCGAGAACAACAGTTTTAAAAAAGAACATTGTTTATTTGGATCCTAAAGACTACAAAGAAGGAGATGAGGTGAGAAGATTTGAACCTCGAAAAGCTCCACATAATGAAACGGTTGGATTACCAGTTTTGCCAAGAATGAGTGAGACACCGGGAACAACCAGCAAAGGTGGTGGAAAACAGATTTTATTGATACCAGGCGGAGAAATATTAAAAAAATGGTTAGAAGCTAATGCCAAAATATTAAAAAAATAGGCATTTTTTACTTTTTTTTTTATTTAATAAAGAAGATAGAGAGAAGTAAATATATTCTTACTCAAGGTTTTTTATTTAATATAAATTTTTTTGATATATCAAATATTTGGATTATATTTGTATTATTAAAATTTGAGATATGAAAAGAGTTATTTTAAAAGGTCAAGAAATAACAATTGGTTCTGAGGTGCGTTTCGTGGATGATAGAGATATGTATGCGGATGTATCATCTATTAATAAGCCAATTTTAGGAAATGTTTATGTTGTAAAGGAGTTCTCAAAAAATAACGGATTTCTATTAGAAGGAATTGAAAATAAAGTTCATAAGTTCTCTAATTTAGAAGGTGAGCTTATTGATATCTGTGAGCCAGGTTTTGCAGTAAATCGTTTTGAACCAGCTAAACCACTTCGTAAGAAAAAAATTGTTAGAATTGAGATTTTACCAATAGTTGAAGAAAGGCTTTATATTACTGAAAAGAAAACCAAATCAAAGGAGAAAGTAAAAGAAGAAGAATTAGAATTAGCATAAAAAAAGGGAAGTTTTCACTTCCCTTTTTTATTTAATTTTTTATTATTAAAATTTATCAAAACCTTTTATTTTAGTTCTTTCAACTAAAGAACTTGTAGTTGTGTTTTCCACTTCTACTTCAATTTTATCCATTGTTAATAAAGTTTCGATATCTCCTACTGTTTCAATATCCATCATATTCATATCCAATGAATCACAGAAAGCCTTTATAAGAGATGTAAACATAGAAAGTGCTTCTTCAGCAACATTAGCTTTATTACCGATAACATTAGCTAAGGTATTAGAAGCAATTCCTGCTGCCAAAAGACCACCTCCTGCAAATATTATTTCTGGAATTTCACGGAAAGCCTCTAAACCACTTCCGTGATGACCACCTGTAATAGCCATACCCGCCATAACGGATATAACTCCAAGTGGAATTAATATTTTAGCACCCATAGTTAACAAATTATCTCTTTTTTGTTGTGTTGCTAATTTTTTACCAAATTCATTATAGATTTTAGCAACGTGTGCCATTTCATCTTTAGATGGTCGATATTCAAATAGAACTTCTGGATATTTTCCATTTTTGTCTTTATAGTAAATAGCAATACTACTTGGATATACTTGTGACTTATAAGCTTCAAAAGCAGCTCCTGCCGGAATTTTATTTTTTTGGCCACGGAAAATTACTTCTTTATCACCCGCCATAAGAATTGGTAGTTTTTTTACAAGAGAATCAGCATATTTCTGAATGCTTTCTTTAGATAATATCTCTCCTCCTGTGTTTTCAAAAATGTAATCTTCATTTTTAGGCATTTCTGGTTCACTTTGTGCCTGAGCCTGTGCCTGTGCAACCTTAGATTTTAACTTTTGAGAAAATTCTGATTTATTTGCTAATTCAACTTTAGTTGTTGCAGCGGTCGCGTCAATAATTTCTTTTTTTTCTTCACTACTCATTTGGTCTGATGATTGTAATTCAACATCTTCGGAATTAAAATTTTCAAAAGTTTTAATATTTTTCATATAATATATTTATTTTTTATAATCTATATATTATTTTTATTTTTACTTTTTTTATGATTTAGGAATAATTTTGTCGATTTTTTCACTTCTTAATTCTTTAAGATACTCAGCTGTGTAGAGTGTGTTAAAAAGAGAAATTCCGATAGAATTTCTTCCATCATAGAAAGAGTGCATCATGTCCGCGTAATAACGACTAATTTGTTCTCTTTTGTTTTTAGATTTTAGAGAATTAACTTTTTTTAAATCTAAATAATAATTATCAAATTTCATATATTTTTATTTATTCTATTCTGAAAAATTTGTAAAGTTTATTAGTTGGTTATCTTTTACTTATTTTATATACTATGTAATAATTTTATATATACTATATGAAATTATTAAAGAACTACAATCAATTTTTAATTCTTGAAAAATTTGATGATAACATCAGAGCTGAATTACTTAGATTAGGTGTTACTGATGAAGATGAGATAAATATGTATTTACATCATTCACATAGAGGTCACTTAGCTGACTATTTACACGAAAATGGTAAAAATTTTACATTTGGTTTGCTACATTCTATATTTAAGGATGCTTTAGTTGCTAAAAGAAAATCAGAAATTAAAGTTGGAGTTATTAAAGCGATACATAGAATAGTTCCTATGGCACTCGCTCCTTTCTTCCCTATACTAGCAATCGCTGGTTATATTTTTGGTACTTCAAGAGCATTTAACAAAATTATCTCACCTATACTACACGAACCAGGACACGAATACTCAGGTTTTTTACAAAAAGTAATAGATAGTTCTATGAAAGTTGCCGAAGGAGAAATTTCGGTTAAAGATAGATTTACTAGAGCTTTTGTTGTTTCTGATAAATTAGTTGAGGCAATTAGACCAGAAGTTTTACACATATTCTCATTAGAACTATCTAAAAAGATGTCTGAAAGTAATCCAGATGAAGAAGTTCCTGAGTATTATATCGAGAATGAATTGAAGTCCTGGTTAAATGAAAACTTTGAAGTGAATCCTGAAATACCGCTAAAAAAATAATTGTTAATTAATTTTAATATATATAATTATGATAAAGAAATATAAACAATTTGTAAAAGAAAATATTGAATTAAGTAATTCATCAGCTAGAATATACATCGATAGTGATGAAGTTGAAATGTTTGATACTGAGCCAGTTTTACAAAAATTAATATCAGATAAAAAAGTATCTCTTCTACCACCAGAGCTCTGGTTTGAATCAGAGGATAAAACTACAATAGATATTCTTAAAGGGTATTTTCCAGATGTTGATTTTATGTCTGATGATTCTGATGAATTTGCGGACAATGATGATGATGATGATGATTTTGGATTTGAATCCCCATTTTGTAAAAGTTGTAAAGGCACAGGTTGTGAAGAATGCGACGGGAGTGGAATGAAAAGAAATTCAATTTAATCTAATGAATTTGTAAACAACCAAATTTAAAATGATAGTATTGTAATACCTATGTATGATGAGTAGTGTTGATTATGAATCAACTCATTATTTACCATCATATCCAGTTATGGTGAAAGTTGGAAGATTCTTAGATGAATCTGATGAAACAGGTATCTATAAGATATAAAAAAAATTATAAATTATTCATGTTTGGAATTATAATTATTATGTTAATAATGTTAATTTTTTTTCGGATATTGAAATAATAATACTTAATATATACAATGATGAAATATTTAAAACAATTTAATGAAAATATAAGTATTTACGATCCAAAATGGGAAGTTTTTCTACCAGAAAATATTGTTATTTTTAAAGGACAAAATCAAAAAATTGATAGATTTTCCTATAAAAAAGGAAATGTGATGTTAAATTCAGATATGATTCAAATATCATATGATATTAATGAGTGGTCTGTTCCAAATACTTTTGAAATTGATATTTACTTTACAAAAGAAGATTCTGGTTATCAACACCAAGACCAAACAACTCTTATAAAGGGTGGAGTCTATAATTATAATAAAATTCAGTCTAATCAACATAATATTAAATTAAATGTTGATATGACTTTAGGTGATGGAATGGCCTCAGAGTTTATGATAAGTAAAACCGGTGTAAAAGTTATTCAATACACAAGTTATGGTTCAAAATATGACCCCACAAATACAATTTTTGCTATTGAAGATGAAAGTTTAAAAAAAATTGTTTATTTCTTTAATAGATTTGATATAGGTTATAATCTAAGTTTGGAAGATTTTAATTTTTTAAGAAATTAATTAGTTGGATATTTCTCAATAAATAACTTAAAAGTGACATCACATAAATCATTTCTTAAATGACGAATAACATCTTCTTCATTTGGTTGATTTATTTCCAAACTATCAATGGCTTTAGCAGCTAATGCGGCATCTTTCATAGAATTGCATTGTTCAACAATTTCAGAAACCATATCAATTTCCATTTGTCTAAGTTGAGGATTTGTCATTAATTTTTCCATAATTTTCATATTTAATTATTTCTATAACCTCTAGTATTAACTTCTTTAGATAGTATATATGATGCCTTAGTTAAATGCATAAGTAAAAACTGATACATATGATCTGGACAATCAACACCATGTGTTTTCATACTATTCAGCGCTAAAGCAACACTACTCATTGCGTTATTGAATTCAATCTCATGTTCTTTTAATTCTTTCTTTGCCATATTTAAGATTCTTTTTATTTATAAATTTTATATAAAATATATTTAACTTAGTTTAAAAATACACAAATATAATGTTGATATTTTTGTATTTCTATTTTTAAATATATTTATTCATATATTGAATATCTATAGGTTAATTCTTCATCGATTTCTATATCTCTTAATGTTTTATATTGTCCATTATTAGGATTAAACTCCAGGTTTGGATTTTCAGATGAATTAACAAACCAACTAATATCTATTGTGTTGAAGTTTTCTGGAACTCTCCAATTTCCAGATGAGTAGTAGCAAAAATCTTTTACCATTTTCTTTTTCTCTTCATCAAGCGATTGAAACTCACCATTTGACATATTTCTTAATTTAGTGATACATCCTTCAAATGGATCTATTTCTTTTGGAATGTTTGTTATTGAGAATACACCTACTCCGGCGTTTTCAATTTTTGAGGGTTTTAGTCTTGTGTATATTTTAAACATTTTAGTGTTGTAAGTTATTTAAAAATTATTAATAAGCCGATTAGTACAATTGCAACAGCAATTAATCTACCAATTCCTTTTTGTCTAGTACTAGAATCATTTAATTCTTCAACCATTTCTTTAATATACTCTAAAGCATTATAAATAAATCCAATAAATAATAACACCACCACGAATAAAAACCAAAACATAACTTTCTTTTTTAATTTACAACAATTATGACCATTTTATTTCATTTGTTATTTTATCCCATTCAAAACTAACAGGAAGGTTAGTGTAATTATATCTCTCGTCTAGTATCGAAGCATTAATAAAGTGTGTGTGTCCATTGAAGTAATATCCAGCACTACCGTGTATGTGTCCAAATACGTGAATCTTTGGAAGAATCTCATCTACTCGATAACGTAACATTTCACATCCTACTCGTATACTTTTGCCTATTCCTGGTACATCTAAATGTCCAAATGGTGGTCCGTGAGTAATAAGAATATCAGTATCTTCAGGAATTGAATCCCAGCGTTGTTTCATTTCTTCACTATTCCTCGGAAGATTAAAAGCCCAATTACAAAATTCAGGTTGCCAAGGTGAACCATAAATACGAGTTGAAGAATCTTTATCCATATCATATAAAGCAAACCCTTCATCTTGAAGATAAATTAAATTTGGATAATCTTTTATTGTTAATAAACTCCAAGTAGGATCATTTTCTATAATACGATCATGATTTCCGGCAATAAAAACTTTCTTATCATATCCTTTTATTGAACTAAACCACTCAAGGAATTCAATCACATCGTCTTTGTGATAACCGCTGTTCATAAAATCACCAGCATGTATTAACAAATCACCACCAAGTAAATCAGCTTCACAATACCGATGCTTGGTATGTGTGTCAGATATTAAGGTTATTTTCATGACTTTGTTTTTTTAATGAGTTTTCTAATTCATCTAATTGTTTTTCCAATCTTTCGATGCTACCCCAAATAATACCAGCAGTTGGATCTATCGCTTTAATCTTTTCAACTAATTCGTTTTGCCTTCCTCTGCTGTAAAATCCACGTTCAATGTCATTAGCTAAATCTTGTATGTGTTCTGGAGCGTGAATACTAATACGAAGGTCATAAGATTCCCATTTGGTTTTCCAATCCCAAAATTGGATTCCTCTAGTTAGTTTTCTGTGTAGGTTAGATAAAGTCCTATTACGCACTCTTACAACTGACCTATCACTACCAAATACATGTAAGAACCGTAGAAACCATCTTGGACACCATTTTGGTTTTGCTTCATAGTCCATAGCTAACACTAATGGATAAAGTGCTCTGTAGTATTTACTATCTTCTTTGTAGAACGTGATTCCAAAATATCCCCACTTTTCTAGTTTGTTAGGAAAGAAAATATACCGAAAGTCATCTAACTCAATATTACGAGTATGTATCATACCTTTTTTTCTACCCCGCCAAAATAATATACTTTGAGCAAAGTTTTTTGTTTTTTCCCCTATAGACCGATTGTCTTTGTATTCAAATTTGCTTTTCATGATTTTTATTTTAATAGGTAAATATAATAATTATTTTTTAGATTTACAAATAAATTTTTATTCTGTCATTTTTTTAACTGCTCGAACATAGAGATAACTTGTTTTTAATGTTACTGCAATAAATTTATGTGTAAATCCTATACACCAAACATAATCAGAATCGTAAGAACTATTACTCCAATAATAAAAACTATTATCTGTAAAATATTCAGAATTATCTGATATTATTGGAGAAACAAAACCATCTAGTTTACTTTTATTTTCGTAGATTTTTTCTAACTCATCTCTTGTTGGTAATCTCCAACCATCACCTAATTTTGAACAAGCCTCTGTTGCTTCGTTATAATTCATTGGTTGTGTAAAATCAAATTGAGCGATCTCTAATCCATCCAGGTTATAAGGCTCTCCAATAACTGACTTTTGTGAAAACACAATAAAAGGGAGTATAAATAATAGTGTTAATAAATTTTTCATGATAATATGTTAAATATTTGATTGTTGTATTTTTTTGTAATTCTAATCATGTAGCTAATTTTTAATAGAAGAATTGATTAAATTTGTCGTATTTAGTGCCTGAATGTATAAGTTTAACTTCATTTCCAGTTCTTTCGGTAATAAACTGACCACGATCATCAGAACCTTCTGTTAAAAAAGTGTGTTGGATATTTAATTTCGGAAATTTATTTTGTAAATTTATTAAAAAATTAATAGGAGGTGACCAAGCTGTATCAAATTCACAATCAAATAATCGATGGTCTTTAACACTATCACTTAATAAAACTTCACAATCCCATTTAGTTCCCCAATTAATCACGTTCCAATCGTACCAGTTTTCAGCACCATATTCTAATATAAGTAATCTACACTTTTCAGGACTATTATTTTCAACAGGAATTAAATCTATGTAATCTACTTCTTCATTTAATATCTCTGATAATTTTTCACTTCTTTTTGTAGATAGATTTTCATTTATCCATTTCTTACCTAAAGCCGAAGAACTTGGTGATATTGTATTCTTAATCTTTTCGGGTATGGGAAATAAATTAGAAAATGAAAAAGACATCTCATTGTTGATATCCATCTTTAATGCGGAGTCATAAAAATGATCCATATCAATTTTTTCTCCAGTAATTCTTAATGTATTATGTGTCCAATTCGGCATGGTGATTAATTTTTACAAAGATAATAAATAATTTTTAATTATTTATTTAAATTTTATAAAAAAATTATAATAATTTTTAATGGTTAGAAAATAAATTTTAAAAAGGCTCACCGGATCCTTCTTCTGGACTCATTTCTTCCGATCCTTCTTCTGGACTCATTTCTTCCGATCCTTCTTCTGGACTCATTTCTTCCGATCCTTCTTCTGGATCCATTTGAATATCATCACCAAAATTAGGTTTATCCTTAGTTTCGATTGAAACTATATCAACATTTGACTCTTCTTCTCTTTTAGCCTTTCTTCTATCATTCTCTTCTTTGGCTAACTTATCAGCATTTTTTAATACAGCAAACTGCATAGTTTCTGAAAAAGATTTATATTTTAATATTTTCATTATTGAATTTTATTTTTATTATTAGTAACCAGCCTCACTAGAATCACAGGCGTTACCCGAAGTATTTAATCCATTTTGATTTGCATAACTTGGTGAAACAAAGGCAATTTTTGTTCCATCGTGGTGTGTATAAAATTTATTTTTATTACCTGAGAAACTTGCACACGTGTATATTTCGTCAAATTCAATCCCATCTACTTTTTTTAATCCGTTTTTAGAATTAGATGCGGTTTTTTCATCTTTCTTTTTACCACCAAATATCTTTGAAAAAAAACCTTCAAATGTTTTAACATATTTCATATTATTAATTTAATTTTTAAACTGATTTTATATCAGTCTTTGTATATATTAAATTTTAATTTTGATTTAAACACATATTTATTCTATAGACCACTCCAATTACCTAATAATTGATACCCACCAGATATTATACCATCACAAACAAGTGAATTAATTCCATATACTAAAGCACCAACAATAAATTGACCATCAATTGTCGATTCTGGATTTTTTATATACATTATCGAAAATGACTTATAAATAATGAATGCCATAACATCAACTAGTTGCTCTCTAGTTAGGCCTATATTACTTACATCGCTAATCAACAACAGCGGATCGACAACAACTTCAGCTAATGCCTTTGTTGATAATTCTAAAGCTACCCAGTCACCATTTAATACAGCCGTCATGACTGCACTAACAGCAACTTGTTCAGAACCTCCAGATGAGATATTTGCAAATACAGAAGCCACCGAAGACCCCAATGCAACATCACAGGCATGTTCAGAATCATAATTACCAAGCTGAATTAATCCCTCAGCTACTAAACTAGTCCTTCCAAAAAAATGCGATGATTCTTTTGCAGAATTTGCTCCATTAATAAATCCAGCATCAATTACTAATCCAGCTTTTTCAATTTCTTCAGCAACAACTTTTGCTTCATCAGAACCGGCTAACCAATCAGAAACCAACCCATTAGTAGTAAAACTTGATCCAGTACCAACCACCCCATTAGTTGATTTATCAATATAATAAATCCATCTCATAAGTAATTATTTTTTTGTTAAGTTATATATAAAAAAACAAAGATATTAAATTTGAAAATATACTAAATAGAATTTAATTTATAGACTAAATTACAATCTAATAAGAGAATGTTTCCCATTATTAACTGTCTAAACGAAGTGCTTTCAGATGATGTTGGAACTCGTTGAGCTTGAATCTCATAGAGTTTTAACCCCTCTCCTAATGTTAGATATTGGTTTATTTCAATTAAAGTTTCTTTGATATCACCGGATTCAAATACTTTAATATCTTCACTTGACTTTTTAATCTGAATTTCTAAATATTTTTGATTTTGTAAATTTACTTTTGTATAGAAGTCAAAACGCCTAATTCCCAAAAGCATTTGTTCTACATTTTTTATTACTTCAACTAAGTAATGTGAGTTCTCATTAAAATCTTTGAATCCTTTAATCTTATTTGACATATTATCCGTTTTTAAATTCTTAATTAATTTTTATGTGATTCACTTTGACCAACTTTGGACCAGACTAACCGAGTTCTCCAATAATAAGAGATTTTCATAACTCTATATATTTAGAACATAAACTCTATTTTATTTAGAACAGAGGTAAAATTTACAAGCAACCATAAAATAAAAAAGAGAGACTCAAAGGTCTCTCTTTTCATTCTAATATGTTTACTTATTTATTGTTCAGTTCTATCAATTGAATTCTGAGCTCCACTCCATACTTCATATCCACCAGGTATAACACCCTCACAAATAAGTGAAGTAATTCCATAGATTAAAACACCAACTAAAAATTGACCAGCTGTTCCAACTAACAATTTTGGTGAATCACCACACGCCTTAACTATAATAAAAGAAATAACATCTTCGAATTGTTCTTTTGTTAAATTTATATCACTTACACCAGGAATCAACCATACAGGTTCAACAACAACTATAGAAAGTCCTCGAGCTGCTACTTGTAAACCAGCACCTGCAATCGTTGCTGCTAATATAGCACTAACTGCAACTTCTTCTTCTCCTTCAGCTGCGAGAGCCACAAATACTGCAGATAAAGCACAACCAATTGCAATATCACAAGCATGTTGAGATACATAATTACCAAGTTCAACTGCTCCTTCAACAATTTTTTCACATGCTAATTCTGTAGCATCTTTGACAGCATTTGCACCATCAATAAATCCATTTCCAATTACCATTCCAGACTTTTCAACTTCTTCCACGAGCACTTTTGCTTGATCAGAAGTAGCAGCCCAAGCAGAAACCGCACCATTTACAAAATTATTTCCTGTATCTACAACTCCGTCAGCAACTGTATTAGCTGTATCTACAACTCCGTCAGCAACTGTATTAGCAACATCGGTTACCCCTTCAGCAACTGTATTTCCTGTATCTACAACTCCGTCAGCAACTGTATTAGCTGTATCTACAACTCCGTCAGCAACTGTATTAGCAACATCGGTTACCCCTTCAGCAACTGTATTAGCTGTATCTACAACTCCGTCAGCAACTGTATTAGCCGCATCTACAAATACATCACCAACTTCTTCAAATGCTTCTTTAATGTCATCTCCTGCACTTCCCATATTCTATAATTATTTTTTTAAGTAAATTAACTAATTAATTCATTGATTATATATATAATTATAAATACCTATTTAAATTTCTTTCATCAACCTTCCTTCAGTCTATTATTCTTACACCATTAGAATTTAAATAACATCTTTATTTTTATATATAAAATATGGATTCTATATCAAAAAGAGTAACGTTATACGAAGATAAAGATGTGTTAGCAGAATGTGATTATCTATTTAATGGCACTAAAATATCAATGCATATCACCTTTTATGGAGATGTATGGTCACATTGTTTCTTAAAAAAATTATTACATATGTATAAAGACATTATTGATAATTTTAAAAAAGAAGGATTCACTGAAATATACGCAGCTCCTGTAAAAGGTAATCTTAAAGCAAAGAAATTAGCAAAAATTTTTGGGTTCAAAGAATTTTATGAAAACGACAAATTATACTTAATGAAAATGGAAATCAATTAAAAAAATAAATCCCCAATCTACCAAAAGCAAAAAATATTACATAGTAAATTCTCTCATATCTTTATTCAAAATATTATCTTTAAATAAACTTATAAGAATAAACTTTTCCTTTGTCATTTCTTCGGGAAATGAATCCATTCCTAGTTTGTCTGGTGTCATGTATTTATCAACTTTAAAGTCAATTGGAATTCCTTTTTCTGGACTTGATAGTATAGATTGTATAGCCATCGCTATGAAATTCTCTAAACCTGATTTATCAGAGAATCTTGTTGCAAATCCTCGTTCTATAGAGTGAATAGACCCCAATACCACAGAAGAATTCTCAGGTCCACCTTTGCCTGTTTTCGAATAGCTATCAGGAGATCGAAAGAAAATAACAGGTACTTCCATTTCATTTGTCCAATTCGATATCTTTATTTTTACAGGTATATAAAAGTTTGATTGTGTCTCCCTCTGATTAGGAAATGCAATTGCATTCAGTAGTTTTCCAGGGTTGATTTTTTTAAACTCAGATATAGGATTTAATAAGAAATTAGCATCGTGTGTAATGATTACTTTATCACCATTTTCTAGTTCTAAACGAAACTCTTCTTTACTAATTTGTTTTTCTGCGTAGTCTTTTACAGCCTTTGCTGCCTTACCAAACCCTTTGTTGGTTGATGTTGCTATCGCAGAAGCACCCTGTAATGTTCTGTTGAACTTAGGACTCCATTCTTCAAATAGTTTAATATGATTCATAATTGTTCTTTTTTATAATGTATATATTAACTTGTAGTTTTATATTTTTTTAGAACAACATTTCTTTTGTTCGAGTTTTCCACCAACTTTTTATTTATCAAAACTCAATAATAAAAGAATAGTTATTAATATTTTTTGTGTAATTAAAACTTTTTATAATAAATTCTGATGAGCCAAAATTACCAATATCTTCTCTAATATGATTATTTATTATTATATTCATTTTAGTGCCTTTAAGACTATTTAATATCTTTTTATCTTTAATAGTTCTGACTACTCTTCCATTGTAATAAAAAACAATTTGGTCTTCTTCCCACAAACATCCGTATTTAATAAAGTTTTTTTGTGGATTTTTAAATCCAAACCAATGTGTTTTACCACCAACCGATCCTCTTTTATCTTTTGTTTCGTAATGATAATTTGTTTGTACGTTCCAAAAACCAAATAATGAATCTAAATATAATTTAAAATAAGATGGTCTTTTTATAGAACTATAAGCCTCAAAAATATCTATTTCTGGGGGCCATGAATCAAATGACCACATCCAAAAAGCAGGCCATAAATTTCTACCTGTTGGGAGTTTTGCTTCTATTTCAAAGTAACCATATCCAAATTTAGTTGTATTAGAAACCAATCCAACACCATAACTACTTGTAATTTTTTTGTTATTAACTGTAAATTCTTTAGGGTTATAGTGAGTTTTTAGAATTAAATCTTCACCTCTAATCTCTACCGCACTTGAGTCATACCAATTGTACGTTTTATCAGGATGAATATCTCCCCACCTTTCTTGGGTTATCCAATTATATCCTGACCATTTTATTAATCCTGATGAGTTATCTAAATCTTTTTCCATTTGGATGATATTTTTTTCATAATTAATTTAATATTTGGTAGTGCATAAAACACATATTCTTATATATAAAAAAAGATAAAAACAAAAAAATTAAATAATATAATGGAAAAAGTTTGGAAAATATATGATGATAAAAATAATGAGTTTTCACTAAAAACATTTGAAAATAATAAAGATTTACAATCTTATTGGGGATTTGATTTTATTTATCGAGAGATATATAATTGGGAGCATTCGACTACTGGATGTATCTATGAAATGTGGGATTGCTTAGTTAAACCAGGTGATGTTATTGTTGATATAGGTGCCAACGTTGGGTTTTTTACAGATAAATATGCATCAATTGCATCAAAAGTTATTGCCGTTGATGGTTCCCCTGAAGCATACTCTTGTTTAGTAGAAAATTGTAAAGATTATGATAATGTTCAAACTTTAAATGCTAGTATTTTAAGTGGTAAAGATTCTGAACAATCTTTTTTGTGGTCACATAAAGGAAATCCTTTACGAATGACATTAGAAGAAATGATGGATCTTTATAAGATTGATAAGATAGATTTTTTAAAATGTGATATTGAGGGAGGTGAGTATGATTTATTTAAATCATTATCACCCGAGATATTATCAAAAATAGATAAAATTGCCATAGAAACTCATGATGAAAAACAAAATGAAGATTTCTATTTACATGGTAAAATAAGACATTCGTTTTATTGGTCATATAACGGTGGGTCACAAACAATGTTTTACTTTGTTACTCCAAAATAAACTCAGTTTGATTACTCCATGATTTCATCAAAATTTTCTCTGTTGAGAGAAACCATAATTTCACATGGTGAAAATAATATATACACTGAAAATAAATAAATAAATATTATGAAATATATTAAAATGTTTGAAGATTTAAATGAAATTCTTTATCAGGAAATACAAAATATGATTGAGAACAATCAATTTCTAAAAGGTAAAGTAAAAGCTAATGAAAATACAATATTTGAAGCAAATGATTTTATTTTACTTATTGATGATTTAAGTCATATTACAGATGCTCATGTTGATGAAACAATTCCTGGTTCTAAATTTGAAAAAGGAGTTGATTTGAAACGGGCAATTATTGGTTTAGTTTCCAATAACGAACCAACTGAAATGACAAAAGGTTTTGGACCAAGTGAATCTAAAGTAACTAATCCTGAAGAAGCTGAAAAGTTCAAATGGTTAGGTTTGGATTCTAAAACAAATGTTGGTGTTGAGAATGTTCATAAATTAGAGCCAAATGATGAAGAATTCAAATCAATGAATGTTTATACTTATAAAGATTCAAGAGGTAATGAATTTAATATTAAAGTAAAAGAAGGTGAAGGTGAAAAAACTACTTTTTTAAGTTTCATCGGTGCTAAACTTGGTAAAGTTGGAGATAAAATAGTTCTATCTGTTATGACTTCTTTTCCTGGTGAAAATGGAGCTGAAGTTGCTAATAGAAATGACTTTATGAAACAAGGTTATTACTTTACAACTACAAGTAAAGATGTTATTGAAAATTCAAAAGGTTCATATGGTGTTTTAGAAGGTAAGCAAATAAGAGAATCAATACACAAACAATTAAAACGTATTAAAACATTTAAAAAATTTTAAGATTTCCTTATATTTTCAAAAGACCTATTGATTTGAGATGTTCACATATCTCCAATGCCACCTCTTCTGCATAAGTGATTGTTTCTTCTTCTTTGTCACCATCTTCTAAGTTGTGACCGTTGACCTCTAAAGAGAGATGCATAGTCTCATGCATTATTAAAAGAACGTCTTTGTAACTCCTTCCAATTCTTATTTCATTTATAAATAGGAACTGCTTACTTGGATCGTCGGGAAATTGATTACAAAGTCCTGCGATATAAGCATCCTCAGGATTATCGAAACATTCGTTCTTTTTGAGTCCGTGTAGCTCTTCCACGCCGAAGTAGTCAAATATATCCGAGCTCTTACCTATGATTAGTAAAAAGTCTTTGTATTGTTTTGTTTTGATATCAGAAGCAACATTGAATTCTTCTATTCTTTTTATTCTCATAAGATATATATTATTTCCTAAAATATACAAATGAAAATAAATATGAATTTTGATTAAATATATACTAAAATGAAACATATAAAGACATACAAAATATTCGAATCAAATGATAATGTAATAGAAGATCTTACTGAGATTTGTTATGAATTAACAGATGGTAGATTTAGTATTAAACATTATGAAGGTATAGAAAGTGTTTCCAATTTTAGACGTTTCGATCCTGATGATAAAATACTTTTTATTTATTTATCTGATCATACGGCTTCAGGATATTGGGACTTCCGTCATCTACAAGGATTTTCTTTTGATGAGGTAAGAGAGACAGTACTGAGAGTAATTGATTATTTAGGTGATAGGTATGAAGAGTGTTCTGTTTTACCTGTTGGTGAACTAACTTCCAATAGGATAAATAAGAGGGAGATTATTGAACACAATTGGGTTGAGCTTGTGATTGGTAATTTAAGGGATTTATTGATTGTATACAAATGAGATGATTAAATAAAATCAATTACCTTAATTCAGAACAATAAAATATTTCAGAGTATCTTATTAAAAGAAAATGATAAATTCTTAAAATAAAAAACCTCAGAGTATTCTGAGGTTTTAATAATTTATCCTATTGGTGTTCCACTTGAACTCATATTCCTAACATCTCCTATATAAATAAGGTCTAGTGGTTTAAGATCCAATTTTGTTCCTTTTCCTGCATATCTTTTACCATCTGCTAACCATTCTTTAAGACGTGGCAAATCTTCTACTCTATACATTGCATTGTAAAGCTCTTCTTTTTCACCTACTGATTCACTACCTTGTGTATGCTCGTATCCATAACAAATATTTCCAAAAATATCTTTATATTCTTTTAGTGGAATCTCAACTTTACCGGTTTCTCTTTCAGATGCTGTTAGAGATTTAACAGCTGGTGAAATAGTTTCTGGTTCAAATTGACAAATTACTTTTTCTACATTTCCTGTTTCTTTATATTTAGAACCAATAACGTTTTTAGACCAGAAGTTCTTAGCTTCTCTATAAATACCGGGA
>Ga0049083_10000267_pt1 | contig 17834 bp, 17 predicted proteins | sample GreLakmeMI27MSRF_FD_66719 | JGI IMG/M metagenome (GOLD analysis project Ga0049083, IMG submission 66719) | Freshwater lentic microbial communities from great Laurentian Lakes, MI, USA - Great Lakes metaG MI27MSRF | ecosystem: Environmental > Aquatic > Freshwater > Lake | place: Great Lakes...
AATCACAACAAAAAAAATGCACAACACACACAACGCACAAATGGACGTCTATGCGTGCGCGACAATTTTTTGTGGTATCCAGGGTGTCACAGACACATCTGCGTTGAATGAGCTCATTAATCAAATACAATCCAGCGAGGTCGTGTGTCAAAAACCAAAGGACTTTTGGCGGTATGCAGTATTGAATAAATCCAAGAAATATGAAAAAATAGAAGCCAAAAACTTCAAAGACCTCAATAAATGGTTGATTTGCTTGAAGTGGGACGGGTTTTACGTGCGTCTGAAACGCGACGGGAAAAAGTGGCTAATATACACCAGGTCGGGTAATGAACTACACCCTCCAACTTCCTTTCTTGAACACGTGAGTCTTGATTTTCCAGATGGAATGGAGATGGAAGGTGAACTGGTGTTCGACTCTGATCAAAGATGCAAGCCCGAGGATCGAGTTGATGCAGAAAGGCGTATCGAGAAACGCACCTTTGACTTCAAACGACTCCATTTTTCTTCCCTCCGATCGACCAAAAACTTCAGGGTCTGGCATGGCTTGAGAATCGTGTTGTTTGCGTTTCCACATATAGACCAAAAATTCCTTTCAAGTTTCATTCAAGGCAAAAATGAAATACTCAAAACACAAGAAAAACATCCACATATCACAGTCTGTAAATACAGAGGACTCAAATCAACAGAACAAGCCATCGAAATTTTCAAGTGTGTCGTGCAAATGGGTTGTGAGGGGGTGATTGTTCGTGATCCAAATGCAGTTTATAACACGACAAACAATGAAGATAAATACAAGTCTGACATTTTCAAGCTGAAACAAAAAATAGTAACGGAATCAGAGCAACAATTCACACAGGTAGGAGAGCCAAAGAAGAACAAAGACGGTAAGGAAAAAGAAGAGTTTGAGTATGTGGTACCGGCATACAAGAAAAATGATGGTGATACCGCGCGTCAGATCACATTTTGTGATTGGAGGAAGGGCATTCCTGGACCGGACGGTATTATTACAATGAAGTTGAAGTACCACGAAAAAGCGAAATCGAAAATGGGGGTGTGGGACTTGAATGAAAATGGCATGCGACATACTTGCTTCGCCACTGCAGCTGATTTGTCTGTTGAAGTTGAACCACAAGGAAATCCAGCAATGCAGAGCATTGTCGACTCCATATCTGTCCAAACGGAACCGTTCCAATTCATAGTGGAGACTGCGTACGTCTTCCTAGACCTTTTCATTCATAAAAATTACCTTGTCTCCAATAAAGATACCATTGACATCGGTATACTACGATTCACGGGCAAGACAGACGGAGCAATACAGCCACAGTTTTTTATACACAAACAGTATGCCAGAGACGGTCCAACCGACCAAAAATTCGTCGCTCACATGATACAATTGCTACATCACGTTCCAAATGACAACCAGAGATTGGTATTTGTAGTGTCAGACAAGCACAAATTGGAGGATTTCAGAGAATATACAAAAAACATTATATCCGGAAGACCATACAATAGTCTTCCTAAAGACACTGTAAATAGACTATATGCAAATGATAAATCCAGGAAACAGCAAGTCGATGTAATTTTGATGGAGGAATGGAAAAAAAGAGAGCTACACAAAGCTATTATTCCATGGAACTCTGACTACACAGCTGGTCGCATACAAGAAGAAAATGTAAATGAAAAAACTATATGTGCATTGGTGTCTCCTAAACTGGAGGAGAAGCTCTTCGAAACAATGTGTAAAGATCAATTTTCAAATTATGTTTCTCTACAGAACACTTATACCAGAAGCACGATTTCGTTGGTTCAGATTGTACTTGAGCATATTTCTAATTTAGATTCATTAACACAGATAGATCCGCAGTTAAAAACCGAAACAAAACACAAAGCAATGTACAACACCCTTCTCGAATACGACCAGGAGAAAATAAAAGGGGGGATCATTACAGGGGAGGACTTCAAAACGGTCTTCGAAGAAGCACGACGGAGGGAAAAAAGCTGTCCCAAAGATCCTCAGACAAAATTATTTCCATACAGTAGACAAGATAAAGGTCATTGGAACACGAATGTATGGCACCGAGCCTGGCGTATGAGCGAGGCATTCTTCAGGTATAACAAAATGGAGGTTTATAACAAAGAACCAGATGAATTCAAAACAGATCTAGATCTACGGCTACCCGTACCACCGCCCAGACAATCGCAGCCTGCAGACCAAGAAATGTCAGAGGAAGAACTGAAATTGCCAAGTGAAGAAGAAAAAATACAAAATGCTTCGAAGCCTCGACCTAAAACGGGTAGAAAAACTTATGGACCAACAAAGAGAGTGTTGGGTGGTAGTGATAGTTCAGGGGATGATCAAGCCAGCGTACAACAACCACGAAATGATGTGCCCGCAGTACAAGATGACGATGGAAAAGACGAAAAAGCACCAGCATCAGAAGAAGAGGAGGAATTTATGTCAGAAGAGGATATCAACGACGAAAAGAAACGCAAAGCAGAGACCGGGGGAGGTGAAAAACCCCATAAAAGACAAACTGTCGACCAATTTATGGCCAATTCAGACGACGATGAGGCGGGCGTGGATCTCACAGAGGATCAAGAGCGGGATTTTGCATGGACACATGGCCACGCACTTTACATCGCCGCTCTGTTGCACCAGCTAAAGATATACGCCGCGGAGTGATGCAGCAATTGGACGGGCGGCATATAAAAGACAATCAGTGCCATGGCATCGAAAAGCATGGTTTTTCCGCTCATCGCCGGTGCACTTTTGTCCATTGCGTACCAGTGGTTCGCCCAGCCCCAGGTCCCTGCCGCAGCTAACAGCACGGCTCCCACACCCCCTGTCAAAATTAAGGTGGAATCCAAACCCACCGTCAAAATTAAGGTGGAACCCAAGCCCGCCGTCAAAAAGCAGAAGGGCGTAGACCTCGTCTACGCTACAGCCTTCGTTCCGGCAGAGGAAGAAGTCGAAGAAGTCGAAGAAGACACTGCCAAGCCCGCTGGCGAGAAAAGGAAGCGTATCTCATTCGGCGCCACTGGAGAGCGCAACCCCAACCAGTTGAGTGTTCCTGGGTTTCATAAGCTCCGCCCCGGCCTCAACGTGTATAACCCTGGAAGTGACGGCGACTGCTGGTTCGCGGCAGTCGTCGTCGGCATGTGGTCGATCGAATTCCCGGGAGTGCCATGGACAAAATCGATCGACGAGGAATATCAGAAGGCGCTGGAATTGCGTGTGGAGATCGTGCAGTACATGCTCAAAAATCCGAAGATGTACAAGGCCGTCCTTGTGGCGGACGGAAAGAAGCCCGCGATGACCATGGACAAGTACTGTGATAAAATGTCCAAACCAGGCGAATACGTCGATGGTTCTGTGATGGAAGCGTTTTGTGTCTTGTACAAGATACAGATCTCGCTCTACATGCGTGTGGATCAGAGGGTCCAGAAATTAAGTGACCACGGCGAGTCGAATGCTGGTGGCACCATCAAGCTCTACTACTCCGGCAACCACTACATGTGCCTCCATGAGTGTTAGGAAGGACGGAAATGAGGATGCAACTAAACGAGAGACACATTTGTCAGTAGTTTATTAAAAACCCTTCCAATTACTTGTTTGTTGCAGACAGCGCATTCGACATGCGCTTGCTTGCTGCGCACAGGGTCGTCTCCAGACGCTCGTTTGCAGCCTTCAGGCGCTGGATCTCGCGGGCCTGGCCCTCGACCGTCTCCTTCAGACGTTCGATGTCGAGGGCTGCGTTCTCAAGCTGCATCGAGGTATTGTTCCACTCCGCCTGCACGAAAGTGATCACCCTTTCACCATGAGCGATTTTCCTTGTGAGGTTCACGACCTGCAAGTTCAAGCGCACAGCGTCCGACATCTCTCTCTTGATCATGACTTGTGTCATGTCTTAAATATGCCGCGCTTCAAATGATATAAACGCATCTGCCCACATATCGCATGTCCGCACAACCACCAATCTCCGACGTTCACGCAGAGCACCAATTAAAATCCAGTTTTAAGCACATACGAAACATCATCAGACGCTGCAAAAAATTGCCCCTGCACGACCCGGGGATCCAAAGTTTCATAGGCACCATCGGCCTCGCAGCACAGTTTGACCGGTGCACGCACACCTGGCAACTGTCCGGGCCTCTGTACACATCTTACTTGAAGGCGCAACAGTCAAAAGATACGTACAAGACTGTAAAGACGCTCTGGTCATACACCAAGCATGGCCTGCCCCTGAACCCAGCATGCACCCTCTTCACGTCAAAATACATACTCTACTACGCTGCATTCAGAACAATCGAGAGTGAACTGCAACAGTTCATCGAGACGTATCCACTCCCTCATAACATTTGCGACGACCCGCGTGTGCTTGTATTCGTCGTACCAAAGATGACTCAGTTGCTTAGTCAACTGCAACAGTTTTGTGCGTAACAATGTTTATTACGAAATCACTTAACCTTCGTGGCTAAAATCGCAACCTTCATGGCTGCGAACGCCGGGACGATCTCAGCCGAGGTGAAATTCTCGAAAGTGTATTTGGGCTTCACATTCTGCTTGCGTTCCGCCTCGAGCTTCTTGCTTTCCTCCGCTTCTTTCGCAGCCTTGGTCAAGCGAAGCTTGTGCGCCTTTTCGATGGCAACGATCGTGTTGTCATGAAGCACATTCATGTCCTTGAATTCCTTGTCGGACAAGGAGTCCTTGGGCGCCACGGACGCCTTCGCCCACCCCGGCCTGAAGTAGTTGACCGACGACACGCAAAGCAGTTTCGGGTTGATACCGACCTTCGCGGGCTTCAAATCGACGAAAGCCTCGGCATTGGCTGTTTTCCCAGCAGCCTTCTGCGAGGTCGCGGAAGTCCGCACAGGCATCTTCAGCTGCTTCTTTTTGTCCTTTTTGTCCATTCCAGATGCCAGTCCCGGCTTTGTCTTATATATGGATCACTCTGCAAATGAAACGGCTACAAACCTTCGCCTTGCAACGCGCGCTGCAGGTCCCGGGCAGCCTGGATGGCAGTTTTGAGAGTCTTGTTTGGTATCAGGACTTTGCTGCGCACAATCTCGTTCGTCAGAGGGTCCCTGTCGGTCTTCTGGAACCACGCCTCAATACTCGCGCGCTCGTACGAAGAGCCGTCGGTAGTCACGACCGGGTCCTCCATGATTTCCAGCGATATCGGGCATATGAAGTGCTCAAGGTACGCGCTCATCTCGGCTTCCTTCGAGAGCGGAGGAGAGGCAGCGCGGGGAGAGAGAGACGCGGGAGAAGAGAGAGACGCGGGAGAAGAGACACAGAACGAGGGAGGAGAGAGAGAACGGAGACTGGGGAGCACAACAGACAGTTTATGCAACGAGGCAGAAAGAGCCCGGGCGTTCGAAGTGTCCTTGGCCTCTTCGAGGTCCTGCTGCTCCTGCAAACGTTCCCCCACCACCCTCTCGGCATCTTGCTTTCTCTCGCGCGCATGCTTGGTCTTGCCGGCCCTCTTCTTGGTTTTGTTCGACGCCTTCTCGGCCGCCCTCTGCTTGTCCTCTTCCTCTTCCTCCAGCAGTTCCTTCATGGATTTGTCTGCGTCCTTCTGCGTGCGAAGAAACTCCATAGCAACAAGACTCTTCAGGCACCCGAATGCATGCTCGGCTTTCTTTTTGGAGGCGCTTCCCAGCTCCTTCGTAGTCAAGTCCCCTCCCTCCACGCGCATTTCCGACACCCTCTTCGCAATCTTTTTGATCTCCTGCCGGTTCTCGTACGAACTGGCGTCCGGATCGGCGCCGACAGCCAGGCACAACGCAGGCGCCCCGCCGTGTCTCGGCCGGAAGAATATCCGGTCCTCGTCCCTGTACGCACCATGCAACGCCGTGATTTTGACATTCAGAGTGACACTCTGCGCATCGTACTCGTCTGCCTCTGCCCCCCTGTTCAGCGCCCGCAGAACGGAAGCGACATGGCGCCTGGTGTTCCTGATCTGTACGTGGTTGTCCGCGATCAGGAAGCAGCGCTCAAGCATCTTCAGGGCGCTTTCGAACGCTTCCAGGGCGTCCGACAGCTTGCCCGCGGCCAGCATCTTCACAGCCTGACAGTGCAGAATCGTGAAAAGTGCACTGTACGAATCACTCAACGCCAGATTGTGCTTGTCGTCGCACTGCAGCTCAAAATCCTCCAACAGCGGACGCTCGTACCCCGTCAGCGTCCCCAGGCGCACCATCTCGTACTGATACGCCGCTTTGTAATCGCACAGCAGCTGCATGATGCACGCCATGTCGCCCAAAACATCCGCCGCCTGCAAACTGTAAATCAGGTCCTCGCTCTCGTGCTTCACGTTCATCACCTGCAGAACGTACGCAGCATGCTCGAGCTGATGAAAGGCGTGCATGAATTCTTTCTCGTGGCACAGCTTCTTCGCCAGATCCCTCAGCGTCACGAAGTTCGCGTACGTGCCGGGAACCCCGTGCGTCGTGGACTTGCCTTGTTTTTTGGTCTTCTTGGCGGCGGGCGCGGCTTCCTCTTGCTCTTCGGGCTCATTCAAGAGCGACATCTGCATCAAAAGATTTTCAATCTCCATCCGGCTCTTGTCATTGCCGGCAGTCAGCGCGCCGTGCGGGTTGTACAGCTCAGGCGCTCCGCCGGGTGTCGCTCGGAAGAATATCTTGTGCGAGTTCGTGTATGCACGATTCTCGGAGCAGCCCTTGACGCTCGCCAAAGTACCCGGATCGTCGTACTCTGCTGCCTCCTCCGCCCTGTTCAGCCCAATGAGAACGCACCCGATATTGCGCCGGACATTCCTCATCTGCACGTGGTTTTCCGAAAACAAAGAGCAGTGCCGAAGAAACGCATACGTTTCTTTCAGCGACGAGAGGGCGAGATTCAGGTTATTCGCCCCCTGCAGCTTCCCTGCGTACGCATTGATGTCTTTCAGAGACGAGAGAGACAGTTCCAGCTCATCGGCCCTCTGCAGCTGCCCTGCAGTTGCCATGCAAAGCGCAGCCATCGCACTGTACGCATCGCGCAAGACTAGAAGTTCATCGCCGGCCAGGTCAAAATTTTCCGGGTTCAGGAAGCACTCCAGCGGAGACTCGACACCAACCAGGATCTGCAGCCGCCGCTTCTCGCACGTGTACGCGTCTGAAAACCGGTCCAGCTTTTGCATGATGCAGGACATGTCGCTCAAAATGTCGGTGCTCTCGGCGAAGTACTCCTGCTCGCCGTTCACGTGCAGCACGCTCAGAACATGGTTGGCATACTCCAGATGAGAAAATGCCCGCTCAAACTGCCCGTCCCAGCACATCTTCTGTGCCAAATCCCGTAGCATGCAGAAGATGTCGAACGTCGCAGGAAGACGAACCCGTCTCATGAAGGCATCACCACGAGCACAAATGGACATCTGCGTTTGCGTTGCTGTCTCCGCACAAACCAACGCAAAAATCCTCTGCGGTCTATTTTCAAAAAAAACGGCAAAAGTTACGTCGCATTTTTGTACCTACTTTTTACGCCTAGACGTAAGGACCAAGGATTTACGATTTTTTTTTTCGCCTAGACGTAAGGACCAAGGATTTACGATTTTTTTTTTACGCCTAGACGTAAGGACCAAGGATACGATTTTTTTACGCCTAGACGTAAGGACCAAGGATTTACGCCTTTTTGTAAGGACCAAGGATTTACGACTTCTTTTTTTTACGCCTAACCTAACGATTTTCAGGATTTCAGCAGAGGATTTTTTGGATTCGTTTGTTCCTTGTCCAGTAGTGCATGGCACGGGTGAAGTCCACGACTCGCTCAAGAAGACAACCCCCAACGCCACGCGATCTTCACTGGACTGCGGACATGCCCGACAAGCGCCAGGCCACGGACGACATCGGCGGTTCCCAGAGCAAACGCACATGCGCTCCCGTCGCTGCAGGAGGCTCTCCCGTCGCCGGCTCTGCCAGCTCTCCCGCCGCTCCCGCCGCTCCCGCCGCTCCCGCCGCTCCCGCCGCTCCCGCCGCCGGCTCGGAGCAGGCGCACTATTCGCCCGACCATCGCTACTTCATGCAGGTCTACGTGCTCAACATTCCGTGGAACCCGAAAGGAGATCAGGAAGCATGGATGCAAATGGACCAAGACCACTGCCATGTCAGGTTCGACATGTCGTCCGGAATCAACTTCCATTTCTACAAGGACCACTTCAAGGTGGTTCCGTATGGCCCCAAAATGCCGGCCATCACCAATTCCAATCTGTGCGCATACGATGTCCCCGCTGGCTGCTGCGTGAGATGGCAGTATGGTCACATGTTCCACCACCAGTACGACTCCACGAAAAGGGCGTTCATGATCGTCAAGCTGCCCATACACAACCCAGACTCCCCCCCGTACACCAGGCAGGATTCTCCGGCCATCGACGCTGTGATGCGCAAGAAATTCAGGATTATGGGGCCGCCCGACCTCAAAACGCCCTGCTGGTTTCCGCTCTCCGAGGCCGAAAGGCAGCGCGATTATTGGAAGGCCCTGTACGAGGAAAAGAAGCGCGCACACACCAAGGTCCTCGAAGACTACCAGTACTTGGACGACAAGCAGTATGCACTCGAGAAGGATCTGGAGGAGGCCCAGGCCAAACTGGCCCTGCACACCGTCGCGCTCGACAAGATCGACAAGGCCTTGGAGTGCGCCATTTGCTTGCAGCGCTTCGCCTCCCACGAACCTTCTGTGATGGCCAGCTGCGGCCATGTCGTTCACATAAAATGCAAGAAGGACCTTGAAGAGAAACACTCAGCAGACCGCTGCGTCGAGTGCCGCGCCTCCGTCGAGTATTGGCAGGAATTCCGCGGCTTCACCGATATCTCCGCAGCCGTCAGCACGCTTCACACGGCATTGGATCCTGCTTAGTCATTGCTTAGAGTTTGATTTTTTCAATAAAGTTCAACTACATCCTGAACCACTTCTTTTATTATAAATGTGTGTATGATCCATAAACATGTCAAATTTACAATCTTTGCTGTACAAATTACATGTATTAGCAGCTGATCTTGATTCGAACGCTGGTGACGGTTCTGCTGCTCATGAAACTATGCCAGCCGAAGACACACCCGAAATAGCCGTTGCCAGAAACCTGGAAATTTCCAAATTACAACATCTACTTCTTGCTTTGACTGCAATGTGTCCCCTTATTCAGAGTCAACCAGAGAATGCCATGACCCGCTTTCTATTTTCGGCGACCTTGCAAAAAATCGGCCATGACCACGATGACCTCCAAGACGTTCTGTTGCCGACTCGCGAGTTTTACGATGAGAGCATATGCCGTGAACTCAAAAAGACCCACTTGACCGTCTCGCAAGCGCACGATATTTGTGACAAGCTATGTACTCAAAGCATTCAATCAGTTCAGGTCTTGCGTCAGCTGAAGATGAACCCTCGGCCACATTATGACGTCTATATTACACCAACAACTCACAGTCATTCGCAAGTTTGCTGGGGATCTGAGTCCCTTCTGATCAGTGACCTTCATCTAAATGCACTGAGAACCGCATATAACACTGAGGCTACGACCGACCCCACTCAAACACACTTCAACAGGCGCCTATTCTGCCTGCTCATGCGCTACAAGACCGTGGGCGGCCCGATGTACCAGTGTAGCGTCACCCCACAGACCTTTGCCGTGTTACAAAACCAATTTCAAGTCACAAAAGAGTGCATGGCCTCGCCTTTCAACCACAACGCAGACACATACTGGTCTGCCTTCCGTGACACGGATGGCCCTTTTGGAAGTCAGGGTAGCTTTTTTGCCTCACTTGACTCGCCGCTTGTAACGCAGGGGGGCTCCTTCTATGCTAATCCTCCATTTACAGAGGAGATTTTGCACCTATTAACACACCACATCCAAGAAATACTCAAATTCTCAGTTCCCGTCTCGTTCATCTGTTTGTTTCCCACGTGGCCAGACTTCGAAAGCTACAATCACATGAAAAACAGTCCCTTCTGCCAAAAATGTGTGGTGCTAGAACCCCATAAACACGCATACATAGACGGCAGCCAACAGATTAACACAGAAACTACCAAGAAACACCACGTCGCACAGTTCAAAACTACACTGTTTATTGTACAGAACGAAATGGGTACTAAAAGCTGGCCCGTAAACGACCACAAAATCCAATCACTACTTGCGTCTTTTGCTGTCATGTAATCACGTGAGAGGGCAGGTAATAAGCACAGACCGCCCTTCATGATCGATATTCAAATTAATATAAATGACAGCACGTTACATGGCATGAGTGACCAGTCACGTCGGTTACAGCGCTTGCAAAACGCAGTCCGAACTCCGGTTACCTGCGATGATTTTCTCAAAAAGATGACGGATATAATGGGAGATCAAGCTCCGCAAGACGTCATCCTGTGTGAGCAGCAATTACAGAACACCAATGACGACACATACCAAACTGGCCACAGAAAAAAACACAAGCACAACGACAGCCAGAAGCTGCTCGAAATGGAGGTTGAATTTTTGAGCTTTCTACTAGTGCAGCTACATGAAAAGTACGAGATCTTCCAAGGAAAAAACATGGACTTGAAATTCCAGGTCATATATCTCGGTGCGTCTTCTGGTGTTACGGAATCTACAAATGATATTCTGCATCACGTAGAGAAACTACAAGACATGTTCCCTCCACAACTCATAGACTGGTGGTATTTCGTCGATCCGAGGTCCATGAAATTGTCCGACAAAAATCCTAACCGCACGCACCTACAGTGCCTGTTTGGCGATAAAGAAATGCGAGATTTCGGTCAACGTCAAAAAGATGACCCCAAGATAAGATACATTGTTATTTCGGATATACGAACACCAATTAACTACGACATGGTCTCTGCACCTCGAGAGCTCTTCAAGGATGTCCTTGGAGCCTATTTCCTGTGTGAAAATCCTGAAAAAAAGCAAGTACTATTTCAGTTGTTAAAAGTTGTCATGGAGGATGCATTGCAAAAATCAATGTTCGTAGAGGAAGTCATAGAACGCGACCAAAAATACCAAGAGAATGTGCGCAACACGTTGAACCTCGACGCCATGTCCACCAAATTCCGAGCACCGTATTTTTATCCAGGTGCTACGGCACCACAATACAGCATGATGGACATACCTCGTGGATTACAGCCGGAAGCATCAGACAATTCCACTGAACTCAGAGAATTTTTTATGTTCCATGAGCCGGTCAAGGTTGTAACTGCATATAGGACACCAGGACGAAGGCAAGAGAACTCAGTAGACGCCGAAAGCGTCTTCGTCACCACACTCCAAGAATCTCAAAGTGAAAACCTGGAGTGGAGTGCTACTGCGAACCCGACTCGTAATGCCACGTACAATTCCATCGACGTGCAAAAATTTGATGACAAAATAGCAGCGTATAACCACGATAAACAAGCAAATGGCGAAAAGTTGCACAACTATATCAAAACTCTGTATAAAATTTGCTACGAAAAATGCATGCGGGCGCCACCCACCGACGCCCAATTGCAATATTTGAACACCCCAAACGTCGGCAAGCCACCGCAACCGCCGTCGAGGTTTCAAGAAGCAACTGACCAATTATTTTGGGAGTGGATTAATGATACTACTCTGAACAAGATTAATTTTCAACATTCCCTTTCATGTGAGTTTATCAAAGATTTTGTGCAGCTCGATAGAGTTTCTCAGGCTAGTCAGTTTCCGCGTGGGGAGGACGACTCGCTCCTCGCTGCAATGATGTTGTTGGTAAGCGGCATCCTTGCGAAGCCTGAGGATCATACAATGCACGAGCTCATGCAGCAGTACGAGAATGCGGTCAAGACACGACAGGCAAATGCGAAGAATTACAGCAACTTCGGATGCAACTCCAAATGTCCGATATTCATAGAAAATCTGGATATCCTCATGCATCTGCGAGTTCTCTTACTCATAAAACACCACCCAGGTATTGTTACTAGTTGGCTTGAAAAATACATGGTAATAGAAAACGCAGAGAAGTACACGCCTCTCATTCAGCGCTTGTTATCCGTGTATGATAAGAATAATAACGACAACAGCGGCATCAAAGACTGCTTTTCGTTCGCGCCCGAAGCAAAACAATTCAGGGTCGCCGCCACGGAAGCACTGGAGCGGTACAGCACAGCCAATGATCTACAATACATGCTTGGGTATATAAAACCATTCGGAACACTCCCGTTGGCACCCGATTTTTTTCACACGCGGCATTGGGCGATCGTATTTTACAACAGCTGTGTGCAAAAGATTGCGAAAACAAAGCTCGACTTTGAATATCCATATTCAGACACAAACAAATCGCAAAACGATAGAACTCTAACCGACCTCCGAACTTTTTTCAGGCCATACCTACACGACGGCGCGGATGAGAGTGCGTGTAAGTACCTCGGCACCAATCCGGCGTGGAACACAGCCAGCTGGCCTTCGGGCTTTCCCATTCTGCATTTTGCGGCACAATTTGGATGCACTGCTCTGGTGTACTTGATCCTGACTGAATATTTGCCCGAAACACTACGACCTAACTTAATCAATTTCAAAAGAAAAGGGATAGGTTACACGGCATTGCATTTAGCCGTGTACCATAAGAAATCAGATATAGAAAAACTTTTGATGGAGTATGGTGCTCGTGACAATATAGTATGTAAAGAAAATGGAGTAGATGAAACAGTAATTGAACTCAAACGATCAAGAGAGACAACTCCTTTACCACCGATTAAGACACCAGAACAGCAGCCACCAAATCCAGACCACGAGGAGGAGCCATGGGAAAAAGTCGAAAAGAGAGGTAAGAAAAAAAACGAGAAGGAGGCATATCCAGCATCAAAAGGACCTACAAAGAAAAAAAATGATATGTCTGATCTCATGGAACAATTGATTGCAGTTTATAAATAAACAGATCATTCTGAAACTATAAATTTTGTAGTCGGTCATTCACATAAACCCCTCAATCGCATCAGTAACTCTTTTACAGCCACAGAAATGTCCTGTGCGGTGTCCTCCGCACCGGCCGAGTCTACCTCTTGCACTCCAACTGCCGTCAGACGTGCACACACGATAGTGTAGGTTGGTCCTCTTCTGCGCCGCTCAATAATTTTTGTGTCTATGCCGCTCCACTTGGTCTCCAATGATTCCAGTAGTATTTTGAAACTAGATGCATGATCACACTCTAATGGCAATTTGGCGAAGACATATTTAGCTTTTGCAGCGTCCGCCAGACGTGCACATATTTTTTGTACGTCTATAAATACGCCGCCGTCAACAACTTCGGTCTCTGGATTCAACCACGGGGGGTCGAGAAAAACAACGTCATGGTATGTTTCGAATATGTTATGCTTGTCCACGCCACAATCCGCATAAACATCCACGTTATTTCTCTTGTAAAACGCTCCAATATTTTCTTCTAAATGCCCACGTCTGGTCTCGTCTTTTTCATAAGCATCAACTTCCCGAAAGGCCTCCGCAAAAAAGTAAGTATTTCCCCCGAGACACGCAAATGCATCTGCAATGCTCATTTCTTCCACCTCCTCACCTTCTTTCACATATCCTCTGATGAAATCCATAGTCTTCTCAGCATCCCCCTTTGTGCTCATGTATCGCTCTTCTCCGTTCGTTATATATTCCGGTTTCACATACGGGAACAATCCTCCGTTTATTTTGTTTTGTCTCGCGTGTGTCTTAGACATATTCTAGAAATATACAGCATATATACATGCAGTGGCCAAATTCAACGGCACACACTCTGTCCTACAACACCGCCATCCGACAGCTCTGAGTTGGCGGCAGGGGTTCCGCCTGCTCCCCCTGATTAACATAATTAATAATTTCGGTAAGTGCCCGCAAGCCCTCTGCAATAACTCTGCCGCTTTCTTTGCGACTCTCTGTGGTAGACACGACAGACGGCTCGGCATCCATATACCACAGTGCAAGGTCTTATATAACGCAGCAAAGAAGCGCCCGAACTAGATCACCTCCAGGAATAGATGCGCGAGCAAATGTGTGCGGGTCCCACTACAGGCGGAACGAGTGAACGAGAGGGAGTATCCTAGAAGCGGCGCACTGGGTCAGGATGCCAGTGGCGTCCTGGATCTCGTCGTCAGAAAAGATTGTCATCACGCGTGGCATGTACTGGTATCTCCAGTACATGTCGTTCGGGGTCGGGTCCTGGACGACATGAGCCGTCTGCACCAAGTACTTATTCTGGCCGTGGCCTTTTTCGTTCAGTCTCTTCACAACGTCGGTCATGTGACCGTTCGCCTGCACGACGTCGAGTATGACACGGTAGAAGGCTACTTGGTCATCACTGAAGTACACATCGGCCGCCACGCCCGAATACCCGCGAATGATCCGAGGAACCATGCAACAGTCCCTGATGAGGACGTGTTTGCCGACAAGGGTGTAGAGTGCTGGGTCTGGGTTCGTGGACATGGCAGCGTCTCTCTATTTGCGTCTCGTCGGAGTGACTGCTTGGACAAGATTTTTTTCAGATTTTTTTATTACTAAACTTAGGGCCCAGAGAAGGCACCAGACACAAAATTACGAACGTGTGCGTCCATTCCGTCCACCCCGGCCTGATTGGCCGGGCCACTCACGAGGCCGACCGCCGCGGTCGGCGCCGGAGCCACAAGCACGGCGACATGAACGGGACGCTTGGGAGCGGGCGCCTTCTGGTGCTTCGTCGGTACAGTGTCCATTCTTATGATATGCACACAGACACGGTCTTTTATACAAATGCTGGTATAGTTGCGCCGCAGCGGGTTTATTAAACGCACACATCTCTGTGTTCCTCGCTTGTCAAAATATATACCATGTATATATACGACATCTTCATATCAAGGTATCACGTAATGCATACGCTTATTCTATTGAATGATGTTCACAGCGAGAAGCAAACCGAAGAAGACCTTAATGTCGTACGTCATGCGCTGGTTTTCGACGACCTTCGTTTCCTTATTGGTACCTATGACTTCGATCGTCTGGAAGCCGTGGAAAACGATGGCAAACCAGTAAATGCCGAGACACACTGGGGCGAGATTCATGTGCAGTTAGATGGGAACTACAAACTTGACCTATACTACGCACATTCAGATGAGGGCTCTGACGTTAGCTCCCCTCCGAGTCCTGGGAGTGCTTGCACCAACGGTAGCGACGACTTTACCACCTCGCACTTCGGTATTGGTGGCCGACTCCCAGCCCCCCCCGATGAGGCTCCGGCCAACTTGGGTCTCCAAGAGACCCCGGACGAGAATGAGGCTCCGGACGAGAATGAGACTCCGGTCAACCCGGATTTGGGTGTCGACGAGGATGAGGTGTATTAATATTTGACATTTATTCAATGAACATATTATACAACCCAATATAAAGGACCATTACATATCAACACATCTGCAATGTACTACAGGTTTCACGTTGTGGAGTGGAACTCTGGCGCGGAATATTATGACGGCTTTGTCTGTCCTGCTGATACCCTAGTTCATAATTTGATCCGCACAATTCTCGGTGGCAATGCTTTCCACCGTCTAGTATCCGTGACATTTGGAAAGGACAAAACGGTATTGTCCACGGATACCCTCGCCTCACTCGAAATGGAAGAGGATGTGCAGTACAATTTTTACGTCAAACTCACCATCCTTCCTGGCGAACCCCACCGTTTCGGCATGAAGTGGAAAAACGATTGAAGATTGATCAAAGGGTGGTATCTGTGTTTATTCAATAAATTTCACAACATTATATATATTCAGGCCCGTGGTTCCCGTCTTCGTGATGGTCTGTCCACTGCTCCCCGCACCAACACGGCTGTTTCACGCCGCCAACCTCGGCACTCCAATTCTTGGGCCTACACACTTTCTTCCTCGCGCTCTTCTTCTCCCCCCCGTCCTTTTCGGGCGAAGTCATCCTGTAACGGCTGATTTTGAACACACACACACGAGGGAAATGTACTGCATTTTTTGTAGACTACGTAAGACAAAAATTAAAGAAACGTGCCGAACACCGAGGTTTTGGGACCACGACAGTTGGGACAGATGTTTGCTTGGAGGTTGCCCGTGCAACTCACACAAAAGCCGTGGCCGCAAGGCACAATCAAGCGCAGATCGCTCAGCGGCTGATTGGCGAAACAGATGCCGCAGGTGAACTTGTTCGTCTTGTTGGCCTCTGTGGCGGCTTTGTTGGTCTCGTTGGCGGCTTTTTCATTCGACTGGTTTCCAAGCTGCGTGAATCTGTTTATGATGTAGTCGTACTCTTCGGTCGTCTCGAGGGCAGTATCTGCATTCAACTCTTTCAGCTGTTCCTGTAATTTGCAGATTTCCATTTCAGGATCCATGCGCATCCAGCTTGCACGCTGTGCGGCACGCAGAGCAGCACGTCCTGCAACTTGCGCCGCGATGGTCTTCAGGGGTTTTTCGCCCCTGAAGGCAATCGTCGCAGCCAAACCACCACGTCCTGACATTGTGCTGTGTTTCCCGCTCCTTTCTTCTTTCCTTTTCAGTTCTTTTTTTATTCCCCGCCACGTCACCATTTTTGAAAAAAAATCCGGAGCCCCCCCTGAAAAAAAATCCGGACACTTTCAAAAAAATTGAAGGCTGCGCGGGAAATTCGGAGAGGTTTGCGCACTCTCGCTCATAGTATGCCTTCTGTTGCAGCCCTTTTGCAGAAGCCCTTGGAGGAACGCAGCGAGGCCGAAATGAGGTTTTTGTACCAGCACAAGAAGAGGGCACGGCTCGGCGGTAGGTCTTCTTGGGAGTACAAAAGGTCAGAGAAATGGGACCGCGAGACGGAAAAAAAGTACGAAGCGGCATTGGCCATCTACACCGAGTTGGACGACCGCACGGGGCAGGCGCTGTTTAAGAAGGTGATCACGTACGATTTTTTTGGGGGGGGGCGCACTTTATTGGGCGCGCATGCAAGCCTCCATCATTTGGTGCGCCGCGGTGATGTGCGTTACGGGGTCCTCCACCGCTACCTCGTCCCGGAGGAGTCTGCCTTTTGCTGGGGCGCCGTGCCCTGTCCTTTCTCGCCCACCGCCCTGGCCCCGTGGGTCCTCGCCCGCATGGCCCACATCCGCAGCATGGACTACCCCCTCATGCAGCAGCAGATGCTCGATTTCGTCGACATGGTCATCGACCTGAGTGCGCAGCAGCGCCGCAAGAAGAGGGCCTACCACATTGACTCCAGCAACCCGGAGCTCTGGTCCCTCTTCCAAGTCGCCGCTGAGTGCAGGCAGTCCGTCGAGTTCTGGCTCGTTTTCTCGACCGTCTTGGAATTCTTCAGTGACCCGAATAACGTGCTCGCCGTCAAACTGTCCTAGATCCTTACGCCTCACGCGCCGCGTCTTCGTGTGTTTATTTCACCATTTTTGTTGTATTGCCTCAGTTTTCGCGAAAACGCCTATTTATACGATACTGATAAATATATATAAAGGAGGCCCGCTCACCAGACATGTCACCACTCGAGCATCACACACACACGCAAACGTCCGTCAGCAACACGCCAGCAACGGAACTCAACCCCCAAATCTACACGAAGCCTCCAATTTCGCTCCACGGACTCATGGCGGCCTTGAATCTCCACGAGCTCCCCGATTATGCAAGCGTGCCCAACGCGCAAATTCAACTTGCCTGTTCCGAGCTGGAAGCTGCACAGTTGAACGACATTCTGACAAAGTACATAGGCACCGAGGACATGTTCACGCAGCAGTATTTGCACGGGGTCGAGGAAAACATCAAGCTGCTCGAGCACATCGGCAAGGCCGTGGAGACTCCCGACGCGGCTGCAGACATGTACGAGCACCTGAAAGAAAGGGAGCCCCTCTTCGTTCGCACCCTCGTGGCGGTCTTCAAAGCATGGTACGAAAAGACC
>Ga0049083_10000271_pt1 | contig 17729 bp, 5 predicted proteins | sample GreLakmeMI27MSRF_FD_66719 | JGI IMG/M metagenome (GOLD analysis project Ga0049083, IMG submission 66719) | Freshwater lentic microbial communities from great Laurentian Lakes, MI, USA - Great Lakes metaG MI27MSRF | ecosystem: Environmental > Aquatic > Freshwater > Lake | place: Great Lakes...
GAGGGGCGGTGTGCGTGCGCAGAATGTCACGATGTACAGCACGCAACGATGGGAAGACCACGTCGTGCTGCCCGACGTCGATTGTGGCGTCGAGAGACACACAGAGCAAATGCTCAGCGAGAACTGCGGGAAAGAACCCGCAGCCTCTGCTGTAGTCGACTTCATGAGTCAAAAGGGCATCGTGTACCCAGGCTGTCGTGCCGCGCGCATGTGCACGCCGTCCCCGATCCCCGCTTCCGTCATGAGTCTCGTGCCGCTTTTGAATAGAGACACGAGCTTCAACGAAACTGAACTAGCTCTCATGCTCGAGCACAAGACAAGAACGTGGTATTCTGTGCGCACGCAAGAGCAGCCGTTCGTGGTTGCCGGAGACGTGATGCTCGGGATACAACTGGACAACCTGCGCAATCCTGAGCATGTCGTAGTGACGAGGCTCTACGACATAGGCCACGGCTCGCTGCAGATGAGCAGCGAGCGCCTCGTCCTCACGAGCAACTCTCACGCGATCAAACTCGCCACATGCAATCAGGCCGACACCAGCTGCTACGCGAATAGCATGGCCGACGGCAAGATCGTACTGCCCAGGTCGATCTACAAGGTGTACAGGGAAGCAATAGCCGCAGGCGGAGAGCCGCCGGGCCTGCTCCCGGCGACGGCTTCGCGTTGGGCTGTGCACTGGGCTGAGAACCCGGACCTGGATGTGTACAGGGTGGTTTTCAAATTCTGTAATGGAGAAGCAGCGGCTTTCGGCTTCATCATACACTCGAGCTTCGGGCGCGCACGTGTCTGGACGGCGCAGACCATGCGCGGCGTTGACATGGAGGCCGCCGGTTCGCCAAGTTCCGCAGAAGTGAGGAGCAGGGTGTCGTACATGCGCGTGCCTGAGTTTTACGGAGATTTTTTCAAGGACAAGAGCACCGCTGCCGACCAATGCGACGTGGTGGTTGGCATGAAGATTGTGAGCGTCGAGTACCTGAACACCCAAAACGTGCTTGTCACGGTGCTTGCGGCGCGCCCACGAGATTACAACCCAGACACCGACACTGTGACAGGTCCGCGCATCTACCGCTACTACTTTCTGCACCCCTCGCGACACGACTGCCGCGACGTCGACGACGCGGAGGCAGTAGACGGGGAGAAAACTATATTCTCGTGCTGGCGGACCCACGACCAAGGGATGTGGTCTGGTGACGAGTTGCTTGCTGGAAGATCTTGGGGGGCGTCTTCGACCAATGCAGAGCAATTGGGCGATACGCCGTGCATCGAGGCGCGGACGGTGCCTGCCTTCGGTTCTGCGCTCACCGTGCCCCTGAGCGCGATTCTGAGTCTCGTGCACGTTATTCTCGATACTGTATGTACACTGACAGCTGCCGTGGCTGCGGTGCCCAAAAATCCACTTCAGGCTTTGCGTGATCTGCATACTGTCGACCTGGAGCAAGTGACTTTTCACTCGATGACAGACAGCGCCGGTGAGCGATTGTTGCACGTGGATGACATCATCGCCGCGGGCGAGTGGTGCGCACGCTTCAACGCACATCTTATGATATACGCTGTGAATACGTTCTCTTCGGTCTCGTCGACACTGGCGGCGAATAAATTGGCCGACAGGACACTCTCAGGCCTGCGGACCATTGTTGTCGGAGCGGCCAAAGTCGCAGAAGGTGCGCCCGGAGCGCTCCCGGCCTTTGCTGGCGTCGAAGCCATGTTCCAACAGCCCATTGCGTTTTCGTCTATGTACGCGAGCACGGCAGTGCTGGGCATGGCCGACGGCCTGGTAGCGAACATGCGGCTGCCTGTCTTGGTCCGAACTTTTGTTCGCACACAGGCAGGCATGGTTGGAAGCTTCTCGATGTTGTTAAAGGTGGGGAGGGTTGTCTTGCTACGTGTGTTACAAGTTGGCGACAGGAACCCAGCGGCCGTTGTCAGCAGTGCTCTGCTGGAGTCTAGGTCGATCGTGAAGACAGACCTTCTCGACACCATGCGCTTCCAGTGCTACGGCCTGGCGCAGATGGTCGGCGCCGAAAAGCCATGGGGCAAAGCGCTCGAACAATTATGCTTGCTCTTTCCGGACACAATCGAGGGAGTGATGACTGTGGCGATCGTGTTGCTCGTTGACTACCCGACCGTGTCGTGTGCATGTAAGCTGAGTGAAGGAGACATGATCAACGATCTTGACAGCACGGTGCTTGATTCCGTGACACTCATATGTGCATTGCGCCCTCTGCCTCTCGAGGAGAAGCATTGGCTAGCCGCATTTGCTCAGAACAAAGATGATCAACAGAGCATTTGCTTCATTGCCATGGATCTCAGCAACTCGCGTCTATCGTCTGCATTTGACAAAACTTATAACCGCTTCTCGCGCATGACGGAACACGCCGAAGGCGTAGTGGACGGTCTCTTGGGCGTCATAACCGGCGACAGCGTGGACTGCGACGCGTTTGACGTCTCGCCTTACGTTGTCAGTATCATACCAGACCCCGTAGATTACTTCTCTTCCTGTGTCGATACTGAAGACTGTGGCGTCAAGTGTATGGAGGAGTTCTCAGAGTTCAACAGAGCGAAGGCCTTGGAAGAGTCCAAGGGCATTGATCTCGGGATGCAGACTGACATCACGGTCGACATGGAGAGCATGCTCTTCAGCGCTCGGGATATCGAAGACGGCAAAAACAAACCCCCGTTCATGATTCTTGACATGACTCAGATTCCCCAGAAATCTTGCGCACAGGTGTGCGGCGGGACCTACTATGCCGGGAATCAATGTTTGATTCTGGCGGGTCTGAGCGCCGATGATTCGGTGCATAATTCACAGAAAAACTTGGCGATTGCGTACTACTGCCTGCCAATCGACATCACACAGTATGCGTTCCAGTGGCGTGGCATGGAAGCCAAGACTTTGAATCTCCAGAACTCCGCGACAGGCTACCCGTCGTTGCCTGCTGCACACACGGTGATGTCTGTTCACATAGCGTCCTCGTGGGGCCCGCAGGACGGAACACGCGACATGCTGATCGTAGAGACACACAGCCCCGACAATTCTTTCACAACGCAAACTGATTTTGTGCAGCAGAGCGTCACCACAGTGATGCTCTTTAAGGCCGGAAAACCTACGCCCTTTCAAATCATGCGCACGGCCTTGCACAGTGAGAGGTCATACGGGGTCTTACAGCAATTACAAAAACAGAATCCTGAAAACGGATTCTTGCACAAGATTGAACATCTGCAGGTAGACATAGCTGACAATATAGGGAATGAAATCACTCTTGAGGCGCGCGGCTGGACCATTCATCAGAACAGCGATACTGCCACTGAATCTGGAACATTTGGACTGCCAGAGAAGGCATGTGTGCTATGCAAGATCTCATTCAGGGATTCGGATTTCTTGCCCCAAGTCTTTTGTGAGGTGGGATGTCATCAAGACCCGCCGTACACGGATGTCGACTTCGTGCTTCAACACAAGCGGATATGCGTCCGAGAACTAGGGGCAGACGATGATGAAAGTCTGGATAACCCCGGCATCTGTGAGGAGCACTTAGCATTGCCGTCCGTCAGTAAGGCTGAGAGAGCCCTATATTTTAAGACCAATTCTGTTCCGGATCGCAAGAAAATGAGCATTCCGGAAAGTCTTGTCTCCCTTTTTCGCATAGACTCCATCGCACGCGCATACAAAGATATAGAGAACAATGTCCACGCGCGCACAATTCTCCTCTCGCGTGTGCTGTACTTGGAGTCACGCATATTACGCGATCTGAGATTGTTGGTGAGCGGGGAGGTCGAAAACACAGAAGGACTGTCGGGAGCGACTGTAATGATAGAGATTCCGACGGCCAATGCACGCGATGTGCGCGGTGGATGGCTACACATCCTTAACCTCCAAGTGTCTGAAAGTGTGGTCAGTGGCATGATGCACCAAGGCCTGCGAACAAGCACCACGGCTCACATTTTGAAGGAATGTAGTGTGCATAATTGTGGCGCGTGCGCACGGCGAGAAGGGGGTTCGATTGACGAGGACCTTTTTTCGCTTGAAATTTTGTGCTATGCAGCCCAGCAGTGCGGTATCGAGCGCTGTGCAGGCACCCTGGTCAACATGCGGAAGCCTCTGTGTAACCTCGGGAAGGTGTTGACATCAGAGATGCATGGCATGCGCGTGCTGCTCAAGGGTGTGTGGAATTTAATCACAGACAAAATTATCATGACTGTGGAGTTGACGCACCAGCGGCGGGAAGAGTATACAGTGCGATGGCCGGATGTGGCTCTGCGGCAGCATACCTGCACCACGAAAGATACCATCGTCAGTATGGCAGCTACTATAACATCTGTACTAGGTGCAAGGTCGCACGTGATGCACGACGTGTCGGTGCAAAACCCGCACAAGGGCACTCTTGTTGACGCGCGCATGCACGCGCGACAAATAATGATTCTGACGGCTACGACAAATTTTATCACTTCTGTTCTGCTCTTGAATGTTTATCACACAATTGTTGCTCAAAAGTTCATCTCGTGCACTAGCTCTGGATTCAGTTCCAGCCTCACACAAATAATTGACACGGCATCAACCAGGGGACAGCCTGAACTGACTATAAACTTCGGAGGCGTCATGCAGCAAGCGGCCGAGCGTTCCAATATAGCGGTGTGTCTTAGCGAAGAAGTTCGACAGTCGCTGGAGGACGCGGGCGCCGACATTGAGGATATGAAGGAGCGCAAATCAGGCACTCAGAAGGGACGCGCAAACAAGATCACGCGCCTCATCTCTGATTCCATTTCAAGCCTCGTCGACGAGGCGCTCAGTACGTGGGTGGCGCTTTCGACTAACGTTGCTGACGTATACATCGCATGGGCGTTCGGAATGATCAAGGGTATGATGGACGTGGCCCAGACTATTGACTGGGAGAGATGTAAGTTGCCAGACATTGACAATTCCCTCGAGATGTTAGGGAAGTGTGCGTGCGGCGACGAAGCATACTCAATCCCTGCCAAGAGCAAACTCATGGACATCTCCAATCAGGCCTTCTGGTGCTCGGGACTTCTCATGCTCAACAACGGCGACGGTAGCGACCTGCTTGTTTGGAATCCGTTCTCCTACTCCTCGTTGTTGAATATGCGGACCGGTGATGGTGAGGTCTCTTATGGATACAATGATTACGTAGAGTGTCTGCAAAAACAGTGGCCAAGCGAATGTGAGATCAAGAAACCCAAACACCCAGACTTTGTAAATCAGGGTGTGGACTTGATGCAGGTGATCGGCCGTTGCCGCGATAACTATCAACAGAAGCGGTGGGACGAGGCTTCGACGCTGTACGCACTATTCACAGTGGAAGAGTGGCGCACCACTGCAAACTTGAAAAAATCTGTGAGTGCACGCTTAGACGACAAGTTTACGCTGCTCCGGAAAAAGGTGGTGCGCTTGCTGGAAATGTTTGGAAAATCCAATCCTGTAATGGACATTTCGCCACTTTCCTGGGTCTGTCTCGCAGACTCCCTCGCAGTCGGTAATCTCAAGCACAATTGCCACAGAGAAGTGGACAGCAATTTCGTGTACGAGCGGGCGGTAGACGGGCTCTCCAGCAGCGTGGACGCATGCAGAGTCCCAGAAAAAATTTCAGACAGATCCTTTCCACGCATGTTGTGGACGGGTGACAGCTCCAACCACGCGCCTCTGACCAAAGTGCACAGCATTGACATTCCCGCAAGCGAGCGTGAGAAAATCGCTGAGAGCAAGATCGAGAGGATGATCGAGAACGAAATCACGCCGGTTGTGTCAAAAATGCTGCAGAGTTCGTTCGGCGCAAAATTGAAAGCACATTTAGATGTAGAGGCTTTCAGTGTCGAAGGCGATGAACTGCATCAGCTGATAGATTGTATCATACTTGGACCTTACGCCGCAGCTGCTATGAGTGCCAATGTGCACCTCGAAAATATGAAACCGCTTCCTGTGCCTCTGTACCACCGCGGCAGTGCATTCTCACGAGAGTTCACTGCGTGGGGAGGCACCGGTGGTTCGCCGATTCGAAAAGCATTTATGCATCTAACCCGCAAAAAAGTGGAAGACCAAGCGGTTGACATTGTCACAAAAACGGTCATCACTCATATGCAGGGCATAGCTGCTGTATGGACGAACAAGGAAAACTTTCTCTGCACATGCAAGAACACACCTCCCAGTATCCAGTGTTGTGCGGGAGTGAGAAGAGAGTACCTCAGGTTCGGCTTGCAAAATTCGATGGGGTCTACAGAATGGGATATTTCTCACAAGATCCTTTCGTCTACGTTTGATTTGATTGCTAATTCGAACCTGATCGACCGCAAATGGCTGCAGCAGATCGGAGACCCCGTGACACTGAACGAAGATGATCGCAGCATCGTGAGCGCGGCACAGTTATTCAGATCTTCCGGAAACGTTCCGATTCACACATACGGGACACAAGACAGCATTGTGTTGATGAACAACGAGTCTCTGTGGGAATGGTGCACGAGCAGGGTCACTGGGTTGTTCGGCACGATGCCACTGACCGGCGAAGACCTGAACAAGAAAGAAGGGCGTGCGTCGAAAAGCAGCATACCTCACGTGCCCATGGACGAGTTTGGCGGGCCTTACCAGTACGACCCGTCTCAGGACCATGACAACGCACCGACGCGCGACCATCAAGATGCACGCAACCACGCCATGGAGCTCGTTGTGGACCAGCTTCTCTCGCATTCTCGCTCGTTCGCGCCGCACTTCTGGACACACGCACATCGATACGTGGCGTCGGATAGCGTGTGGTGTGAGGGGGAGTATCACGGAGACACGGAGGTTCGACAAACTGCGACTCCGTCGTCGCTGTCGACCGCCTCACAGGGAGAGCCGGAAAACTTGAGGCAGGAAGCGTTGCTGGCGCCTGACATCGATCAGCTGCTGTACCCAACAGACGTGCTGCAGGCTTGTGCGTGTGGCTGGAAAAACACAGAGCACGTGTGTTACATCCCTGCTGAGGTGTGTGCGCATGGCCGAGACGTGCTCACGGATGCCCGCCTCGCAGACGGTCGTTTGAAACGAGACGCCTGGGCCAAGTTGTGTGAGAATGACACGCTCGCAACTTACACTTTGACAGGCGACGATCTTCTTGCAGTCCTGCAGGTGTTACAGGACTTGGACTCTGTGAAACTCGTGAACTGCAGTGCAAAACAACTGTCGATTGCTTGGGGACTTCTGGATCCGCAACAGGCAGAGGAGTGGTATGCTGGAAATCAAGGGCGGAATACAAATGGATGGAGAATGAGCGCCCAGCACCTGGCGACAGAAGGGCCTGGCGGCCTGCGGATCGGCATGCTCTCTCCCCACGCGCCACAAACGATGCAGGAACACGTCAGTGATTTTGAGCTCGGGGAGGGTGCCGAGGGGCTCTTCAACGCACGCTACAAACACACCATAGCACAGCCTGTCTGCAACAGCTCGCTACAGAAGCTGCTGCGTGAAGAGCTGGACGAGTACTTTGTGAACACGCTACTGCCAATGGCACACTCAGTGCAGATCGTTCCTGCTGTGGAGTATTGTGTTCGCTGGACAATCGAGTATGCCTTGCTGTCCATGCTCCGTCTGTTATTGGAAGAGACGCAGGATAACGACCAGGTCAACAGAGATCGCTTCCTCTTGTTGCTGTCAAGGCAGCAAACAACAGCCAACGTGTGGAGAGACCGCTGTTCGACGCAAGCGCAGGACGTCGCTTTGTGCGTTCTGCGAGGCGTGTACGACATTATCCCGGAAGATAAGCAGAAACCGCCTACGTCATGTGCTTTTGCTGGACATACACTCACAGACTGCACACAATATTATTACACGAGTTCCTGTATACTCTACTGCGACGGGATTTTTTACGACCCCTGCATGTGCGAGCAGCAAGGCGAAGACTCCGCATGCTCAGCGGTTGATTTCCACCCGAAGACGTGCGAGGCCGGTAAAATCGTCGACGGGCGCCGTTTGTTCGCGGACCACGCCGGGACAGAGAATCTTCTGACGAACAGCTTGCACTGGCCGAGCACCATTTTGGCCGGAGAGGCCAGGGACTACGAACACGAGCAGCAGTTGCTGGACGCGCTGCAGGGCGCGCTCGCCGTCGCCAAGCACGACGTCGATCTGTCTGCGGTTTTCCACAGCGCAACAGGTTTGCTCTTGCAGAGAGAAGACGAGGAGAAAGTCCCGAAATCGTACTGTGACGACCTGCTGGACTATTGGCCGGACGTGCAGCACCCCGTAGGCTACCACCCGACATCTGCGTGCTCGGCGTCGGAGACTCACACCCGAGGCTTCAGCTCTTGGATGTCAGAAACGCCGAACGGACACGACACCCTCATCGAGCCCGTGCGCATGCGGAACATGACAGTCGCGTCGCAGGTCTTCGGGGCCGCGCATCTCGTGTGCGATGCGCAAGCATACGCCACGCCAGCCCACAGATTAAATCCATACTACATGCAAAGCAAGTGGAGCCAACAAGCATCAGCAGACCCTAGCATTCCGCGCTCGGCGCCGGTCGTCGATCTGGAGGACATGAACTTTGTTGGCTCGCCGTCGCTCCAGGAAACAGACACGACCTTGCGCAAAAGAGGACACGAGAGCGATTTGCTGCTTCAACACTCCGTAGGTCTTGTCCGATCGTGGGCACGATGGTACACGCCGACGACCGATGCTACCGCTAGCAATGCTGAACAGATGCTCTTGAATACCGTCTGGCCGCACTGGGTGGTGGAAAACTCGCAGTTGTCTGACAAATCTTTTGAAGTTTCGGGACATTTCCTGGCAGACGGCAGTCAGGACAATGCGGAAGGGTGTGGATTCCCCGCGTTAGACGTGTGCACGAGCCATGACGAATGTAATGTTCTGAAAAACATAAATGCGAAACAGCTTGTGTGTCTGCAAAATTTCGACGTGAAAGGGGTGGCGCAAACGGGCGTGTGCATGGAAATAGGCACGTGCTACCAGCACCAGCACTGCGACGGAGAAAAATTATGCAGTGGACAGGGGAAATGCGTCTCTCCTTCGATCCGTGTGAAAAACAAGGCCCGAAAAAACGCAGAAGTACAGCTATTTGCCGAGAGAGGATGCGACGTGTCGATGCAAAAAGTCAGTCTATTTGAGAGCATCCCGGACTTCGCGTATGCCAATGGAATGTGCAGTTTCCGGAACTGGTACCACTACCACAACACCACAGAAAAAACAGATGGCTTCCAGTACGTCAAAGAAGTGCCAGACACCCTTTTTTTGAGGACTACAGAATCAGAAGCGAAAATGTTGTCCGATATGCAAGTCCTGTCGCACAAGCCGCATTCGTGCGACCGGTCGTACTCATACACAAAGTACAAGGCTTGCTACGAGCCTGCGAACTTTGTTGGCAGGTCTGACCGTGTCAGTCCGGTTAACGTCAGCAGGACCTGGGTCTTCAAGGATGATAAGTGGCACGCCAGGTTCTGTGACATGAAAGGAGGTGATGTGACGGGCTTCCTAGACCCTTACAAGCGCTTCTCAACGACGCTTCACAGTGCTTCGCAGGAGATTCGCAAATGCGTGGACTTCAATTTATGCCCGTCTATCTTATTTCACGTCAAAGGAAAAAGTGTCGAAAAGCGCCGGGTGATGGTATATACAAAGAATAATGCATTAGAAAATGGAGTCGAACCATCAAAGACCACGCGAGATTACTGTGCACTAGACGCACAGCGATGTTGGGGCACAGGCTACATGCTGGGCACCGATTGCGAAGAAGTGAACCAGGAGGTCAGCAATCTCTGTATACCAGACATACTTGTGCTGCCTCTTGTCACGATTGTCTTTGGCGAGCAGTCGACAATGTCCAGAGACCCAGACCAGGCGGAGAAAAAGTTGAATGACTTGCGCCAGTTCTGTGTCAATGCGTTTGACGATCAAATGGCAGACCTTGGCAAGTCTGGACTCTTATTGTTCATGGACGTACTAAATCATCTCACCACCCCCTACAAATGGACGGAGAATGAGAGCCTACTCAAAGTGAAAAGATATGCCAATGCACTTTTGTGGTTCGTCTTCGGCATGAATGTCGAAGGTCAGAATCGCGGCTTTTCCAATGACGAGGAATACATTGCACACTCAAATTGTCTCGTGTACTTAGCCAAAAAGCTGGTCAGCAACGAGAAATTTATAGACGAGGAGACGACGCAAGAGGCCGTGTACCCGACAAGTTTCGAAAAAAGCCTCGTGCCAGGCTCCTCCCTGTATATTTTCGAGCGCAGAGTTCCTGTCCCAATCAGTTTCCGCTGGTTTGCTCAGTGCGTCGTGCTCGCAACCGGCGATGGGGACGGCGGGGTTCCCACTCGCTTCTTGGCTCAGCTGCTCGAAGGAATTCACACAGACAGAGTCCAGTGTGAAAACTACAAGGCATCGTTGCCTGCCGAGGAATTGCCACTCAAAAAATGGTTACAGACAGCAAAATTCTTATTTCAGCGATTGGAATCCCGTGACAGCGATTCTCCTACGAAAGCTTCAGAATTTCACACCATACAGATCGGCGAAGACGTCATACAAACAATCACATGGGCGGTCTCACAGCTACCAGTCATGGATATTCCAGATCTAGTGTGCATAGGCGCAGAACACGGGTTTACAGACCTGATTCACATAAATTCAGATTATGTGAGATACAGGAACCCTCGTGTAGTCTTATCAAAACCTGGTGGATTTTTGACTATGTTCGCTGACAGCGGAAACTCTAGCATATACAACCGAGTGCTAGAATATCTGACATCTGAAATGTTTTACTGGGATCCCACCAGCCCGTCGATTACCATGAAAACTCTGATTGAAGAGAACGTCGTTGAAAATTTGCACACGGATTTGAACAAGAATGTTTTCCCAAGTGATGTTTATCCGATGTACGACTACGTAAAATTGCGTCCTGCACCCATGCAAGAATTGTATAATCAAATCCAGAAGAATGTTGAAAGATCAGAGTACCTGCAGGATGGGAGTACATGCGAGTGCGGGAGCGGAGAGAGCGGAGATAAATGTCAGCGGCTCACCAAGCCAGAGTACGCTCTGAGCAGGCCAATGAAATGCTCATACAATCCCTCCCTGCCGTGTACGGACAACGTCAAGGTTCTTGTCGATCAAAGATTCCCAACGGACGTGCCGACAAACGGAAAATACGAATGTGAGAAAAATGACTCGCCTTGCCAGTTCCTGCAGGAGAAAGAACTTCTGTACCTAGTCCTCCTGATACTAGACAGGAGAATCACCGACACAGTAAGTGGTGGTTTCATGGCACTTCATAAAATACGCGATCCAGAAGCAGCTAACGCCGTAGATGCTCTGTACAATGACCCGTTGGCAGAGGATTTGCAGTATCTTGACTTCACAGAGGCGAAGCATTTCAACACATTCGTGGAAGCACGCACAGTCATGAACTTCAAGTGTCCGTCAACAACCTTCGACTTCCAATTATTGACCAACCAGATGCATAAAACCATGCAGAGTTGCGCCACTCAGATGCAAGATAACGTCGGTTGGAATGTTCCGGTGGATCACACACTGACATTTACACCCAAAGTCGATTCTTTGTTACATGGATTCTACCCAACGTTTCTTCTTGGCCGAGATCGCAAGAAAACCTTCTTGCATGATCTCCTGTTCACAGACTGGCATCTTGCAATTCACGGACATAGTTTCATGCACAGCATTTGCTACGTGGATGATGACAACGTAAAGGTGATGGCACCATTCTGGGCGGAGTTCTTCGACGTTGCTAATAACCTTGCACAAGAGGACAGTGCGACCGACCCTCCTCTCGCGTGCGACATGAAGCGATCTTCCAAGGGCAGTTCAGTGATGTTTTACAACACCCTATGCGCTGCCAGTTTAGCCTCAGTGGAAACATGTGCCAACCACCCAGTGTACGAAAACTACATAAAGAACGTACTTCCGTCGGTGTGTACGAGAAATCATGGGCATACGGTGGTTCGCTCTCACATTGGAGCGCTAATAGATGAGCCTCTCTGTGAGAAAATGCCAGAATTCCCGGAAAATTGCCCGCTGGAGCACGGCACTTTGCTGGGACACAAGGGAGACCCCGTCACAGATCTAGAAGACAGAAGCTCTTCGGAGACGGTGGACATGCAAAGTGGGCTGTGGAATATACAAAACTCGATCTTCAGAGGCAGATTGACAAGAATGGCTCTCGAGCGTGTGCCCGCGCTGAAGCTGCTTCCACAGGACATCGGCGGCCACTGTCTCGAGTTCGCCATTACAGAGGACTATCTATATCTGAACAGCGTGCATCTCGGAGATTGCGATCACACTGGCGGTAATGTGGTGGACTGGCTGCAGAACATCGAACAGAACTGGGCGTGGGAGCATGATCTGGCGCAAAAAATCTTGGATGCCCAGGACGTGTCCGAATCGTCTACTCTTTCGTGGCGGTGTCCTTTGCACTGGCTGGGACAATTCCACGACAACAATGATAAGCAACAGGCACAGAGTCCCTCGTGGCACCGCAACAAAGCGCGCTTCGCGCACATCACAGGTGCTTTCCACTACGCCCACCCCACAATAAAGGGTGCGAGCAAGAAGCTGCGTGGCCTCCGTGCCGCCAGCTTCCTCAGCGACACCGTCGCGTGCGTCGCAGCAGACAGCGCACACTGCCACAGCTCGCAGTATCTTAGCTCGACGATGAAGAAAATTCTTGGGAAGGAAGAGTGGCATGTAGTCGACTACGTCACAAATGAGCCCTCGCTTACATGCGATCGCGTGCTCGACTGGCCGAACGATTGTGGAAGCAGATCGCAAACAGGAAAAGAAGGTGTTTGTGTGGTGCGAAACTAAGTATACATAATAAAGAATCATGCGCACATTGTCTTGTTTTTATTATGCTTGCGTACCGACGTTACCCGGCCTTGTTGCATCGCCAAGCGACGAAAAGCGCTGCAGCGATGACGCCGCACAGGATGCCTGCGTTTGTCCAAAGCGCCGCATTGACGGCTTTCATACCTGCTCGGCCCCTGCTCAGTGTCCGAGCGAGCTCTGTATCCGCTGAGCCAGGGGTGACCGGACTAGACACCGCAAACTCCACTATCTTGTGGAAAGCTATGTCCTCGACGTCCACAATGATCTGTGTGCCTGTAGCGTCCTGTAACAGTTGAGCGTGTTTGAGAACGGCGCTGACGAGCACGGAATTAAGTCTCGTGAGAATAGTGTCGATTTTCTTCTCCTGCTGCGAAACGGCCGCCTGTGAAATCACAATCATTCCATCAATCTGCGCAGGAAACGCCCGAGGAGCACTGCTCAAGAGTCGTCTCCTCTGGTACGGGTAATTTGTGTTTTCTTGTGTCTGGGCCGACGCTGTACAGGCTGCAGGCAACACGCCAGCAGACACACACTTCTCCAACTGCAACTCTGCCAAACGTTGGTCAAAGGAGGTGTGATACACGGAGTCGCGGATGGATAACAATACAAAGCCCTGTTGCCCTGCGTCGGTTAGGTCCTGCTGCACAGCGGCGGAGAGTCGGTCCACAGCATCAAAGAGCGCCTGCGCGTAGCCGATGTCAGTCGGTGATAGCAGGGTGTCGACGACGAAGCCAAATGTAGAGGCTACAAATGCCTGCGGTAGAGCAATGCAGGCGTACTTGATGCTCAGTTTTGTGTATTCAGGGTTAGTGGGCTCAAGCTGCGCTAGCGTCGGTGGCAGTGAGTTGTAGGGCTGACGAAGCATGTCGCCCCTGCATTCCCACACACAACGAACACGTCCGCCCACTTCGGTACTGCGCACGTTTCCGAACGCTGGTGCGCTCAGGCCGATTGCTGTGCAGCCGTTGCGCAGTGCGAATGTCAGTAAGCGCTCCACTGGCGTGCGCAGAATCACCGTGTGCACAAAGTGGCGCACCGAAAACTTTTCTCCGAAAGCTGTTACTTGAGTGACCCTGAAGGCGAGAGAAAATAGGTCGCTCGAGTTAGCACCAACTGCCAGTGTATACTGATGCATAAACTCAGGCTCGTGGAAGACGACCATGACGAGTGGCGATCGAACGCGCACAAGCGCGCCTCCAGTAGCGTCGCTGAGGATGCTGCTAGTGCGCGCTTGCACCTCCGCGGGCGACTTACGAACGCCGTCGCAGAACGCTGTAGCACTCGCGGCATCGGCCACCTGCGACGCCACGTAAGTGTTGTGCCATGGGCGTGTATTCACAGCCAGCAGTAAGCCCGCGCAATCTACAATAAAGAAGCGGTTTTCCTGACCGGGTTCGTACGCTCGTGCACACGGCTGTTCGCACACAGTAAAAATAAGAACGACTGCAGCGTCTGCTTGTTGGCTCAGCATGTCCACAGACCATGCGTTCTCATACGCATGGAATGTCGCGCCAGTCAAGTGCATCATGTCATTCGCGCCGATATTGTACATCATGTCCTCGGCGCCTTCGACACACATACAGCAGAGCCTCAGCAGTACCAGCAGACCATACGCCACGATTCGCAGGCGGAGCATGCACAGGCGCCCGTTTTATAAAGTAGTTTGATTCTCATAGACTTTTTACTCTTTGTATTTGAACTCGACATATTTAAGAGACGACGAGCAGGTCGACTATGCCCCCGAAGAGGAAGCATCAGCCGGCCGAGAACGAGGCCAAGAACGAGGCCAATAACGAGGCCAATAACGAGGCCAAGCACGAGGCCAAAAAGAAATGCACCCGCGAGCAGCAAGAAGCTGCCTCCCGAACTCCAGGAGACGGTGGGCCCGGGCAGAAGACGTGGTTAATCAACGCCTGCGGCGTCAATAACAGCAGGATCGAGGAGTTGCACGGGATGCTCATTCCGAAAGACAGGGGGCATTTTGCTCCCCTGCCCAAGCTCACGAAGCTTCCAAAAGAAGCCGAGGACAACAAGGCGTGGTTCGACTGTCATTACCAGCAGCAGCAAACCATACTTGACTTGCAGCGCTTGCTCTCCCCGGAACAGCTGGGGTGGCACTTAAAAAGTCCACAAGCTGTCGACCCTGCGATGGCAATCTTCACGGTTCCGGACGAGCAGTTTCTGAAGCTGGCCAGGTACCACCTTGAGCAGCTTAACCATCAGCAGCACATTTGGGTGCCTCAGGTACCAGGTGAGGAGGATGGTTTCAATACAGATTTGTATCTGTACTGGCTTTGGTTCCTGGGTGCGCAGTCTGTGCTGAAAGCAAAGAATTCGACCAACCCTCGTTGGGCTGCGCACAACCCGGACATTGCGCAGCAAGTCTGTGATGACTATTTCAAGAGGGATGGTCGGTTTGTTCGCTTCAACGCGGACATCACCAGGCTCACCTTGGGCAGGGGGGACGAGTTCGACATCGCGTGCGTGTGCATCTTCCACATGATCGCCGCACAGCACCTCGTTTCACGAGGTGCGATGGGCTTGTACGAAAACTTGCGTGACAAGATACACCTGATGACCAACGCTCTGCAAAAAGCCCTCGTTAAGGCGTTGCTATGCGATCAGCGTAACGATCTCCGAACGGATTTGATGTGCAGGATCGAAATGGCCTTCTTGTCTAGGAAGACCACTCTGCCGGACAAGCATAAAGAAGGCACACACTATTGCATTCTTCGGGGGGACAACGCAGGCTTGAAAGAGATGATGGCCAAGGCAACTGCTGACCCGAAGTTGAAGAAGGCCATGAAAAAACAGATTGGCGAAGCAAATGCTCTGGCCGGGTTTTTTGAAGAGAAGACCGGGGAATACATAGACCTATTCTATGTGGGATGCACTGGCATTAATCTCGCTCCATGGGATGCGAACCCCCGTCCTCCTCCCGAGGAGGATCCCGCTCCTCCTCCTCCTGTTCCAGCACCCATATTTTGCTCATCAAACGGCGGATGTGCCGGAAACTCGTTCAGTTTCGCCGCCAGCGGTTGCAGCAGATCTGCGGTTGCAGCAGAGCCGCTTGCAGCAGATCCTGGAAAGCAAACTTCTTCCTCTTATATCAAAGACTTTTGTGAGAAAGCCAAGGAAATGCAGGCTTTATGGGAGAAGCAATGCTCCACGACACGCGGTTCTAACTCCTTCGACGACGATGGTGACTGGTTCGAGTGCGAGCCGGTCTCGGAAAAGCCGGTCTCGGAAAAGCCGGTCTCGGAAAAGCCGGTCTCGAAAGAGTCGGAAGAGGATGACGATGACTGGGGAGTGTGAAAGAGTCGTTCATTAATAAATAACAAAACATATTTGGGGTTTTTAGCGCATCTGCTCCTCCAGACTCTGCTTGCGTTCTCGTTCGCTGTAGTAGTCTAGAGGAAGAGCGATGAACATGCGCCCGGACATCGGAGCTGTGATACAGCTGGCGGCGAGCGAGCACAGCTTCTGCTCGAGGTCCTTGAACATGTCGAGGGCGCGCTCGCGGAGCTTCAGTAGGTCAGTCTCCTGTGTTGTGAGAGCAGCCTGATTTTCTGTGCATGTGAGTATGCAGGCGACCAGTTCATTCAGCACGTTTCGCTGTACGCTCGTCATGCTCAGAAGAGCAGCCCTTGATCCTCTTCAGGCATTTTCTCATTTTGTCTGCGATCTGTGCATGGGAGGCGGAAAGAGAGGCGTTGTCCGCTGAAGGCCACGGCAGATACTTTGTATCGTGCCTGACAGTCGGGCTGTACAGTCGACTCGGCGAAATCGATGGGGACGAGAGGCCCTGTGCGCGGGTTTGGGCGTGAGAGTAAGCGAGGGCCGGTCAGTGCAGTCAACCGCCGGTGCAGCGCGCTTGGTGAGTTCAAATACATGCCCCGCAGCTCCTCCTCGGGCACCATCCCACTCTCGCGCAGCAGGTCCGCCACCAGCTTGCTGCAGAAGGTGCGCGCGCCGGTCACGCCGAAGGCCGTCTCGAGCTTTACGTGGCCCCGCGCCAGCGCCAGCGCCCTGCCCACCGCAGGCGCCGGCGCCTCGACCCGCACGCCCGTGTAGAACTCCGGGTCGAAGCTGCGCTCCCGCATGCTCACGCGTCCGTTCATCACGATCGAGCACGCCTCCCCGTTCGGGAACTGCAGCTCGACGTGGCAGAACGGCGGGTCGAGGCTCGCCACGATCTTGTTGACCACGTTCAGCCCCGTCACCCGGTCCTTCGCTGGGCTGTAGAACCACACAGTGCACACAGCAGACATGCCTGGCCCGCTTTATATACTTGCGCTCTTCATACTCGCGTGCGGCTCAATGCTCACGTCTGGACACGACGAAAGAACGTATCGAGGAGCACACGTATATTAGACACGCCTTGACATGCTGGGGTCTTCCTTGGCTGGTCGAGGCAGCGGCCACACAAGATTTTTTAGGTTTGTTTGCATCTTGGGCTGTATAGGGTTTGTCGAAGCACAAATGAGTTGCCCCGCAGGAAAGTATGCCCCTGATTATGATCCTAATTGGTGCACGAATTGTGAGGCCGGAAAATATAAGGCAACAGCTGGCACTGAGCCATGCAGTGCATGTCCTGCAAATTATGGTAGTGGTGGTGCTGCAAGTTCTTGTTTGGACTGCGCAACCATTCCAAATGCGGTTTATCATGCGTATGTCCTTGGATGTGTATGTAACAGGGGATACTCAGGCGTTATTACAAATCCAACCATTTATGACTCAGGTGTGGGAGGCACTTGCACAGCATGTCCTTCTGGAACATACAATTCTCTGTTGAAAAAAAATTCTCAATGTGACAGTTGTGGTTCTGCCACAACAAGCGCAGTTGCGACTGATTCTGCCAACAACTGCATTTGTAATGCTGGTTATTATG
>Ga0049083_10000272_pt1 | contig 17715 bp, 18 predicted proteins | sample GreLakmeMI27MSRF_FD_66719 | JGI IMG/M metagenome (GOLD analysis project Ga0049083, IMG submission 66719) | Freshwater lentic microbial communities from great Laurentian Lakes, MI, USA - Great Lakes metaG MI27MSRF | ecosystem: Environmental > Aquatic > Freshwater > Lake | place: Great Lakes...
TGGAACGCCTGCCGCGCAGCGCATCATCGGCGAGTGCCTGGCCCGTCTCATCGCACACAGCAGCAGCTTGCGGGCTCTGCACTTTACCGGCAAAGCACTGGGCGAGGCTGGACTGGCGCCCATATTCGAGGCGCTGAGAGGCGATTCCGGCCTGGCAGAGCTGTTCCTTGACGAAGAGCAGATTAGCGCCGACTTTGCATGCGATGTGGTGCTAACTGCGGTGCGTGCAAACACCAGCCTGCGGGAGCTCAGTGGCTTGCGATGGGTTGACGCACCGGAGTTTGACGAGGACGAGAAGGAGGAAGAGGAGCTGCTGCCTGAACTGCAGGAGTTGGGGGACATCTTGGCAGCTCGCAGACAGGCAGAAGAGGAAGCCGCCTGAAGGACGGAGTCTCTACACCTACATCCCGCGTTTGTGGTGACCGGCGCAGCCTGTGATGCATGGATGCCTCACACGCCGCTCGGAGACGCGCTCAGACTCCAGATCAAAGCGTGCAATACTAATAATGGCGGCGTGAGGGCCCACCCGGGTGCGGCGCAGTTTTGGCGCCTCGCCTGGCCCGTGCGGCGGCCATGTACCTCATGACCTACCTGGACGAGGAGACGGGCAAGGTTGTGTACACACTGAAGGCGCGTGCACGTCCTGCTGTCTCGCGAGGTGCATTCCCGTGTGCTCGCACAGCCTGCTCACTCGCCCCCGCAGAAGACGGGCCCTGGCAGCAAGCCCACCGTGTCGGCACACCCGGCACGCTTCTCGCCGGACGACAAGTTCTCGCGGGTGTGTAGCAAAGCCCGCTCCGCTCTCACTCAGCCGCGCCTCACCCTCGCTCGGCTTGCTTACCCAGGAGCGCATCATCTGCAAGAAGCGCTTCAACCTGCTTCCGACGCAGAAGGCTGCTTTGGAGCTGTGAGGTCTTGGCAGAGGCTGGAAGGGGCGCACGCGACGGCTTTCTAGGGTTGCCCGCCCCGCCCCACTCCTGCACGCACGACTTGAGACACCAACCCGACCGAACCACCCTTCACTGAATAACAATAACCTCACGGGTGCAATGCCGCAGCCTCCGCGACGAGCCGGGCCAGCGCACGGCCTCGCAGCGCGAGGGCCAGTGCATGCCCATCCTCAACGCTTCGCACAACCATCTTTGGGCTTTGAGCACACAGCGCGCGGCTGTCCTTCAAAGGCACCACGGTGTCTTTGGTTCCGTGCACAACAATGCCTCTGCACTGTGGTGGCAGCGGCTGTTGCAGCGTGCGACCCAGCGCACTGCGTGGACGCATGTTGAGCGAAATGCGGCTCCCAGCAGGCGCAAGCAGCGCCAGAGGACCCGTCCAAGCGCCCTCGTGCACCAGGAGCGTGGCAAGCGCGCCTCCCCACGAACTTCCTACTACCACGTCCGGTTTAAAAGCTATCAGGGCAGCTCTGGCAACTGCCAGCGAAGCCACCACGCTCGCCTCTACAGCGTTTGGAAGCAGGAGAGTCTTGTAGGTTGCCAACACAAATGCGAACGGAGCCAGGACCCCAGCCGCAGCTAGCCCGAGCGGCAGCCTGCCCGCGAGTGCGCCCAGCAGGGACAGTGCGGAGGACGCCACTGCGGCACGCAGAGCAGCGGAGCGCAGCAAGCAGCGGAGGATGCTGTTTTTGCGGTTGAACTGCGCCCGTCCAGTGTGCAAGTCCGGGCAACACACGTCCACGAAGCTGGCTTTCAGGTCCGGGATTTTGCCGACCTTGGCGCTGGGAGCAGACTCTAGACCGTGCAGGAAAAGAACGCGAACCTGCGGCACGTCACTCATGGTGCTGCTTCACGCTCAACAACGCCACTCGGCAGCGAAAGGCCTCCCGAGCAAAAAGTGGTCAGGCGAGAGATCCGCCAGAGAAGCGGGCCAAGGGACACACGAGCGTAGGGGACGCTCACTTACGGCCTCTTCGGTGACGTGGCAGCGTTGTACGAAGTGTGTACGGGATCATTCGACGCCGCGCCGCTCGGGAGCCGCGTGAAGAGCCGCAACCCGTTCACAGGCTGAGGAGCCGTCTCTCCCTTTCTCTCTCCTCTCATTCCCGTCCCGCCGCAGCCTTGCATAGCGCCCTGCCGCCACCCCGCCGCCTTCTCCACGCATGGCGCGACTCACGTGCAAGAAGAAGCTGCTTAAGGAGCTGCGCGACCTCGCGGTATCGCCGCCGCCGCACATTCCGCTGGTGGTGTGCCGTGAGGAGGACATCTGCGACTTCTTTGCGCTCGTGGAGGGACCACCTGACACGGCGTACGCGGGCGGCTGGTACATCGCCAAGCTGCGCTTTCCGGCACGCGCCTTGGCTCAACTTCTTCTCGCCTCGCTCTCACCCAAACTCCACCCGCAGCCGGATTACCCTTTCAAGCCTCCCGCCGTCTCCATGCTGACACCCAGCGGGCGGTTCAAGCCCGCTACGCGGCTGTGCCTTTCCATGGCGCGTCCTTCGCACTCGGCTGGCCACCTGTTGTGCTCGCTCACAGCACGCCTCTCTCTCTCTCCCTCAGAGCGACTTTCACCCGGAAAGCTGGTCGCCCATGTGGAGCGTGAGCACCATCTTGACGGGGCTTTTAAGCTTCATGTTGGAGAGCACGCCCACGACGGGCGCCATCGAGACGAGCGAAGAGGAGAAGCGCGCGTTCGCCTTGTCGTCCGTGTCGTACAACATGGGCCACCCGCAGCTCAAAGACCTCTTTCCGACGCTTCCGGAGCTGGCTGCAGCTGCTAACGCGAAGCGCAGGGCGGTGCAGGTGCAGGCTGGAGGCAGCGTTGTGGACGGCGTGGTTGAGACGCTGACGGCTCTGTCCTTGGCGGAGGCCGAGGAGTGTCCTGAAGTGCAGCTTGTGGCGCCGACGTTAGCGGCTGCGGCGCAGCACTTATCCTCCGGCGCACCAGAAACGTCTTTGGAGTGTCTCTTACACGTTCTCAACGCGCTCCCACCTCACGGGGCTCACACCGCGCGCTCAAGACTGCTGTGCGCCGCAGCCGATGCGCACCTGACGCTCGGCGACTTCGATGCCGCCTCTGCTGCGTTGACCACAGCCGCCGGCCGCCCCAAAGGAGGAGACCTCGACGCCACAACGATGCGCGCCGTCGCCGCATGCCGCGCGGCTGCGGACGCCAAAGCCTCCGGAAACGCCCGCTTCGCCCAGCGGGACTGGGCGGGCGCTGCTGCGGCGTACCAACGTGCACTGGCATCAGTCCCCAGCTGCGCAGCGCTCCATGCCAACCTGGCGGCCGTGTGCACCGCCACGGGCGACTGGTCCGGCGCAGAAATGTCTGCGCGTGCTGCGCTGGGCCACCAACGGTCGCACCACAAGGCACGGAGACGGCTGGCCGAGGCACTGCTCACCAGGGGTGACGCGTCACAGGCTGTGCAGCATTATGAGCAGCTGTGCGCCGCCTTTCCGGAGGATGCGGGACTCATGGCCGCGGCGCGGGCGGCCAGAGCGAAAGCCAGAGAAGGCGCGGCGGTGTGAGACGGAGAGTGAGGAGCAGGGGGCAGGTCTCTCCTCGACACTGGGTTGGCTGTGAAGATTGGCTTTGCAAATCAGGACTTTGCGCTTCCCCCGGCCTGTGTGAGGGCTGCGCTTGCACTGGTAGAACACGGGTAGGGTAGAACACTGCTGGGACGTGGGACCCATACGCACGTTGGTCGTACGTAGCCTCAGTCAACGAGCCTCTCCTCTGCTGCTGCTATCCGCGCGTGCGTCCCCTCTCTGCTGACGACTCCGGTGATGCGGCTGCAAGGGCCGTCCCTTGTAATTGCCGCCTCCCAGCTTGCACCCACTCGAATGCGCCGCCGCTCGCTGGCTGACGGCGCACGGCTGCTGACGCTGGCCAGTCGCTGCAGCGCCTCAGAGTGTCCTGCGCGCGCGGCGGCGTTTTCGGGGCGTACCGGAGGGCTGATGCCCACTCCGACACCGTCCGCCGCGCGCCCCGGCGCCTCGCTGCTGCCGGCGCTGAGGCGCAGCGGCCCGGCGACTCAGCCTCCGCGCCGCGGAGCTGCGCCGTGCGCGTCTCTGGCGTCCACCGCGAGCCGACACGCCACCAGCAGTGCTCCCAGCCCGGCGGCGGCCGACGCGGGGCCTGTGCAGGGCCAGCAGCCCGCCGGTGAGGCGCCACGCACGGCCACAACAGACGCGGCCGCGGCTGGTGAGCAGCAGAGCCTGAAGCAGAGGTGTGCGCACGCTGACTCCGCCGTGACCTAACCTGGAGAAAGGCCCAATGCTGACGCCGCCCCGCCTGTGCGCCGCCCTCCACCAACAGCCCCGCGTCTAGACCTGTACGCGGGTCGCGTGAGAGTGATAACCTGAAGGTGAGTGTCTCTGGAGTGCTCTGGGAAGGTCTAATTGACCCGTAGTCCCCCCGCGGCCTCATGCGTGCTCCCCGCCAGTCGCTGCTGCGCTTGCCCTGCGTGGGCCGCCGCCACGCGGACATGTTGACCGAGAAGGGGCTGGTCAGCGCAGAGAAGCTGCGCGAGGTGTGTGAGGCGTCGTTTGCAGGCGCGCTCGCAAACCGTCCTGTGACGCGTCGCTCCCTCCTCAGGTGTTTGTGAGCGAGCACGAGCGCCAAGTGGAGTCGCTCTCGGCGTACCTCAGAACACAGGTTGGCGTGCGCACTAAACTGCACGCCGACAGCATTGCCGCAGCAGTCTCCGCACTTTCTGACGAGGGCGCGGGGCCGGTCACCATTTGCGTGGAGGGCAACATCAGCGCGGGCAAGTCCACCTTTCTGCGTTCCGTCAAGGGCAGCGCTGACGGCGGCGTTGACGGCGCGCTTCGCGCGCTCCGCGTGGTGCCCGAGCCCATTGATCGCTGGACGTCTGTGCCCATTCTGCGCGACATGGCGCGCGGCGCCACTGGCGACAGAGCCGAGCTCAACATACTGAGCGAATTCTACAAGGACCCCAAGCGCTGGGCTTACACCTTCCAGAACTGGGTTTTTTTCACACGATTCATGCAGGAGCGCGAATCCGCAAACCCTCTCACATCACTCCCAGCATCACTGCAGACCAAGGCCGGCCGACACGGCCTGACACGCCGGCCCGCCAAGGCTGGCGCTGCGCCTTTCCCCGACTACCGGCTGATGGAGCGCAGCGTGTTCTCTGACCGACTCGTATTCGTTGAGGCTCTGAGCGACGACCGCATGCTTTCTGACACTGAGCTGGCGATTTATAAGAACTGGTTCGAGTTCATGTTGGAGGACAAACCCCAACTGGTGCCCGACGCCTTTATCTACCTTCGCGCCGACCCAGACACCTGCCACGCGCGCATGAACAAGCGCGGTCGCGGCGAGGAGAGCGGCGTGCCGCTCAACTATCTGGAGATGTTGCACGAAAAGCATGAGGGCTGGTTCTTTCCTGGAGGGCTCAACACGAACGGGAACAAGGTTGGGGTGCAGGACGGCACCAACTTCGGAGTCAGCACCAACGACGAGATCCGGCGTCTCCTGCAGAGCGAGCTGGCTGGCGAGGGATCCAGGCGCCTGACGCCCGAGCTGGAAAGCAGCACGTTGGATGCGATCAACTCGCTGATGCCCAACAACATCCGCGACAAGGTCATCTTCATGCGCACGCACGACAAGCAGCTGGACCCGCATGCGCCGCTGCACGAGCGCGTGATCCGGCGCGTGCCGGCGCTCATCCTGGACTGCAATGGGGACACGGATGTTGAGAACGACAAAGATGCGCGGAACGCGTACGGCGCGATGGTGGCCAGCTTTTACCAGTTCGTGGCGGACCTGAAGAAGGTGGTTTACCCGTTGGTGGGACCGCCCGGCACGCTGGAGGCCGAACCAGCGTTTGAGGGTGCGCACTCGCCTAGCGCCCGACGCATGGAGGCCGAACTGCACGATGCAGCCAACGCGCGGAGGAAGGCGGAGGATCGCAAGATCAGCAAGTCTGCTGTTCATGTGGTCTTGCCCACTCGTAGCGAGACAGCGCAGTTTGGCGCAAAGATGGCGGCGGCGGCGGCGCGCTGAACTCAGCATCCATGCGTGTGCGACTAAGCTGTACCGATGTGTTACCTATTTAGCGGTGTCTCAGCGCATCGCGATGCCCAAGCTTGTGGCATATTTTGTTTGTTGGCACAAATTTGGCAGCTGCCTCCGCCTCTTGTGCGCTCCGCTGTGCTCTGCCCTCCCGTGCCCGCTGAGGCACGCCCCTGTGGCGGACGCCCCTGCGACGCCCCCCTGTTTTGCTGGCGAAGCGCAACACCCTTCACGTCCAGATGGATGCCCTGCGGCGAGCTCATGCGCCCCAGGCGCCGCCGCACCACACGCCGCTGCTGAGCGCCAGGCGGTGCCTGGGCTTGGCGCTGCTGCCGCGTGCTGCGTGGGCAGTTCAGGCTCCCAACAATCCGCCTTTTCCACCACCGCCTCCATCACCGCCTGTGCCGCCCGCACCCCCGCCCTATGAGGACTCGTTCCCTCCCGAAGAGCATAACGTATCCGTCATGTACTACGTCTACGGCGGCATCCTGGGTTTTTTCGCTCTGTTCGTGGTGCGTGAGGGCTTGCACCGCTGCTCCCTCTGCTGGAGACTCCTTCGCTCGCTCACGCGCCGTTCGCCCTGCGCAGCTGGGCTACTGCCTGTGGAAGTCCAGCGCCAACCTGCGCAAGCTGAACGCGGAGCTGAGCGAGGTGGTTGGGCGGAGGGAGTTCATGGAGAAGCAAGAGGAGCGTCTCACAGGCAAAAAGGCTCGCGGCGACGGAAAGGGCGGCAATAAGAGTGCCAAAAGCCTGGACGGGGCCGAGAAGGGCAAGGAGGCAGCGGAACGGGGCACGATGGTCACGGCGGGTCTGGGCGGATTGGCAGCGCTGGCGTAAGGAGCACTCATTCTATATAACACGTGAAGTGGCTCAGGCTGCTGCTCTTCCCTGACCCAGCACAGTGCACTCCACAGTCCACACTCGTCGCATGAGCGAGCATCGCGGCACGTGTCGGCTTTCTGAGTTAAAGAATTCCTCGCGGCACGTCGTACGGCTGTACGAGGTACGACCAAACGCACCCGCCCAGCCGTGTCTGCGCCGTGGCCTGCTACACTCCGGCAAGTGTTTCCTCTGCAGCTGGGCGTCCAGTCTCTGCTGCAGGGTTCGCACCTGGCACTCTGAGCGCTACTTCAAACGCCTGCTCGCACTGTGCCATGGACACACAGCGCTCACCCTTCCGCGCGCATCCGGGCGAGGCGCCGGCCAGTAGCTTCGCCGCCAGCGCTGGTCCGGTGCGGGTGAGCGCCCACGGCGTTCTGGGCACCGAGTCCGACTGTGATGGCCATGCAGCTGCGGCCTCCGGAAGCCCGGGCAGGCCTCACAACCGAAACGCGCAGGCGGGGTCGGCCGCCGGCTCGGGCGCGCGCGGCTCCGTACGACCGGCGGGCCCGTTGGGGGTATCTCCAGCAGTGTCTCGCGTACGGGCATTGACCCACGACGAGGAGGCTGCCGCCAGCAACGACGCGCTGAGCGCGGCGCTGGGGCTCTTCACGGGGCTGTTCCGACGGGGAGAGGAACGCAGCAGCGCTCCAGGGTGCCCCAAGCTGGCACCCGCTTTGCCTGGCTCCCCCCCTCACGCAGCACCCGGGGGAAAGGGTACAACGGTGGTTGCCGCCTGCTCAGACGGCTCCATGCACGTGTGGCGCCTGGGCATCGCACAGATAGAGCGCTCCTTTGCGGCGCACACGGCGGCGGTGTGCGCGCTGTGCGCGCTCCCTGGCTGGCGTTGCGTGAGCGCCAGCGAGGACCGCACGCTGGCGGTGTGGCACGTCAAGTCGGGCGAAAGGGAGTGTCGATTGGAGGGACACCTGGGCGCAGTGCGCGCAGTGGCGGCACTCGCAGACGGCCGGGTCCTCTCCGGCGGCGACGATCGAACAGTCTGCGTGTGGGACGTCCCATCAGCATCGGTGCAGCGCACCATGGAGGGCCACGAGGATGGCGTTTCCGCGCTGATTGCGCTGGGATGCGGAGCGTCATCCTTCCCACAGTCTGTTCGAGCGCTGTCTTCATCGTGGGACGGCACGCTGCGCGTGTGGGACTGCGATACTGGGCGATGCCAGCTGGTGCTTGTGGCACACGCAGGCGGGGCCACCTGCGTGGTATCTCTTTCGTCCGACGGCGCACGAGCAGCCTCCGGCGGCGCAGACGGCCTCGTGCGCGTATGGCACCTGCACTCCGGCACCTGTGAACTGTCACTGGTGCGTCACCAGGGTGACGTCACGGCACTGGCGGCGCTGACCAATGGGCATCTAGCCAGCGCCGGCACTGACGGGGTGGTCCACCTGTGGGCCCTGGCAGATGGGTCTTGCGCCGCTCTGGTCTCCGCGGGAGGGACCACCTGCCCGTCTATCAGCGCGCTGCTGTCTCTCAAAGACGGCCGCCTGGTTGCCGCCGCCGGCGCGTCCCTGCGTGTGTGGCGAGAGACGGTTGCGGACGGCGAGCCGGCGTTAGTGATGGAGGGGCACCGAGCGGTGAGCTGCCTGGCGTTCCTGGAGGCGCCCTCTAAGGCTGGGCAGGGCAAGGGAAGCTCGCGCAACCTGTGCGGCTTCGACAGAATCTGCTGAGCAACACGAGTACACGACATACATACATTTGAAGTGTCTATTATGTTCGCGTGTTCTATTTTGGTCGTCACACGTGGCCCCCTCGACGGCGCAATGGCGAAGGGCGTGGCTCCCGCAGAAGGCGAGGAGGGTGGACGTCGCTACACCAAGCAGTTCAGCAAGAAGCTTCGACGCCGCGCGGAGGAGGCTGCCGCAGCCGTGAGCGAGGGCGAGTCTGGCGAGGAGGAGGATGAGGACGGTGAAGACGAGGAGGAGGAGGACGGCGAAGAGCTGGCGGAGTCGAGCGACGAGGGCGAAGAAGAGGATGAAGTGGCTGTGCCCACCGGACGCGCTGCCAAGGCCCAGCGCGCCGCCAAGGGCAAGCAGCCACGGCGCCGCGGCTCAGAGTTCGTGGACGACGCTGCGGCAGAGGATGAGGCGCGTTGTGCGTCGCATGCGAGCGAGCGAGCATGCGCTCACGCCAACCCGCAGGAGGAGCGTCCCAAGGCCAAGCGCCAGCGCAACCAGTTCGTGGACGACGAGGTGGACGTTGCCGACGAGAGCGACGAGGTGCGGCGCGGAACGGACACTGGTGCCTGCCTTTCCCTCCCGGCTCGCCTCACGCGCGCCATCCCGCCTCTCAGGACGACGACGACGGCGACGGCGACGAGGTGATCGACGACGCCGAGGTGGAAGCGCTCAGGGCGGAGCAGGACAGCCGGCTGCACCAGCGAATGTTGGCCGAGCGACAGAACGGCAACGAGATGACGGACGAGCAGCTGCGTGCCTTCGTCAAAGAGCGGTGCGTGTCCTGTGCAGCTGCAGCCTGCGTGCGCTGTGGTGCGCTGTCTATGTGGGTGCGCCAACCCTAACGACGATGCTTCCCTCTGCCCACAGCTACAACTCTGAGCGTTCCAACGCATACGCGGCCGAGGAGGAGGAGGACGCGGAGGAGCCCACGGACGTGGACCAGCAGGCGCGGTTGCCAGACGCTGTGCGCGACCCGAAGTTGTACCTGGTCAAGTGCAAGCTGGGCAAGGAGCGCGAAACCGTTATCTGCCTCATGCAAAAGGCCAAAACACTGGCGGACCAGTCCGCCGACGGCACCACCGCCGCCGCCGGCTTCCTGCTCAAGTCCGCCAGCTGCCAGGACCACCTGAAAGGGTACATCTACGTGGAGGCTGAGCGCAAACCTCACGTGCGCATGGCGCTCAAGGGCCTGCGCAACATCTACGGCAGCTTTGAGCCACAGCTGGTGCCCATCAAGGAGATGGTTGCCAGCGTGAGCGTCACTTTGAAGGCTGCGGCTGCGATTACGGTTGGTTCGTGGATCCGCATGCGTGCAGGGGTGTACAAGGGTGATTTGGGGCGCGTGCTGGCGCTGTCGGTGGACGAAAACACAACCGTGGTGCGACTGGTGCCCCGTTTGGACTACACGGCTTTGCACGAGGGTCGCGCGAGCGCAAAGCCGGTAGCAGACCCAAACGCAGACCCCAGCGCGCCCAAGAAGCGCGCGCCGCGACCTCCCGCGCGGCTGTTCAGCCACGCAGACGCGCAGCTGCACGGCGTGACGGTGGAAGAGCGGCGCGATAAGACCGGGCTGCTGGGCACGTACCTGCTGGTCGGCTCCCAGCTGCGCATCAAGGACGGCTACCTGGTGCGCAACAGCGCGCTCTCCTCCTGCCGCCACGAGCCTGCGCCCCCGTTCGACGAGCTGCAGAAGTTCTCCGCTGCCGAGGCCGCCGACAGCGCTGCCGCGCTCGCAAAGGGCGCCTCCGCGGGCGTCGCCGTCACCCAGCTGGCCGCCCTGGCATCGGCCATCCCCGGCGGCGGCGCCGGCGGCATCGCAGGAGGGGCGCCCGTGTTTGCCCCCGGCGACGGGGTCATCGTCGTCGCCCCAGGTGACCTCAAGAACCTCACGGGCACCGTGGAGGCTGTGCTGGCTGACGGCGAAGTGCGCGTGGTGCCACGTCACGAGGAGCTGGCTGGTGCCATCCTCTCCTTCAAGGCATCCGACCTGGCCAAGCACTTCACCGCCGGCGCGCACGTGCGGGTCACGCTGGGCAAGCATGAGGGTGCCACGGGCATGGTGCTCTCCACAGACAACGATGTGGCTGTTCTTCTGACGGACATCTTGCGCGAGGAGATCAAGGTCTTCATGCGAGACCTGGTGGACGCTGCTGACGCAACCTCCGGCGACGCCATGCTGGGCGAATACGCCATGTTCGATCTGGCGCTGCTGGCTGACGGCGTGGCTGGCGTGGTGGTGCAGGTTGAGCGGGACGCTTGCGTGGTGCTGACGCACAACGGGCCGCCAGACCGTCCAGAGCTGCGCACCTGCCGCGTTGCCGACCTCACGCGCAAGCTCAACCCGGTGCGCAACAGCGCCATGGACGTCAACTCCAACGCCATCGCGCGCGGAGATGCGGTTCGCATCTCGGACGGGCCCTCTGCGGGCAAGTCTGGCGTGGTCCAGTGGGCCCACCGCGGATATCTCTTCATCAAGTCTCGCGAGGTGATCGAAAACGCGGGCGTCCTCTGCGTGCGCTCCAAGGCTGTCAAAGTGGCTGGCGGCGCGCGCTCAGGCGGAGCCGCGGGCCCATCCAGCGGCGCTCTGGCGCTCGCACATGCATCCCCAGCGCTGGTCATGCGCTCTCCGGCGCTGCACCAAGGCGCGCCCGGGGCACATCACATGTCCGTGCCGCAATCGCCCCGCCTAGCGCCCGGCGCGGGACCCCTGGCACCCTTCGGAGGACCGTCATCCTCGCAGCACCGTGCACCAATGGCGCCGGGGAGCTTTTCTGGAGGACGCGGCGGCCGGCGCGACGACATGCTGGTTGGTCAACGCGTGCTGGTGCGCAGCGGCGCGTACAAGGGGTATCGCGGCGTGGTGCTGGACGCAACGGAGGCTGTGGTGCGGTTGGAGCTGGAGGCAAACGAAAAGACCGTCACCATCAACCGAGTGCACGTGGACCCCGCCGGCGCGGCAGCGCTGCCCAGCCGCGCAGCAGAGGCGCCCACCAGCGGGTACGGAGGCGCTACGCCAAGCCGTGACGTGTACGGCCGCACGCCGGTGCATCTGGGCAACGCGACGCCGATGCGTGACCCTACGATGACGCCCAGCCGCGAGGTGTTCGGCGCCACTCCCGCGCGTTCGAACGCGTGGGACCTTGGTCCCAGCCGCGGTGGGACTCCTGCGCGGGACAGCGGCTTTGGGGGGCACCTGGCGGCACCCAGCGCTACCAGCAGCGGATGGGGCGTCCCAGTGGCGCCGCATCACATGGCATCTTCGGCCATGGCGACGCCCGTCAGCGGCACGCCCTCCACGCCGCACTTTGAGAGCCTGCACGCGCCGGGGATAGGCGGCAGTGCCGCGAGCATCATCGGCGGCGCATCGCTGCCGCCATGGATCATGCAGGGCCTGCTGGTGAAGCTGCGTGAGAGCGGTACCGTGGCGGTGGTGCGCAGCGTGGCGCCTGATTCGCGCTGCTTGGTGTCGGTTCGAGGCGCGGAGATGTCAGTCTTGGCTGCGGGTCTGCTGGCGCAGCACCCCGCGCAGCGCGACGACCGGGTTCGCGTGGTTGCGGGCGAGGGGCGAGGCACGGCGGGGCGCGTGACGATGGTGGACGGCGGAGACGCGTTTGTGCGCTTCGACGACGGCGGCGGCAACATGTACAAGGTCCACGACCTGTGCCTGGCCGAGTGAGGACGAGTGAGGCCGCCAACTGAGTGTGACGAGCATACTGCGTGCGTGCGCCAGATACGCCAGCTACGAGGGAAGGCACGACCCAAGGGAGGGAGGTGTCAGCGGAAGAACCTTACTCTTGAGCGCGCCGCCTTCTCTGTCACTCTTTCGCAGGCACTCAAGCACCATGGCCACCGGTCTTCTCAGCGACTTTGGTGCGTGCGCGCGCGCGTTGCGCGCGGGCAGATGCTGTGGAGCGAGCTGTGATGTGCCACGTGCTGCCGCGCGCCCGCCGCCGCCCGCCGCCTGTGGTCCACCTGCGCGCTTGCGCGCGCGCGCATCGCGACCAGTAGGCATGCGCCCGCGCCCCGCGCTGACGCATCATCCCTTCGCATCCAACCTCAGGGTCGACGCTTCTGGACCCCTTTAGCCTGGTCGGCCTGGGCGGCGGCGGCGTGCTGCCCACCCCCAGCTCGTACCTGCGCGCCGACCTGTACGAGACGCCTACCGAATTCAAGCTGCTGATGGACTGTGCGGGCGTGACCAAGGAGTCGCTGAACCTGGACGTCGAGTCAGACGTGCTTCGCATCAGCATCGACCAGCCCGTGGCCCGCATGGAGCCCGGCGACAAGGAAGGCGACGTGCAGTGGCACCGATGCGAGCGTCTCGCCGCGCGCGGCAGCCGCGCGCTGCGCTTCCCAACCTCCGCGGACCTGTCCAAGGTGCAGGCGCGCCTGGAGAACGGCATCCTGCACGTCTGCGTCGCCAAGCAGCCCCGCCAGGCGCGCCGCCAGCTGAACATCAGCGCTGGTGCGCCGTCGGTGGGCCGCCTGGGGGGTGGCGAGACGCCCGAGCGCCAGGGCACTGAGCTCAAAAAGGAGGTGGCTCAGCCCGAGCGCCAGTGGGCCCAGCCCGAGCGCCAGGAGCCCCAGCTCGAGCGCCAGGCTGGCCTTCGCGTCCTCCCCACCCCCTCTGGCGCCGCCATGACGGGCGTGCCGGCGGGGGCTGGCACCCCGCTGGCGGCTGAGCGCGGCGAGGTTGGCCCGGAGGGCGCGCCGGTGCTGCGCAAGGGTGAGGAGCCCGAGGCGCCCAAGAAGATCAGCCAGAAGATCCAGACGCCGTCCTTCATGACCTCTCAGGAGACCCCCCAGCTGGGCGAGGCCTTCTCGCCCGTGCAGACGGGCGAGAAGCCCGAGAAGGGCTTCGGTGAGCGCGTCAAGGAAACCTTCGGCTTTGGCGAGGGCGCCGCCGGCGGCTCTCAGGGCATCCGCAAGGGCGAGGAGGCTGGAAAGAGCGCCGCTGGGGAGGGCCGCTATGGCCGAGGAGGCGCGGCGACGCTGATGCACTCCACGGATGAGAGCATGTTCCAGAAGATCGGCAGCAAGTTCCGCTGAGGCACGCGCGGGGTGCAGGCGTGACGCAGGCGTTGTTGAGAGACCTGCCTTGAGCCATGAGAGACGCAACGAACAGCGGACGCGCTGATAGACGCGATACCTTGCTGTAATGCACGCGCACGCACGGCCACCGGCCACGTCACCGCGCGCCCGCAAGCCGTCGTTGCCGCGCGGCGTAGAAGGCGCGAATGTCCGCGTCTGTTTCCGGGTCTCCCGTCAACATCTCGACCAGAGCAGAGTCGTCTGAACTCTGCGAATGCGGCGGCGGAGAGTGCGGCGGCGTAGGGATGGGATCCACCCTCAGCAGCGCCAAGTCAGCGCTGACGAGGTCTTCTGCAGCTGCCGCCGCTGTCGACAGCGCATCATGGGAGACGACGGGCTGCATCGCATCCGCGCCCGCGGGCGCCTCGTCTGCCGATGGCGCCAGGGCGGTGGCGGCGGCGGCGCGCAGCCACGCTTGAAAGTCGCTCTGCACGCGGTGCGCGCTGTCTTGAAGCTCCCTCTGAGGACGAGGGGCGCTCGTCAGTGAGCACACAAGCAGCGGCGCGGGCGCGCGGGTCAGCGCGCCCGCATTGAGACGCGCCTGCAGTTGGAGGATGCGGCCCTTTGTGGCGTCCAACGCTTCGGTTGCGTCTCGGTACGCCTGCTTGTCGCCCTGCGCCTCCTCCGCGGCCCTGGCTTCCGCCGCCGCCGCCGCCGCCTTCCACTGGAAGCCCGCGGTGGCTGCGCCGCCGCCGGCCAGCGCCGCCCGGAGGGCCTGCTGCGCTCGCTGGGCAGACGCTCGCGTCGTGGCCCCCAGGCGCTCTCGCGCCCCGTTGGCCGCCCCGGCCAGCGCCCTGGCCGCCTCCACCTCCGCCGCCAGCTGGGCGCCTCGGTGGGCGGACAGGAAGGCTGCGCAGCGGGCGCTCTTGCGAAAGGCGTCCAGGGAGGCACCTCGCCGCTCCAGCAGCGCAACCGCCAGCTCCCCCTCTGCCTGGCCGCCGCGGTCGCAGCCATCGGGGTCGCCACCGAACGCGTCGTCCAGCGCGGTGGCATGCGGCAGGCGCAGCTGGAGCTGAGGTGCCGGAGCGATGGCAAAGGGAGTGGGGTCGCCCGTCGCCGGAGCGCTCTGCTCCACCAGCAGCAGCGACGTGAGCGTGGCCAGCTCCGCGTCCCTCTGCGCCACCTGCAGGCGCGCCCGCCGGGCAGCCTCCTGCGCGCCTTGGCGCCGCGCGGACGACTCGTAACCCCGACACAGCTCTCGAAACGCGGCGAACAGCACACGCACGCGCGCCAGCGACCCACGCGTCTCAGGCGCAGCACCGTCGTCACCAGAGCGCAGATACAGCGCTGCAGCCTCGCGCAGACGCGCAGCCTCGTCGGCGCCCACCGAACCACCAAGCGACTCGTCCTCCTCGCCGCGAGTCAGACGTAGCTGCAACGCGCGCCAAAGCCGTGTTAGCCGCATGCGAGAGCACGCACGCAACGACGCGCGTCATCGCGCACCTCGGCTCGAAGCTCCGCGAGCTGATCCTTGAGGCGCTTGATCACCAGCTGCGGGTCAACCTCCTCGTTTTTGCTCACGCTGTTGGTCACCATAGCCACGCGCTGCGCGAAGCGACAAGTGGAGACCCCCTCCTCTATGGCAGACGCGAGCGGTGAGATGGTCGCCACCATTGCGGTGCGTGCGTTGCCGCCCAGCGAGTCGCGAAGCACGCTGGTAAGCGCGCTGTTGCGGTAGGGCACGTGCGAGCGGCTCACGCCCGCAGCGCGCTCCTGCAGCGCCACGATGACCTGCTCCAGGTAGGAGAGGGACAAGTTGATGTGCTTTGCTTCGGTGAGCAGCGTGCCGTCAATGCCGCTCTTGCCCACCCGCTCAGAGCCCGCCAGGTCCACGATGTGGAGCTTCGCTTTGCGCACCGTGTCGCTGTCGCTCTGGCGGCTGGTGACGTGGGCGGTGAAGACGCAGTGACTGCGGCTGCTCACGGTGTTCATGCTCGTCTCGGCCACGGCGCGCGCCATGTCGCCCTTGTACAGCAAACCCAGCGCCTCCTCAGCGCTGTCCGCCACGTGCTGAGACAGGTTGCGATACGCCAACGAGCCGTCCCCCTCTTCCAGCAGCGTCACACGGGGAAGGTTAGGCCCAACCAGATCCAGCGGCGCGTCGGGCGAAGGCTCTCCCAGAAGGTCATATACCACTTCGTTGTAGATCTCCAAGTAACTCACTCGAACACACACGTCGCCGGGCGAACACTGGCGCTGTACCTCCAGGAAGAGAAGCTCCAGCGCTCGGGGGGTGATGCCGCGCTGGCTGAAGTGGTCCACGCCGCCGCTGATTGTGAAGGTCTTGCCGCTGCCGGTCTGGCCGTACGCAAAGACGGTGCCGTTGTAGCCGTCCAGGCAGCCCAGCACCGCGCGGCGTGCCACCCGGTAGAAAACGTCGTCTTGGGTCGCCTCGGGACCAAAGACGCCGTTGAACGCGAAGTCGTAGCTGAGAGCGGCGCGTCAGGCGAAAGAAGAGGAGAGAGACGACGCGTCACTAGCGCCTCAGTGCACGTGACAGCACAGTGCTCCGCAACTCGCGCTTCACGCACCGCTCGCGCGTGTTGTTCACGAGCCCCCAGACGGCGTCGCGGGGCACGTGGAACTCAACCTGGCGGGGTGAAGCCAGTCAGTCAACCCTCCTCGCTCGTCCCCGCACACGCGCTCTCGCGGCTGCACCGCACGCGTGCGTCTCCCTGGGGGTGCCCTTGCACGTGCCTTGCCCTCAGCAGCGTCGTACTCAACCTTCTTGGTCGGGTTGGCGACCGGCTTGACGCGCAGGTAGATCTCGATGGCATCTTCCACAAACGGACTGCTACCCACAACAGTCTCCTCGTCGCTTTCCATCCGCCACAGGCTAACAGAGGGGCGAGCGCAGTAGTCAGCCCCGCATCATCATCAGCGTCGGTCATTCAGGGGCGCCCCTGCACAACCTGTGCGCTATCCGGGTGCGCTGTGTGTGCCGAGATGGCGAACGAAAGCGCCAAGAAGAGGCTTCGCGAAAACGCGGCGAAGCTGACGTGGCTGCGCCTCACCGCGCTCGGGTGTGCGGTACGTCACTAACTCGGGGTGTCAAGAGACGCGTGCTGCCTGTTCTTCTGACGCGCGCCTTGACAGCTGGTGCACCTGGCGCTGCGCCTGGTGCTGCGCAGTGCCAGCTGGCGGGTCAAGGCTGCGTTCACTGTGAGCGTCGCCGCCAGCGCGGCATCGTACGCTTTTCTGCACGCGGCTGCTCGGCCCAGCTACGGAGCGCAGGGCGAGCTGCTGGACGGTGGGGGCGACCTGCGAAAGGGGCTGTGCGACAGCGCCACCGACGTGCTGCTTCTCACCGCTGGCATTCACGTCCTCTCCTGCTTCTCCGACTGGGCCTGGCTCCTGGCGCTGCTGGTGCCAGCCGTGGCCATGCAGTGGCTGTGGGCCAACCTGTTGCGGCCGTTCCTGAGCGCACAGGGCGCCGGGGAAGAGGCTCACGAGCACGGGGTGGGGGGACGGCGGGCGCGCAGAGAGCGAGACGCAAAGCAGAAGCACAGAAGGTGATGAAAGGTGGTGGAGCTGGAACGCGCAGAGTTCATAAGCTGCTGGTTTGACACGACGAACTGTTCGAAAGCTGACTGTACGAGTGTTCACGGCGTTCAAAAAAGTTTTTATCAGGGAGCTACCACTGCATCCGCCTCCATGGGCCTGCGTTGGCTGGCTCTGTTGCTGGCGTGCCTGCTTCCTAGTCGGGCCTTCCAAATCTATCAGGCGCGGCTTCCAAATGGCGCTACGGTCCCATGCCCTAGCGGAGTCGCAGGCTGCGCTGTCGACAACACCTGCCCCGGCTTGGCGCACGGCACCTGTGCCGGTGGCGCGCTCCCTCTGAACGCCTTTGGCGCTGCTTTTTGGAGTGCCGGGTCGTGGACGCCCGCCCTGTGTGCTGCAGACAGCGACGGGGATGGCATAACAAACGGCGAAGAGCTTGGGGACCCCTGTTGTGTCTGGGCAAACGGCGGGAGCCCGCCCGCTGGCGTTGCGCGGAGCCACCCGGTGCGTTCTGCACTTGTGCTGCTTAGTGGGCCCTGCGCTCACGTGCGTG
>Ga0049083_10000273_pt1 | contig 17712 bp, 14 predicted proteins | sample GreLakmeMI27MSRF_FD_66719 | JGI IMG/M metagenome (GOLD analysis project Ga0049083, IMG submission 66719) | Freshwater lentic microbial communities from great Laurentian Lakes, MI, USA - Great Lakes metaG MI27MSRF | ecosystem: Environmental > Aquatic > Freshwater > Lake | place: Great Lakes...
CCTCTGGGCCTCGCCATTGCGGGCTACTCAAGCGCACAGTACCCGCCTCAGCAGTTGCCTCCGCAGATGGCTGGCGCGTATGGCATGGCGCAGGCGCAACCCCAAGCCCCTCCGTACGCGCAGCCAGCGCAGGGCGCGCAGCAGGGCGTGCGTGCGCCTGGCGGGTGGCCCACGCAGGGGCTGGCTGGCTATGGATTGGCCGCTGCGCAGCAGCAGCAGCCCCCGCAGGCAACGCAGCCGCAGGTTCCACCGGGTCCCTACGGCGGCGCTTGGTCCTACGGACAGCAGTGAGCGAGCGCGCGAGGCGGGCAACAGCGTGACGCGCGCGCGCAGCGTTGCCAGCTCATCAGCAGCGCACAGAACGATGCGATGCAGCAAGTGGCAAAGCGGGACGGACAACGCGATGCGGGTTGAGCCTTCCGAGCTTCCCTTGTGCGGCGCGTGCGCGTGTTCATTTCAATGTCTGTGTGTCACCACTCGATGGGCGCCCCATCCCATCCCAGCAGCTGTCCGCTCTGCTGCTGCGTTGCGCGGCCGATAACGTCCAGCAGGCATCGCACGCTGGTCTCCGTGTCGAACAACATCTTGGGCGGCACTGCTCGTCAGGCGAGCCATACGCGTCAGCATGGAGGGTACGCACACGTGACGTGGTGCAAAGCAGTCGCGCCGTTTCGGTTGAAGGGGCGAGAGAGCGGCGTGTCGACGGTGCCGGGGTGTAGGCTCAGGCAGAGCACAGGCGCGTCTGCGTCCTTGGCGAACTCCACCGCCGCTGTTTTGGTCAGCATGTTCAACGCAGCCTTGGAAGCCCGGTATGCGTGCCAGCCGCCCAGCTTGTTCTCGCGCACGCTGCTCACTCGCGCAGACAGGTTGGCAGCGACCACCGGCGCGGCGCAGTGGAGCCGCGCGGCAGCAAGCAGCAGTGGAGAGAAAGCTTTGAGCACCAGCATGGGGCCCACAGCATTCACTCTGTAGCTATAGCTCAGTGCCTCGCCGCTCACGTGGGAAAGGCTCGTCTCTGGCTGCAGCTGCCCCGGTATGTGGAGCACGCCCGACGCGTTGACGAGCAAATGCACGACTCCACAGCGGTGGGCAACAAGCTGCGCGGCTTCGTCGATTGAGGCCTCGTCCAGGACGTCTAAGGAAAGCAGCGTCAGCCGCGCGCCGTGTGCGGCCTTCAGGGCCTGCAGGCCCTCGCTGTCCGACGGGTTACGGCAACAGGCAAACACTCGGCCTCCCGAGCGCGCTTTCAGGTCCCGCCGCTCCAGCAGCTGGCGACAGAACTGCAGGCCCAGCCCGCCCGACGCGCCCTGAACCACCGACACGTGGTCCCGCCCCGCAGCGGCATTGGAGGGCGCAAAGAACCCCGCAGCACGACCGAGCACTCCCACTCCAGGCCGAGCATGCACGCCTGTCGAGCCCAGGCCCAGCCCGCTCTGATCCTCCCCTTCATGCGCCGCGCGGGTGCGTGCGGCCACAGGCAGGCCTTGCGGCGAAGTGTCGCCACTTGCAGACACGCCGCCACTGCCTCGCCGAGCCCGCCGCGCAGCTGCGCCGTCGTATACCGGCTCCAAGTGCGCCTCCTCTGCAGACAGGTACGCGTAATCCTCCACGTAGTTGCTGCTGGCGCCGCCCTGGCTGCTGGCCAGCGTCACCGGCGGCTTGGGAGGCTTGGGCCGCACGCCGCAGCACCCAATCGACTGTCGCATCCAATTCAGTGCAGCCACAGCGCAGCATACACAAGCGCACGCACCGGGTTCAGCGGGTTCATGCGACGGTGGCACCGGATACGTGGCCGGCGGGGGCGAGAGATGTCGTTTGCGACGATGCGGGGGCCGGCGGGGCGGCGGGTCCCTCTGGGTTTTCCGTTTCACGCTCAGGAACTCTTGCTTGCAGGCGCGCATATATTGCGTTTCATTCCGAGTTGTTCACCTTCGCGGGTGGCAGCGAGGCTTCTCGAGTCACACGCGTGCAGCGGGAGTCCCAGATTCGTTGTCAGCCTCCTCCTTTCCATCATCTCCGCCTGTGAGTGGTGCGATCACCTCCAGCGCACGGCCATCGAGACGCTCGTCCGCGCCGTTCGCTCCAGGGCCTTCAGTTTCAGCCGCTTTGCGCCCCACAAAGCAAAAGCGCACGTACAACGCCAGTTGCGCCAGCGCCAGCGCCACTCCGAGGGCATTGGGCACCAACACAGTGACGTCAGCCACGTAAGCACCATATGCGCACCATGCCATCGCACATCCCAACGTGCCCAGTGACAACGAGAGAGGCATGCAGTCCACGCTACGTGTGCGCAGCACCTGGCCCATGATGCCCAGCGGTGCGCTGTACATCGCTATGTTGAGCAGGTCGGCGGTGAATCCCACAAAGGCGCTGCGTCTGTTTGCAGCAACCACCGCGAGTGTGAAAATCAAGTACAAGAGGCTGCCCAGCGCGGCGCCGCGGATCTGCCTGGAGTAGCGGACGCGACGGGCGCCCTCTGAGTGGTACAAAAACAAAGCCGTGTACGTGGCTTCAAACAGCAATCCCACCGCGTTGGTGGCCAGCGGCGCTCCTCTCCCAGGCGTCACGGAAGCGTACAACACCCAGGCCAGGCACTGCACGCTGGTCACCAGGTACGGCGTGCCGTCGAACTCGCCCGTGCTCCGCGTAGCCACGATGGTGCGGAAGGTCGGAAATGGAGACATGAACAGCCCCAGCGCGAACAAACCGCCCAGCGTGCCCAGAACGGCGGAAGTTGTGGGCTCGACACTCCATCCATGCGGGAAAGAGGGCATTGAGTAGGCGCAGTGAGTGCACCTAAACTGCCAAGAGAGCTGGTGCGCAGTGAAGATGCATGAAGAGCGGAGGTGGTTGCACAGCACAAGCGAGAATGGGACGGGTCTACTCCGCCGGCCGCTCGCGAGGCGCTTCGAGGCGCTGAGGGTGCGCTGGGAGGAGACGCTGCGCGAATCCCGAGGGCGATGCGTCTTGGATGACCCCCCCCTCTAGAGTTCCCGACTCCTGAGCTGTGCGACTTCGTTCGTTCGAACGTTCGATTTTGGACACAGTAGTTTCCATAGACTGAGTGCCGTCTCTACCATCCACGTGCTTCCTGAGCCGGTGAGCGCTCTGGTAAGCGCTGGTTTCCCAAATGCTGCAGCGCGCTGCGGGCGACCAGGCCCTGCCGTCTGGCGCGCAAGAGGCTGCTGCGCAGCACCGAGCTGCGCCCGCGAGCGCAGAGGAGTCAGAGGAGGTAGACGCGAGCGGGTCGAGCGCACTCGCCAGTGCCCAGCTGCCCGCTGCTGCCGCTGCCGCGCCGCGCCTGCTGCTGCGACGCTGCGGCGAGTGCCGCGCGTGCGCCCACCCGCAGTGGAAGCAGCGGTGCGAGCGCAACGCGGCGCTGGCGGCGGCGGCGGGCCTTCCCGTACGGCGGCGCAAGCCCAGCGGCGGGGCGCCCGGCGCCTCCCCGTCCACGCGCCCGCGCCCAGCCGGTGATGCCTCCTCGCCCGAGGGAGTGACGTGGCCGGTGCAGCCCCGGCGACCCAAGAACGCCTTCCTGCTCTTCGCCGAGGGCTGGCACAAGCGCTACCGCCTGGCCCACCCGGACGCCTCCTTCGCGGTGCTGGCGGAGACCACCGGCGCCGCGTGGCGGGCTCTGCCTGCGGAGGAGCGCGCAGCGCACGAGGCGGCGGCCGCCGACGCGCTCGCCGCGCACGCCCAAGCGCAGGCCGCCTTCCAGGCGCGCCTGGCCCAGCTGGCGGCGCTGGGCCACGCGCCGCCGGCGCACCTTGCGCCCCGCGGCGGCGGCGGCGGCGGCGCGAAGAAGAAGCGCACGGCGGCTGCAGCTGCGGCGAGCAGCGAGGATGAGAGCAGCGACAGCGACGACCAGGGCGGCACCACTGCCACCCGCTGGGAGGAGTGCGTGCCCTGCGCCCGCTGGGTGGTTGTGGCTGAGGATGAGGGCGGGCGGGCGGTGTGCGCCGACTGCAGACAGGCGGTGCAGCTGACGCAGGGCGCTGCCCTGGAGTCCTGGGTCCAGTGTGACACCTGCGGCAAGTGGCGCTCGCTCAGCAAGGGCGCCCTGCGCGCGCTGGCCGCCGCGGGCGAGCAGGCTGGCTGGACGTGTGCGCAGCGACGGCCCGGCGCAACCTGCAAGTCCGGCGCGGACGACTGGGGCGCCGTGCGACGCAAGGTGGCCAAAGAGCAAGGCGGGCCGGATGCCGCAGATGCGGCAGCCGGCGGGCGCCTCGTGCTGGCGGAGCGCTGTGCTGCGCCGCCGGACGGCCAAGGCGAGCCTGTCGGCGGCGCGGGCGGCGGACGAACCGCTCTCTCCTGGTCCGCCTGTGCGACTCAGCCGGCCACCCAGCCGCACGGCCCCACGGGCGGCATGCATGGCGCCCCCTGCGGCGGCGTTCGCCCCGCCACGCGCTGCGAGTTCGTGCCTGGCAGAGACACGCTCGTGCACGCCGCCACGCTCGCCTGCGGCCTGGACGCTCGAGACGCTCGAACCGGCCAGCTGGTGTTGTTCACGGCTGCCATGCCGTTGCAGACGCTGCGCATCGGCGAGCCCTTCGTCACCGCCGCAATCGCCGCCTATTACCAGGGACGCCTGCCCGAGCTGCGAGACGGACGCGAGAGCAGCGGACCCGTGGACGTGGCAGCCTTTTTGGCTGAGCCCAAACACGGTGAGGCGGTGGAGGCTGCGCTTTTCAGGCGCAAGACGCGGCTGGCGGCGGCGCATGCCGCCGCCGCCGCCGCCGCCGCCGCCGCCGGCTTGCCGCCGCCGCCGCCCGAGCCCGCGCGCACGCGCTACGGGGAGCTGAACTATGTGGTGCATGTGAAGCACAACCAGCGCGCCGTGTACATCGGCGAGGAGGGAGACAAGACCAGCAACGGCAACAGCATCATGTCCTTCAACAAATCCTGGAAGGGCAACCCCATTCGATCCTGGTCCGGCGGCAAGAAGATGGCGGACATGCCGGGCGCTCAGCCCAACAAGCTGGTGCTGTCCAAGCTGTCCACTCTGCTGGCGGACGTGGAACCGCACCTCACGCAGCTCGCTGCGCGCGTCTGGGACGTCTTCTGCGCGCATCCGGAGACCCAGGCGGTGGCTGCCCGCCAGCTGGAGTACCTGCTTGGCGGCGACGGCGGGCGCGCCAGCGCGCAGCTTGGCAGCACTGGATGGAATGCGTACAGCTTCAACCTAGACTATGCCACGGCCGCGCACTACGACTCCAAAAACGTCACTGGCTCCTATTCGGCGCTGCTCATCCTGGAAACGGGCGCCCCCTTCCAAGGCAGCTTCTACATGTTGCCCCAGTATCGAACAGCGCTGGACGTTCGACAGGGCGTGGTGCTTTTCCACCGATCCGGAGACGCGGAAGTGGGCATGCACGCAAACAGCGGCCTCTACAGACCCGAGCCGGCCAGCCACCGGGTTGCGCTGGTCTTCTACTTGACAACCATCTCCGATGCTGCAGCGCAGGCGATGGCCGCAGCATCGCCTATGGCGCCGCAGTCAGCGGCTGGCACGCCGCTGGCTGGGCCTCGGCTTCCAGCCGCGCAGGAGGAGGCGGAGGAGCTGGCCAAGCAGGACCTGGCGCCCGCGTTTACGAGGCACAGCCTGGAAGAGGACGAGGAAGATGCATGAGGCCGCGAGCCGAAGTGCAGAAATGAATTCGCAACCTCTGTACGACCTCGCGAAAAAACTGCTCGCACTCTTGATCGAACATCTCCAGATCTCCTCACTCACGTTCGCCCGCCTGGTCTGTTCGGCTCTCGCCTGGTGTGGTAGCCCTCTATGTGAGCCGCCCGTGCGCCGTGCGATGGGAAGCAGCTCAGATAGCGACGCGACAAGCAGCAGCGGGAGCGAATCCGACGGCCCCTCGGCGCCCTTGGCGCCCCGCGTGGCGGGCGGGACCTCGGGCGGCCCCTCTCGTCCCGGCTCGGTTGCTCTGTCGCGGACGTTTGTCCCGCCGGTGCGCACGCGGCGTGCGAAGGACTCTGAGGACGACTCCGACGACTCCGACGACGATGACGACGACGACGACGGCGCGGGCGACGATACGCCTGGCGGAGGTGCCAGCAGGTGCGTGCCGCGTGCGCTTACGCATGAGAGCGAGCGTGCGCTCCTCTGCACGCCCCCTTCCTGTCCTCGCCTGCCTGGCGCGTCAGCCTCGCCGTGGCCGCGTGCCCACCCCTGCGCCCCTCTCCGCTCTGCTGCTCTGCGTTTGAATGGCGTTTCGCGCTCATCGCTTTCCAACTCACTCCCCCCTTCTCCAACAGCGCCTACGGCCCCACGCAGTGGGAGCAGGTGGACGACACCGCCATCGAGGCGAGCGGCAAGCGGCTCGCAGCGCTGTACTCGACGAAGCTGGGCGAGGATGGTGCGACGCACTGTTGAGCGCACTTGCACACGTTTCCTCACGTGCCAGCGCCCGCCACGTAGCGCCGGTGTTTGAGGACGACGAGGCTGAGATAATGGAGGACCCGCTGGTGCGCTACGGAGGCTCTCAGGGTATGAGGCGCCTGGGCACTGACTTATGAGTTGCGTAGGGTCTGGGGTGGCTCAATGAACAAACGCTTGCGTTGGGCAAGACCCGCCCGGCCGGCGGCGCGCGTAAGCGTCGTGGCGTGTTCACAGGCGCGTCCGCCAAAGCTGTGCATACGTTTCAGCTGTGGCCTGAGTGACTGCGAGTGACTGACTGCTTTTCCTTCCTTCCTGTTTCGCAGTGAGTCGCAAGGCTGTGCCTCTCAAGCCAGGCGCCACGGTCACCCAGCGCGTGGTGCGCCGCCGCGCTGCTGCGGCAGAAGCGAGCACCGCCCGTGTTCCCGCCGCGGCGCAGGCGGAGCCCCCGCCGCTGAGCGCCCTCCACTCCCGCGTCCTCCTCTCCTCCGACTCGTTCGACCCGCTGGCCTACCTCACCACGGTGCACCGCAGCAGCACGCTCCCCGAGCTGCAGCAGGGTCTGGCGCATCTACAGGAGGATGCGGCTGCCCGTCGAAGCGCAATCGCCACCCTGGTCAAGGAGAACTTCGAGCGCTTCATCAGCTGCAAGAGCACCATCGACGACGTGCTGGCCACGCTGAGGCGCGCGGAAGGGGTGCCTGGCGGCGCAGCAGCAGGCAGCAGCAAGCGTGGGCAGCCCAAGGCGGCCCCGCAGGCGTCGCAGACGCAGCAGATGATGCAGGCTGTGAAAGCCGTGCAGGCTGAGGCGCACAAGGTGCTGGGGCCGCTGCTGGAGCGGCAGGCCCAGAGCGACAGCGTTCGAACCGTTCTCTCGCTGCTCCGCCGACACAGAGCTCTCTTCGCGCTCCCAGCACGACTACGCGCAGCCGCAGAACGGGGAGACGGGCACTCCGCGCTGCGGGAGTGGCGCGCGGCCCGCGCCATCGTGGGACCCACGGAAGCCCCAGTCATGCACCGCTTGCTCGCTGTAGCGGAGCGAGAGGTGAACGCGCTGGAGCGAGGCCTGCGCTGGGTGCTTGCAGCGCCAGGCAGCGGGGTGGAGGCTGCGGAATATTCGGCCCGCATGTTGCTGGAGATCCAGGCGGTGCGCTCGGGGGCTGCGGACGCAGACCCCAGCGGGGCCTCCGCCGGCTCCCACGCTGCATCGGCGCGGTCGCCCGCTGCTGATTGTTTCGCGCGTGAGCTGGTTTTGAGCTTCGTGGCTGGTCGTTGCGGTGGTTTGGAGCGCCAGGTTGCGAGCGACGTCGCGGCCCTTCACGGCGCGCTGCAGGAGCGAGAGCGCAAGGCTGCCAGGCGACACGCCGCCGCCATGGCTGCCATGGACGGCGCGCATGACGCGGCCGCTGATGCGGACGCGCAGCAGGTGCCGCCGCGGACACCCGCGCGCAGTTCCTCGCTGGCCACGCTCGAGGCTGCGCTGCTCGCCGCGCACGGCGACGCCGCGGGCGAGGCGGTGGCGGCCGCCTCCCGCGCCGCGTCCGCCTCCGCCTCGCGCGCGGCGGCGGAGGCGGCGGCGGAGCAGCGGGGACGCTTCGTGCGCGGCGCCTGCGCGGCGGCGGCGCGCACCCTGCCGGACACCTGGCGATTCGCGCAGCTCCTCACGCCCGCCGGCGCCGCCGCCGCCGCCGCCGCTGTGGTGACGTCAGCGGGCGGTCACCGCCGCGCCGCCAGTGCCTCCTCTGTGCTTGACGCCTTCTCCCAGCGGGCGGGCTTCTCGCCTTGCGCCGCGCGCCTGGACCCCGCCTGCGACGCCGCGCTGCGGCGCTGCTGCGAGGCGCTGTGCGCAGGCGTGCGGGCGGTGCTGGTGCCGCTGGCGGATGCGGGCGGAGCCGCAGCGGAGGGCCACCTGCGCGCCGCCCTGGCGGAGGTGGCCGCCCTGGGACGCATCCTGTCAGACACGGGCGCCCCGGCGTCTGTTTCCGCGCCTGTGGAGGAGCTGCGCTGCTGGGGCGTCAAGCGCCTCGTCGCCGACCTCGTTGCGCGCCTGCAGGCTGACACCGCCGCCGCCGCCGCCTCACAGGATGATGCGCCAGCCCCGCCCGCCCATCTGGCTGCCACGTCAGCGCTTCTCAGCCTGGGGGGTGCCCACGCGCCCGCGGACGAACAAGACCTGGCCGCCGCCCCCGAGGATGCCGCCCGCGAGCTGCGCGTCTCCTCCCGTCCGCTGGCCTTCTGCGCCGCATTGGCGCGCGCCATGTCGCTGCTTCTGGGCGTGGCCGCGGAGGGCGGCGCCGTCGCCTCCGCCTGTGTGTGCGGCGACTCGTTCCCCGCCTTTTTCGCGTCGTTCCACGCCTTCGCAGACGCGCTGGCCACGCGCGCAGAGCACGCGCGCATTGTGGGAAGAGACGGAGCGCCGCCGCAGCCCCTGGCTGGCGGAGAGGAAGACAGCGCCTGGGAGGGTGCTGCGATGGCGCTCCTCGCCGACTCCGCTTTCGTGCGACTCTGGGTGCTTCCGGCGCTCACGCATCGCTTCCACATCGCATGGAGCTCCGGCGGCGGGGCGTGTGACGTGGATGGCGAGCGCGCGGGGTGCGAGGACACTTTGGGTGCGCTGGAAGAGCACGTGCTGGAGGGGTACACCGCGCGTCACGGCGCCTGCTTGGAAGCGTCCTGTCGCGCCTATTTCGACGGCGACGGCACCGACTGGGCGCGCGCGCCGGCGCCGCGCGGCGTGCGTGACGCCGCAATCGCGCTCCTGGACTGGCTGGCTGGGGCGCACGCGCAGGCTCACGCGCGCGCGGGGCCCTTCACCGACGGAGTGGTCGCCGCGCTGGCATGCAAGCTGCTCAGTCAGCTTGCGGCGTGCGCTCGTGGCTCCGTCGAGCTGAAGAAGGGCCTCTCCTCGCACGGGTTCGCCACTCTGGCGCTGGAGCGGGCCTTCTTCAGCCACGCGCTGCAGAGCTTCGGGTGCGACGACAACCAGGCGAGCCTGGGCGAGCTGGACGCCGCAGAGATGGACGCAGCCGTGGCGACGGCGAAGCAGGCGGCGGCGGCCACGGGGCGATCAGGCTTCAGCCGCACCGCCGCACGCGCTGCGCTGCGCGCCTGTGGTGACGAAGCGGTCGCCGCGCTGCTGCCGGGGGAGGTGCAGCGCACTGCGCTGCACACGGCGTGCTTCAGGCACCATGCGATCACGCAAGCGGCGGCGCGGCTCAGCGAGGAGCGGATGCAGGCTCCGCCAGCGATGGAGGCCGCGGCGGCGCGCGGGGCGGCCGAGGCGGGGAGCGCAGAGCAAGGGGGTGAGGAGGCACAGCAAGAGCGCAGACGCATGAAGAAGTCGTCACGCAGGCGCCTGGAGGCTGCGGAGGATGCTGAGTGACTGCGCTGCGAGCACTGTCGACTGTTGCAGTCAGCAGCGTGCCTGAAACTGACCGAAACGAAGCTGCAAACAACCGCAGTGGAACCTTTGCCCTCGTCCAGTCGCCCAGCTCCACGAATACCCTTGGCCACACCCGGCTTGCATTCAATGATCCGACGACGTACGACGAGCGAGTGATCAGGCGGGTCCTCCACGCGTCACACCACAGTGCCCCTAGCTTCCACAATTCACCATGGAGTACCTCACTCCCTACGAGAAGGAGCGCGAGGCCCAGGTCGCGAAGAACCAAGAGCGGCTGAACGTGCGTGCGCGGCCTATGGGCATGAGAGGGGCATTTTCCCGCCGAGGGGCACTTCCTCACCCGCACGTGTCCGCGCCACGCGCGTCTCCGCACGCACACGCCGCGCCTGGGCTGCGCGTATCGCGCGGGTCCCCGGCCGTGCGTGGCCCCGGGGCCTCTGGAGTGCCTTTCTCGTGCTCCCTGTGTTCCCCTGTTTCCCCTGTTTCCCCGCCTCTCTCTCTGCGCGCCCTCTGCGCACTGCGCTCTGCCCGCGCGCGCTCACGCTCACGCACAGGCTCTGGACGTGTTCACTCTGCGTAACAACCTGTTCATGAACTCCCACAAGCCGAGTGCTTCTGCGTCTCGCTGCAAGCCGCGCCCCGCGCCAGGGCCCCGTCGCACTTTCGCGCGCAACAAGGGCACCGGCGAGAGTGCAGAGAAGCTGGAATTTATGGAAAGCGGCGAAGACTGGTCTGACGGGGAGGAGGAGGAGGAGGGGCAGGAGCTCCGCAGCAGCAGCGGGCGTCGTGCATACGTCCCCACGCCTCGCGTTGAGTGGGACGGCAACCGCCAGCCCTTCAAGCTTCCCCTCTGGACGGACGATGAGGGGAAGCTGCAGCCTCACCGAAAGTCCTGCCACATCTGCACGCAGTGCCCAGCCTCGTGGCGTGGCAACTTCACCAAGCCTCTGGCGTGTTCGCGGTGCCTGCAGATCTTCCGTTCGCGCTGCCTGTTCCACATCAACGGCAGCGACACGGTGACCGAATCCGAGCAGTTCATCGCCGAATATCAGGGCAAGGGCTGGGTATGCTTTGTGTGCTGCGGCCAATGTGCCTGCCAGAACCCAAAATATGGGCATTTGTGCCCCATGGATCGCCACAAGCGTGCCGGTTGGGTGGGCGTCACCGGCGGCGGTCTTGTGACGGACAAGCAGAAGCAGCCGAGGATGCGGATGCGCGCCACGCGGGATGCCCCCCGCCAAGACCAGGCGACTGAGGAGCCCTCCGGCGCGGCGCGGCCTGTGGCGACGCCGGATCGACTGGGGGCCGCTGTGCGCGAGGGCACTCCCGTGCCGTCGCTCTCCAAGCCACCGCCGCCGCCGCTGGCACCTGCGAATGTGACGCCGGATGCGCGTAAACGCAAGGCGGCTGTCGAGCCCTGCGCGCCCACGCCCGCGCCTGCGCCCGCGCCTGCGCCTGCGCTGCAGTGTGGCGCCGCGCTGGTGGGCCGCAAAGTGCGCGCCTACTGGGAGGCTGAGCAGGATTGGTTTTCGGGCACGCTGAGCGCTTTCCACAAGCGCTCCAAGCAACACAAGATCAGTTATGATGACGGCGACACGGAGCTCGTCACGCTGCCTGACGCCACAGTGCAGCTGTGGTGCGTGCAGCATGGAGTGTGGAGCATGGAGCTGCAGGAGTGAGCGGAGAAGGCACTTGTAAACACGTCACTTCACACGCTCGTGAGGCGGTGTCAGAGGAGGAGGGTCACCAGGTGGACCCCGCCACGTGTCAGTGCAACCCGCCCTACCACCACTGTTTTGCTCGCAGCTCACAGCCAATGTGAATGAGCGTCCCGCTGGATGGCTCCTTGGGCGAGCTGGTCGAGGTGGTGAGCGCCAGCAACGAGCCCACGGGCGTGCTGGTGCCCCGCAGCCGTGCGCATGCTGAGGGGCTGCTGCACCGCACTGTGTACGTGCTTCTTAGCAACGCCGCTGGCGAGCTGCTGCTCCAGCGGCGTCACGAGCGCAAGGCTGTGTGCCCCGGGAAGTGGGACGTGTCGTGTGCGGAGCACTGCGCGCCCGGGGAGAGCTACCTGCAGGCGGCGGAGCGGGGCTGCTTAGAAGAGCTGGGGGTGACCCAACCGCCCGCGCTGCGCGAGGCGCTGCCCGCCACGCGGCGCGAGCTGACGTACACCACTCGTGGCGGTCAGCGGATCAGCGACTGCGAGTTCGTGCCACTCTTCACGGGCTGCTACGGCGGCCCGCTGCTGCCAGACGGAGTGGAGGTGTCCGACACCCGGTGGGTCAGTAAAGCCGCGCTGGTTGTGGAGCTTGAGGCACAGCCGCAAAGCTTCACGCCCTGGAGCCTGGAGACGTTTAAACTTCTGGGTGTCAGCCCGTCACGCGCTGGACGATGAGCTTTTCATTATTCGTGGTGTTGGTTCACACCTGCGCGGTTTCGCTACAGGCCAGTGGTGCCGTAGCTGTGACTATGCGTACCTCTGCTGCCTTCTAACCCGCCCAGGCCGCCCTCCTCAGCCTCCCGCCCACCAGTTAACCCCTCCGCCTCGCACTCCCGCCCCTCGCTCTCCTCCGCCGCCGCGCTGAGCGCCCTCTTCACAACATTCGTGAGCTTCCAACTCACAGCAACCGTTGCGAGAAAGCCAACACAGCTCATCGCAACCTGATACGGGTTTTCTCCCCCTGGCGCCCCCGAACCCCCACTCATGCTCCCGGCGAGCAACCCGCTCACGTGGCCCGCATACGCATAGGGCAGGCTGGCGGGCAGCGAGCCCAGCACGGTGGCCACAATGTACGTGCCTAAGGTCAGCGCACACACGAGTGAGGGCCGTGGCGTGGTAAGTGGTGCGCTGTGTGATAAAGCGCGCACCGACGGGCACCGGCGTCAAGGCTAGGAGCACGCTGGCAACAGCGAAGGGCACCACAGGAGATAGGCGTAGGAGAAAGACGATTGAAAAGGCATCGGCCTCGATTGCGGCGTCCAAGGACCTTGCGAAAGCCATTCAGCGGCCAGACGGCGTGTTGCGTCAGCGCCGTGACGCACTTGAACTGAGTCTTCCAGCGGAAGGCTGCTCGCTGCACGGGCGCCCGCAGAGTGCTCCGCACAAGCAGCAGCGCGCAGAGCGCGCCCAGCGACGCGCTGGCGGTGAACACTAGCGTGCCCCAGAGCGTGCCGAACAGAAGGCCGCTGGCAGCCGCAGCTGCCCCCGAGAGCATGGGGAGCGGCAGCGTGCAGAGAAGGCTTCCCACCAGCACGAAGAAGGGCGTGCCTTTTTCGCCCACGCGCTGCGCCCATACCTCGCGCTGCGAGGCGCTGATGAGAGGCATGGGACTACGCCCGAGTCGGCTCAACGCGCTAGGGGTTAAGCGCCTGAAGCGCCAAGAGAGGCGCGCACTGATAAGGAAAACTGAAGCTGCGCGCGTGCGGTGACTGCTATCAGGCCGTGAATAGCAATAGCGCGTGCGGAGCGACTCTAAGGACGTACGTGTCGTACGCTCGCTCGTCGTACATACATAACAGCTGTCCCGAACTCGCCCAACGAACCAAAGCGAGCGGATGTCGTACAAACGCACAAACCACAAACGCCGCACCACTCGTGGCACCCCGTTGGACGTGTCTCCTCGCCGTGTGCCTCAATGGCTGAGCGCAGCGAGGAAACGTACAGCCCGTGGGCGGGTCTGTCTGCGTTGCCGCCCCCGCCGCCGCTCTCAGCCTCCGGCCTGCGCAGCGACGGCTCCTCAGCGGAGCGCGTGCGTCCTCCAGGTCCGTTGCGCGCTCTCTGGCGCCCCGCCCGGAACCGCAGCCGTCCTCGCCCTTCTTCTCTTCGCTCTCTCGGCCCTCCGCTCACGCGCCAGAGCGCAGTGGTGCACTTCGACGTCATCTCCGCAGCGCAGGGGTCGGTGTTGCTGGAACTGGGCGCCACCAAGGTTCTATGCGGGATGTGCGTGCGCCTGCCGTGCCCCAGTCTTCACACCCACGCGTCGGGCTGACCCATGCTGCGTGCGCGTGCAGCTACGGGCCGCGCGAGGGCGGCCGTGGCGAGGCGTTCAGCGAGCTGGGGCGGCTGCGCGTCGACGCCAAGCTCACCAGCTTTGCGCGAAAGCACTGCCGCGGCGCCTTCGGCCTCGGCGCGGAGGAGCGCCACCTCGCCGCGGCAGTCACGCAGGCGCTGCAGCCCGCGGTGGTACTGGAGAGCTTCCCAAAGTCGGTGGTTGACGTCTACATCCTCTTGCTCGACGCGCACGGCTCCGAGCTGCAAGCCGCCGTCATGGCCGCCTCGCTCGCGCTCGCACACGCGGGGGTGCACTGCCGAGACCTGGTCACTGCCTGCGGCGTCGCTTTGCTACGCGGCAGTCAGGCGGGGTGCGAAGCGAGCGGTGCGCTGATCCTGGACCCCACAGATGACGAGATCGCCGACGCAACAGCAGCCGCGGTGGTGACAGCCATGCCCTGCTGCGACTGCGTGACGCACCTGGGTCTGCAGGGTGGCTGGGCGGGCGACGGGGGGGAGGAGGCGTTGGAGATCGGGCTGGAAGGCTGTAAAAGCCTGGACGAAGGACTCAGACGGGCGCTCAGGGAAGAAACCGAGCGGGGGGAGGCGCGGGCGCGACACACAGCGGCTGCGGCTGTTGCGGCGGCGTGACCATGCGCCTCATCCAGGCCACAATGCCCTCCGTTGGGCCGTGGGGGCATCCGGGCCGCGGGCTGTGGCGGTGCGGGCGTGCGGGGTGGGCGCTGCGCGGGGCATGAGCGGACTTGTGGCTCACGCTCACACGCCCTGGATACTCGCTCGGAGGTCTACGTGTCTCGGGCGGGGCACGGGGCTGGTGCGGCCTAGTGTTCATCTCCCAACAAGGCAATGCATGAGGCACGGTGGAGCATGCTCAGCCTGGAGCTACATGGACGATGATAGCGCTGTGTGTATGTGTAGATGATGAACAAGCGGAGCAAGCACTTCGCCCACCCCCGCCCAGCCTGTGGCCGCGTGTGTACCTCGTAGGGCATGGCGGTGTCGACGCACGCGGTGGCGTGTGCTGGGAGCGCGCAGCGCCGCGCCAGCACCTCGGCCGCAGCGCAGGCGCTGTCTGCACGCCGCGCCGCCGCCGCCGCACCGCTTTCGCTGCGCTGCCGTCCGCGAGGCGCCTCGCGCGCCTCTTTCGCCGTGTTGGCAGCTGATAGCGCCGTCTGCCCGGTGCCCGCTCCGGGCTCCTCAGTGCACGTCACCGAGCCGCCAAGCGGCCTACCCTCCCTGGCCACGCGGCCCACGTCGGAGGTCATCGTGAGCAGCAGCAAGGCGCTGGAGGCGTTCCGTGCCACGGGCGCGGCCAACCGTGAGTGCCCGATACACTGCGTGTATCTCTCCTCCGCCCGGCTCGCCGCGCTCACGCAGCCCACGCTCGCCGCTCCCCTCGCCAGGCTACACCTCAGAGCCGAAGAGCAGCATAGTCGCCATCGGCCTGTCGGTGCACACGGCGCCGGTGGAGATTAGAGAGAAGCTGGCCATTGCGGAGGCTGCGTGGCCGGAAGCCATTGCGCAGCTGTGCGCCTACCCGCACGTGGAGGAGGCTGCGGTGCTGTCCACGTGCAACCGGATGGAGATCTACTTTGTTGCGCTGAGCTACAACCGCGGCGTGCGCGAGGTTGAAGAGTTTCTGGCCAAGGCGCGTGCCAGCTCGGCCCACTGGCAGCCGGCGCAGCACGGCGCCGGAGCGCGGCCGCGGTGCGGTGGGCGCTCAGGCTTGCGCGCGGCGCGGCACGGCGTGCCGGAACGCAGCCCTGCGCCGACGTCACCTGCGACGTCACGCCTCGCGGACGCCCTCCGCGCGCCCCGCCGCCCCCCCGCGCCTGGCTCACACCTCCTCCCCGCCCCGCAGCGGAGCGGCGTGCCGTTGGAGGAGCTCCAAAAGCACCTCTTTCTGCTCCGCGACCGGGACGCAACCAACCACTTGCTCCGCGTCTCCGCCGGCCTTGACTCCCTCGTCATGGGCGAGGGCCAGATCCTCGCGCAGGCACGCACACGCGCCCCGGCCCAGGCCAACCTCCTGTCACGCGCACGCGCGTGCTTACGCCTCCTCCTTCACCCCTACCCCTGCAGGTCAAGGCCGTGCACGCCTCCGGCGAGAAGGCCCCCGGCTTCGGGCGCCACCTCAACGGGCTGTTCAAGGCTGCCGTCACAGCCGGCAAGCGCGTGCGCACGGAAACCTCGATCGCCTCGGGCGCAGTTTCTGTGAGCTCCGCCGCTGCCGAGCTGGCCCAGATGAAGCTGCCCTCCGGCTCTTTCCAGGGCGCGCGCGTCCTCATCGTAGGCGCTGGCAAGATGACCAAACTGCTGGTCAAGCACTTGCTGAGCAAGGGATGTAGCCGCATGACGCTGGTGAACCGCTCCATGGCGAGCGCGCAGGCGCTGGCTGCTGAGTTTCCGGAGGCTGAGATCGACATCCGACTGTCTCCGGAGCTTCTCGCCTGCTGCGCCGAGGCTGACGTCATATTCACGGCGTCAAGCAGCGACGACCCGCTGCTGACCAAGGAGAACATGCAGGGCATGGCGCAGGCGTGCGGCGCCGTTGGGGGCGTTCGCCGCGTGTTCGACATTGCCGTGCCGCGCAACGTCACCTGCGACGTGGGCGAGCTGCCCAACGTGGTGGCCTACAACGTGGACGACCTCAAGGAGGTTGTGGACAACAACAAGGAGGCGCGCATGGCGGCCGCCGAGGAGGCGAAGGTTCTGCTGGAGCAGGAGCGCATCGCGTTTGAGGCGTGGCGGGACAGCCTAGAGACTGTGCCCACCATCAAGAAGTTGCGTGCCAAGGCGGAGGCCATCCGCACGGCCGAGATTGACAAGGCCACCAAGGCGATGGGCGCAGAGATGTCCAAGAAGCAGCGCAAGGTGTTGGAGGAGCTCAGCCGTGGCATCATGAACAAGCTGCTGCACGGCCCCATGCAGTCGCTACGCTCCGACGGCACTGATGCGGGCAGCGTGTCGGAGACGATCGTGTGCATGCACGCTCTGAGCCGCATGTACGACCTGGACGCGTTTGTGGAGCCCAAGCCTTCAACCGCAAACTTGTAGCGGGGCTGGGTGCGCGCCATAGACTTACTTGATTCTTTTTGTCGCATATGAACATACCAGCCCGGAGAGTGCGTGCGTCTCTCGTCTGGTGCTGTTGGTTTCGTTTGCTTTGGATGCACTCCACTCAGACACGTCACTCGTAGGCTGCCTGCTCCGTGCTCTGCGCCGGCTCCTCCGCCTCTGCCATGGGCTCCTCCGCCTCTGCCATGGGCTGCGCTCTGCAGGCTGCCATGAGCGCGTGGAGGTGTGCCCTCGCGTGGGCCCGCACTTGTGCAGCCTTTGCTTCCACCATCTCCCGCGCCTCCGCGCACGCAGCCTCGCTGTCGAACGCCAGCGTCCACTGGCCGTCCTGCAGCCGCTTGGAGTGGTGCATGCGCGCGGGCTCAGCCCAGCCCGGGGGGAAGGGGGGGGTGTCTGGGCCGCAGGGTGCACATGACGGGGCGCTCAGGCGCAGCGCCCCCACCGAGGGGCGCACGCGCAGGTGCAGCCACTTTGGATGCTGTGCGTCGATGTGCGCCTGCGGAGAGGCGGCGGAGTGAGACGCTGAGCGGCTTCGCACGCACGGCAGCAGGGCGTGCGCACCTGTGCGCCCAGCACGGGCGCCACCGAGCGAACCAGCGCGGTGGAGCCCAGGCCGCTGGGCAGGTTCTCGGTGAGCAGCAGCATGGCTGTGCGTCCGGCGCCGCCGGGCGCGCCAGGCAGCGCGCAGGTGACGCACGACAGGGCCAGTCGCCTCTCCCGCCCGCGCTCGAAGGCGACGCGGCAGCTGGGCGTCTCCTCCGCCAGCGCGGGGAGCGTGAAGCCGTCGCAGAACTCCTGTGGCAGCGGCGGCGGCGGCGGCGGCGCAGCAGCAGC
>Ga0049083_10000274_pt1 | contig 17701 bp, 6 predicted proteins | sample GreLakmeMI27MSRF_FD_66719 | JGI IMG/M metagenome (GOLD analysis project Ga0049083, IMG submission 66719) | Freshwater lentic microbial communities from great Laurentian Lakes, MI, USA - Great Lakes metaG MI27MSRF | ecosystem: Environmental > Aquatic > Freshwater > Lake | place: Great Lakes...
TTACTGCTGTGCCGCGCTCCTTGCTGCCGGCGCCAATCCGGCTGCTGCCATGCTTGTTGGGTTCACGCCCTTGGATATTGCGAAGCATTGCCACCCGGGCAACAAGGAGCTGATCGAGTTGCTGGAGTGCCGCGGCGGTGGCCCTGCGCCGCTCCTCTGCGCCGGCTGCGGCGCCTCTGACAAGCGCCTCCGCGCCTGCTCCGCATGCGGGTCCGTGTCCTTCTGCAGCGACGCGTGCATGGCTCAGTCCTGGCCGGTGCACAAGGCGGAGTGCCAGCGCTTCCAGGCGGCCAACGAGGAGAAGGCTCGCAGCCGCATCCAAGTCATCGACTGATCAAGACGAGGCTGCGCCGCCCTAGACGCTGGCAATCAACAGCGGCCGCCTGACTCGCTTCTTCCTTTTCCTTCTCGTCCATTAGAGACCTGTAAACCCGTACAACTGCACGCCATTATATATCGCCTGTCAGGGTGGACATCACGCTATGGTCAAGGCCTTGCTGGCTGCGGGGGCCTCGCGCACGGCGCACAACAACAATGAGACCTCCTGCCTCCAAATCGCTGCTCAAGGTGGTCACCTAGCCTGTGCGACGCTGCTCGTCGGGCGCCCTGACAACCAGAAGATAAGAACCACTACAACGTCAGCGTGTCGTACGTTTTTGGAGCGCGGTCTGCGCGACTGCGGCGCACACTGCGCCACGTCACTCGCGTCTCGCTCCTCCGCAAGCCTGTCGCCAGCACGTCATGGCTCCTCTGATGCTGACTGTTGCCCAGCTCGCTCCTCTGCGCGTTGCTGCGCCTGCTCGCCGCAGCTCCCCCCGCCGCGTTGTGGTTGCACAGGCCGCCCCCAAGAAGGGCGAGGCCAAGCCGGTGCGCACGCCACCCGGCCGTGGCGCGTCCTCCGCGTTTACGGCCGTTCTGGCTTCGACCGCCGGTGCTGGGGCGCGAGTAAGCCGTTTTGCTGCTGCTCGGCCCACGCCGCGCCCGGAGCCGATGAAGGCCAGCTGCGCGCGGCCGCACCGCCGTGATCAACGCGGGCGTGGCGCCAGCTGCGCTTGGCCGTGCGCGGTCTCTCCGGGCCGCGACGAAGGTTACCCTTTTACAGCTCAGCTTGACGCACCGCTGACGCGGGCTTGCTGTCAGGACTTCATGACGTGGCTGATCTCTGGCTTCAATCCGTCCTGGGTGCTCAAGGATAGCGGCGAGTATGCCGGCTATGGTGCGCAGGGGGGCGCGAGGGAGCGCAGTTGGTTGGAAACGCTGACACTGGCGACTTCCCCTCTAGAGGATGTGCTGAAGAGCGGCAAAGAGCTGCCGAAGACCAAGCCCGCCGCCAAGCCGGTGCGCACAGCCGCTGCCGACTGGGGCTCGTTCACGCACTGTCCAAGCATCCAGTCCCAGCCTCTGACGCTGCCTCCTCGCTACTGTCCAGGCTGGCGGGATGGGCAAGATGTTCGGTCAGAAGTAGGCTCTCGTTGCTTTTGTCACATACTTTTCGGTTTTCGCTTCACCACCACGCGTGCAGGCGTGCCTGCGCTTTCACCTCACTGTGCGCACGCTCGTAGCGACGTTGTCAGCGTCCGTCCACTCCTCCCACCGATGCCTGGCACTCCTAGACTCCTCCTCGTCGACCAGGGCCGCATACGGCACTGCTCGTCCGCTGTCGTAGCACACCTCCACTTTTTTGCACCCCCGCTGGCCCCGTGCCGCGCTCTGCGGGGCTGCGCCCCCGCGCATGCGCGCGGTGCGTCGCATCGCGGCGCCGCTGCTGTGTCTGGCGCTGGTGTGCGCGTGGCTACCCCGGGCGGGCATCTGCGCAAGCACCTTCTCACGCCTGGTTCCCGGCGGCGACTTGGGCGCCTTCGGCTCCGTGGGCCCCCAGGGCCGCAGCGGCGCCAGCGCGGTGAGCACTGACGACAGCCGGGTGCTGCTGTTTGGGGGTCGAGCGGACCACCTGAACGGGGACTACCTGAACGACCTGTGGCTCTTCGACTGGCCCACGGGCAACTGGAGCGCGTACCAGCCGGCGTCTGAGCTGGTGTGCGACGCGTGCAGCACGTGCGACAGCCCGCTGGCGAACCAGGCGAGCGGGCACTCGCTGCAGCGCCTGGACGACGGCACGTACGCGCGCTGCGACGACCCCGCGGCCACCAGCTGGCTCAACCTGAGCACAGCTTCCCGGGCGGCGGGCCTGCGCTGCACCTACACGCCGCCCTGCCTGGAGTGGACCGGACAGCGGCCGTACTTTTACCCACAGCTGGACTTGGGCACAGGCGTGGTCACCAGAGAGGTGCCCTCTGGGCGCTACGCCCACGCCGCCGCGCTGGCGCTCAACCGAGTGAGCGGCGAGCGGGACACCATGGTGCTGTTTGGAGGCTACTCCACCGACTGCACCGACTACTGCAACGACACCTGGCTCTACAGCGTGCCTAACAACGTGTGGACGCAGCCGGGCAGCATGGGCCGTGCGCCTGCGCGGCGCTGGAAGCACAGCATGAGCGACTACAGGGACAGCGTGTTCCTGTTTGGGGGTCACGGCCAGGCGCGCGCGTCGGCTGTGGACGCGTCTGCGGTGCTGCCCAACGAGATCTACGACGTGAACGACGTGTACGACCCTTCAAAGCCGCTGCTGTTTGACGACTTGTGGGAGTACAATTTGACCCGCGCTGCGGTGGCGGGTGCCAGTTGGAGCAAGCGGGTGACGGTGTGCACCACCTGCAACTCGAGCGAGGTTGAGGCAGACGGCACTTTGACGCTGGATGTGCGTGGCCCGCGGCCGAGGCACAGCGCCAGCCTCGTCACCTATGCCGACTGCCTGTACCTCTTTGGTGGGTGGGCGTTCGGGGGCCTCTCCTCCTACGTTCCCTACTACCCCACCCGGGACCCCAGCTCCTATCCCTCGTTGCTCACAAAGTACTACCGCAACGACTTGTGGCGCTTCAACATCTCGGCCAACACCTGGGCGCAGATCCGGGCGGCCAACGCATCCCATGCGGTGCCCTCGCCGCGGGCGGGGCACGCGGCTGCTGTGAGCGCGCGCGACGGACAGGCTGTGATGGTGATTTTTGGGGGGAACACGTGGGACGATCAGATCGGGGACGCCTGGCAGTTCAACTTTTCATCTCAGGCGTGGATGAGCATCCAGGGGGATGGCGCTTTCCCGTCGCGCCGTACGGCGCCCATCCTGGTGGCTGTGGGGCAGGACAGCCGCACAGCCCCCGGGTCAGGGCCGCAGTCGGGCCGCCTGCTGCTGGCCACTGGTCACGGCTGCTTGAAGGGCACCAGCTACGCGGGCGCGGCCAGCAGCTCCATGACGCACGCCGTGTCCGCCCTGGGCGCCTACAGCGGCTACGACACGAGCCTGAGCCGCAGCGGCAACGGCACAATCTCCGCCTTCGGGTCGTACGTCAACGCCACCACGGGCAACGTGACCTACGCTGTCAGCCCGGACCTGTGGGTGGAAACCAGCGCCGAATACGGCGAAAAGTACTGCGTGGAGGAGCTGGACGATGTGTGGGAGTACAGCCCCAGCGCCTGCCCCGCGGACTGCAGCCGCCACGGGCCGTGCTTCTTCAACAGCTGCATCTGCGACCCAGGGTTCTGGGGCACCGACTGCAGCAACGTCACCTGCCCCGCCAGCAGCTGCGCGTACGACTACGTGCGCCGCACGCTCGCCTGCAGCTTCTGCAACGGCCGGGGCAGCTGCAACGGCCTGCTGGGCACTTGCAGCTGCGCCTTTCCAGCCTCGGGCGCCGGCTGCGAAGCCTACGCCTGCCTCAACGGCTGCTCCGGCCACGGCGTGTGCAACACCGCGCTGGCCAACGCGCAGGGCTACGGCACCTGCGCCTGCGAGGATGGCTACCAGGGCTCGGACTGCGGGGTCACAGTGTGTGTGCTCAACCCCTCTGAAGGGGCCTCCACAGAATCCTGCTCCGGACAGGGAATCTGCGTGGGCGGCCGCTGCGCCTGCTTCCCGGGATTCGGGGACAGCATCCTCTACCGCGCCGTGGCAACCGGGGCGGATAATCCACCCATGCAAGTGCCCGTCTTTGCCAACGGGTCCGACATCCCCGGCTGCGCAGCCGAAGGAACGCCCGGCTGCCAGCCCGTCTACGTGGCCGACTGCGGCAGCTTGGGCTATGTGCCGGGGGCGGCCAGCAGCCTCAGGGTTGCACGGGGGCTGGCGGTGGTGCTGGCGCTGGCTGCGGTACTGGCATGGTGCTGAGACGACTACAAACTCAAACAATAACGAATCAACACGCGTGCGTATATACGAGAAGCATGCACGCCAGAGAGCGCACTAGAGCTCTGCACAACGACGCTCGACAACGCCACAACCTACAGAAGGTTCACTCGCGTTTGCTTGTTGTTAGTGGTCGTACGTTTCTCCGCCACGTCACTCGCGCCTCGCTCCCTCCGCAAGCCTGTTGTAACAGCTGCCTCGTCCGCCTGTGCCTGTGCGTGTCCTTGTGTTTGCAGAGCGAGACGAGCACATCACTCGCTTCTGGGCCTCCACCGCCTGCGCCTTCGCCCCCTGCGTAATCGCTGCAGCCTGTGGGCGCTGTACGCTCGCCCGGGTGCTCGCTGCTCATCGCTGTGGGCGCGCAGGCTGCGCGGGCTGAACTGAGTGCCAACCCTTCTCCGCCTCGCGCCCTGCTGCGCTGCCCCGCGACGCCTGTGGAAGGCACGCACCGCTGAACAAGGATGTCCGAGGCTGCCGTGGCTGCTGCATGTGCCGCGTGGGCTGCCCTCAACGCTCGCTGCGCCGCTAACCCTCGCGAGGCTGCCAACTACGCGGCCCTCCTGCGCCGCACTCCACGTGACATGAAAGAGCGCTGCCTTTTCAACCATGCGCTTGACAATCATGCCACGCTGGTGAGGCTGCTGCTCGCTCTACGGCCTATCTCCAAGCACGACCTGCCCTGAGCAGAGCAACCCGGGGCAAGGTTTGTCAGTGCTGCACGTGGCCGCCCAAAAGGGAGCGATGGACGTGGTGCGTCTGTTGCTGGAGGCTGGTGCTGATGCCAACAGCTGTAACTGTGTTGGAAACACGCCGCTGGATGAGGCTGTCGGCCATGGCCAACTTACTTGCGCACGCGAACTCATTCCGCACACGAACCTGCTGCTTTTCGACGTCTCTGGCAACAACGTGCTGCATGGCAGCATCATCTGCAACCAGCCAGAGTGCTTCAAGCTGCTGCTGCCCCACTTTGCGGACAACACCGACGTACGCACCATCAAGGGACGCCCCCCGGGTGATCAGGCGTACAACGTTACGCCATTACTTCTCGCGTGTCATTGTGGTCATCACGCCATGGTGAAGGCCTTCCTGGCTGCGGGGGCTTCGCGCACGGCGCATGACAACACTTTGCGCTCCTGCCTTCACTTTGCCGCCCAAGAGGGGCACCTGGCCTGTGTGACGCTGCTCATCGGGCGCCCCGACAACCAGAAGATGAGCGCTGCGGAGATTGACGCGCGTGACTCCGAAGGGTGCACTTCACTCTATTCTGCCTCCTACAACGGTCACTGCTACTGCTGTGCTGCACTCCTCGCTGCCGGCGCAGATCCTGCTGTTACTAATTCTTCGGGGTCCACTGCGTTGGATGTTGCCAAGCATTACCACCCTGGCAACCAGGAGCTGATCGAGTTGCTAGAGTGCCGTGGCGGTGGCCCAGCGCCGCTCCTCTGCGCCGGCTGCGGCGCCTCCGACAAGCGCCTCCACCTCTGCACCGCCTGTAAGTACGCGTCCTTCTGCAGCGACGCGTGCATGGCTCAGTTCTGGCCGGTGCACAAGGCAGAGTGCAAGCGCATCAAGGCGGAGAACGAGGAGATGGCTCGCAGCCGCGTTCACATCCGCGGCAAAGACGCGCCAAGACAGGCCTAGACAATGCGTGCAACCATCAGTTTATGACCCACGCGATCATCAACCCACTGTTCATTGTGTACGGAACCATTCTCAGAGAGCCTGGGTCTAGTGAGCCACTGCCTTTCATAAGGAATGCTAGCCTAGGACGTCCGCCCAAAGACTCGTCGCAGCGGAGGAGGCAGAGCGGCAGCACCCTTTGCGCGCCTCGCACACACGTCCGCGCCATACTTGCCTCGCAGCGTACGACAAAGACCTTGACTGTGTTCAGCAGCGTAGTGGGTACGGCTGACCGAACGAAACACATTCTCAGAGCGCTGTCCACCCAGCGACTGATTTGTCGCTGGCATGTCAGTGGTGCAACGGTGAGAGCTGCGCGCTGCGCCAGCTGTTGCTGCAAGTCCGAAGCATGAAGATCCTAGTCATCGCAGGGACGCAGTCTGGCGTGGGCAAGGCGCGCCACACAGCTGAAGGCTCTCTCCTTGCGTCCCTCACGCGTTGCGCACCAGTCGTCCGTGGCGTTAGGCCTCATGGCAGCTTTCAGGTGCAGCGCCGTCTGTCGCTTTCTCTCCTCTGGCCTCGCCTCAGGCTCACCCCGCTGGGTGCTTGCGCGCGCAGAGCTCGCGGTTTGCGAGTGCAGGCGTTCAAGATTGGCCCAGGCGCGTGTGGCTCTGCCCTTCGTATGTCGCTCTTTGAGAACCCTGGCAACTCCCTCGCACTCACGCCCGGCGTCGCCACCAGACTTCCGGGACCCGCTGGCGCACGAGGCGGCCACGGGGCGCTACAGCTACAACCTGGACGGCTGGCTGCTGGACCAGTGCGTGGGTGCGCCCCTGCTCACCCCGTGCGGCTCCTCACACCCCCGTGTGCAGGGCCACCAACGTGGCCAGCGTGGCGCGCGCGGCGGGTGACACGGACCTGTGCGTGATTGAGGGCGTCATGGGGTTGTACGACGGGCGCGACGGGCGCAGCGAGCACGGGAGCACGGCGCAAATGGCCAAGTGGCTGGGTGCCCCCGTGGTACTGGTGCTGGACTGCTGGTCGCTGGCCCGCAGCGCGGCCGCGCTGGTGAGCGGTTTCGTGGGTTTCGACAGCGGCGTGACAGTCGCTGCAGTGGTATTCAACAAGACCGGGGGTGAGGCCCACACTCGGTGGCTGCGGGACGCTCTGGACGCTGGGGGCGTGCAGCCCGCCACGCTGGGGGGCATCCCTCGCGACGCAGGCGTGGCGGCTGCGTGCGCGCGGCCGGCGGAGAGCGGCGCGGCCAGCGGAGGAGCCTGGGGCTGCGGCTGTCCAACAGCTGGAGGGACGTCGCCTGAGCACCTGCAGGCTCTGGCGGCGCTTGTTGAAGCCCACCTGGATCTGGATGCGCTGCTTGCGCTTGCTCAGCCTTTGGCGCCGCCGCGAAACGCGCTCACCCCTCCTACGCCTGGGCCCACGCCTGCCCTTCCTTGCTCCCCGTCCACCGCGCCGCCCCCCTCCACCGCATCCGTACCCCCGTCGGAGGGCACGCCGCAGGGCAACGGGGCCGTGCGCGCGCGCATCGCCGCCCTGTCCACCTCCTCAGGAGCCCCTCCTGCGGTGGCCGCGTCCCCTCAGCGCACAACCTCCCTGTCGCCGCCTGCGTCGCCGCTGCCCAGCTCTTCGCCAGGCGCGTCGCGGGCGTCCACGCCCACACACACAGCCGCCGCCGGCGGCGGCGGCGGCGCCGGCGGCGGCGGGAGTGCCGCCTCCCGGGTTCGCATTGGCGTTGCGCGGGACGCGGCGTTCCCCTACTACTACACCTCCAACCTGCAGGCGCTGAGCGACTGCGGCGCCGAGCTGGTGTTCTTCTCGCCGTGCGAGGACGCGTTGCCGCCCGCGCTGTCCGGCGTGTACCTGGGCGGCGGCTCGCCGGACGCTTTCGCGCCGCAGCTGGCGGCCAACGTGGGGCTGCGGGCCGCCCTGCGCGCCTTCGCCGCCGCCGGCGGGGTGGTCTACGCGGAGTGCGGGGGGGCGATGTACCTGTGCGACTCGGTGACGCCGCGGGAGGGGCTCGCCTGGCCAATGGTGGGCATCCTGCCCTGCACAGCCACCCTGGCCGCGCGGGCCATGCGAGTGGGCTACGCCAGCGTCACGGTGGTGGCAGGCAGCAGCGCAGGGGCGGCGGGAGCAGGGTGGGCGGACGGGGAGAGAGCGCTTGCGCCCCCTTTTCCCCGGGATGCCTTTGCACGGGGTCAGCTGTACCAGCCGTGCGAGCTGGTGCGCCTGGAGGGCGGTGCGGACGAGGGCTGGGGCCCCGCCTATGCACTGTCGCTGCAGCAGCCGGGCGACAAGCTGGGAGCCGCCACGCTCGAGGGGTGGGCGCGGGGCGGCGTGCTCGCCTCCTTCGTGCAGCTCCACTTTGGCAGCAACCCAGCCTTCCCGGCCGCGCTGCTCCTGCGATGCCGCGCCGTGCCGCCCGCAGCCGCCGCCGCCGCAGCAGCGGCGGCGCTGGCGGCGCAGCCTCTGGACATGGGCGCCTTCACAGCGCCGGCGCTTGCGCCCCTGGTGCCGCCCGGCACGCCCGCCCGCGACCGCGGCGCAGGACTGCTGTCCCAGATGGCGGGCATGTCGCCGCTGATGCTGCGGCGGGTGCCGTCTCAGAGCACGGGGCTGGGCCTCACGCCCCGAGGCGCACCAGACGCCTTCAGCGCCACCATGCAACGCAACTCCAGCCAGGTATCGCTCGCATTCGGGGGCGGCCTGCACGGGGAGCCGTCCACCGGGTCCTTCCGGCACAGCCGCTCGCTCAGCCGGCTGGAGCTGGTTGGGGGGTGGGGCGGGGACGAGGCTGCTGCAGGGGGGCAGTACCAGTGGGCTTTGGGTGCCGGCGAGACCAGCTCCAACATGGCCACGCTGGCAGCAGCCGCTGCCGCTGCGGCTGCGGCGAGCGCGCAGCACAGCGCTCCTTCCAGTCGGATGCCCTTTCGGGACCTAACCGCCCCCTTTTTCGCAATCGCGGACGGCGAGCTGCTCCTGCCGCCAGCCACCAGCGACGGCGGGTGCCGCCTGTTGGGCGACCGCAGCGCCACGGTGGTGAGCCTGCTGCCTGCTGCGACAGAGGTGCTGCTTGCTCTGGGCTCGGGGGTTGCGGAGCGCGTGCTCGGCGTATCCGACCTGTGCGACGTGCCCACCGCTGGCAGCGTCGGGGCGGCCCGCCCGCGGGTGGTGAGCCGTTCCCGGGTGGACGTGCAGCAGCTGTCCTCCTCGGAGGTTGAGGCGTCGCTGCGCAGCCTGGCGGAGCGCCGCGAGCCGGCTTTCGCGCTGGACACCGCCTGGCTGGCCGCCACCGCGCCCGCGGTGGTGGTCACCCAGGACCTGTGCGGCGCGGGGGGGGGTAACCCGGAGGCGTCGGTGGTTGGCCGCGCGCTGCACGACGCCCGCCTGCTGGGCCCCGGCGCGCCCACCGCCGTGCTGGTGGTGCGCCCGCGCACGCTGGCGGACGCGCTGGAGGCTGTGCTGCACCTGGGCGCAGCGGTGGGCGCACAGGAGGCGGCGGAGGCGCTGGTGGACAGCCTGCAGGCCCGCCTGCGCGCCGTCGCTGCGCTCGTGGCGCATGCGCCATGCCGCCCGCGGGTGCTCTCCCTGGAGGGCATCAAGCCGCTGCTGGCTGGCGGGCACTGGCTGGCGGAGATGAAGGCCCTGGCGGGGGGCTACGACGAGCTGCAGGAAGCCGGCGCGCCCGCTGAGCGCCTCCGATGGGAGCAAGTGCTGTCTTACGCGCCGGACATCCTCCTGGTGCTCCCCTGCAACCCCAGCCTGGAGCACACCCTCGCTGAGGTGTCTCACCTGGCCAGCCAGCCTGGTTTCTGGGCGCTGCAAGCCGTGCGCGCCAACAACCTCTTCATACTCCAGCACGACCGATTCAGCAGACCTGGACCCAGACTGGTGGATGGCGTGGAGGCGCTGGCGCGAGTGATGCACCCGACGCTCGTACAGCAACAGCTCCCGCAAGGCGTCGCCATGCGACTCAACGTACCGCCGGGACAGCGCTGCCGACCGCACCAGCTGCGCAACTTCTTCGTGCCATACCTCTGAGAATGATACACACCGGCGCGGCGACGCGTGGACGCGGCAGGCGTGGAGCGATCGCATCGTCGGTTTTCGGGATGATCGGATGATGTACCACCACTACGCTAGCCTCCGCGTTCCCCGTTCGCCGCCCAATGCTGAGGTGCTGCAGACCCATACGCTGACGTGCGTGATGCCTGCGAAACGCAAGAAGGCTTCCAGCCCGCCGCCCGCGGGCCAGCCGATGGACATGCCGGTGAGCCCTGTTGATGCGCCGGTGGCTAGCGGAAGCGACGCGGCCGCCGGCGGCGCGTCGCCCAGCAGCCCGCTGCCCTTCGTGTTCAGCGCCGGTGGCGGGCCGGCAGCTTCGCCTACCAGGGCCGGCCCGAGCTCGCCGACCCAGACGCGCGACTCGGCTGCGGCCGACGCTGCCGAGGCGGCCCTCCAGAGGCTAGTGGAGGCTTGTAGAGCGGGCGACGCGTTGGCTCTGGCGGCGCGGCTGCCGCTGACGGACGTGAATCGTTCCTGTCGCCAGGGCGCCGCCGCCGGCTTCTCCGCGCCGCCGCTTTGGTGGTGCGCGTCCCTGGCCACGCCGCGCCGCGCCGCGCCGTCCCGCCGGACGGTCCGACGCTCGAGCAGGGTGACATTCCGCTGACGGCGTTCCCCATGCAGGGCCAGCGAGACGGGCCAGCCGGAGTGCGTGCGCCTGCTGCTGCAAGCCGGCGCGGACGTGGAGGTGCGTCCCCCGACGGCGCCGTGCTGCAGCGTCTGGTTTCGTTCCCGGCTTGCGAGCGCGGTTGCTGCTTGTCTGCTCCCTTTTGGCTAGGGTATGTATCAAGCAAACACTGACGCGAGTCACTCCCAGGCGTGCGACGAGCGCGAGGGCACCACCTCGCTGCACCGCGCCGCATACGGGGGCCACGTGGGCGCAGTTGAGGCGCTGCTGAGCGCCGGCGCGAGCCTAGAGGCAACCAGCCGCCGCAACGGCGCAACGCCGCTGCACCTCGCCGCCCGCGCCTCCCGCGCCGAGGTGGTGGTGCGCCTCCTGAACGCGGGCGCCCGGCTGGAGCAGCGCAACCGGCGGGGCGAGTCGGCGCTGTGCGTCGCGTCCGACCCGCTCACCATCCGCTCCCTCCTGGACCCCACCCTGCTGCCCCACACTGCCGACGCCGCCGCCCTGGCGCGGCAGCAGCTGGTGCGCGACAGCGCGCAAGGCGTGGGCGCTGCGGCGGCTGCAGCGCTGCCCGCCGCAGCAGCCGCAGTCGCCGCCGCCGCCGCCGCTGTGGTTTCCACGCAGTCCTCACACGCCGCCGCCGGCCCCGCCACGCCGGGCAGCGAGAGCGACGACACGGTGGAGGCGTGCGCGGGAGGGCTGCCCCCGCCTCAGCACCCCTTCCTCAAGCTGCGCCCAGCCACCGCGCTGTTCTTCGAGCGCGCGCTGGAGGAGGCGCGCAAGCGGGTGGACACCAACCTGGGGGTGTTCCCGTACGACCTGCTCTCCCACGACGAGCGCATCCTCACCCTGGCAAAAGTGGCCGTCTGCCTGGCGGGCTACGGCGCGTGCGAGCCCACCGCCGTCACAGAGTCGGCGCTCTTCAACGTCTTCGCGTGCGCAAGGGAGCGCGTGGAGGCTGAGGCTGAGGCTGCTGTCGCTGCGGCCGCCGCTGAGGCCGCCGCCGCGCACTCCTCCCAGCCGCCGGCGCCAGCGCCACCAGCCGGCGCCTCCGCGGATGCCGCCAAGCGCCAGCTGCCCCCCCCGCCGCCGCCGCCGCCGCAGGGAGGAGACAAGGCTGCGTCTGCGCAGGCGGTGGCGCTGCCCCTCGCGCCCACCGCCAAATCCGGAGAGGTCTGGCGCCTCCTCCTCGCAGGCGCCTTCACCGAGGAGTGGGGAAGCGAGCGATGCGGCGCATACGAGCTGCTGGGTGGTGGCGGCGGCGTGCCCCTGCGGCGGGAGGCGTGGGGCACAATCGTGGACATGGTGGCTGAGCGGGCCGTGTTCGGGCGCGACGCCTACGGCATCAAGAAGGCCCTGTTTCTGGAGCGAGACCCCATCCAGCAGCGGCTGCTGTACACGCAGCTGCTTGGGGGCTCGGCCGGGCTGGACTCGAATTCGCCCAACCCGCAGCCGCTCCGCTGGTTTCCGCCGCGCCCGCCGCCAGCCACTGACGCGGAGCTGGGCGAGGCTGAGCGCCAAGTGGCGGCACTGACGCCCAAGGGGCGCGACCTCCTGCAGGGCTTGTTCCCAAACGACCACTTTGCCAGCAAGATGACCATGCGCCAGCTGGTTTTTTCGGTGGAGGGCGCCTACAGCTCCTATTGCGCCTGCGATTCCTGCATGCGCTGCCGCAACGCGGTGGAGCGGCTGCACAAGCAAACCGTGGGCGGCGGGCGCGCAGCAGCGGCTGCGGCGGCGGACAAGGCGCTGCCCAAGGGCGGCGCTGGGGAGCACCACCACAACGGCTCGCGCGCGGCGGCGGACAAGGCAGCCGGTGACAAGGCTGCGCTGGCACTGGCAGCCGCGCCCCCAGCGCTAACCCTAGCGAACTCCACCCCCTCCGCAATCGTCGCCGCCGCAGCCGCAGCCGCAGCCGCCACCGGCGGCGTGCCCGACGAAGGCTCCTTCAGCGCAGTCGCGTGGGCGGCCGTTTGCAGCGCCAGCAAGGAGATCACAAAGTTCTTCAACGCCCTGTCGCTGCCCCAGCGCCGGGACAGCCTGCAGCTGCCCGCCGCTGAGCTGGACCGCAGCATGGCGATGAGCCGCGACTGGGACATCCTGGTGACTGCGGAGCTGGATTATGACTACGGGGGCGGCAAGCATGCGCTGGTTGAGTACGACTCCGCCAAGGACTGCTTCCTCCCCGGCCCCGTGCTGGCGGAGGGGCCCAAGGGCGCGCAGGCGCTGCTGTCCAGCCTGGACCCGGCCACGGCGCGCGAGGCGGCTGCGTGGAGGGACCCCCGATCTGCAGCAGCCGCAGCCGCAGCAGCAGCCACGCCGCCCGCGGCGGCAGCCTCCTCGGCTGTGGTTGCGGGCGGGGCGTCTGCGGGGGCCGCGCCGCCCGCCGAGTGCGCCACGCGCGCGTTGACGCTGTACGGGCGCCGCATGTTGGAGCTGCACTTCACGCGCCTTTTCGCCGTGCGTTTGCTCAACCGCTACGGCGAGGCTGCTCGCGCCAGCGCTGCGCAGGAGGCGCTGGAGGAGCTGCTGCGCGAGGAGGAGTCTGCTGCGGCCAGGAACGCCAGCAAGGCTGCGCGCAAGAAGGAGAAGGAGCGGGCCAAGACGCGGGAGCGGGAGGAGGCGGCCGCCACCCAGCGCGCCGCCGCCGCCGCCGCGCGGGACGCGGAGGAGGAGGCTGCCGCCGCGCAGGCTGCTGCTGTCGAGGCCAAGGCTGCTGCGCAGCGCAAGGCTCGCGCCGACGCGGAAGCCAAGGCGGAGGCCGAGTACGAAACCCTGCGCCTCGAGTCCCTCGCCCGAGCAGCCGCTCGCGCCGACGCAGAGCGCAGCACCGCCGCGGCGGCCGACGGCGCAGACGGTGCCCCCAAAAGCCGACGCAAGCGCGGCAAGAAGGGCGCCGCCACCGACAAGGCCGCTGCTCCGCCCGCAGCGCCGCCCGTCGCCGCGCCCGCCGAGGCGCCGCCGCCGCCGCCGCCCGCCGCCGCATCCGCATCCGCACGCAACGAGGCTGACTTCGAGGCCCAGATGCTGGCACGCGCAATCAAAGAGTCCCTCGCTGACGAAGCAGCTCGCAAGGCGCGCGCAGACACATCGCCTGCAAACGCGCCAGCCATGCGGCCGCCCATGATGCGTCCAGCGCAGCAGCAGCAGGCTGCCACTGCGCCCGTGAAGCCGCCGATTGCGGCGATGCCGCAGTCGCAGCTGCACGCGCGCGCCCAGCCCCAGATGTACTCCGCCATGCCGCTGCCGCCGCTGCCGCCGCTGCCGCCGCCACCGCCAGTGCCTGCGATGCCCCACTGGGCAGCGGTCCCGCTCCGCGCGCCCTCCCCGCCCATCCCGCCGCAGATGCACCCCCAAATGGCGCCCTTGCGCCAGATGGTGCCTCCCAGCATGGCGCCACTGCCGCCGCTGCCTCCGCTGCCGCCCGGTCCGCCGCCGGGGCACGCGTTTGCGCGGGACGCCTTTTCGCAGCCGCCGGCGTCGGCGATGCAGCCCCCGCACGGCGGCGGCGCCCACTGGGGCGGCGTGTCCTCCGTGAGCGCGATGCCGTCCTGGAGCAGCGGCGGGGTTGGCGGCGGCGTGGGGCGTCCGTCTGGCTCCGTGCTGCTGGACGCGCCCTCCTCCCCTTCCTCCTCCCTTTGGTCTGGCGGCGCCGCGGCGGCGGACGAGCTGGCGCGCCTGCGCCTGGGCGGTGCGCACGGGGACAGCGACGGCGGCTGGGGCGGCTCTCTGGGCGGCCTGGGCGGCCTAGGGAGCCCCCCGCTATCACAGCCGCTGCTCCAGCACCAGCTCAGCGGCACCGACCTCTCCGTCTCCGCCGCGCCCTACGCGCCGCCAGCCTACGCCGCAGCAAACGGCGTGCAGCAGCAGCAGCACGGCAACGGCAACGGCGTCCGCGAGCTGGCGCCGCTCGGCGCACGCGGCGTGAGCGCCGCCGCCGCCGCCGCCGCCGCCGCCGCTGAGCGGCAGGCCGCCGTCGACGCCGTCACCGCCTCCGTCATCGGCGGCCCCTCTCGTGGCCTGGACGCACCGCTGCCCTTCACCGACGGCGCCATGTTTGTGTGCACCAAGTTCACCCAGGAGGAGTGCCTGCGTCGCCGCCTGCTGGGCCTGCCCCGGCGAGACCTGGACCTGGTGGCCGCCTGCCAGCCGGGGCGCACGGCGCTGTTCCTGTTCAACTTCAGCAGCCGGGAGCTGCACGGCCTGTTCGTGGCCGCCTCGCCGGGGCGCCTCAACTGGGACGGCGACGCCTGGAAGCGCAGCCTGTACCACCGGCCGGGCAGCAGCCGTGCAGGGGCTGGCACCAGCCCCTTCCCCAGCCAGGTCAAGTTCCGCTGGGTCAAGGAGTTCAGCCCGCTGCACGAGGACACGTTTGCCCACATGATCCGCAGCAGCAACCGCGTCACCAGCCTGGACCAGGGCCAGGTGAAGGAGCTCATCCGCCTGTTCGTCAAGCACGACACGCTCAACGCGCCCGCAAACCCGCGCGCCTTCTCGCGCGAGACGGATGGGCCGCCTCACAGCGGCGGCGCAGCCGGCCACGCGGCCATTGGAGGGGGGCTGCGTGAGCCCCGCGAGCGCTACGGCGACCGCCCCGGGCGTCCCTACCACCGCACGCCGTACGTCAACGACCACAGCGTGCACCAGCAGCTGGCCGCCGCCGCACAGGTGATGCGCGGCAACGGCACGCAAGCCTTCTCTGGGAGCGACTCTGGTGGCGCCTACTCGACGCACCAACAGCATCCGCGGGGCTGCGGCCTGCCTGTGCCCAGCGAGGAGGATGCGGACGCGGATGCCCACGCGGCGGCCGCCGCCGCCGCCTCTGTGGAGATGTTGTTTGACTTCGAGGACAGTGGAGGGTTTAGCTTGGGCGAGGGTTTAGACGGGGGGCATGATGGGATGATGGGCGGCCACGGCGGGCTGGGCGATGAGGAGGGGCTGTGCGTGGTGTGCCTGGAGCAGCCCCAGGACTGCGTGCTGCAGCCCTGCGGGCACCAGGCCTTCTGCTACACCTGCGTCGCTGACCTGAGCAACTGCCCGCTCTGCCGAGAGCGGGTGCTGCGCGTCACGCCGCAGTGAGCGCGCGCGGAAAACATAACGGACCATGGACGCTAAATGGCCGTTTCGCGCTAGCGCACGCATACGAGAAGAGTACGCAACTCGCAACTCGTCAGTTCGCATAGTCCGCAGAACCCATCGGGTGTATATGCCCCCGCGCGTTGAGGACGTAAGTGAGCAGGATGAGGAGCGAGATCACCAGCGCGATGAGCAGCGCGCACAGGCGCCACGTGCTTTCCTTGAGGCTCATTCCCAGAACCTTCAAGCTGCTGGAATGCGCGCCCGCGTCGCTGTCCATGCGGGAGTAGGCCAGGAAGAGCAGCGCAGGCACGACGAATTGCACCATGCCGTTCAGCAGCGGGCTTGCGGCGTTCACCAGCGAGGCAAAAGACTCACCAAAAAAGAACAGCCACCCGCTGGCAAAGGGGAGTCCAATGCCCAGCATGTTGGCGGCAGTGACGCCTAAGTGACTCTCCAAGTTCCTGCTGGCGACCATCGCGTAGTCCACGATGTTTGCGGCGAGAGAGCTCACCACGAACCCGATGCCGCAAGCGCGTGTGAGCACACCGCAGGCTGGATGCACGGCCACCGCGTCCAGAATGTTGAGCGTCGTTGCGGGCATGTTTGGGAACGCAGCTGCTCCTGACAAGCCCAGCATAAGATCCAAAACGACTCTGTGACCGAACGCGAGGATCAGCGGCTTCGCAAGCGGAGTGCTCACATCCTTCTCCTCCACCCACAGCGGCCCCGCAAAAGAGATGCACCAGCTCCAGAAAGACACCTCTAAAGCCAGCCCGCTGTTTGCCCACCCAAACGCAGGCGGCATCACCTGCGCTCCGCCGCCCTCTTGCGCCATGGCGATTGCGGTGAACTTGAAGATCAGCTGCAGCATGCATGCCAGCGAGAGGACGTAGGATACCATCTGAAAAGCGTCGCTCACATCCAGCAACGCCAACGGGGCTGTCATTGCCACCGTCAGCGCATAGCCCAGCGAGACAATCTTGCCACCCGCGTTTGAGACGGCCTCGAAGGCCGGCTGCCCCTCACAGCCGCCTCGTTGTGCGCAGCTGGACACCCACTCCAGGCTCGGGGAGAGCTGTACGCCCCAGGCGTTGCCCAGGAGCAGCAGGCTCAAGGCGTCGAACGCGCTGGCAGTGACTACGATACAAGAGATGCTCATGAGCACCATCGACCCCAAGAAGGCGGCCTGGAAGAGCGCCCAAAGCAGCGTGCCGTTGCCGAGGCCTCGCACCAGTGTTTCAAGCTCCACGTGCGGCGCTCGGTGCAGTCGGTGGAGCCCCAGTGCGCGGTAGGTGCGGCATGCGTGCGCGATGAAGGCGATGGAGAGCGCGGACAGCGCCGCAAACGCAACCGTCAAGCCGCCCTGTGGCCGTGTGAGACGGTTCTCAAGCAAGCGCAAGCTGTGAACGCACCGCCACAGCGCTCCCTCCGAAGCGGAATGCCGCGGGCAAGCCCAGCATGCCTGGCCCCGTAATCAGGTTGCTGAGAAACAGGAAGGACGAAGAGACACCCATGGGCGCAGAGGCGGGAGGACGGCCTGAAAGCAGAGTTGTGCGTCTCCGGACGCGCCTCGCGCTCAGCGTCGCCACCGCGCTGGCTACCTCTAGTGGCGTCACGTGGTGGTGGCCTGTCCTCGAGGAGGCGAGCAGCGGCCTGGCCTCGTCAGCCATGGCCGCAGCAGCCAATCCAACTGCAAAGCAGAACAAAGAGCCTTCAACGCGCAGGGACAGAGTGTTTGAGCGCTGACCGTTGAGCCGTTGCTGGAAGCGACGCAAGCAATGCGGAGGGGCCTCTAGTGGGGAGGAGCGAAAACGAGCGTTCGACGACCGACCGACCCACCGGAGGTTGTCCAAATATACCTATAGCCAATATTTGGAGCGGTTCGATTTTTTTAGTCGACCGTTTTTGTGTGATTGGCTAAGCATTGGCTACAATTTCCCAAGAAAAAAGCCCCGGCTTGAGCTCAATGGTCTGATCAAAAGTGGAGTGTTGACCGCTCCAGTCGTAACTCTGTAACGTTAAGGCCCAACCCAGATGAACGCGGGAAGAGGTCGGCA
>Ga0049083_10000275_pt1 | contig 17688 bp, 21 predicted proteins | sample GreLakmeMI27MSRF_FD_66719 | JGI IMG/M metagenome (GOLD analysis project Ga0049083, IMG submission 66719) | Freshwater lentic microbial communities from great Laurentian Lakes, MI, USA - Great Lakes metaG MI27MSRF | ecosystem: Environmental > Aquatic > Freshwater > Lake | place: Great Lakes...
AACCAGCGGCGTCGGCAGCGGAGGCAGCGGCGGTGGCAGCAGCGGCCAGCCGGCCAGCGGACCGGTGGCGACGGTCACGATGGGTGCAAGAGCAGGCGCGGGCACAGGCGCAGGGGCAGCGCGTGCGCGAGCTCGGCAGACGGTCAAGCCTTGTTTACGCCCTGGCCGAGCAGCCGCGCGCGCCACGGGCGCAGCTGGCGCTCGCAGCACCGTGCTAGGCGCTCGCACAGCACGCAGCGCAGCAGCAGGGAGAGCAGACATCGGGAGATGGTGCATTCGCAAGAAGAACAACTGCGTCGCGGCTCTGACGCTCAGCAGCTCATATCGTGATGACGCGTGGCACAGGGGGCACAGGGAGGCGCGAGTGGCAGCAGCCAAAAAACTTCAAGCGCACAGCAAAATTTGCAAATGCAAAGCGATCATTCGACCCTTGGGCCACCTTCGCTCGCGCCTCCGTCGCTCTCGTCCGCACATCCCTCTCCTTAACACGATGGCTGCCGGCGCACCCACCACGGCACGTGCGCGTGTTGTTGTTGGGCGCACTCATCGATTCCGTCCCTCGTTGCATCGATTGCATTGCGCTTACAGGTCCCGCCCGAGGGCATGAGCGAGATTCTGTTCGTTCAGGTGGGCGTGGGCGTGGACCAGCACGGACAGGACGTGCACAAGGCTGCTCGCAAGGCTGTGTGTGCGGCAATCTGCAACAACGCGTGCGTGCCTGCCTGCCTGCCTGCACCTTCCTTGCGTTCTGATCGCTCACCACGCCCAAAAGCATCCCGCACGTGGAGAAACTGGTGCCCGGCGGCGACATCGATTCCGTGAAGATCCACGTCAAGCTGGGCGTGCCTGCAGCTCACCGCCCCTCGCCCTCGCCCACCCTGCAGGAGTGCTTTCCGTACGGCAAGCTTCTGCCCGTGGAGGTTGTGGAGGGCGGCCTGGTGGCAAGCAGCGGCACGGTCCTCGCGGAGCTCGGGGATGCGTCGGACCAGATGATCATCGTCGTGGCGGCCGTCACGGTGGGCTACTGAGGCGCTGGCACAGACGCGGGAGGCACAAGACTCCATGGATGATTAGACAGTGAACAAAGACCAGCTTGATGATGCTGAAAAGCTCCCTCAAGCTTCCTCCAGCTCGCGTGCCTTCTCCGCCGCGCGCGCACTCACAGCCTCCTCCTCTTCATCTTCATCGTGGCAGTCATCGTCGTGGGGAAGCGTTGCATGGCGCACCGCGTTCCACAGACAGAGCAGCATCGCAAACGCAACCGTGCACACAGCCTCAGCCAGCGCAGCGCCGCCAGGCATGCTCATGGCGTAGCCCAGCGACGCGGCTGCTGTCAGGGCGCCAGCTATGACGGCGGGAAGGATGCGCACGGGGCTCTGGCACCGCGCCGCTTCTCCGCGCAGCACCATCCAGCCCACTGCCAGCGTGGCGCCGTCGAGCAGCAGTGACGTGGCGCTAAAGCGCAGCTCCTCTGGGTCGTCCCATGCAGCGGCGTATCCCATCGCGTCGAAATCGCTGTCAGGGGTGGCTGAGAGGAGGCGGTGCGGGCACGGAGACAGGTACTGCCCGACAGCGCGCAGCAGCATGGGCGCACAGCGCATCAGCGCGAAGAGCGAGGTGACGGCCGCGAAGGAGAGCAGACCACATCCGAGCTGGATCACGGGATGGCGGCGCGCCAACTCCGCTAGTGCACCCTCTGGCGAGGGCTTCTCAGCCTCTGGGACATTGCAGACCTGGGTGGCATGCACCACGCACGCAGCCTCGCGCGCAGCGCGTGCCAGCAGAGCGTCTGGGCCTTCGGAGAGGCTCGTAGAGACGCAGCCATCCTCCTCTCCATCCTCAGCCTCCTCCGAGTACCACGGCGCGTTCCAGAAGTCGCCAACCACCCAGCCGCGCACGATGTTCCACACCAGCAGCTGCAAACGGATGAGCACAGGGTGAGAAGCACGCGCAGGATGCCTATATTGTGGTGGTTTGTGGGGCGCACCATCATCGAGTAGCACGCCATGCAGATGGTGGATGCCAGCTCGGAAGGGTCTTCCGCAGAGGGCGCGTTGACGGAAGTGGCGATGGCGAAGACGTAGCACAGCACGAAGAGGGTGCACACACTGGCACCGATCAGGGTATTGCGCAGTCGGGGCTTGATGGCGCAGCTGCGCAGGTGTGCGCGCAGCAGCACGCCTGCCAGCGCAATGGTGAGCGCGTTGATGAGGAAGCTGATGGTGCGGAGGGGAAGGGCAGAGGAGGCGAGGTCGTCATAGGAGAGGAGGTCTTTGTTGTTGAACAGCGCGCTGGTGAACAGCGCGTAGAGCAGAGAGGCGAGGGCGAACGAGGTTGTGCCACAGGCGAAAGAGAGGAGCGCGGCGCCGGCGTGGATGAGAGGATGGAGGAAGCGCATCTCGAAGAGCAAAGCCCCATCGCTGCCAGGAGCGAGAGCCGCCAAACCAGCCGCCTTCTCTTTCGGCGCGCCGTCCGCGCGCTCGCAGGCCGCCATCGGCTGGCTGCAATCCGTCATGGCCTGGCGGGGCGCGTCGGATGCTGCGCCACAGGGTGCTGCGCGCCAACGAGGTTTGCACCTTGGGACGAGAAGACACGTCAGCGGGGCAGTGCAAGCTGCAACCCCCAGTCACACCGCTCTTACGCCAGGTTTTTCTTCAGGAAGCCCACCACGCGTTCCCAGGCGAGGTCAGCAGCCTCCGGACTGAACGGTGGGACGCCCATTGCTGCGGTGCGCTCTTGCCAAGACTTATACGGCTCCGGCGTGTCGTTCATGAAGGCGTGACCCAATCCAGGGTACATGAACAGCTCGCAATCTGCACCCGACGCAGCCAGCTTCTCAGCCAGCGCCTGTGCGGTTTTCGGGTCGCTGAACCCCACGTGGCTATCTTCCGCCCCGAAGTGCGCCTGCACGGGCTTGCGCAGCGCGCCCCAGTCCAGCGCTGCGTCCCCAGGCACGCCGTAGAAAGGCACAGAGCAAAGGATGTCGCTACAGCTGGCAGCGCCCACCAGGCTCAGCGCACCACCCATGCAGTAGCCAGTGACTCCGACCTTGGCGCTGCCGTCAGCCTGGAGAAAGGCAGCTGCGTCGCACAGCTCGCGCGTCGCCTGTGACCATTCCAGCGCGTTCATCAGGTGAGCCGCCTCCTCCTTGTCAAACCCGACGGCGCCTTTGTACAAATCAGGCACCAGCACGCGGAAGCCGCAGGAGGAGAGCTTGCGCGCGTGACGCTTCACCTTTTAGGGTGGCGGGCGCTCAGAGGCGAGAGCGAGACGCGGGAGAAGCATTTACGCTGCGTGTGCAGCGCCTGCTCGTTGACGCCCCACCACTCCTGCAGGAGGATCACGCCAGGCTAGCCCTGCACACCGAAGAGGAGGCCGGGGCAGGCAGGCGAACCGAAGGTGACGGGCTCGCCGTCACCTTCAGGAGCGAGCGCGGCCATGCGAGCGGCCGCGTGTGTGCGAGGTCGCAGGCTTGGGAACCGTGTTGCGATGCGCAGCGGGAGGAGCAGCCAGGATGCGCAGCGCATGCACGGCGCTACGCAGCGAGAAAGGCTTGCGGAGGGATCGAAACTATGAGTGTCCAGACGGCTGCCGAAGAAGCTCGCATTTGTGGTGACATTAGTCACCAAGCTCCCCAGTAAGGCGCCAGCAGCATGGCCGCATCTCCCTCACTTGTTCTTCCACCGCCAAACGACTCCCTCGTCTATGCGCTCAGCGCCCTCCCGCGCTCCTGCGCTACTGCGCGTCTGCGCCATCGCAGCCGCGCGTCGTCACCGCCCTGCCCTCTTATTGCGCTTCTACGCCCTTATTGCGCTCAGATCTCCGACACCTCGTCGAAGTCGAAGTAGTCGTCGTTCTCACCACGCTCTTCGTCGAACGTATCCGTCTCGTTCACGCGGATGCTCTCCGGCAGCTCGCCGTACGCCTTGAGGCTGCGTGCCTCGTCCGCCATGTATTTGAGAATCACGTCCGCCTTTTCGTCCTGATAGTCCCGCAGTCCAACCAACACGATGTCGCCCTGATAAGCCGCGCGCAGTGCGCTCAGGGACACGCAGCGCGAGCAGCCGAGGCGCTGTGCACTGGCACAGGTGTGCGACAACGGAGCGATTGAGCAGCACAGGGTGCGGTGCACGTACCGTGTTGACCCACACCTTCTTGCGCATCTTGCCACGGATGTGGCACAGGCGCTTGGTGCCGTCGATGCACTGCGCCTCTAGGCGGCCGTTGCCTGGGGGGCGGGACAGGAGCGAGGTTTTAGGGCTCGAGGCTCAGAGCAAGAGGCCCAAGCTCTGAGCGGAGTGCACGGCGCTAACAGTGGGCGTACCAAGCATGCGCAGCACTTGCGCGTACTCTACGTGCGGAGAGGCGGAGCGAGGGTGAGGGTGAGAGGGTGAGAGGGCGAAGGAAAGCGTTTGTTTGCAAAGCAGCGCCGCCGCCTACGAAGGCACTCGGCGTACCCTGCCCGTCTTCCTTGAACACCAGCTCGCGCTTCTCGTCGCCCTCGTTCTTGCCGCGGCGGCGGTTCTTGCCGCCCTTGCCTGGACGGGGGGGAAGCAGACGAGAGACGTAGGAGGCGGCACAGTCTCAGCGACTGCGCACGGACCACGCGCAGCGTACACGGCGCAGCGCACCCTTGTTCTTCGGCATGGCGACACGCAGAGACGCGGAGGGTGTGAAAGAGAGCCGGTGTTCGATTTTTTGCAGATAAAACGCTCACGCTCAGCGCCGCTCCTCGCTCTGCGCTCTCACGCCTCAGCCTTCTTCTCGCGCCCGTCCGGGATGGACAGCAGCACCGCGGGCGCGCCCTCGTGCGCCGCCACGTCACAGATCCAGTAGCCCTTGCGCTCCAGCTGAAGGGCGTCACCCTTTTTGAGCTGCAGCATGCCCACGTCGCCCCAGGCTGTGCGCTCCCGCTCGCTGTTCGAGTTGAACAGCTGCGCCACGTCATCCTCGTCCTCAACCTTGCGCTTCGTGATGAGGTGCTCATACTCCTTCAAAACCAGCGCAGTCAACGAAACGCCCGCAGCCGCCAGCCACGTCATCTTCAGCTTGGTCGACTTCACATCGCCCTCCAAATGAAGCCGACCATGCAGTGCCGTCACAATGCCGTCTGGTCCGCGCGTGACCGACTCAATCACGCAGTTGCCCCAATCCATGAGGGTCAGTTCCTCCCCATCCGCTATGGCACCCGCATCAGCTGCGTCTACCCACAGCGTTGACGCACGCCACTGCGGTTTGTCGCCCGCAGGAGGATGCTTCTTGTGGCGCGGCACAGGGCGGCTGTCAGGCTGAGAAGGTCCGTTGGTGAGAGTGAGAAGCACTCGCGCAGCCTCCACGGCAGTGTGTCGAGGACACACGGGGTCGATGACGCGCTTGTTCAATGTCCACAGCTTCTCCCACGTCATCGTGTTGATGTTGCGGCTGGCGCCCTGGCTCAGGATGAACTCGCGCAGAGCAGCCACGGTGAGTCCACGACGACGCATGCCTGCTACCGTGGGAAACCGCGGGTCGTCCCATCCGTGCACCTTGCCTGAGGTGACGAAGGCGCCCAGCTTGCGTTTGGAGAGCGTGGTGTACTCGAAGTTGAGGCGGCTGTAGTCCCAGATGTGAACGGTTCGAACGCCCATGGCCTGCTGGATCCACACGTACTGCGCCTCCCGGTCCCGGTACTCGCTTGTGCGCAGCGCGTGCGTCACCCCCTCCACCGCGTCCACGAAAGGGCAGGCGCAATCGTAGGTTGGGTACACCTTGTACTTGTCGCCCGTGCGATGGTGCGGCACCTGGGCGTTCACCCGGTAGGCAACCGGGTCGCGCAGCGCCTTATTGGGCGCCGACATGTCGATCTTGAAGCGCAGGCAGCACATTGCGCCCCGCTCCGATCCGGAGAGCATCGCCGCCCAAAGCGCCAGGTTTTCCTCCACACTCTGCCCGCGACGACGGCTCTTGATGCCGTCCATGCGCTCTGCGCGCATCACATCCACCGGCGTGTCGTCCACGTAGGCGTGACCGGACTGGATGAGCTCAGCAGCCTTGACAAGCAGCGCGTCAAAGTGGTCAGAAGTGTACGTGACTGCGTCGGGCACGATGTCCAGCGCAGCCACATCGCCCAGAATGGCCTGCACAAAGTCGTCGTTCTCCTTGGCTGGATTGGTGTCGTCGAAGCGGAGGATGAGGCGCCCCTGGTAGGTGCGTGCGAAGTACTCGTTCAGAAGCGCAGCTTTTGCGTGGCCAATGTGGAGATAGCCCGAAGGCTCTGGAGGAAAGCGCGTGCAAACCTGACCCATGACCGCGTCTTTGAGACCAATGTCGAAACTGCCGCCCACATTCTCCTTGACCGGCGCAGCGCCGGCGGCAGTGGCAGCAGCAGCAGTCGCAGCCTTGGCCGCCTGCATGGCCGCAACCTTGGCTTTGGCAGCCCGCGCAGCGGCGGGCATGTGCTTCTCCAGCACGGCAGGGAGGGCGGTGTGAGCCGAGGTGAGCTGGGCATGCCAGCGGGCGACGTGCGGGTGCGTCTTGCGCGCAGCGTCAAACTTGGGATACGCGGCCAAGGCGCCCCACACTGCCACGTCACCAGCGCTCGGGTGATCGTACGAAGGCACCAGGAGGGTGCGTCCGTCCGACAGCGCCGCGTTCAGCTCGCTCAGCGCAGACTCCAGCGTCGGCCCCGCAACCAGTCGTGCGCTCAGCGACACCCACGCCTCAACCTCCGCGCCTTCGCCCGGCCACAACCCGCTGCCGCGCGACGCGTAGCGCACAGCGGCAGCTGCGCCCTCAAACACCTCCCTGTGCACCGCGGATCGTCAGAAGGGTTTCTCTCCGTCGAGGACAGAGCGCGCAGCAGCTCCCTAGGCCGCGCCCCATCGCGTGCGCGCGACGCCGCTTCGCACGTGGTACGTACCCGCTAGGCAGAGTGAGCGTAGCAGGCGCGTCTCGAGCCAGCGTGCTGTCCTCGCTGGCCGTGAGGCTCAGCCCGCTTAGCAGCGCAGCCGCCAGCGCGCCATAAGGCACGCAGGCGGGCGTGTACTTCAGCACAGGCTCAGACATGATCACGGAAGCGCCCTGGTGTGCCCCTTTCGCCTTTCCGCCATACATCGTACAACACGCTGAAGGACGAACTCCGCGCTCCCTGAGCTCCCGGTGTATCGCACGTAGTAGCGACCAGTGCCACGCCGTCGCTCGTGTGCACGCCGCGGCCTTGTTTGAGAGATCCTGGTTAATGGCTGCGCCGCAGGCAGCGCAGGCGGCTCCAACGCCCAGCACGCCTAGCATCTTGGAGGACTATGCGGAGGGTGCGTCTGGAGCATGCAGCACGTGCAGTGGTGGTGTCTCGTGCTGGTTGACGCTTGACACGTGTGGCCTAACTGTGCTGCCAACCCTCGGAAGGCTCGGCAGAGCTGCCTGGACGACTGCACGCGGCTTTCGAGACGATCCGCACGCTGGACGAAGAGGATGCGGGTGCGTTGACGGCGCGCTGCTTGAATAGTTAACAGCGCCTCCACCCAGTGAACTTCGCAACGCCGCTCGCTGACGCTCCGGCTGTGTGCTTGCTGCGTGCAGCGCTGCTGCGCGGCATCGAGGAGCTGGTGTCGAGCCGACTGGGCGCGCTGCCAGCTGGCGGAGGTGGGGTCACAGCGGGTGAGGGCCTGTCTCCGGGGCGTCGCGCCCGCGCCGTGGCGCACTCGGAGGACGCGCAGCGCGTGGAGGGCCAGGCGGCGACGCTGGCTGCGCACGGAAACACAAAGGCGCGCAGCGCAGCGCGCTCACGTCGCGCTCGCGGTGTTCCCGTCGCGTGTGGCGTGTGCTCGCCCGCCCTTTTGACTCACCTGCGCCCGCTGTGTGCTCCCTTTCCTCCAGTGCGCCTTGGCCAACGAGTGCTACGACTCGGTGGACGCGCTGATCGTGCGGCTGGATAAGGACTTGGCCTGCTTAGATGCCGAGTTGCTTCGCGTTAGTGCAGAGGCGGCCTCGCTGGCGCCCCAACCAACTGAACAGCAGCACCCGCGCGAGCGCCATGAGAAGCGCAAGCACGCGCCCGGTGCGTCCAGGGTCTGCGCGCGTGCAAGGACGCGAGTGACTGACTGGCGATCGCGCAATGCGCCGCAGCGCTGCTTTTGCCGCCTGGCGCGCTGCCAGCCTCTGCTGCCGCGCTGCGCGCCGACCAGCCGGTTGACCCCAACGAGCCGACGTACTGCACCTGCGCGCGCGTGAGCTTTGGCGACATGATTGCTTGCGAGAGCGAAACCTGTCCTGTGGAGTGGTTCCACTACGAGTGCGTGGGACTGCCCCCGGGGCAGGAGCTCAAGGCCAAGTGGTACTGCCCGGGATGCTCCGCCAGCCTGAAAGTGAAGATCAAGAAGAAGTGAGGGTGGACGGTGGACGCAAGTAGCGGAAGGAGGATCCGTGCACTGCTCTGCATTGCGCCAGCTGGATATTGTGGAGTTTCAATAGTACAATGCGGCGTTTAGCCGGAAGGCTGGCCCTTCTTGGTCAGAGTGATGGTCTCGCGCTTCAGCACTGTCAGCAACGTCTGGCTGCTCTCCAAAATCTTCAGATATGCAGCCTCAGTCTCGCTGATCGTCTTGTCGTACTCGTTGCGGGAGGCAACCTGGCGCAAGAAAAGGCAAGAATGGCGTGAGCGCAACGCAGAAGAACATGCGGCTGCAAGTACTGTGACGCGCCTTGCGCGCGATGGAGTCGTTCAAGTGGCTCAGACGCTTGGTGAGCACCGCCAAGTCGTTCTGGATCTGGGAAGGCGCGGGCGAGTAAGCGCAACACCGCAAACAGAGCGCAGAGTACTGTCGTGAGCGCGAGGCGGTGAGCCACTGTGCGCCAGCTGTGCGCGTGCCTTGGCCTTCTCCTCATCCTCCTTCAGGATTTGGCGGTTGATTTCCTCACGCTTGTCGCGAAGGTCCTCAATGCCTGCGCGTGGCACAAAGCAACCGCAGGGCGCGCGTCAACTCCAGCAGAAGCACACAGAAGCTGTGAGCGAGCGGAGAGAGTGGTCACGCAGGGGATGTCACGCTGGCAGGCGCAGCGCGAGCTGCAGCAGAGCTTGCGCGGTGTGCCGGCAGGTAAATCGGAGCACCGAGGTCCCCGTTCGGCCTCGACCGAGCACGCTGAGCCGCTGCCACGCTCACCGGCGCGCGCACGACGTTCCCAGCAGACGGGGTGCGCGTCTCACACGCGTGGTGCTGCGGAAAAGCCACCGAAAGCGACGGTCGTCCCCAGGCACCAGGGTTCCCCTCCTTTCTGCGCCCAGCGCACGCGCCAGGCGTCACACGGGCCAGGCGGCGCACATTTAACCAGCTCGTTGTTGTGGTTCTGCAGAGCAGCAGACTGGGTGGCCATGCTGTGAGGACGACGCGCGGTGTGAGAGCGGAGTCGGGGCACACGCAATGCCACGCACGCACTCTGCGGCGCGGCGCGGCGCGGAGGTGCGCTGTTACTTACAGGAAACACGAAGGCGACTCAGTGTGGGAACGACGAGCCATCGTCGTCGAGCCTTTTTTCGTACGACCACCGCGCCGACATAGCAAGCGCCCACGCTCGTCTGGAGCTCTGTATCTGCGATGCTGCTCGGCAGGCTGCCACCTGGCTGGCCTCCGCTGCGTCTGCTCCGCGTGCGGTGTACCAGCAGCAGCGGCGAGCAGTCTGTGGCTCGACTGGACGCGCTCCTGTCTCGCTGCGGCCACTGCTCTCGCAGCGAGGCGAAGGAGTGGCTCAAGCGCGGCCGAGTCTCCGTGGATGGCATCACCCAGCGCAGTCCCAGCAGCAAGGCGCTTCCCTCCGCTGTGCTGGTGGACGGCGAGCCGCTGGACCACCCAAAAGGCTTGTTTGTTCTACTCCACAAGCCCGCCGGCGTTGTCTGCAGCCACGACGCGCGGGAGGGTCCTACTGTGTTCGACTTGCTCCCTCCGCGATGGCTGCGCCGCACGCCTGGACTGCAGTGTGTTGGCCGCTTAGATCGAGACACAACCGGCGCGCTGCTCCTCACGGATTGCGGGGCGCTGCTGCATGCGCTCACCTCGCCCAAAAAAAAGGTGGCCAAGGTGTATGAAGCAGAGCTGGACGTTCAGCTTCCTGCCACGGCCGCGCTGAGCTTTGTGGACAGCTCCATCGTTCTCGACGGTGACCCGTGCGCTCCGGCCACACTCGTGGCCTCTCCCACGCACGCCAGAGCCGCCACTGTGACGCTTACGGAGGGTAGGCACCACCAAGTGAAGCGCATGTTTTCTGCGATTGGGTGCCAGGTCACACAGCTCCACCGCGCAGCCATTGGAGAATGGAACCTGGAGGGGCTGCAAGAGGGGGAAGTGCGCGTGCTGGAACTGCCGGCGGACGCCGCAGATTGATGTTGATGAGTCGCACACGCCCGCCTTCTCCGTTTCTCGCTTTCGATGGTCTTCTTCGCTCGTCCTTCCTTCGCTCGCGTCGCGACCGCGCAGCCGGCCTCCTCCGACAGCGACGTCGGTTTCTGCGTTCGCGGCCGTCTGTGCGGTGGCGGCGAGGACGCCTCCTCCTTGTCCGACGCGCCTCGCCCACGTGCGGCGCTCTTCGCGCGCCTCTGCGGCGGACCGCTGATGGAGCTGGCGGCCGCAAAGACGGCTCAGGCACTCGGAAGGCGCGCGTGTGTGCTCTCACACGAGCCCTGTCTGCTGCCTGACGCTCTTGTCTCCGCTGTGTAGGCTTGAGAAGGCCTCTGCGGTTGAGTACCTCAGCCAGGTCAAGGTGAAGCCCGACGGGAGGTGCCTCTTCCGCTCTCTGGTAAGAAACGCACTCATCCCTGTTCTCGTCTCTCTCCTCACGCGCCACTCACCCCGCACAGGTCCTCGGCCTCGCCGCAAACAAGGGCCTGGTCCTCAGCAGCGCGCAGGAGGAGCGTGAGGCGGACCTGCTTCGTGGCGCGGTGGCGGAGGCGATCTGTCCCTCGCCTGAGCGCCGTGCGGGCTTCCCTGACGCTGTCATGGCCATCAAGAGCGAGATGACCATCGACACCTACTGCAAGCGCGTGCAGTCTCCTGGGTTCTGGGGCGGCGAGAGCGAGCTGCTGGTGCTGAGCATGATGCTGCGTCAGCCGATCTGCGTGTACCTTCCCGCTCCAAAGGGCAAGCTGGGCTTCCGTCCGTTCGTGACGTACGGCGAAAAGTTCGCAAAGGCCAAGAGCGGCGCCCAAAGGAAGGTTGTCAAGCTGCTCTACAGCAACGGCAATCACTACGACCTTCTGCTGTAGAAAGTTTCTACAGCAGAATATAGGTTTATATAGGTTTCTACTAGAAACCTATATCACAGCTCATTGTCTCTTCTCAGCGCCTCTGGCACCTCCTCAAGCAGCCAGGTGTTCTCCGCGTGCTCTCCGTGCGGGTTGCTGACTCGGTCCTGCACTGCACGCTGCGCAAAGTCGGAAGTGAGACGCTCGAGCTGCTCCGCGGGCAGCTGCAGCTCTCCTGCGCCCTCCTGCTCCAGCCACAGGCCGCTGCCGCTCTCGTAGCGCAAGGGACACAGGTGCACTCGTCCGTCTCTCACCTGGGCGGTTGTCAGCGAGCGCGCACACTTGGCTCGCTGAAGAACAAGCTGGCGCGCTGCCGCAGAGAACAGCGCACCTTCACCACCGCCGCAACTCCCACGCGACCAAAAGCCTCGCCAGCCAGCAGCGGGCGAGTGTAAGTCACCACGTCCAGCTCGAACAGCGGCTCCGACTCGGCCACGCGTGTGCCCACTCGCAAGAGCCTCCAGCTACTGGGTGCGCTTCGTAAGCGTGAAGGCACCACGCCCAACGGTGGCCCAAGGAGGAACAGCACGCGCATGACAGGACGCTGTGTCTGCTGCTGCCAGCTGTCGCAAGAAGCTTTCGTCGGTCGCACCACAGGCGTTCGAAGCGTGCGTCGTCGTCGAACTCTCGAATCAGCGCCTCCAAACCAAACTCCCTTCGCCTTTAGTGTGAACACCGCCTGAGCCGCTTCGTGGCTGTGTTTGGCCAGGTCCGTATGTCGCATTGGTTCAGGAGTGGACCCGGGGCCCCACCTCCATCCACTGTGCTCCAGTCGCCCGCGACAGCTGCAACTGCTGTGGGCGTCACGCACGAGCCGCGCGCAGTGTGGAAGGCGCGCTTGTTGTCGTGGTGGCGCGCAGTGCACTCACTCGCCCGCACCGCTCCTGCACAGGGATTCTTCGCTGGCTCTCTCGCCGCCGTAGCTGCCGGCGTGGTGACGCATCCCATCGACCTGGTCAAGGTTCGACTGCAGCTTTCGGGTGCCAGCGGAGAACAAGCCTGCGTTGGTTCCCGACCACTCGGGCTGTTTGGGACCGCCGCAGCAGTCGTGCGCACGGACGGACTGCGTGGCCTCTACCAAGGCATCTCCGGCTCCGTGCTGCGCCAGACGACGGTGATCGGCTGCCGGTTGGGCGTGTACGATGCCCTGAAGAGCCAGTTGGCCAGGGACAATCAAAGCGTGACGTTTACGCAAACTGTGGCCTGCGGCCTGGCTGCCGGAGCGGTGTCAGCCGCCGTGTGTAACCCAGCGGACCTGGTGCTGGTGCGCATGCAGGCCGACGGGCGACTGCCAGTGGCGCAACGGAGGGGGTATGCACATGCGGGGGAAGCGTTGCTACGCATCACCCGAGAAGAGGGACTCCTGGCGCTCTGGAGAGGCACTACCCCGACGGTTGCACGCGCCATGGTCGTTGCGAGTGCGCAGATGAGCGTCTACGACTTTGCAAAGAGTGCGCTGATCTGATCGCTCACGCGTCGTTACCAGACACGCCAGTCACGCACGGCGTGGCCAGCCTACTTGCTGGCGGCGCTGCGGCGCTGAGCAGCACTCCGTTTGACGTTGTGAAGACGCGGTTGCAGAACCAGACGGCGCGAGCTGATGGGTCGATGCCCTACCGTGGCGTATGGCACTGCTTCGCAACCACTGCTAGAAGCGAGGGACTGCTGGCTTTGCACAAGGGGCTGCTGGCGACCTGGGCAAGGCAGGCGCCGCTAAACACCGTGCGATTCATAGCGCTGGAGCAGCTTCGGAAGATCCTTTAAGAAAAAAACACACAGCGACACACAGCTATCTATGATATGGCTCTTCACCGTTCATATTCTAGAACAGAGTGTTGCCATAGAGCGTCTCAAGCGCAAGCAAGCTCGCCATGCCGATCATGGCGGAGCGCCCTAGCGCCAGCTCTGCCCCGCTAGTGAAAGGTCCCCAACGCTGTCTCTTTGAGCCGCTCATCAGGGGCACCAGCGAGGCCAGCGACACGACAAACACCAGAGCAGCAAGTTGTGGCGCGTACGCTGTCGCTTGGGCCAGCACGGGGCCAGCGCCTTGCAGTTCCGCGCCCGCAGCGCCCGCGAACCCGAGCATCGCCAGACGCGCGTTCACTAGCTCCGGCGCTGGGCCGCTGACCGCCATGGCGGCTACAGAGGAGCGCGAGAGCCTGAGATTGAGACACGCGGTGGACAGGCTGACAGCAAAACACGCGCCTGCGAAGCTCATGGCCACTGGGCGCGACGCCAGCGCCTTTGCTTCTGTGGGGCTGACCATCTGGCGGCGCGCGAGCGTCAGTTGAGCAGCAGACGTTCACCGTGGAGACTGCGCACGCACCAGAGGCTCTGGCCTCACCGCGCGCGGCTTTGTTGCTACGGGCGCTGGCGACGCAGCAGGCGGCGGCGGCGGCGGCGCGTCTGCGGTTGTTGCGCGAGCGAGGACGCGGCGAGCGCGAGAGGTGCCACGCGTGTGCACCGCACACAAAGATGTGGGCCACAGACTGTGCTGCATCGACGCAACGGCAGAAAGAAGCCACGGAGAAGGCGAAGGAGGAGACCAGACCTATGCGCAGATCTGCGAGCGATCGTGTGTGCTCAGGCCATTCGCCTTGTCGCCTTGTCAGTGAGCGCGCGGTCGTACAAAGACCGCGTGGGGCGTCGTGCGTCCTCCGCCCGACAGGCCACAGGCTCCACAGCGGGCAATCTGAAGCTCCCTCCGCCTGTGCGTTGCGCGGTCTGGCTCTCGCAGCGTGGTGCATCAGCTCCGGTTGGGGGGATAGGGGACGTGCAGAGGGCTTCACCGTGGACCACCCTGCACACGCTGTGCTTTCTGCGCCTCGTCGCTTCGACTTGCGCGGCCACACCGCCAGGTGCGTCGCAGTCGCGCGCCTGGGTTGCGCGGCTCTGGCCCGGCCGCTGAGCCTCCAACACCCGCTCACTGCTCTTCTCGCCTCGCCACACACAGCCAGGCCGCCCTGCGCCCTGCCCATGGCGCGCGCGGCCGCTCGCCCCGGCGGGGCGCTGCTCCTGGCGCTGTTCCTGGGCTGTGCCGTCGGCGCAGCAGTTGCACAGGGTGGCACCCCACAGGGCGGCCCAAACGCACCCAACCGCGCTCCCACCTTTGCCGGCGGAAACGCCTTCGCAGTGCCCGCCGGTGCGCGCGCCGTCGCCAGGCGGCCGTGCGAGCGCTCACGCGTGCTCTGGCCCCCGCAGTGCTCAAGATCTGCATAACCAGCTACCCGCCCTTCACGTACTACGTGCCCAAGGACCTCCTGCCAGAGCCGGTGGCCTACAGCTTGCTCAAGAGCGCGCTGCCCACCCCCCGCGAGAACGTGAGCAGCCTGCCGAGCACCAACATGGAGCTCGTGGGCTTCGACATCGACATGATTCACCTCATCTTCGAGCGCATGCTGGGCGAGGCGGCTGGGTGGACCATCCAGTTTGAGACGTTCAACAGCTTCACGGCTATGTGGCTGGGTCTTTTGGCGGACGTGTGTCACGTTGCAATCACGGCTTCGCAAATGGACCCGTCTAGCGCCTTTTGCCCCGAGGACTTGAATGCCACCAAGCTGCTGGATTACACCAACTTACAGGACTATGAGTACGGCGACTACGGCTCCGACTACGGCCTTCCGGCGACGGGCGCGCACTCGGCAGCGGTCGATTACTTGTCCTGCCTGCAGTATGGCGCCCCCTACATATCCAGCGGCTTCGCGCTCTTGTCGGTGGTGAACGCCAGTCCGTTCGACATCATGAGCTCGCTGTTCAACGCGGACGTGTGCAACGCGGTGACGGTCATCGTCATCATCGCGTGCTCCTGCGGCTTCCTCGTCTCCTTTCTGGAGCGCAACAACAAGCACGTGGGCACGCTCAGCCGCGGCGCCTATTGGGGGCTCATGACCTTCCTGAACAGCTCGGAGGAGGGCCCTCGCATGAAGTCTGGGCGGATCGTGATGATCGTCTACATGATGTCCAACCTCATCTCCGTCTCCATCATCACCTCCATCATCTCAGCCAAGCTCACCACCGCGTCGCTGTCGGTGACTGTGGTGGACACACTGCGAGACGTGAAAGGCACGCTGTGCGTCGAGAGCAACTACGACGTGCTGCGCAACTTTGTGAAACGCGACCCCAACCGCCCCGTCAGCATGGTCGAGGAGGAGATCAGCGATTGCATCACCATGCTGATGAACGGCACGGTGGCGGCGGTGATCACTGACAGGACGGTGCTTGGCTGGTACTCCACGTATTACATGTTGTCCGGTCTGCACCTGGGGCCTGTGCTGCAGGGCAATCCGTTCGCTTTCGTGTACAAGGACGCAGAGCTGCTGAACTATGTCAACCCTGCGGTGATCGCAGCAACGCAGACCGACGGGGACTGGCTCCCAGCCGTCGCCGCGCTGCAAGTCAAATACTTCGGCAGCGGCGAGTCCGCTGAGTCTGCGGGGCCTGCGGTGTCCGTGGTGGACCGCAAGTACCTGGCCATCGCGGCTGGCATGGCCGGGGCTGCATTCCTGGTCGCCATTGTCAACGGTGACTGGGGGCCGGGCATTCCTTCACCGCTCATCCAAAAATACCTAGGCAAGCCCACAAAGTCGGACATGTCCGACGAGGATGCAGCGCTGGCGGGCGACGACCAGGCCATGGTGCGCCTGCAGCTGAAGCTGCTGCGCGAGCTCGCCAGCAACCTGCACGAGATGCAAGGTGACATCAGCGCCATCAAGGCGCGACTGAAGCGCGACGGCGGGGCCCCTGGCAGCAGGGCGGGGCCACCCAGCGAGGCTGTGGCGCCTGCGCGCGTGCAAAACAAGCGCATCGAGGCCTGGGTGATGGACAGCGCTGGAGCGGAGGCGGCCACGCAGGTGGCCACGCGCGCGCCCAGCAGCGTCGTCTACGTGGCTCCGGAGAAGCAGCAGCGCTACGCGCCGGCGCATGAGGCGTCGTATCGCTCGGATGTTGCGCCAGGGTTTTGCGGATTGGGAGGGCGGCCGGGAGACTACACGTTTCCGATGCCCTTCCAGCCGCAGCCCGCCCCGCGGGCGCAACAGCAGTTCGCGCGCCCGCCGACCAGCGAGTATAGCGGCCCTGTGCGGCGCGGCTGATCGCTGCTGTGAATGTCTATGTCATGACCACCTTTGTGAAGATGCGCACAGCGGGTCTCGACAGCAGGCACGCTCGGAGCGAGCACAATGCATCACACGCACGCTCACTTTCCACCGGGTTTCGGAGCCGCCTTGCGGGCGTCAACCACCGACTTTTCCTCAGCCCTGCGCTCAGACGCTCAGGAGCAGGCGCACGCAGTGCGGCGAGAGTGTCAGACTTGAGGGTACGCGCCTCTTCTTCGCAGCCTCCTCTCTCTGGGCCTTGATGAGAGTCAACCGCGCCAAGTCCTTCACAGCCTCGTCCGTCTTCCCTTGCTCCGTCAACTTCCAGTGCCTCGCCTGAGCGCGCTGCTGCTCAATCGCCTCCCTGCGGCTGCGCGTGAGCGACAGGGGAGGGGAGAGAGCGCCGCCTTTCGCACCGCTCCCTGCGCGTCAGCTCCACGGGCTCAGCCCCGTCGGCAACTTGGGTCGGTTTGAGAGACGCGGGTTTGGGCGCATTGGGGTTGCTTGTCTCCAGGTTGAGCGCAAGCACCGCCGAAGCAGCCTTTGGCGCGGAAGGCGGAGCCTCCTGCCCGCCGGGCACATCCTCGCTGCCGCTGCCCGAGGCGTCGTCGCTGTCGTCGGATTCGGAGCCGCTGGCGGCGCCTCCAGCCTCGGCCTGGGCGAGCGGGGCGCGTGAGCGGGGGCGCAACGAGCAGAGAGCGGAGTGCGGCGCGCTCTAGGGGGGCCAAGGCGACGCACGCGCCTCCCGCTTCTTGCGAGCAGCCTCCTCGGCTTCTGTGCGCGCGGGGGGCGCACAGCGGGCGAGTCAGACGGCGCCAGAGAGGAGGCGCAAGGAGCGTGTACGCACCTCCCAGGTCACGTGAGAAGCTTCGCTTGCCCGTCGGATGTCCGCCTCGGTACTGCGCGCAGCGCGCTCACAACGCGCAGCGCAGAGACGCACACGCGGCACCGCGAGAGCCGAGGGACGTCGCACAGTCACGCACCTTTCCACGCGCCATCTTTGCGTCTCTTTCGCGCGCACGCGCGCACGGATCAGAGCACTTAGGACGAGCAGCGGCGTGTTGAGTGACAGTGTGACACGTCACCGCCGCACGGCTACGGCTACGTACGACAGTCAGTCGCCACCGCCGCCGGCTACGGATGTCTGATGCCGCGCTGAGTCGCAGCTTCTACGGTGCTGACGTTGACGAGTCTCCGCCCGAGCCGCTGTCCGAGTGTGAGGAGGACGACGGCGACGAAGGGCCCTTGGCGCCGCACTTAGCGCCTCGTGCCGCCGCTGCGCTCGCCGCCGTGCGCAGGGACCTGGTCGGCGTTGGCGCTCCCTTT
>Ga0049083_10000277_pt1 | contig 17666 bp, 11 predicted proteins | sample GreLakmeMI27MSRF_FD_66719 | JGI IMG/M metagenome (GOLD analysis project Ga0049083, IMG submission 66719) | Freshwater lentic microbial communities from great Laurentian Lakes, MI, USA - Great Lakes metaG MI27MSRF | ecosystem: Environmental > Aquatic > Freshwater > Lake | place: Great Lakes...
GCGCGCACCCAACATGCACGGCTCCTTCCACCACGCCGGCGCGTCAGCGGGCTCAGGTAGGCCCACGGGGCGCGACATGTGCGTTCTCGGCGAGAGAGCTAGGCGACAGCTGGCACGGCGGCAAAACGCAGACGGCCAGACAGCGGAGCTGCTGCAGGTCGGCTGCCCCCCGACTTATACTCGCGCGTATGATATATCGGAGCCGAGCAAGGCGGCGGAGAAAGAGCGTCCTCGACAGCGAGCGACGAACAAACAAAACGCGCCGGCAGCGGCGGCCACGTGCGACGTGCGCACGCGCGCGTTTGTCGCTCTTCTGTTCGAAAGCAATCGTCGAACACAGCTGATGCCTAAAATTAGCGCGCCCGCCTAGCGCGTGAAGTTGCTTCCTCCTCCGCTTTGCGTGCGCTTGCGCCTGCGAGACAGCCTCTTCGCAATGGACGCGCCGCGCGACCAGGTCTATGCATTTCACGAGCCGTTTGCCTGGTCCACGGCGCGGCTGCTGCAGGCGCGTTCGCGCTGACGAGGCACACTTGAATGCCAGAGACCTAATGCAGCGCCCACACTGCGGCAGGTGGGCGCGCTGGTGGGCACCTGGGTGGCCGGCTCCCTGGCGCTGGTGCTCATAATTCGCCTCATTCTGCGGACGGTGCGCGCGCGCTGTGCGTGCGTTGGCAGTGAAGCGTCCGAGGGGGTTACAGCGGTGCCCAAGGCAAAGCACCGCCTTGCGCTGACCCGCCCTCTCGCAGCGCGCCAGCAGTGGCCACAAGAGCCTCGCAGCGGCCGTGTCCGTGTGCGCCAAGGAGCGTGCCGCCCAGTTCGCGCCCAGCCCGCACGAGTGGTGCGTTTGCCTCACGCTGCCCTCTCGCGCTCCCCAGCGCCGCTCACACACAGCCACGCCGCCTCGCAGGGTGTCCAACAGCGTCTGGCAGCGCCAGTCTCAGACATGCTGCGTGTGCCACGAGCTACTGGCGGTGGTGGAGGAGCCGGTTGAGGTGTGCAGGCGCAGCCTCGGATTTCCCGCCCCGCGCCCTCACACGCCCCGCCCCCAGGCCTGCGAGCTCTGCGGCGTGGCGGCGCACAACGAGTGCCTGCCCAAGCTGGCCAGCTCTCGCGCGGGCGACTGCAAGCGCATCGCCCTGCGCCCGGAGAGCAGCCTCCCGTTGGCGCCGCTGCTCTCCGCACACGCCAGCAGCAGCTCGTGGGACCACCTAGGTGACGCGGCGGCGGCGGCGGAGCTGCGGCGCAGGTCCATCAGCGGCGCCTCGGCTGCATCCGACGCTGCCGCACAGCAGCCGCCCGTGCACCGCCGCGCGCACTCCGGCGGCGCCGGCGGGTCCTCGCCGCCGCCCGCGGAGGGCGGTCGCGCACGCGAGCGCGGCTGGGCGCGCCTGGCGCACCACTGGGTGAGTGTGCAAGAGGGGTGGGAGGAGCCCGAGGACGACAAAGGACAGCCGCTCAGCGCCAAGTGTCTCATCTGCCGCACGCCCTGCAGGGCGGGCCTGCTGGCTCCGGAGCCCCTCTACAAGTGCATCTGGTGCGCCGCACACGCGCATGGCGAGTGCGTCGCCGCAACCGTGCGCGCCGCGGCGGGCACTGGCGCATCCACGCAGGAGGCGTCGCAGGAGGGGGGCGCGGCAGCGGCGCAGGAGGGCGGTGCCACTCCGGGCAGCTCCAACAAACACTGGTGCACATTAGGGACTTACCGCCACATGGTGGTCCCCCCGCTCTACGTTCGCGAGCTGCCGCGCCCCGGCGCGCCGCCGGAGCAGCCGCGCGGCACGGGCATGGGCTTTGGCAGCCACTGGCACAGCCAGGAGATAGTGAACAAGGCTATGCAGAAGGCTGCGCAGCTGCGCCGGCGGGCGCGCCGCAAGCTGGGCAAGCTGCAGTCTGGCGGCGGCGGCGGCGGCGACCGGGAGGGGCTCGGGGGACGAGACGGGGAGGAGGGGCGCTCGGACGGCGTTAGCGCGCAGCCGCCGCGCCTGCCTGCCGCAGCCTACCAGCTGCTGCGCCTGCCCGCCGAGGCGCGCCCGCTGCTGGTCTTCGTCAACCGGCGCAGCGGCCCCCAGGCCGGCGGCGCGCTGCTGCGCCGCCTGCGCCAGGCGCTCAACCCGCTGCAGGTGTGGGAGCTGCCCGGCGAGCACGGCGGCCCCGAGGCTGCGCTGGCGCTCTTCGCGCGCGTGCCCCGCCTGCGCATCGCCGTGGCCGGCGGCGACGGCACCGCCGGCTGGGTGTTGGCGGCGCTGGATGACCTGTGGGAGCGGGAGGCGCTGGGCCCGGAGGTGCCCAAGCCGCCCGTGGCCATCCTGCCGCTGGGCACCGGCAACGACCTGGCGCGCTGCCTCAGCTGGGCGGCCAGCGACGGGTGGGGCCTCGAGAAGGGCGCCCCGGACGTGGACAGGTTCCTCCACGACGTAGACCGGTCCACCGTGGCGCTGCTGGACCGGTGGAGCCTCACCGTGAGCGGGCCCGGCCTCCCCGGCTGTGGCAGCGCGTGCGTGCGCAAGCTGATGAACAACTACTTCAGCATCGGCATGGACGCCAAGGTTGCGCTGGACTTCCACAGCACCCGCGAGGCGCACCCCGACTGGTTCCAGAGCCAGGCTGGCAACAAGCTGTGGTACACCGGCGTGGCTGCGGGCGAGCTGCTGGCGCACTCCTGCCAGGGCCTGCCCAAGAACCTGCGCATCGAGTGCGATGGCGTGGCGCTGGCCCTCCCGCCAGAGGTTGAGGGCGTGGTGGTGATGAACATCGGGAGCTACATGGGGGGCGTGGAGCTGTGGAAGACGGGGCGGCCACGCCAGCCGTCCGGCTCGCGCCTCGCCAGCGGCAGCGACAGCGACGCCAGCGACGGCGAGTCCCAGGCTGACGGCCCCGATGGAGGCCTGCACGGGCTGGGCCCGCAGGCGATGAACGACCGGCGTGTGGAGGTGGTAGGCCACTACGGCACCTGGCACCTGGGCAAGCTGCACATCGGCATGTCGCGCGCGCTCCAGCTGGCGCAGTGCAGCAGCGTGCGCATCACCACCGCCGCGCCGATGCCCATGCAGGTGGACGGAGAGCCCTGGATGCAAGAGGACCCCTGCACCCTCACCATCGAGCACCACAGCCAGGCGCTCATGCTGCGCCGCTCGCGCGCGGACGGAGGCGGCGCAGTAATGGGCGTCGTCTCCTCGGTGCTGGATCAGGCGGCGGCGGATCGCTTCATCTCCACGGACCAGCACCGGGCACTCGTCACCGAGATTGCTAAAAGGCTGCCCTGAGACGCACGTGCGCTCGTGCAATGAAAGGAACTATCGACGAATGATTACCTTGTGCAGGAAAGTAAGGAAGGAAGCGAGCGAGACAGCGGGACGTGCAGACGAGGATCCCCAAGCCGTGTGTAGGCAACACGCGACAGTTTTCAGCGCAGCCGCCGCGCCTCGCGCTCGCTCTCCAGCAGAGTGAGGATGTCGCCTGCGTGAGGGCGGGTGAGCGACGCGCTGAAGCACGCCCTGGGACCGCACACGCACCCTCGCGCACGGGCCCCTTCACGTTGCGCATGATCAGGCGGTTCTGGTCATCGAGGAACTTCACGCGGACCTGCGTGACCTGAAAAGGAGCGTGAGCGAGCGTCAGAATCGTTTTGCTTGGAGACCTGTGAGCAGCCCACGAACCTGGCCACGTGATCCAGTGCGTCCGATGACCTTCATCACAATGGCGAGCTTGATGGGCGCGTCCTGCGGTGGGCAGGAAGCAGGTGAGTGCTGGGCGGCGAACCAGGTTTTAGGGTTTGGTCCAGATGCAGCTCTCCGTCGCGGCTCTGGCGCCACCACGCCTCTCCGCGTGTTCCGCAGTGGAACGCCGACAGCGCCGGTGTGCCAATCGCGTCGAAGGAGCAGCCGGACGCGGCTGCAGAGCGAAACCGAGGCGCCGCCCGTCCGGGGGTGGCCGGCGCTGGCTACCGGCCTGCACCGCGGGCCGCCACTGCTGCGGCGCGCAGCACTGTAGCCAAACCAGCGGCCAGTGGCAGCGGCCGCGGCGGTGTGCTTGCAGTGCGAGCTCCGCACTGCAAACTGCTCTCTGCAACAGCAGCTGCGCTCCACACTACGCGGCACTCTGCGACGGGACACGCACCATGGTGACGCGGAGGGAACTCCAGAGGCCAGTAGCTCACTGACGTCAGCAGCATGACGTGGCACAAGCTCACAAGCTGTCGTACAACAACTGTGCCCCTTGCTGGCGCTATGGAATTCCGCTGATTCCATAGTGGTGGAGCAGGATGGCCACCGCGACCCTGCGCGTGCTGCAGCCGCGCTGGCAGGCCTTTGGCGCTGAGCTCCTGGCGACCGAGCAAAGCTGCGATGCGTGCGGCGGCACTCACAGGCTGCTGTCGGGCGCCAACGAGGGTGTGCACGAGCATGAGGAGGAGCTGTTTGTGAGCGGCCACAGGCACGGCGTGTCTTGGGAGGCCTGCGCTCACCGGGCACTAACATGTGTGCTGTGCAGCGTGGTGTGGAGCTCCGGCCGCGTGGTCCGCAAGCGCTACACCAGCAGCGCGCCGGTACTGCAGGCACGGTGGTCAGCAGTTTTGCGCGTGGCGCGCGCTGAGGCGTATGCAGGCTCTGTTTTCGCACTTCCACGAGAGCGCCTGCACCGAGCCGCACCTCTGCCTGCTGCACTCCGGCCTGCTGACCACCCACGCGCCCAGCGGTACGCCATGGCTGTGCAGCGCCGCGGCGCGTGGGTCGCTCACGCGCGCTTGCTGTGCGCAGGCGACACGCACAGCATCCCCGTCCCTGAGGGCCCGCTCTCCCCGTGGGTCACGCCCTTCGGTCTCCTGCTGCAGCGCCTCACGGCCTCTGGCGCGGAGCTGCAGGCGGTGCTGAGCCCGCTGGACGAGAGCACGGCGGTTGCGCTGCCGCCCGGCTCCCAGCTGCTGTGGTCTGACGCGGCGCGTCCCCTGGTGCGCCCCGCGCAGCGCCCCACGCACGCCCGCGCGCTGACGCGCCGGCCGCGCAGGTGCTGGCGCGCGCGGCCAACGGGCAGCTGAACCTGCTGAAAGTGGAGCTGGCGCCGCTGAGCCCGGCGCTGCCCCCGGGCGCCCAGGCCCGGCGCCTGCAGCTTCTGAGCCTCTGGGAGGGCGAGCTGGCGCGTGCACCCGCACCGCGCGCGCTCGCACGCGGCCGCCTGACTCTGCCCCCCTTCGTGCGCAGCCGGCGCCCTCCTCCGTCTTCCTCTGCGACGACGCGGACGGCGCGCTCCTGCTCTGTCTGCTATGCGCGTCGCAGCGCAAGCTGGGCGTGCTGCGCCTGACGCCCGGCGAGCTCACTGCCGCGGTGCCGTTCTTCACCGCCGACTGCCTGGCGGCGGCGCCCCTGGCCGCCACCCGCGCCGCGCCGCCCACGGGCGCAGCGCCCAGGGACCTGCTGCTGCTGCGCCCCTCCGGCCAGCTGCACCTGCTGGTGGGCCGCACGCTCATGTGTAGCTGCACCCTGCCACCCCGCGCAGCCGCACCGGCGGACGCGGTCATGGTGATGGCCACGCCCCCGCCCTTGGTAAAGCGCCTGCCCACCCCCGCGGGCAGCCCCGGCAACGAGTTTGACTGCGACATGGACACGGAGCTCACGCCCGTTGCAGCAGCCACGCCGCGAACAGCCACGCCCGCGCCCGCGCCCGCGCCCACGCCCGCTCCCGCGGCGTCGGCGCTGCATGCCGGCAGCGACGAGGTGGTGGACTTGCGCGACGCGTGCGGCTCGCGCGCAACCCTGGTGATGGCGGACGGCACCCTTCTGCGTGTCTGCTTACCGCTGGCGCCGCTGGCGCCGCTGGTGGCCAGCCTGCTGGCCATGCTACACTGCACGCTGTCTGCGGAAGCGTGCGCCTGCGTGGTCGGCGAATACAGCTCGTGCGAGGCTGCATGCGGGGACTCGGCCGACAACGCCTTCGCCGCCCTCTCCGCCGCCATCCTGCGCTGGGCGGGCGTGGGCGGCGCAGAGCCGGCGCGCGGCGAGGGGCATGCGCCTGGCTGGGAGGCGCTTCTGGGCAGCGAGCTGCACGCGCGCTGCTTCCCAACCTCACGCTACCCCGCGCTGCTCTGCACGCCCGCGCCGCCGCCCCCGCCCAGCCTCGGCGCCCCTCCCGGCGCGCCGCTGGGCGACGCGGCTCGTGTGCTGGGCGGGGTGCACGCGCTGTACGAGGACCACAAGCTAGACCTGCTCAGGTGGCCCCTCCTGCGCCCCCTGGCGGCCCTGGCCACGCGCCTGGCGCAGTGGGTGCACGCGCCCGCCTACGTGGAGCACTACCAGCGAGACTGGGGTGGCAGCCTGGGGGCGGCGGGGGCGGCGGCGGAGGTTGCACCCGCCCAGCCCCCGCCCCCAGCTCTGCCCCCGACGCCGCCCGACGCGCTGCGCGCCCTGGCGCAGCTGCTCCACAGCGGCGAGTGCGCCGGCCTGGACGCGGCGCTGCCGCCGCTGCTCGTGTCGGGCGCCGCCTGCTGCGCGTGGGGCGCAGCCGTCTGCGCCCTCTTCCGCACTCTGGCGCGGGAGGGCGCCGCGGCGCTGCCGCCAGCCTGCGCCGCCGCCGGCTTCGACGCCGCGGCGCTGGCGCGCCTGCCGCCGGGCGTGGCGCTGCCGCTGCTCGAGGCGTTTGCGGCGCTCCGGGCAGCCCCGCCTGACGGCTGGCACCCGGCCGCCTACGCGCTCCTGGACCGACCCGACCTGGCTGCGCAGTGCTCCCCAGCACCGCCGCCGCCGCCGCCGCAGCAGCAGCAGCAGCATCGCCACCGGGCTGCGCTGTCGCACGTGCTGCCGTCGCCTGAGGAGGAGGTGCCGGGGGCGGGCACCCCCCCTCCGGCCGGCGAGGAGCCCGCCGCCGGGGAGGCCGAGGCCGACGGCATGGAGGAGCTGGCGGCGGCGGTGGGCCCGCTGCGCTTCGGGCGCGACGAGCGCCTGGCGGAGGTGCGCCGCCTGCTGCGCAGCTCCGCGCCCGTGCCCCTGCGCCTGCACGGCGACGGCGCCGACGGCGAGCAGGGCGGCGGCGGCGCGCAGCCGCGGCTGTGGGCGCTGGCGGCGCGCACGTGCGCGCTGGCCCTGGGGCGGGGAGCCCTCACGCTCGCCACCTGGCGCCCGCTGCCCACCCAGCCGCTGCCGCTGCCCCAGCTCTGCCTGTCCGGCGCGCTGCCGGCGGCGCACAACGCGGTGGTGGCGCTGAGCCTGAGCGCGGCGGGGGCTGCGGCCTCGTGGACCGTGTGGCCAGAGTTCCACAACGGCGTCGCCGCCGGCCTGCGCCTGGCGCCCCTGGGCCAGGCGCAGCTCACCCGCACATGGGTGCTGTATGCCCGGCCCGGCGAGGCCAGCGCCGCGCACGCGGGCATGCTGCTGGCTCTGGGGCTGTGCGGGCAGCTGGGCGCACTGGCCAGCCCGGACCAGTTCCGCCTGCTGGAGGGCGAGCACCCGCCCACCACCATCGCCCTGCTGCTGGGCATGGGCGCCAGCCGGCTGGGCAGCGCGCACGCGGGCACCAGCCGCACGCTGCACCTGCACCTGCCCTCTCGCCACCCAGCCTCTTTCCCCGAGCTGGAGATGCCGCCCGGCGTGCAGGCCGCCGCGCTGGTGGGCCTGGGCCTGCTGTACCAGCAGAGCGGGCAGCGGGGCGTGGCGGAGACGCTGCTGTCGGAGCTGGAGCGGGCGCAGGGCGGAGCAGAGGAGCGCGTGGAGGGGCGCGAGGGACACGCACTCGCCGCAGGCCTGGCGCTGGGCATGGTGCTGCTGCAGCACGGCCGCAGGGCGCCGCAGCTGGCGGAGCTGGGGCTGGAGGGGCGCCTGGCTGCGCTGATGCGGGGAGGCGGGGCACCCCCAGAGCCGCCCAGCGATAGCGCGCCGCTGCGCCCCGCGGACGCCGGCGTGGCGGGCGGCGGCGGCGGCGGTGGTCTGATGGTGGAGGGGCGGGGCGTGAACCTGGGCGTGACGAGCTCAGGGGCCACGCTGGCTCTGGCGCTGCTCTTCCTGCGCACCAACGACGCGGCGGCGGCGGCACACTTCAGCGTGCCCGAGACGCACTTCGAGTTGGACTACGTGCGGCCGGACCAGCTGCTGCTGCGGGTGCTGGGCCGCGCACTGGTGCTGTGGGACGGGGTGGCGGGCAGCGAGGAGTGGGTGGACAGCCAGCTGCCGCCGCTGCTGCGCGGCGCGCTGCAGGCCCGCGGCGGCGGCGGCGACGGCGGCGCCAGCGGGCGCGATCCGCCCGGTGGCGTGGACCGCGAGGCACTGTGCGCGTGCGAGGCGTACGTGCGCGCTGGCGCCTGCCTGGCGCTGGGCCTGCGCTACGCGGGCACCTGTCACGCGGGCGCTGCTGCGGTGCTGCACCGCCACGCGCGCCTGTTCTTGGAGCTGAAGCGGCGCCACGGCGGCGGCGCGGGCAGTGTGGAGCGCCACACCCTGGAGACGGCCGCCTGCTGCTGCGCCCTGGCGCTGGGCTGCCTCATGGCCGGCAGCGGCGACCTGCAGGCGCTGCGCCTGCTGCGGCGCATGCGGCGGCGGGTGGAGCCCATCGGGGGCGCCGCCTGCGTCGCGTACGGCTCCCACCTGGCCGTCAGCCTGGCGCTGGGCTGGCTGTTCCTGGGCGGCGGCGCGCGCACCTTCAGCACGGAGCCGGGCTGCACGGCGGCGCTGCTGTGCGCGGTGGTGCCGCCCTACCCGGGCAGCCCCGTGTGCCAGCGGGGCCACCTGCAAGCGCTGCGCCACCTCTACGTCCTGGCCGCCGTGCCGCGCCTGGTGCGCGCCAGGGACGCCGACACGGGGCTGCCCTGCTACGCGCCCCTGGAGGTGCAGTACGGAGACGGGGAGGTGCGCGCAGCCTGCGCCCCGTGCCTCGCGCCCCGCGCACAGGACGCAACCGCCCTGAGAGTCCTCGGCCCACGCCACTGGCCCCACACGCTGCGGGGCGAGCGGCTGCGCGCGGTGCTGTGCGGCACGGCGGCGCTGACGGTGAAGCGCCGCTCCGGGTGCCTGCCCTACGCTGCCGACCCCGCCGGCACCCGCTCCCTCCACTCACAAGCCACGGCCCTCGCCGCCGCCGCCGCTGCCGCCGCCGCCGCCGCCGCCGCCGCCGCGCAGCCGCCCCCGGGCGAGCAGGAGGCTTGCCCGCCGGGCGGCGAGGCGGAGCTGCGCGCCTTCTGGGAGCGCGCTGCGGCGCCTTCAGGCACCGCCGGCTGCGGCTCCCCCTTCTACACCCAGACCATGACGACGTGCGTGGGCGCCGCCCCCGCCGAGGCCGCGCCCGTGTACCTGGCGCTGCACGCCGCGGTGGGGGCTGCGCAGGGGGCGGGGGGCTGGGGGGAGCTGCCGCTGCCCCTCGCCCTCCACTCCACAACCCTCTGCGCAGCCTTCTACGCGGGGCGCCTGCGCCAAACAGCGCTGCCGCCCGCCGCGCCGCCGCTGCTGCAGCGCGCCCTGGTGGACGCGTGCCACCAGATGGTGGCTTGTGCGCTGCGGGAAGCCGCTCAGCCCAACCTCCCGGCCTTCCTAGCCTCCCACCAGGCGCCCACCAGGCAACTGGGCGCCTACCTGGCCTTTTACGGCGTGCCGCCCAGGCACGTGCTGCAGCGGGGGCTGGCCAGCGCTCTAGAAGCTGCTGCGGCGCCTGACGGGGGAGTGCATGCCACGCCCCTGCCCGCGGAGCTGTTGCGCCTCCTGGTGACGCGACGGTGACCAACACACACTCGGGTGTCAATTGAAACTTTGAAAGAGAGATGTGTGTGCCAGACAAGGCTTTCAGAGCTCTTCTATGCATCTCCCAGCATAGCCAGCAAGTTCAGAGCTAGCTGCTGCAGCTGAGCACGCACACGCCCGGCGTGGTTAGCGCCCATTCCGGCGCCTGCTCGGCGTATTTCTCTGCTCCTTCCTGCTCTGTGTAGGGGTTGCGCAGCACCTTCAGCAGCGCGTGCAGCGGCTGCGTGTCGCCCCTCTCCGCAGCCGCAATTGCTTCCTGAAGGAGGTAGTTGCGGGGCACGTAGAGCGGGCACGCTAGGCGCTGCTCCTCCGCCCGCTCCGCCTCGGGTCGCGCCTCCGCCGCCAGCGCGGCTCGGTAGTCGCGCACCCAGGCGGCCCAGGCCTGGCGCCGCTCCGCAAGCATGGTGGCGGGAAGGACGGCTGCAAGTGGCGCCAGAAGCTGGTCCACAGTCGCCTCCCCGGGCGCCGCGGAGGAGGGCACTCGCGCCAGCCAGCGGAAGGTGCGCGTGAAGTCGGTGCGGTCGGTCGCCATGAGCTCCATCAGCTCCCGCAGCAGCGTCTCGCTGTGCACGCGCAGCCCCAGCTTGGCGGCGAAGCGCGCGCTGTACGCCTCCTTGAGCGCGCGTGGGAACGCGTCCACCCCCGCCTGCGCCTCCTCCTGCGTCACCAGGCCCGCACGCAGCAGCGCGTTAGCCAGCTGGGCGCAGTTCCAATGCATGGCGGCAGGCTGGGAGGCATAGCAGTAGCGGCGTCCGGGCAGGTCGGTGGTGTTGGGCGTGAACGTCGGGTCGTACACCTCCATCCAACCATAGGGACCGTAGTCAATGGTCTCGCAAAGGATGCTGCAGTTGTCCGTGTTCAGCACGCCGTGCACAAAGCCAATCGACTGCCAGGCAGCCACCAGGCGCGCGGTGCGCTCCACCACCTCCGCCAGGAAGCTGGCGCGGCTGTGACCCGGGTAGTGGTGGCGAATCACAAAGTCCGTCAGCGTGCCGCAAAGAGCATCCTCGCCGCGGCTCGACGGCAGCTGGAAGGTGCCGAAGCGCACGAAGGAGCGTGCCACTCGGCAGACCACGGCGCCCATCTCCAGCTTTGCGTTGCCGTTGTAGAACAGGTCGCGAACCACGGCGGCGTTCGTCTGCACCAGCGAGAGAGCGCGAGTGGAGGGCACTCCGAGCGCCTGGAAGGCTTCGCTGGCCGCATACTCGCGGATGCTGGAACGCAGCACGGCACGCCCGTCGCCCCTTCTGCTGTAGGGAGTTTCTCCTGCGCCTTTCAGCTGCAGCTCCCACAGCTCGCCGGTCGCCCCGCGCACTTCTGCCACGCTGATGGCGCGACCATCGCCCAGCTGCCCCGCCCAGCTCCCGAACTGGTGGCCGCCGTAGCAGGCCGCGAAGCTGGCCACCGGCTCGCCGCTGGCCGCGAGCAGCGGGGTGGCGCCTGCCAGCACTCGCGAGAACTCCTCCGCCTCAAACGCGCCAGCGTCCAGGCCCAGCAGCGCGGCGGTGGATGCGGACGCAGCAAGAAGCACTGGAGGCCCGTCGCCGTCGGGCGGCGTAGGGGTTACATAGGAGAAGAAGGCGCCAGACACTTGCCGCGTCACGTTTTCTCTGCTCGGGTCCGCGGGCAGCTCGCGCGTAAAGCACGCGTCGAAGTTGAGCTCGGAAAGTCGCCGGGCAGCACTGGCTTTGTTCGCCGTGCAGGCCATACCTCGACGAGGCGTCAGCACGCGGTCTTGTCTGCACTCCAGGGCACGAAGCTGGAGCTCAGGAGCAGGCCAGAGCTGCACTGCCCGTGGCACCGAGACTCGCAGTCGCGCTGCAAGCATGCGTTGCTAATTCTCACACGCGTAGACGCGATACGGAGGAGGCGGAGGCAGTCGTAGTGGGGACTCCGCAATTGCGCAATTAATACAGACCGACCGCGATCCGCCGCGTGCACAGGGAGGAGAGTAAGTAAGTGGTCGATTACAGTCCCCCTCACTTTGGCGGCGCGGGCGGTGCGGGCGGCGCGGGCGGTGCGGGCGGCGGCGGCGGCGGGTGCGGCTTCAGTTCGCGCCAGTTTGCACCGGGCCCTGGCGGCGTCTCCAACAGCGTGGTCTGCCCGCCAAAAGGCTCCGCCTTGTCGCGTATCTGCGACCCCTTCTTCTTGATGGACGCCGTGCCGCCCTGCTTGAGCTGGTCCACCAGCTTGACGGCGCTGTCGGGTGTGAGGTCCTCGTAGTAGTTGTAGCTAAACTTCTCCGCGCCGCCCGTGTAGTCCGCAACCACAATCATGGGCGCGTTGACGCAGCAGCCCATGCACTCCATCTCGCCCAGCGTGAAGGTGCCGCAGCTGCTCGTCTCGCCTCGCTTCACCCCCCAGTGCTTCTCCAGCGCAGACTCAATTTCGCGCGAGCCGCGCAACATGCAGGGCGTGGTGCCGCACACCATCACGTGGTACTTGCCCACCGGCTGGCGGTTGAACATGGTGTAGAACGTGGCCACCTCGTAGACGCGGATGGGAGCTACCTCCAGGATGCTCGCTATCTTGTTCATGGCAGCCACCGGCACCCATCCGTTGTGTTGCTGCTGCGCCAGGTCCAGCAGCGGGATGACAGCCGACTGTGAGGGGCGGGAGGCGCGTGTGAGGCCAGCAGCGCTGGTAGCAAGCACAAGTCACGGCACACCTGCTTGTAGTTGGACGGGTAGCGCTTCAGAATCTTCTGCACCTGTTGAGCGGCAGAGGCACACTCAGCGGCGTACAGGACGGCCGCGGTATGTGGCAGAGGGGAACGGCGAACAGTTTAGGGTTGCTCTCTGCTGCTCCTGTGCCTGCGCGGGCGCAGAGGCGACGTGCCATCTTGCTGTTCTCCGGCGTGAAGTCGAAGGGCGTGTCAGCGTTGTTGTCCGGCGTGTCACGGTGCTGTCGCGACGCTGTCAGGCCCCGAGCTCGCGCATCGCACGCTGTCTCAAGGGGCACGCACCACGTTGACGAGGGTGGAGAAGCTCTTGGGGCGCGCAAAGGCAGCCACGGGTGTGAAGGCGGGTGGCGCCAGCGCCTCCGCTCCCAGAAGTGCACTTGGGCAGCGCGAGCTCAGCCGTGTGCCAGCCGCAACTAGGCGCCTAAGCGCGCTCATTGCTGCGCAGCGCTCGACAGGGAGACGAGGGGCGTCGTTCCGTTGACTAAACCCCAAAAAAACCGGCCGGCGGCGGCTCGCACGCACTGCCATCGCAACTTCAGGTCCCTCGTTCTCCCTTCTTGCTTGCAACGTCACCCAGAGCTCTGCTTCTTCTTCTTCGCTTCTTCCTTGGCTGCAATCTCGCGCTGCACGAAGTCGGCGAGTTCCTGCGCCGCGCGCGAGGGCAGGGCAGCTGCCTCTGCGGCTGCCTTGTCGGTGAAGCCCGCCGGCAGCTCGGGCAGCGCCTCCACAGCTGCGTTGAAGGTGTGCACGAAAAGGCGCATCAACTCCAGGCCGCTGGGCGTCACAGCATTGCCCACTGCGAAGAAGGGCTGTGCGAGGGTCAGCAGCGCCCGGGGCAACGTCGCTTCTGCGGCGCGCCTGCAGGTGCAGGCCCTCCTCCCACTGGGGGGGCTCCGGGATCTTCACCAGTCTGCGCGGCCCCGGCGCGTACTGGCGAGGGCGGGTGCGTGAGCGCCTAGTGTCTCACACTGCGACAGCTGCACACCTGTCCCCCGCAATAGGAGCGCTTGTCGAACTCCCAAACCACCGCGTTGGAGGCGTTGTGGATGACAGGCCCCCAGGTATAATGCAGAATGACAGCCTCGCCCAGCTGCGTATCCGCGGGCGGCTGCACCATCAGCGGATTGACGGGCGGGGGTTGCAAATCGTGCTTCACGCGCGTGCGCGCCGCGGCGAAGCTCCAGGCGTACATGTCGCGCACCCAGCCCAGCGTCTCGACAGCCCCCTCATCTGCCTCAATCTCCGCAACCAGCTGCGCCCAGGCGGGCACCAGCCTATCAAAGTCTGGGCGCGCCAGCAGAACCGGTGCGTTGCCGGTAGGCGGGATGTCCGTGAGCGGGCCCAGGCTGGGCGGGTAGAAGCGGCGGGCAAAGGGGGCAACGCTGGGGTACTCGGGCTGGATGTAGGAGTAAGGGAAGCCCACGGCGCGGCCCTCCGCCGGCAGCAGCGCCGCGGAGAGGGGCTTCACGAACACGTAGTCCGTCTCCACCAGCAGGAGGTGGCTGCAGCGGTGCGCGTCCGCCGTCCTGGACCACGCCAGCAACGCCGGCGCCCGGTCAGCCACCGGGAAGGAGCAGTAGACGTCGCAGTTGAGGTGCGCGGGCGTGAAGCGCTGCGTGGGCACCTCCTGCATCAGCTCGTCGTCCGTGCTGCGGTGCAGCACGCGCGTGAAGGCGGTCATCACGCGTCTCTCTCTCGAGCCTGGCTCAGCAGCCGCGGCAGCCTGCCAGGTGGCGTACATCACGCGCGTCTGCCAATTCATGTAGCTGTTGCCGTTGCTGGTGAGCACGGTGTGAACACACTCGCCAGGAGTACTTGACGCTGGAGCTGGCGAGGCGAGGACCGGGGCAGGTCGCTCCAGGCGCAGCCGCGTGTCCGCCACGCCCTCCCCCACAGCCTGCTGCAGCTGGTTCAGCAGGACCACGCGCGATGCCAGCCAAACGAGCAGCAGGAAGAGTAGCACGACGATGGCCCGCCACTCGTCGAGAGTGGGGCGACTTTCGCGCACGAAGGCGGAGGCTCTGCGTGGCCTCAACATGGCTTGCTCTCGCACGCACGGCACCGGAAGGTGAACGTACTGCGTTCACGCACGCTTTGACAGAGCAGTGGAGCGAGCGCTCACGCTCTTCTGCTGCGCCGCATGCCGCCACACGAGAAGCTGGCGGATGCCGTGTTACCTAGCCGACACGGCCGACACGGCGGCGAGGCGGGCAACCATCGTCCGACGAAGTCACAAGTCGATTTCTCCAGCTCGTACGATTTCTCCAAACGAGCCACCCTCGCTCGCGGACTCCTTGCTTCATGACCGCCGCTTTGCTCGCCGCGCCGCTGGGCGCCTCAACCTCCTTTGCGGTGCCGGCGTTGCGCAGCCAACGACTCGGAGGGCGCAGCCTGCACCGCCTCGTGCCTTGCGTGCAGGCGCTGCTTTCTGCGGAGCGAGGCCTGTGCGCCTCCCGTGCCCGGGCTGTGACGATTTACGCTGGGCGACGGCCTCGAGGCGCGAGCACAGTCTCGGGCTCGCCGCGTCGAGCACTGCTGCCCTCCAGAGCCTCCCTGGCCGTCGAGACTTCCGCCTCCGACCAGCCAGCCGGCGGCGCTTTTCAGTGGCAGCGCGTTGTTTTGCTCACCGCTGTAACCATGGCGCTCTGTAACGTGGACCGGGCACTGCTGAGCGTTGCAGGCGTGCCCATCGCTGCCGAGCTGGGCCTGGACAGCGTGATGTTGGGCGTGCTGCAGAGTGCGTACCTGTGGGGATACGGCCTCGGACAGGTGCCCGCAGGCGTGCTGGCAGACCGCCTCGGCGGGCCAAGGGTACTGCTTTTTGGACTCGCCCTCTGGTCCGTGGCCACCGCGCTACTGCCGCTGGCGCGCCACTCGCCGGCGCCGCTGCTGGCGCTGGTGCTCGCGCGCGCGGTGTTCGGTCTCGGTAGTGCCGTTGCGCTGCCCGCCACTTCTGCTACCGTCTCCATGCTCGTGCCCGCCGCCCGCCGAGCCTCCAGCCTCTCCGCAATCTACGCCTGCTTCAACCTGGGCAGCATCGTGGGCCTGTCTGTCACACCAGTGCTCATTGCCGTGCGCGGGTGGCCCTTCGCCTTCGCCCTGTTCGGAGTGCTGGGCACCGTCTGGGCGGCGCTGGCATCCGCCTTACTACCCGCGTCCGTGCGCTCAGGCCCCGCGCCCAGCTCATCGGCCGCGAAGGGTGGGGCGGCCATGAAGCTCCGCGCCGGCGCCGCCACGCAGGTTTTGGCGCTCGTGTGGGTGCACTGCGTCATCGGCTGGGGCTTCTTTCTGCTGCTCAGCTGGATACCAACCTTCCTGTCCACCCAGTTTGCCGGCTTCGGCGACCTCCGAGTGGTGGGCCTCGCCAGCTCCCTCCCCTGGCTGGTCAGCGCGCTGGTGGGCCTCCTGGCGGGCGGCCTGGCGGACGGGCTGGCCGAACGCGGTTGGGCCGGCCTGCGTGTGCGCACAGCTATGCACCGGGTGGCCACCCTGGGCCCCGCAGCTGCCATTGCCTTGCTGCCCCTGGCCACCAGCCCCGCCTCCGCCGTGGCCTGCCTCTGCCTGGCCACTGGGGCGCAGGCGTTCAACTTCGCGGGCTTCCACTCCCACGTGGCGGCGGTGGCGGGGGGGCAGGCGGGCACACTGCTGGCGCTGACCAACAGCGGCGGCATCGTGATGGGCATCGTGGGCAACATCCTCACGGGGGTGCTGCTGCAGCGCTTCGGCAGCTTCACGGCCGTCTTTGCAGCCACAGCCTGCCTCTACCTCTCCTCATTCCTCGTGTGGACCCTGTGCGTGCGCGACGGGCCGCTCTTCGTGCCCGCCTGAGCCTGAACGCGGCGAGTGTTGTGGCTTGGAATCACACGACGCGTCCGCCCAAGATGAACTCCACGAGTGTCCAAGTCATCGCCTGCTGCACCGTGCGCCGCACCATGCGTGGTACGATGCCAGACCACAGCGCCAGTAAGCCCTCCTGTCGCACAATGTCTCGCATGCGCACGGGCGGCAGCGGCAGGTTGGCCTGCGGCAGCAGTGTCAGGCGTCAGCTGACTCGCAGCACTGGCATGCCGCCAGGCCCGCGGCGCGCACCATGGAGGCGTTGAGCATCATGTTTCTGCGCAGCTGACAGCGCGTGCGCATCACGTCCGGCGGGTGCGTCACCAGCGTCGCGAAGCCGCCAGCCAGCGCGCCCGCCACAAAGTTCAGCCCCGGGCTGTCCTCCCCCGCACCCATCGCGTCACGTATATTGGAGAACATGAGGAGGTACAGCCCTGAGTAGGGCGCGTCCCGCAGCAGCGTCGGCCCCAGACCGCTGAACAGGCCGCGCAGGCGCTCCTGACGGGCAATGGTTACCAGCGCATGCGCCGTGTTGCGGTACACCACGCCGCTCAGTGCCGCGTACTCCATGCGCGTCTTCACCACGGTGATGGGGCAGAAGACGACGGCGGCAGCGGCGCGGGAGACGGCGCCGAGAGTGAACGTCTGCACACCCTGCAGCACAGGCTTGCCCTCCACGGTGCGCGGCCAGTGGTCGGCCAGCACCTTCTGCGCGTTGTTGAGGCACAGGAAGTACAAGCCTGGGGGTTCGGCGTGAATGAGGCGCCAGAGTGCCACAGTGCAAAAGCAGTGCCGTGCCTACTCCGCCCCCGACGCGCAGGCAGGCGGGACCCACGCCGCTCCACAAGGCCCTCACGCCCTCTGTCCGCGCCACGGCAGCTCCAACAGCGAACATGCCCCTGCAAGTTCAAGCGCGACGGCTGGTCAGGACGTCCCACGAGCTGGCGGCTGCTGCGCCACACCTAGGAGCACAGCCTGCGGCAGACTGCGCTTGCAGCCTCGTCTTTATCACGTCCAAGGGCTGCAGCAGGCCACTGCGAGCACGCGGCGCAAGATCAGTACGATACACTGCGAAGCCTGCGACAGGTGGCTGACCTGGTCACCACGCCGGCCACGACGCCGGCGCCAAACGCCTGGCCGCCACTCTTTGTTGTTCGTGCGGCCCGTGCGGCCTCTTGTTGCGGCGCCATGCCCAGGCTGGCACGCACTGAGCCACCGCTGGCGGCTAAACTCTGTCTCTGCTGGCCACAGGCCACGTCGGTCGAGGCACTGCAACCCGTGAGAGCCGCGAGACACCTGGCACCACCGGGTCGCGCGATAGAGGAGTCGAGGAGAGCGTACGCCTTTTAAAAGGCTTACGCTATTCAATAAGGGCGCTTATTTTTGAGCTATTTCCGAGAGGTTTAAGAGGTTATATATAGCCTCCAAGGTCCATA
>Ga0049083_10000280_pt1 | contig 17660 bp, 13 predicted proteins | sample GreLakmeMI27MSRF_FD_66719 | JGI IMG/M metagenome (GOLD analysis project Ga0049083, IMG submission 66719) | Freshwater lentic microbial communities from great Laurentian Lakes, MI, USA - Great Lakes metaG MI27MSRF | ecosystem: Environmental > Aquatic > Freshwater > Lake | place: Great Lakes...
CCTTGGCCTTGGCGGGGGGGTCATACAGGTGATCCACGTCCGTGAGCGCCGCCAAGCCGTTGCCCCGGAATCCGGCGGAGAAAGCTGTGATTGCCACTGGCGGTGCGTCCTTCAGCGCCCGCGCGCCGCCAGACTCGAGCACGTCCTTCAGCCCCTGGATGTCGATGCGCTGCACGCCCTTGCCTGCCGCGGCGGAGACCTTGGAGGCGCCGGGCTGCTTGCCGACGATGAGGTAGGACGTCTTGCCGCTGATGCTGCCCGTCACTTTCCCACCGAACGCCTCCACCATCGCCTTGCACTTCGCTTTCCCCAGGTCCAGCCCCGAGCCGCCGCCCAGCTCCGGGAAGATGCCCGTCACCACGAACGTCTGGCCCTGCAGCGCGCCCGCCAGGGCTCCATTCATGCCCAGCCGCGGCACGATGAACGCGCCGCCGCGGCCGCCAGTCGCCACCAGCGCCTGCGAGACGGGCTCTGCCGCCGCCGGCTCGCCGCCGCATTCGCCCGCCGCCGCAGCGCTGCCAAAGGGCAGCTTGGTGGTGGACTTCTTGATGCGTCGCGCCCAGTTTTTCGAGTCCATCACGAAAGCAACGACCGTGCGCTTGTTCTCCTCAGACAGCTCCGTATAGCCCACGAACACCACGCGCTGCATCCCCACAAGCGCAGCCTCGAACAGCGCCGGGTCGGTGCAGGAGGCGTCGGGCAGGCCCAGCCAGATGGAGGCTGGCACACGCCAACAGCGCAGGTGGTGCCAGCGCCCGTACGAGCCAGCCTCCTCGTTCATGCTGCCGAAGCGCACCGTGCCTAGCGCGATGACCGTGTCCTCCACCAGGCCGCGCTTCACCTTGTCTTTGCACGCCTTGCACTCGGAGCGTCCGCTCGTGGCCACCTCCACACGGTACGCAGGCACCTCCTCCGCGGCCGCCTGGGCAAAGTACTCCCAGGATTGACGCGGCCGTCCGTCCATGTCAGGCGAAGCGCGAGCTGCCTCCTCCGTTCCCGCGCCGAAATAATACGAGAAGCCGTGGGCGTGCACGAGGCTCGTGTCGAAGAGCTCGCGCAGCACCTGCGTGGGCGTGCGCGCGTGAGCTGCTAGCGCGGCACAGCGTGGTGATGTGCGCTTGTCTCTTACCTCCCACGCCGCCTGCACGCTGCGGAAGACTTCGGGGTCGCCGCCCTTGTCCGGGTGCACAGCCAGAACGCGCTTGAAGTACACCTGAGTGAATGCACTAAGCAGCAGGAAGAGCGCACGCTGTCATGCACGGACCTTCTTCAGGCGTGTAAACTCCTCCTCCGCGTTCGAGCAGCCTGAGATATCTGTTGGCGCTGCGCCAATCTGCGTCAGGCAGGAGCGGACGGTGGCCATGCTGAAAAGCTCGAAACAGTAGGCGAGCGGAGCGCACGCGAGAGACCAGACTCAAACTGCAAGAAGAAGAAGGGACGACCGACGCACGAGCTCCGTCCAATTCCAGAAAACGTATGCGCAAGTGTCGGTTGGTCGCCGCTCGACAGCGTGTATCCAGCGAGCACGAGCACGATACGAGGACATCGCCTTCATCGCTGGGGCACTGCCCGCTCTCATCGCGGCGCAGCCCCACCCACGACTTGTCTCAGCGCGGCGGTGACTGTTTCATACTTGAAGGAATATATCCCGAGCGTGCGCGTGGGCAGCACCTGCTGTCCCTCCAGCACCACCTTTGCGCCCTCCCCGAGCAGCGCCTGAATGGCAAACTCAGGCACCGGCAGCCAGGCGGGTCTTCCCATGACCGCGCCCAGCGAGTTGCACAGCTCGTTCATTCTCACGGGTCGAGGAGCGGTGGCGTTGTAGACGCCCACAACGCTGTCGTCGCTCAGCGCCTTCATCAGGATGCCGACCGCATCGTCCCTGTGAATCCAGCTGAACCATTGCCGGCCATCACCCAGCGGCCCCCCGGCGAATATCTGGAACACGGGTGCCATTTTTGCCAGCGCGCCGCCTCCCCGGTCGAGCACAATGCCCATGCGCAGCACCACCAGGCGCGCGCCCAGCTCCTCCGCGGCGGGCGCGGCGGCAGCCTCCCACTCTCGGCAGACCGAGGAGAGATAGTCTGAGCCGGATGAGCTGCTCTCGTCAAAGCGGGCAGAGGCGCTGCTTCCGTAGAACCCAACTGCAGAGGCGCTGACCATCACACCAGGGCGCTCTTCAGCTGCACAGGCGCGCAGCGCAGCTACTAGGCGGTTGGTGGCGTTGACGCGTGAGTGCAGGATGGCTTGCTTCACCGCCGGCGTCCAGCGTGAGGAGATGGGCTCGCCCGCCAGATTCACAACGTGTGTGGCCCCTCGCACGCCACTGGTCCAGTCCGCCTCGTTAAAGAACTGCAGCGGAGCAGGGCCGTAGTCCCAGGAAGGCAGTTTGCGGCGTGCGGCCGCGACATCACGAGTGAGCACGCGCACCACAGCACCCTCCTTGCATAGCGCTTTGGCGAGCAGGCTGCCCACGAAGCCCGTGGCGCCCGTAATGGCCACCACCTTGCGCGGCTCAGGCGCGGCGGGCTCCGCTCGCACCGATAACGCTGCCCGCCGCCGAGTTACTCGGCGCGGCGCTGACGGGCCTGCGCGGCGACAGGGTGAGGCGGCGAGTCTAGGACAACATGCCGCGGCCCCGTGCGTGCGTTGCGCACCCAGCGAGCGGCAGGAGAGTGCAGCGCTGGCGCACGGGGCATGCATGGAGAGACCAAAGCTGCTGCTATGTGCACGACTCACAGAGTGGAGTAGTAACGCAGACGCGAGGCGCAGGGCGCTGAGGCTGTTGTTCTTTCGTACAACGTGGTGTGTGTGTACGACGCAGCAAGAGCCAGACACGCTTCCCGTTCTGCTCTATCAACAGCTCACCACACGCGATGCAGTGCACCGCCTCTTGGGCCTGCCAGGCGACTGCGCCCGCGCGGAGCTGCGCAGCGGCAACGCGTGTGCGTGTCTGCAGGCGCTGCACCCCCAGGGTGCCACCTCCCTGCGTGGCTGTGCGGCGAGTGGCTGCCTCCGCTCGCTGCGAGAGCCACCCCGCGTCAACACAAGCTGCGCCGCAGAGACGCGCGGTACTGGCAGGTCTGGGACTGGTGCCGCTGCTGTCACTCTCCACGCCTCGGGCGTCAGCTGCTCTGGAGACTTTCTCCGATGACTTAGACCACTTCCAGCTCGCCATCCCCAGCGGATGGGTGCGCGCCGAAGGCGTCGCCTCCGGCGCGGTGGGAGATCGCCGCGTTCTCGTGTTCCACCCCGTCGGTGCGTTGGACTTGCAATGCACTCTGGTGGCGCTGACACTCGTCTTGCCTGCTTTAGGCGACCTGGAGACGAACATCAACATCGTCACGACGAACGCGAGCAACGAGATGACCAAGTTAGGGAGCATGGGCTCGGCCTACGAGTTTGGCTTCAGGATGGTGGTCTCGCAGGATCGAAGGGGCCGCAAGACGAACGCACAGATCGCGGACCTGCTCAATACCAGCGAGCTTGGCGACGCCTACCTGGTCGAGTACACGATCCAGCGTCCTGATGATAACATCAGCCGCCACCTGCACAGCCTGGTTACGCTGCGCTTCGATGGCATGTACAACCGGCTGTTCACAGTGACGGGGCAGTACCGAGAGAGTGACGCGGCGCGCCTGGGCGCGGAGGTTGCGGCTGCCGTGGCATCGTTCAAGCTGACGCCGCTGCCTGCACGCGCGTGAAAGTGAAATGACAAGCGCGGCACGCGGCACTCAGTCTCATCCGCGCGGCTCGCCATACGCGATGAGCTGCGGCACGATCCTCGTCAAAACATCCACCGGCACAGCGAAGCTCAACGACGCTGCGCGCTGCGCGGTGGCGGCTGTGCCGCGCTGTAGCGTGGCGGGCGCCACGCACATGCCCACCAGCCTCCCTGCACTATCCATCAGCGCCCCCCCGGTGTTGGATGCGTCGATGCTGGCGTCTGTCTGCACAGCGCCGCCGGGGACGAACAGGCCAGCCTGCGCAGATGCCAGGGGGCGGCGCAGGCCTGAGATGACTCCATAGGATAGGGAGTGGCTCTGGCCGAACGGCAGGCCCAGCGCAAAGGCGGCTTGCCCCACTCTGAGGTCCGCGCTTGTGCCCAGCGCAATGGGCGCCAGGATCTCCGGCGGCACGTCCGTGAGCAGCAACACGGCCAGGTTGTGCAGCGGCGAGGCGCCAACCAGCTCAGCCGGGTACTCTTTGAGCAGTGGGGGCGACACGGACGCGTCCAGCAGCGCGACGCGGATGCGGCGCCCACCGGAAGAAGCGGCGGCGCTGCTCCCCGCGGCGGTGCCCCCCGCAGCCAGGGGCTGCTCGGGCGCCGCGGGGACCCCGCTGGCGGAGGAGGAGGCGCCCGCTGAGGCGGACGCCATCGCTCCGCCGCGGGTGACGATGCTGGCGTAGGCGGTGACGACATAGCCGCGCTGGTCCCACACAAGGCCACTGCCAAGCGGCTCTACATTTGCCACGGCGCCGCCGAGAACCTCGAAGTTCGCCAGGGACACAACAGAGGGCCGCGCCTCGTCGAAGACGCTGAGGTGAGGAGTGAGCGATTGTTTGGTCGGAGTTGCAGAGCTGTGCGCACCGCTGCGCGAGCGCCTCGTCCTGCAGCGGTCTGGCGCTGGCTGGCGCTGGCGCGAGGCGCAGGAGCGTGAGGGAGCAGGGCGCCAGCAGAGCGGCGCGTCTTGAGGGCAGCGCCCTGGCCTCGCAGCCGCTGCTGCAGCACGCGACTGCTCTCAGCAGCATAGCGCAGACAGGGCGTCGACTACTGCTGATGAGGAAAAAACCGTATGTATACCTCCGCGGCGCCGCCGTAAAAAAAGCGCCCTGGAGCGCACCCTCCTCGCCTCCGCCAGCTGCGTAGATCTCCCTTCGCTCGCCATGCCGCCGCGCCGTGCGAAGGAGAACGTGTCGAGCAACCTGGCTGGCGCGCCCGTGCTTTTTCTGGAGGTTACGGCTGGGCCGTCGAAAGGCACCGTCTTCTCAGAGCAGGTGCGCGCCCTCTGCAGCCGCGCGCGCGCGGCTCGAGCGTCGGGAGGCCGCAGCCGTGCGTTCATTCCCTGCTGGGCCGCCCTTGGCGCCTCCAGGCTGTGCAGACTTCAAACCGGGCGCACGCTCGCCCTTTGCGCCACCGCCCTCACGCGCCCCCGCCGCCCCGCGCCCGCAGCTGGAGCGCCACCGCATCGGGCGAGTGAAGGCGAGCAACAACACGCTGGTTGTAAAGGACCCGAGCGTGTCGCAGAAGCATGCGGAGATAGTGTGGAGCGGTGTCGCCTGGGAAATCACGGACCTGGGCAGCTCCAACGGCACCTGGGTCAACAGCGAGGAGCTGGCGCAGGACGGTGCGCGTCGTCCGCACGTGGCGCGGGCGAGTGCGTGAGCGAGGGAGCGCACCTGACGCTCGCTTGCCCGCACAGTGCCCGCTGTGCTCAAGGACGGCGATGTGGTGACCCTGGGCGAGACAACGCTGCTGAAGGTCACTCTGGCAGCAGCACCCGCTGAGCACGGCGGCGTCTGCGCAGCGCCTGCCACGGTCGAGTCCTTCCTCACGCAGCAGTGCGAGCAACACTGCGCGCGCCTGCAGAGCGACATGGACGCACAGATGGCTCTGCTGCGACAGGAGGCGGATGTAGCCGTCGCAGCGCTGGAGGCCTCCTTGGAGTGATTTGCAAGCAAGCATGTAGCAGTGCAACTATTCTAGATCATTCTAGATTTAGATTTAGCGTCTGTGCGCGAGTCTTTATTGGCCGCCTGGGTTGAGCGATGCGACGAGGAAACCCATGCCGCTGTCCTCCACAAGCTCTCCGTCCAGCCAGAACTGTCCTGGCTTGAGACGCACGGCCGCGGTGCCCTCCGGACCAGCCTCCGGGCCCTTCTTGGCCTTCTTCTTGGCGCGCGGGTTCTTGGGCGCCTCCTCGTCCGGGGATAGCGCCAGCGAGGGGTCCGTGACACCGGTGAGCCCCGCAATGGCCGCCCTGAGGCGCTTGGAGCGCACCTTTGCGACCGCCTCCCCATCCTGCGGCTTGAAGAAGCTGTCCACGGTGCGCTGCGTGTCGCGGATGCTGACCTGCGCCATGACGTCTGCCAGCACCTGCTCCGCCTGCTGCGGCGCCCAGCCCAGCCGGTGTCCACAGAAGTCCTTCAGGCGCAGCTGGTCGGGCGTGCCCCACTGGAAGCGCTCCGCGCTGTGGTCCACCTGGGGGCCCAGGTATGCGTCCACCACCCTCTGGCTGGGGAAGCCCTCCTGCAACACCCAGGTCTTGCGCTTGCCCACGTGGCGGCGCTTGAACTCCGCCTCCGCTGCGCTCTCGCACGCAGCCGCCGGCGCGCCTGGCGCCCCATCCGCAGCCGCAGCCGCATCGCCGCCGTCAGCCGCCGGACCAGTAGCCGCCCCTCGGGCGCCCTTGCCCCTCTTGCGCGCCGCTTTAGCCAGCGCCGCGGCCACCAGCTCCGAATCGGGCGCGTCCACCCACGCCTTGAAGCGTCGCAGGCCGTCCATGCCCGGGAAGGCGTGCAGGATCTCCAGGGCGTTGACAATGCCCACGCCCGGCACGCCGGGGGTGTAGTCGCTGCCCAGCAGGAGCGCCAGCTCCGCCAGGCGGCGCCTGTCGAGGCCGAGGCGCTGTGCGACGCAGTCGGCGGTGTAGAGCTCCATGAACTTCTTCTGCTCGAAGAAGTGGCGGCACACGGTGGCCGCGCCGAAGAGAAACACGTCCGAGTCGTCCGTCACCACCGCGTCCACCAGCCCGGCACGCTCAAGCTCGGCGCACTGGGCCTCCGCCTCGAAAGGGGCAACCACGAAGGGGACGCCAAACATCTCCAACAGCGCCTGCACCTCCGCGAACATTTCCGGCGTCACGCCCTCCGCAGCCTTGGCGGCGCAGTGCTGCTGCGCGCGCAGCTCGGCGCGCTCGGCATCCAAGGCTTGCTGGCGCAGCTGCTCCGCCGCCGCAGATGCGTCCGCCCCCTCGGCCGACGCCAGGAACGCCTCATCCTCGTCCGTCGCCATGCGCGCACCAGCGGCGGGCGCGAAGGCGGGGAGAGACGCGGGCAGAGCCCACTCAGAGGCGACCCCCTCCCACTTATCATCCCACGCTGTAGCCTCCCCGTTCACACGCGCGGCATCGGGGGCCACGAACGCGCCGCCCGCGCGCCGGACGGGCGCCTTGGTGCCCGAGGGCGGATGGCGCGGCGGTAGTGCGCGCGCGGCGCCAGCCGCATCCACGCTTGGCGCAAACGTCACCTGCTTGCGCGCCGGCGCCGGCGCCGCCGCCGCCGCCGCAGCCTCGCGCAGGACGAATGCCAGACACTCGCCCACTGGGGTGACCACCGGCCATTCACGGCCGAGGAACAGCACCCGCACTGGCTGTTGCTCCAGGTCCATCGGCAGCGGCAGCCACTCCGGCCAACTGTGGCTGAGCGCCCCCACGGCATCCGCGAACTGGGTGCGCGTGAGGGACCAGCGGCGGCCCTGGAAGAGCACGGTGAAGTAAGGGGGGGGCACAACAGCCACAGGGGCGGGTGGCGGCGCAGAGGGCGGCCCCGCATCTTTGGGCGCATCAGCCGCCTCCCCCCCTGCGCCAGCCTGCTCCCAAAGCGAGGCCGCCAGCGCCAGCTGCAGCTCTATGTCCTCCTGTCGCCGCCCCGCATCCACGCCATCCACAGCCGCACTCTGCACGGGGACCTCCCAGGCCGCAGCAGCCGCAGGTTGCACATCGTCTGCGCTGAGGAAGCCAGCGGGCGGCATGGGCGCCGCAGGCTGTGCCAGCTTGGGCTCCTCACCGTCCTCCCTGAGAGAGACGACCGCCCCCGTGTTGCCGGGCGGGGCGCTGGCGCCCTGCGCACGCGGACGGTCGAGGTCACGGAGACTCTCCTGGATGGCGCGCTGCACGTCCTGCTGCTCGTCTGCGAGTACCTGCTGCTGCTGCGCAGCTGCGCTGCTGCTGAGCAGGGGCACCGGCTGGCCCTCGCCCGCCCAGTCGTCCAGGCTGCGGCCGAGGAGGAAACCGTGGGAGCGCTTGTAGAGGTGGCGCCGAGAGGGGCCCACAGCAGCGGCCTCCTGTGCGGCGCCCTCCGTCGAGTCAGGTGCCCCGTACTCGTCCGCGTCGGCGGCCAGGGCGACAGGGCGGCCCTCCAGCGCCACGGCGGCCTGCGGCTGCGGCTCTGGCGGTGGCGGCGGCGCAGGCGGCGGCAAGTGCTGTGGCGCCGCCGCCTCTGCCACCGGCGGCAACGTCGCCGCCGCCGCTGCGCCAGCCTCCTCCACCACATCCTCCCACTCCTCCTCGCTTGGCACGTCGAAGCTGATGTCCAGGCACTGGGGAGAGCTTGCGTCGCCATGCTGCGCGTCCGCCTCTTCCTCCGCCTCCTGTTGTGGCTCCGGCGAGGACGGCGGGGGCACGTAGCGCACCGCCCGCGTGCCCGGCAGCGGCGGCGGCAGGATGGGGTGCATCTGCGGGCCCAGCATCAGGCGGGGCCGCTCGGGCAGTGGGCGCCGCGCCACACGCTGTGTGCCGTGCGAGCCATTGAACGCGCGCCTGCGCCCGTCCGCGTCGAGCTTGTCGGAGAACACAAACTCGCGGGTCTGCATCGCTCACGCACACATTGCTTGAGTCAGCGAGCGCGCAAAAGCTTCTCTCCTTGCCCTGCATGCAAACGCACGCACCGTGTCGCCTGCCACGCGCTGCGCGCGCAACTGCCCCTCCACGCCCACCCCGTCCGCCTCGACAGCCTGCTCGTTGACCAGCGCGTTGAGCTGTCGCTTCATGCGCCCCATCTTGAGGTACTGCTCCAACTGCAGGCTGGAGAAGGTGCCCGGCGCCGCATCGCTGGCGCTCTGCAGCATCTCCCGGTTGGCTGCGAACTGGCGCTCGCGGTAGCGCTGGCTGAGCTCGAGGCGCATGGATGCTGGGAGGGTTGCCAGTGCATCCAGGTCCAGGGACTCGCCGTCGCCCAAGACGGGCAGCTCGAAGCCAGAATCATCCTCCCACTCTTCCTCGTCACTGCCGTGCAGCTCCGTACGCCAAGTGGGCTCTTCCAGGTCGCTGTCAGCGCAGCCGTCCATGGCAGCCTCTGTGCTCTCCGCTGGGCCTCCCACGGCCGCGGCGCCGCCCGCAGACGCACCGCCGCCCGCGGCGCCACCAGCGGCGCCAGAGCGCGCAGCCGCGGCGCCCTTCTGCCAACGGGGAGCGAGTTGCGTGAGCAAGCGCAGGTGCAGAGCCTGCAGCAGCCCCTGCGCACCGCCAGGCTGGCTTTGAGGTTGAGGAGCAAGACCTTCTCCGCGGTGCGCCGCACGCGCACGCCAGCCTGCTCGCGCAGCTTGCGGCGCGCAGCCACTGTTTGGCTCTTCAGGCTCGGCGTGGCACCGTCAAACACAAACACGGGCCGGATGCGGTTGCACAGCAGCCGCGCGGTTCGGCGGAAGAAGCCTATCAGGTGTGCGTTGTGCACCATCTCGCCGTGCTCGTCGCGCATAGCCTGCGTGCGGACAGGATGTCACCACACCGCTCACCAGCGCGAGCGGGGCCACCAGGTCGCTGCGACACGCACCTTAATGAACTGGATGAGCCAGATGGAGGCGTCTGCAGGCGTGAGAGAGTGCCTCAGAGGCGCGCGAGGGACACAGAGGAGCGCGTTGTCACGTACCGACAGCAACGCGCTTGCCAGCCAGCGCCTCGAAGCCCAGGCGCGCGCCTGTGGGCTCCAGGAGCTGCCATAGGTCGTGGACACCCATGCGGAGTGCGGGTGGAGGCTGCGCGACACGCGAACGAGTCTTGCTGACAGCACTGCTGCGAGACCTTCAGCGCTACGTGCCAAAGCCGCTGGGCACCACGTGATGCGAGCGCAGCGAGCGGAGGGGGCGAGAGAGAAAAAGCGAACGCACGCACAGCTGCACAGCCTGGCAGATGCAACAGACTGGCAGAACGCAGGCAGAAGAACACGCTGTGTGACCATTTTCATGCTTGCTGAGAACGTGCTCAACGAGGATTATTGCTCACATCCAGATGGCGCAGAGCGGCGAGAACTAACTGCTCTGCTGGACTCACTTGGCCGCCTTGGAGACAGCAGTCTGGAGCGCCTGGAACTCAGCGACCATCTCGTCCTGCTGCCGCGCCGCCTCTGCGACGTCGCTCTGCAGCGAGGTGAGCTGTCGCTGCAGCGCCGCGGCACTGGCCTTGGCCTTATCCCTCTGCTCTAGCGCAGCGTCCAGGGCCGCGCGCTCAGCCTCTTGCGCCGTCTCGCTCTGGCCCTGGCCCGCGGCCAGAGCCTGCAGCAGCGAAGCCTCGCGCTGCGCGGAGGCGAGCGCGGAGGCGGCGACCAGCTCCCGCAGCTCCGCCAGCTGCAGCGTCACCACCGCAGCCTCCGCCAGAGCCGCGTCGCGCACGGCCAGCAGCTCAGGCGCGAGCAGCGCCGGCACGGCGGCCCCCCTGGCCTCGACAGAATCGGCGCGAGCGACGGCGGCTGCGGCGGCGCGCTTGCTGGCGTCCAGCTGGGCGCGCATGTCGGCCATGAGGCGCTCCCAGTCTGAGAACAGACTCAGCTGATCGGAGCGCGCAGCCTCAGCGTCCAGCAGCAGCGCTGCTTCTCGCGCCTCCAGCGTCGCTCGGTCGCGCGCAGCATCCTCTGTGGCCCGCGCCAGCGCCGCGCCCGCGCTCTGCGCCACTGCGAGCGCGTCGTCGCGCGCGCTCAGCGCCGCATCCAGCGCCGCGCCGTCAGCATCGGCGGCGGACAAAGCAGCTGCCAGCTGCGCGTCCAGATGCAGCACGCGCGCCGACATGGCCGCATCCAGCCCTGCGATGGCCGACATTGCGCGGTCTTGATCCCCGGAGAGCGCATCCGCGCGCGCCATCGATGCGGCCAGCTGGCCCTGCATCTCAGACGCGGCGGCGAGAGCAGACGCCGCCTCGCCGCGTGCGCAGTCGCGCGCCTCCAGAGCCGCATCCAGAGCGGCACTGTCAGCCTGCGAGGAGGAGGCGCTTTCCTGCGCCAGCGCCAGCGCCACGATAGCCGCCTGCGCCTGCGCGCGCGCAGCGTCCGCGTCCGAGCGCGCCGCAGCCGTGGCGCTCTGCATCTGGACGCTGCGCTGCACTGCAGCCTCGAGCGCGCCCACTGCAGCTGAGAGCTGTGCGCCCAGGCGCAGCTCGCCCTGCGCGCTGGCCTGCAGCCTGTCGCGCAGCTGCGCAAACTCTGCGCGAAGCAGCTCGTCTCGGGCGCCCACCGCAGCCTGGTACTCAGCCGCCGACTGCTGCACAGCCGCCAGCTGCTGCTGCTGCGCGGCCGCGTCTGCACCACCTCCGCCGCCGCGCTGCAGCGCCGTCTCGGCGACCACCGCGCGCGCGTCCGCGGCGCCGGCAGCCTTCACCTCCGTCTCCAGCGCCCTCTGCAGCGTGCGCTCGCGCAGCGCAGCCTCGGCCAGCGCGCGCTCCTGCGTGCGCTCCTGGAGGTCCGCTTCACGCTGGACCTCCTCGCAGCGCCGGGCCAGCATGTCCACCTCTGCGCGCTGCGCCTGCAGCTCCGCCTGCAGCTGGCGCTCGCGCTGCGCCGCAGCCTGCAGCGCCTGCGTGAGCCGCAGCTGCGCCTCCTGTGCGCCCACGCGCTCTGCGGAGGCGCCCTCGCCGGCGCTGGCGGCGAGCACCTCGGCCTTGCGCAGGCGGGCGGCGAGCGCGGCGCCCTCCTCTTCACGCAGGCGCAGCGCGTCCAACGCATCCGCCAGCTGCCGCCGCAGGTCCGAGGCGCTGGAGCGCAGGCTGGCCAGCTCGAACTGGGCGCTGCTGGCGTCCCAGGGCAGCGCAGAGGGCGCCGAGGGCGGGGCAACCGGAAAACGGGTGCTCGCAAGCACCAGCGCCGCAACAGGGGCGGCTACCGCAGGGCCGACCGAGGCGGGGCCCACGCCCGCACCCGCGCCCGCGCCCGCGCGCAGTGCGGCCAGTTCAGCCCGGATCTCAGCGAGGCGTGTTTGGAAGTCGGAGGCGCCGTCCTGGGAGGCTCGAGGCACCAGGGAGGATCTGCGGGGGAGACGGCGCAGCAGCCACGCCGCCGCAGCTATGTGCCGGCGCGGTGCTGCCAACGGGACGCTGCCCGACCTCCTTACGCCGTGCCGTGCCGGCCCGCTCTGGCTGGCTGCGCGTGCGCCGGCGAGCGTCATCGAGCGCAAAGCTTCCATCTTGCGACTGCTCCTCGATGCACAATGCGGACTTCACCCCGGCAAGTGAGTGTACACGCGACGCCCACACTTGTGAGTTGTGACTCACTCTTTGATGCGCTGCCACCACAAGAAGAAAACCGTCGAGGCCACCCAGGCCACGGTATCAGCCTTCTCCCCTCCTCGGCCCTTCGCTCGCAGGTCGCAGCGCTCTGGCAGATGCCTGCCAGATGACCAAAGGCAGCGAACCAGCGCACGAGGCCGAGTCGAGCGCACGGCATTGGCGCATTGTGCACATGTCACGGCTGTACGTCTCAAGCGCTGCTGCGACTGCACTCGTGCTCTCCGCGTTGGTCTGGAACCAGCCCTCGGAGCCGCTGCACCCGTGGCAGCCTGGGCTGGTGGCCGATACCGCCCATTCGGGCGAGCTGGTGGCAGCGCTGGCTGCGGCTGGGAAGGAGCAACAACCTTTGGAGCTCCGTGCGGATGCCTACCCCGCCGAGTGGGCCGCCGTGGGCGACGCGCGCGCGAGGGCAGTGAACGGGAGCAACGCTTCCTGGAGCGCCTCCTTCACAAGCTTGAATGCCTCCTCCTCCTCTGTCAACGAGGGCGACGCGCCGCTGTCGCCCGAGGCTGCGCTGCTGGGAGGCGGGACGCACGAGCTCAGCTCCGCGGGGGTGGAGCTGGTGTGGCAAGCGCCTGCAAACGCCAGCGCTGTGCTCCTGCTGGCGCACGGCTGCTCACATCGTGCCACGGACTGGTGGGAGGCTGGCCCCGGGTGCGCGCAGTGCAGCGGCATGCCGGAGGATACCCGGCTGGCTGGTGCCGCTCTGGCGAATGGCTTCTTCACTGTCGCCGCTACCAGCGCAGACCGGGAGAGCGGCTGCTGGCACCCGGCCGACGACGGACCCCTCGTGGTGGCTGCGCTAGAGGAGCTGCTGCTGCGCGAGCGAGCACAGGCGCTGCCCCGCTTTGCGCTGGGCGCATCCTCAGGAGGCGCTTTCGTCGCTCTGCTGCCCTTCTACTCGGGCACTCCCTTTGCGGCGCTGTCCATCCAGATCATGGCGCTGCCTCCTGCCCGCCTCACAGCCCCGCTGCCCGACAAGCGCCTGTATCCGCCCAGCCTGTGGGTGCACATGCCCCGCGACGCGCATACCGCCGAGAAGGTGGCCGCGGATGTGGCGGCGCTACGTTCCCAGGGCAGCGTGGCGGAGGAGCTGGAGGTGCAGCCTCAGGCGCTCACGCCCCTCTTCCTGGCCTCGCGCATCAGGGGCGTGTCGCCCAACTCGTCGATGGCGGCCGTGCAGGCCCTGCAGGATGCGGATCTGCTGGACCAGGCGGGCATGCTGCGCGCAGACCCCCGACGCAGCTCCTGGCGGCAAGTGCTCCAGCGCGCCGGCGCGGAGGAGGGCCTCGGAATGCATGCGCTGAGCCACGACGCCGCGCCGCTGGCGGAGGTGATGAACGTCGCCTGGGCGTCCCACGAGATCGTGGGCGGCGACGACGTCGTGAGCGCTACGATGGCCTTCTTTGCGAGACACGGCAGCAATGGCACGGCGCAGGGGGGGACGGAGACGCCCTTAGCACAGGTCACCAACGGGACACGGGCGGGGGCGGGGGCGGAGAATGGCACGGATGCGAGCAGCAGCATGTCATGATGACACGGCGTGTGACGATGTCACACCGTCTCGTTGTGGACGTCTGCGTACCCGAACTGCTCCGCAAAGCACTGCGCCATCCCATGCGCAACCTCGTCCATGTCGGGCGGGGCGCGCTCAGGCGCCTCCAGCGCCAGCGAAGTCACCCCCTACGATCCGCTGAGAGTCAGAGCAGGCACATGCGCGGTCTGAGAGCGCGCAGGCACAGCCACGGTGGGGCGGGTTCCCCTCAGCATGGCTGATTAGGGCCGGAAGGTTGTCGTCAGGCATCCGAAGACGCGTCGGTTACCATCCTAGTGAGCATCCTCGGGGGACCCCCCCATCCGCGCATGTGCGCCCTTGAGCCCCTCCGCGCACCTTGTCCGCGATGCCGCAGGGTATGATGTGTTTGAAGAAGCGCAGGTCGGTGGACACGTTCAGCGCAAAGCCGTGGGAGGTGACTCCTTGGCTGACGCGCACCCCCACCGCGCCCAGCTTGCGCTCCCCGACCCACACGCCCGGGAAGCCACCCAGGCGGCCACGCGCAGTGACCTGGTGTCGGGCTGCGAGGCGGACCATGGCGTCCTCCAGCCCTTCAACGTAGTCGCGCGCGCCGCAGCCCAGGCGCCGCAGGTGCACCACCGGGTAGCCTACCAGCTGTCCCGGCCCGTGAAAGGTGACGTCACCGCCGCGCAGGGTGTGGTGCACCTCCGCGCCCAGCGCTTGAAGCTCCTGCGGGCGCAGCCGTCAGTCAGCTCCTGGGCGCGCGGCGCACACACGCGGCACTCAGGCGCACCTGCGGCGTGGCCACCAGGTTGTGGGTGGTGCGTCGCTTGCCGACGGTGTAGACGGGCGGGTGCTGTGGAGCCGCCGGCGCGCTAGGTCATCCCTCTGACACACACACCACGCAGCGCAGCGCTGCGGGCGGCACACCTCGCAGAGCAGCAGCGTGTCGCGCCCGCCCTCCGCACAGGCGAGTGTTAGCGCCTCCTGGCGCGCCAGGCCAGCTTCGTAGGGCAGCAGATGTGCCATGCGGAGCACCAACAGACGACGCCCGCTCATTCCGAGCGAGCGCCGCTGGGATTACGCTCACGAGGCTGGCATTGCACGCGGCGAGGCGCGCAATACGGAAGGATCGAGGTGCAGGTGTGATGACGCCATCGTACGACGGCGTTGTCGACTACTCGTCTCGTCGTCACAAGGCAGTAGTTCGCGTGGTCGTACGATACTCTTGCGCGCGCCTAACCTTGCGTTCTTACGCAGAGGTGTGGTGAGCAAGCTCCGCCAGCATGCGTACTTTCAGCCTCGCGAGCGGCGCCTCGCTGCTGCCTCGACGCCAGGCGGCTGCTCGAGGCGTGTCGCACGCAGTGTCGGCGCCGCGCGCGCCCTGCCTGTGCCTGCGCGCGCTGCGGTGTGGGGCTGCGGGGAAAGCGCACGCGGGGCCCTCGGTGGCAGGCACGCCTGTGCCCTCCACCGACAAGCCTGTCCGCAAAGACTACCGCAAGGTGCGCCCAGCGCGACCGCAGGGCCTCGGGGCGGGCTCCGGCGCTCCCTGCGCGCCCCCTGTGTGGCGGCTGACGCTCGGCGAACCTCTGTGGACAGAGAACGACCGACCCCCGCAACGCCCCAGACGACCGCCCCGCCGCCGCAGACCGACCGGCGCGTGACCCAGCGGCCTGGGCGGAGGCCACGAAGCTGGGTGAGGGCGCGGTGGTGACTGGCACGGTGCGTGAGTCGCCGAACCCCTAACACAGCCACCACCTACACCACACCACACCGCACGCGCTCACTCCCGCTCGCCCCCCTACCACAGATCGAGGTTGCCAACCGCGGCGGCGTGGTGGTTCGCTTCCTGAAGAACCTGACGGGCTTTCTGCCACTGTCTCAGCTGGACCCCGCACGCGTGCCCGCGCACGCGCCGGGCGCGCCCATGGAGGGCGTGCTGGCCAGCCTGGTTGGCCAGCAGGTGAGCTGTGCGATCCTGGAGCTGAACGCGGAAAAGGGGGCGGTGGTGCTGTCCGAGAAGCTGGCAGCCAGCGCGCAGGACCGAGCAACCCTGGCTGTTGGCGCCGTGCGCACCGGCTCCGTCAAGAACCTCACCGAGTACGGCGCCTTCGTGGAGCTGTTCGGCGCGGACGGGCGCCCCCACGGCGTGGAAGGACTGCTGCACATCAGCGAGCTGTCGTGGAGCCGGGTGCGCCACCCGACGGACGTGCTCACCCTGGGCCAGACGGTCACCGTCAAGGTGTGCAGCCTGGACGCCGCCACCAAGCGCGTGGGGCTGTCGCTGCGGCAGCTGGAGCAGGACCCGCTGCTAGAGACGCTGGACACGACGCTGGGCCGCGCATCCGCGTGGCCGCGCCTCCCCGCACAGCCCAAGGATGGGGTGGTGGAGGAGGACACGTTCACGTTGAAACGTCTGTCAGAGGAGATGCCCCTGCCGGGCCTGCCGGAGATCTGCGAGGCGCTGCGTCGCACACCGGGGGTGGAGGCTGTGACCCTGGGCCGCCAGGCGCTGGAGAGCCGCGTGGTGAGCCAGGACCTGGAGCTGTGGATGACCAACGACAAGGTTGTGGACGGCTACAACCTGGTGGCGCGCGCGGGGCGCCAGGTGCAGGAGGTGCACGTCAAGAGCTCGCTGAGCCGGGAGGACATCAAGGTCGCCGTGGTGCGCGTCACCAGCCGCATCAAGTGAGACGTCAGCCGCGAGCTGAATAGTACTGGTACCGTTTAATGTGTGACGGGTTCAACACCGCACAGCTCTGTCTCAGCTCTCCGTACCTCGCGTGGCGCGTGCGCGCAGTCTGACAGGTGTGTGTCATTGACGGGTGCGGGCGCGTGCCCGCCCCTCTGATCCACTCCAACTCGCTCGTCGTCCTCTCCCTCGCCCCGCTGCTTACCCATGACTCGCGCACAGCCTTAGCTCAGCGGCTGCTTACATGATGATCTGAGGTGTCAAGATGCTGGCCTTGATCTCCTTGTGCGGCAGCACGATTCCGCCGTTGACGTACAGCTCATCGGCCATCTGCACATCCTCGCCAAGCACGCAGCAGTTGTCCAGCCGCGCCCATCGTCCAATGACTGAGTGCCAGCCGACAAGGGAGCCGGCGACGCAGGCATGCTCCTTCACCTTAGCGCCGCGCAGCACGGTGCACTTTGTGAGCCGCACACCGGCCTCGATGACGCATCCCGGGCCCACGCTCACGTCGGGGCCCAGCTTGCAGTTGGGCCCGATGACCGCGGTGGGGTCGATGAGCACGTTGCCCACGATGTGCTCACCCGAGGCGAGCATCTCGGGCGAGCGCTCCCGCAGGGATCGCAGGTACAGCGTCAGCCCGCTCAGGTAGTCCTTCGGTTGCCCGATGTCCATCCAGAAGCCTGGCGGCAGGCGTGGGTGAGTGCGTCAGGCGCGGAGGGGGGGACAGTGCTGTGTGGCGCTCGCACGTACCCTTCAGCACCATGGCGAACAGTTTCCCCTCCGCCGCCAGCGGGGGGAACACCTCCTTCTCAATGCTGGTGGGGCGCAGCTCAATCCTGTCCAGCACGCAGGGCGACAGGACGTAGATGCCGGCGTTGATCTTGTTGCCCACAAACGTCTGCGGCTTCTCCACGAACCGGTCAACCTTGCCGCTCGCCTCGTCGTACACCACCACGCCGTACTTGCTGGGCTCCTCCACCTTGGTCACGAAGATGGTGGCCTCCGCCTGGTGCGCCAGGTGGAAGGCGAGCATGTCCTTCAGAGGGTACTCGCAGATGACGTCCGCGTTCAGCACGAAGAACGGCTCGCCGCTCCCGTCAAGCAGCTTGTCGCGCGCCAGCGCCAGCGGGCCGGCGGTGCCCATCGGCTCCGTTTCCTGGGGGGTGCCCGCACGTGACGT
>Ga0049083_10000283_pt1 | contig 17613 bp, 12 predicted proteins | sample GreLakmeMI27MSRF_FD_66719 | JGI IMG/M metagenome (GOLD analysis project Ga0049083, IMG submission 66719) | Freshwater lentic microbial communities from great Laurentian Lakes, MI, USA - Great Lakes metaG MI27MSRF | ecosystem: Environmental > Aquatic > Freshwater > Lake | place: Great Lakes...
GGAGGCGTTGCTGGCCGCCCCAGCGGCACCTCCCCGCCGCCCTGCACCGCCGCCGCTGGCGCTGATGCCTCCCGGCGGGTCGCACCACACCATCCTGCCTGCGGCCCTGGTGGCTCAGCCGCAGCCCAACGCGTTGACCAGCTACCTGCCCTCAGACACTCCCACCACTGAGGCACAGCCACAGTCGGAGGCGGAGCGCGCCCTCAACAAAGCCGTTGCCGATATCCTGCAGCTGGCAACCACAGAACAGGCCGAGGTGGATGCCGCAGCAGCCGCCCAGCCAGCCGTGCTGAGCGGACTCCTATGGCCTTTACGCCAGCGACCAGTGGTCTCGGCCGCTAAGCGCGCCGCGCGCGTGGCGCGCAACGTCACACGACCGGCTGCGCAAGCGCTGTCGGCGCCAGTGAGCACCGCTTCAACGTACGTGGCAAACCTGGCATCCGCAGCCATGCCGCTCATCACTGCCGCCACTTCGGGCAGTTCGGCTGCCGCCACCGCACTCGCGTCGGCCGCTGGTCTCCTGGCGGCCACTGCGGCCACGGGAAGCAGCGTTGCGGCACAGGCCCTGGGCGGGATGATCGACCCCATTGCGGCGACGGCAGCCGCCGGCGGCTCTGTGGCCGGTTCCACGCTGGCCAGCATCACTGGCTCCATCGCCGCTGCTGCCGCCAGCGCCGCGACGCGCGTCACCGGGCCGCGATCGCGCAAGGTGAGCGAAGCTGTGGAGAGCGCAGTGGAGATCGCTCAGGCCCAGCTGTCCAGCCAAGGAGGGGCCGTGCTGGCCGCCGCCGCGCTGCAGATGGCGTCCTCCGTCACAAAGTCGTCGACGCGTATCTCCTGCCCCTGTGAGTGGTTCGTGGCAGACGAGGAGAGCAGCAAGACGCGCGTGTTTGTCATCCAGGGCTCCGACTCGGCGGCCAGCTGGAGGAGCAACCTGGCATTTGACCCCGTGGTTTTCGAGGACCCGCAGCTCAACACCAAGGTGCACCGGGGCGTGTACGAGGCCGCATGTGCGCTCTACGACACCCTCAGCCCGCTCATCGACGACCACTTGGGCGCGCACCGCCGAGGATCTGCGCGCCTGGCATTCACAGGGCACTCTCTGGGCGGCTCGCTGGCGACGCTGATGCTTCTGATGTTGAGCCATCGGCGACCGGAGCTGGCGAGCGCGCTGGAGCCGGTGTACACCTTTGGCGCCCCCTCCATATTCGCCGACGATTGCTGCATCGATGGCGCGCAGACTCGCGCCGCCACGCGCGCGCGCCGGGCCGCCAGTGCTGGCGGCAGCGATGACGGCTCGCTTGGGTGCCGGGGGGTGCTGTCCATGCTAGGGTTGCCGCGCAACCACGTGCGCAACGTGATGATGCACCTTGACATCGTTCCGCGCGCTTTTGCCTGCGACTACTCGATGGTGCAGGCCTGGCTGCGCCGCATCGGCGGCGGCTTCCGGGAGGTGCGCAGCCTCCAGGGCGATGAGAACGTGAGCCTGTATTTGCCCACTGGCATCACCCTGGTCATGCAACCTAAGGAGGATGTGTCTGCGCAGCACGCCATGTTGCCACCTGGCAGCGGCATCTACCTGTTGGACGACCCGCAGGAGCCCTTCTGGGCAGCTGTGGGCGTGCCGTGGGGTTTGGGCGGCAACGGCGGCGGCAGCGGCACGGACGGGGATGCGTACGAGGAGGAGGGCGAGGGCACGGGTGCTGCGCCGGACGCGCGCGCGGCGCTGTCCGCGCTGCTGAACAGCCCCCACCCGTTGGACATCCTGGCTGACGTGGCTGCGTATGGGCCCCAGGGCACCGTGAGCCTCTACCACAATCCCTTCAACTATGTGCGCTGCCTGGCCAACGAGCAGCGGCGCCGCAAGGAGTGGCGCAAGCCCCTCGACACCGGGGCGGTGAGGCTGGCGGGCGCCATGGGAGGCGTGCTCAACGCGCTTCGTGCGCAGCGGCTGCGGCGCCGCCTGGTGAGCGTGCCCGCGCCTGCACCCGTTGTGAGGGAGGCGGTGGAAGACGACGACGAGGAGCCAGACTTGACGCCCCTCCAGGCGCTGAAGCCATGAGCTCAGACCAATAAGCATGCATGACCCAGGTTTAATCAGTTGGTGGCAGTCTGTAGGCGTCTTCTGTCTTTGTGCGTCGCCCTTCTGCTCGACGTGCCTCCACAGCCTGCACCAGCGCGCTCCTCCTGGCAGCATCCTCTCCCAGAGCGCCCGTGTATCGGCTCTTGCCGAACAGCGGGTTGTGCATGGCCAAGGCGCCTACGGGAGGGCCCAGGAGGTGAGGGGTGCGCCAACAAGGCGTGTTCACTCTACGCCCAGGCGAGCCACACGCACCGGCAAAGATTGCGACACCCGTGACAAGCGACGCTCCGCACAGCCAGAGCGTGGTTGTGCGAGAGCGGAGGACTCGTTGAAAGGCACCAGAGGACTGTGGCATGTCGCGGAGTGGCTGACTATCCAGCAGCAAGCTTCTGTACGCCTCGTTGAGCTCTCTGAAGCGCTTGGAATCGAGCCCGCTGCCCACTGCGACATCCGGGTGTGTTTGCAGCGCCTGGCGTCTGTACGCAGCCTTACAGGTCTCAATGCTTGCGTCCGCCTCAACGCCTAAAGCGGCCCTTCTCCAATCACACATCGTGCAGAAACAATGTGCGATACGCAAGGGCGAGAGACCGAGAGTGCTGTGAACGAGCTCGTCCTCGTCGCGCGCGCGTGTCGTACGACGACGATGTGATGATGTGCACGCGCCCCCTCCGGAGCCGTTGTCTGCATGCTGCGCACCTTGCCAGCGGGGCGCTGCTGCGGCGCGGGTCGCGCGTTGAGGAGCGGAGCCGTTGTACGCATACTGCGCACCTTGCCTGCGTCGCCGGCGGGGCGCTGCTGCGGCGCGGGTCGCGCGTTGAGGAGCGCACCGCAGCGTGGCACGCTTCAAGTCCTGGCCGTGAGAAATCGCGGCCGCCTGCGCGACCCGTACGACACGCCGCTGCGTGACGGCAACCGTGACAGGCTCTACGGCCTGCTGACGACGCGCGCGGCCGCGACGCTGCTGGCCTACTGCTTTGAAACCAACCAGGTGCAAGCGAAGTGGCTGACGACCTACATGTCAGAGGCACGGCCACAAACGCTGCGCAACCCAAAACTGCAGCGCGTTGTGCTGACGCCGCGCCGCGCAGAAGCCGGTCCCACGCAAGGGCACGTGGGCGGAGATCTCCGGCGACGTGTTCCTAAAGAACCTGATGTGCATGGTTCGTGCGTGTTGCGCCAGCGCGTAGCCCATGCGGTTACCCCTTCGCTTGTTGGCGCTGCGGCACAGGAGATGCAGACCATCGACAACCCTTACACGGGCGACAGGCTCACCATTGACCCGCGCAACCTGGCGCAGCGCATTTTGGAGGCGCGCGCCCCGCCGTACGCTCTTGCGCACAGCTGTCTCTATGTCTGTTGGCGGGAGCGCGTGCTGAGGCGTATCCGCGCGCAGATCCGCGTGCACTTGGCCAAGGAGTTCGTGGAGGACCTCAAGTTCGTAAAGGCGCGCGCCGCAGCCAGCCATGCGCCGCTCCTTGGCATGCGTTGCGCTTACCCCCCTCGCTGCGGCGCAGGAAGAGAACGCGGACATGCTTCGCGAGACGCTGCAGTACTCGCTCAAGCTGCCCTCCATGGAGGACTCGGGGGACACCGACGACGACGGGCGGCCCATCGTGAAGAAAACGCCGTGAGGCAGCACGCCTTGCGCTCTTCCCCCAGGACTTAGACGTAAGTTATACTTATTACATTCATCGTATCGTCGCTTCATCCGGCGGGGCATCATCAGTAGGCTGGGACGCCGAGGGAGTCGCGCGCCTGGCGAGCGCCCCGCGGCGGGCACTGTTCGCACGATGTGCCTTCACGTTAACGTTCCGACCACGAGAGACGAGAGACGACGCTGCTTTCATCTGGAAAATCAAGTGCGCGCAATGAAGTAGCACGGTCGGCTCATTTGGGCGCTGCCTACCTGCCTTAGTCTCCGCCATCACCATTTGCTGAAGGAATGTCGCCGAACAGGCCGGCGGAGAACCGCCGGCGCAGACCAGCGATCTCCTCCGCGCGGTCAAAGACGAGCTTTGGGTTGCGCAGCATGTCGCCGGGGCTGGGTTCCAGCGCCCTGGTGGTGAGGCTGAGCATGTCATTCTCGTGCTTCAGCACCATCACCTTGATCTGGTCGCCCACCTGAAGCAGCCTCGCCACATTCCTCCTTCCGAAACTCACCATTTCTTTGCTGATCTGGCTGATGTGCAGGAGGCCTGGCTTGCAACCGGGAATTCTCACGAAGGCGCCATACGGCTTCACGCTCTGCACGGTGCCCAGCAGAACGTCGCCGACGTTGAAGCGCTTCTCTCCCTCACCGACGAAAGAGCCCCTCTTGCCCTTACCGGCGCTGCAGTTGCTCGTCACCAGCTTCTCGCCTTCGGGTTCGGCCTCCAATACCTCGGGTTCGGCCTCCTTCACATCGGCGCGCAAAGGCTTCAGCACAGCAACTGCGGCAGATGCGAAGGCAGCTAAGCGCGCATCGCCTTCCAGTCCATGGGGCTCCAGCTTGTCCAGCCGATCAAAAACAGCCTCGACGTCGTCAAAGATCAGCGGCTGAGCTCCAGGCGCCATTCTGGACGTAACCACAGCCACAAGCTCCTCGCCCGAAACGCAAGCCTCCAAATCTTCTGTGAATCTGTGCGTGGAAAAGAAGGAGAGGTTGTAGGGTGCCCAGGGCCCCTCCACCCCCTCTTCCATCGCCAGTTTAACCCAGCGGGATGGCGGCGGAGCCTTTGGGCTGCGCCAGCGCGGGAGCTGGTCCAGAAGATCTCCGCCCCCATTCCTGTTCGAATCGTCAGCCTGCTCTGCCTCCCCCTCAACCGGGACGAACTCGGGGCGCTGAACCACCACGTCACCCAGACGAAAGAACGCGTCCATCGCAGCCGGCAGTCCCTGGGAATTCCCTGTGAGCACTAGGTGGTTCATGGCACGGCGCAGGGCGTTCAAGACCTCAAAGTCCGCATGCGTCAGGTGCCAGGGCTTCAACTTTGCGGCTTCCACATCCTCCGAGCACGCCAGCTGCACGGATGTGACGATGGCGGGTCTGCCGCGCTGCGCCACGAGCCACACAGAGATGGGCTGCTCAGTGCTCACGCTGGTGAGCGCCAGCAGCATGAGCTCTGCATCCACGCCGCGGGTGGGCAGGAGAGTGAGCGAGCGAGCGCGCATGACACTGTCGTCGATGAGCATCAACTCCCCGGCGGCTGCGTACCGCCGGCCGCTGTCCAGGGGCCGGGTGGCGAGGGATCCCGGCGACTCGGAGACGCCGTACAGCGCCGAGTTGGAGGCGGGGAAGGCGCGGGGCAGCCGGTTGCGATGGCTGGTGCCCCAGAGGTGGCCCCAGGTCAGCGGAAAGGGGAGGGTCACCTGGACGTTGCCCACGCCAGCCTGCTCTTCTGGGCTGACGGTGCCGTCCAGCGAGCCCGCCGGCGCGCCCGCCCCGCTCGCCGCCACCTGCACGCCGCTGCGGCTGGGCACGGGCAGCGGGATGGTTTGCCGTCCGCCGCTGAGGGAGAAGAGGCACTTTGCCGCCACGCTGGTGTCGTTGGCCAGCAGCGCAGAAGGGACCGCCTCGCCGCCAAACTCCACGTACATCGCCTCCTCCGTCTGCACGGGCGGAGCCGCCACGCCGGGCGTGCCGCTGGCGGGGTCGGAGAGGGGCGCGCGGGCGCGTAGGGGCGCCGCCCGCTTGTCCGTGGGCAGCAGGTGCACCGCGAGCACCGCGTCGTAGCCCAGCACAGCCTCCAGCGCCAGCTTGGTGGCCAGGGGGCCGCGCGCGCGCAGCCAGTCGGGCACCTGGAGCGCCACCACGCGGGAAGGGCGAGCGCCCAGGTCCCGCAGCGGCCCCGCCGCTTTGCTGAAGTTGTGCCTGCGGCTGGCCAGCAACACGTTGCTGCCGCTGGCGGCCACGGCCAGCAGACGCATCAGCTGCTGGCGCTGAGCGGCCTGGGCGACTGAAAGCTGAAGCGGCAGCGGCGCCGGCTCTGGCACTGAGATGATGAGCTCTCCCAGTTCGTCGAACAGTAACGCCTCTTCCTCCTCGCTGGAGCTCACGTGCAGCAGCGCCTTGAGTGCTTCCAGCTGCTCCGGCGACAACTTGAGCCGCGCAGCCTGAGCCGCGCGCGGGAGGTCGCGCGCCAGGCTGCGCACTGCCGCGCTGAAGTTGCGCATCGACCGCAGAGACAGCTGCCGCCGCATTTTCCTCCACGCGGCTCGGTCTTCGGTGCCGCCGGCGCGCCCGTTGGCCCTCCACTGGCGGTAGGCGTCCGCCCAGGCCAGCGGTTCCGAGTAGCGCCCGCTGTCCAGCTCCACCGCGGCCCGCGCGTTGACCACCATGTCCTCCACGAAGGACTGGGGCGTTGCGGCGAACATGGCCAGCACCTGCTTGAGCGGCGAGCCGTCCAGGGTGAGAGCCGCCGCGAGGACCACCGCCTCGTCCGCCGCGCCGGCGGCGACGCCCAGCAGCAGCATGCGCGCCACTGGCACGGGCAGGCGCGTCATGGCGGCAGTGAATCTGCCCAGCGACGTCAGGCTGCTGGCGCTGTTTCTGGACGTGAGACAGCCGTACACCTCCAGGCGAGCCAGGGACTTCTCCACCGCTTCGCGGGAGGGGGGCGACACGGCGCCAGCCAGAAGCGTCTGGATGTCCTCCCCCTCGCTGCGCAGCAGAAACTTTGCGCGCAGCACGACGTCGTCGAGCGCAACCTCGAGCATCTCGGGTGCCTCGTGCTTGGGCAGCAGCTCGAAGGCTGCGCGCGACAGCAGGCGGACAACCGAGCCCGGCTGCACGCGCCCGGAGCGCCCCGCCCGCTGCGCCAGTGCAGCCTGGGAAGCAAAGCCGGTGACCAGGCTACTCATCTGTCGGGTTTCGTTCCACATCAGCTTGCGCTTCAGGCAGCTGTCGATGACCAGACGAACGTCTGGCAGAGTGAGGCTTGACTCTGCGATGTCGGTCGCAAGCAGGATGCGCGCCCGCCCGCGTGGAGGGCGTGCCAGCGCCTCAACTTGTAGCTCCGGCGGCACCAGAGAATGCAGCGGAAAGACATCCACCGGCGCGCGCCCCTCGTAGCGCTGGCTGAGCACCAGTTGCGCGTTCTCGATCTCAGCCACTCCAGGAAGGAAGACGAGCACGGTGGAGCCCGGGCACACGCAGTGCATGGCGATCTGGATGGCGATGTCGACAAGGTCTCTGGATGCCCTTGGCGCACGCGCTCTGGGGTCCCTGAGGAGGACGTCTGTGGCTCTGCTCTCTCGAGCAGCGGCCCCAAGCACCTGAGCGCGGGTCATGCCCAGCGTGGCGAGCTCATCCAGGTAGTATTCCGCCACTGGGAAGCGGCGGGCGCCGATGTGCAGCGGCGGCGCGAGGGGCGCAGCTTCCGGCTTTGAAAAGTAACGGCCAAACAGGTCGCCCTGCAGCGTCGCGCTCATGACCACCAGCTTGGGCGCCGCGGTCACCTCCTCGCTCATCAGCCGCCGCTTGAGAAGCAGCGACAGAAAGTCCGCGTCCAGAGACCGGTCGTGCGCCTCGTCAAGCACAATGTGCGAGGCGCGAGAAAAGACGTCCGCATTCCGCATGCCCCCCTGGGCAACGAAGCGCAACAGCCAGCCGGTGGTGACAAACAGCAGGCGCGTGGATGAGGAGGCCACCCGGTCTTGGCCAATGGCGAACCCGACAGTGGCTCCAACCTCTTCACCAAGCGTAGAAGCCACCCGCTTGGCAAGCGACACGGCTGCAATGCGCCGCGGCTGAGTGACAATGACGTAGCCTGGGCGGGCAATGCTGTCTCGCATCAAGGCCAGTGGGACCAGCGTGCTCTTGCCACACCCCGTTTCGCCAGAGATGCACACCACCGGGTGCAGGCGCGCAGCCTCCAGCAGCGTGGGGATGTGCTCCTCGGCAGGCAGCGCGGTAGGGGGCGCGTCTGGTGCGTCCCAGTCGGGGCCTGCAGACTGGCTGGCCAACGTCAGGGCTGTGCCAAAATCGACGTCTTCATCGTTGCCGTACGAAAGCTCCTCGATGCGCCAGCGCTGCAGCAGCTCGTCCAGGGCGCTGAGCTCGCCCGCATCAGGCTCCACGTGGGCAAACAACGCGGGCGCATGTTGGGCAGAACCACCCTGCTGGATGGGAAGATAGGGCGCTGCTGCTGCGCGCAGCAAGCTGCGTGCCAGGAGATGCGCCTCGTCATCCAGGACCGCCCGCCACCAGTCGGGGCCGTCACCCGCCCACGTGGCGATGCAATCCGCGTCGGCCGGCGGCCGCTCTCTGCGACTGCTCTCTGCGCAGCGGAACATGCGCAGAAGCTCAGTGCCGCTGATGAGCGATGCTGGCGGCGGCGCGTGACGGCGTGCGCCGGGCGGCCCCGCCACGTCAGTGGCGGCATAGGCGTAGATCAGGCAGGACTGCAGGAGGGAGGACAGCTCCAGGCAGCGCCAGGGAGGAGATTCCCACTCCCCAGCGCCAGGCTCAAGCCTTTTGCCGGCCCGCACTTGCACGTCCAGAGTCAGGCAACTCGCAACACAGGCCACGCACACCTCCGCATGCAGCGCGCTGAGCCTGCGCACCACCATGGCTTTCGAGGAGAGGCGCAGCGAAAACAAGTAGCGCAGCGCAAGGGCGGCCCAGGCGGCGTGGTGGCCCAGCGCCAGCGCCGGGTCTTGGCGAGCCGCCGTCAGCGGCGGGGCACCCGTGCAGCGCGAGTGCAGCAGCTGGCGCAAAGCCAGCCACGGGCTGCTGCTGGTGGCGCCCGGCTCAGCGGGCAGGATGAGCGGCAGCGGCGGCACCGCCAGGGAGACGTGCGTAACCCCGGACCCCCAGAACTGGCCGTCCCAGCCGTACTCGGTCACCTCGGTGGGCACGCCGCCGCCCAGCAATGCCGCGTAGAGGCGTGCCCGCAGTGGGGCATGGGACGCGGCACCCCCCTCTCCAGGGTGTTGCCCCCAGGGACGTTCGTATGTGCTGCCCGGCAGCCAGACGTGTCCGTGCGCCACCACGGCCAGCGCCCAGGTGGGCAGCGTGTCGTCCGCCATGCGCGCGGCCACCGCCTGCGCGGCGGGCGACAGGAGGGCCACCCACGCGGCGCCTTGGAAGGCGCCCGCTCCTGTGGGACCAGTGGGACCAGCCAGGTAGAAGCTCTCAGCCGCCCTGACCGCCGTGCGCCACGCGTCAGCCTCCTCGTCCGACATGCGGCACAGGAGGGGCACCTCGCTCAGGAGCTCCACCGGCTGCGCCGCCTGGCGCTGAGCCGTGGCCACCACCAGCGGCTGCTTCTGTCGGTCGTCCTCGATGCCCAGGCGGCTGTGCACGTCGAAGCGGGCGCACAGCTCCCCGGTGGCGTCGGTGCCCACCAGGCAGCACACGTCGACCAGCTGGCGCAGCGAGGAGAGCCCCAGGGCGCTCGCCACTTTGAAAGGCTCGAACACCTGTTCAAAGGGCGAGCGTGAGAGACGCGCAGAAACAAAGAGGGGCGACGTCGTCGTTCAAAAAACGCACCCAAGCGAGCGCGCAGCGAGCTGCAGCCTCCTCGCCTCTGGCCAGCGCGTCGGTGTCCAGCATCTCCAGCGGCATGTAGCGACAGCCCTCAGCAACCGCAAAGTCTGAGTCGCAGGAGAGCACGGCGTAGGCGCTGCCGCTGCGCACGGCTGCGATGAGCTCGTCGTCCGCCTCGGCCGACAGGCTGACCACCACCCGCACGCCCTCCTCTGTCAAGGTGCGCTTCACCTGCTCCACGGTGAGCTCTGGCAGCGAGATTTGGTCCAGGGTCTGCGTGTTTGGTTTGCCGCCCGTGATGAAGGTGTGCAGCTCGCCTGCGGCGAGCGTCCCACGAGCCAGGCGCGCCCCCCATGTGCCCACTTTGCGCGCGCTGTCCGGCGCGGTGAGCCGTGCGGGGTCGAAGACGCAGGTGAGCGTGACGTCGGCCAAGCGGAGTCCCCTTGCAAAGCGACGGATGCGTTCCGAAAGCTCCCTATACTCCCCCCCCAACAGAAAGGCCGACACGTGCAGTTCCTCCCCGCGCTTCGACAGCCGCTCGCCGGCCAGCCAGAAGGAGAGGCTGGCTCCGTCGCAGACCAGCGTGCGCTGAGGCAGGTCACACAGGCGAAGAGCCGTGCCGGCTGCTTCCCGGTGCTCAGTGATGAAGCGCGTCAACGTTCTCACGCCCGAAACCACCTGCAGCTGCAGCCTGCCGCGGCGCGGCACGCAGCGCCGACGGCGCTCACAGCAACGCGCCGCCGCGCCTGGCTGCTGCGCCACAAGCAGCATCTGAGCGCAGCACGGTGGGCCGTATCACTTCAGCGTTTCAGAGTCGTGGCTGATGATAGTGTAAGTCTGTGAAAGCGCGTCGCCAGCGGGAGAGCATCCACTGCGTGTGCGTTCGATCTGCGTTGTACGGCTCTTCGAACTGCTGACTCGGCACGTAGCGCACAACGACGAAGAAGTCGTCGACGACGACGAAGAACGAACTGTCGAGGACTCAGCACCAGCGGCGCCTCCGTCTGCGCCATGTTAGGGACAATGAGCTCTGCGGGTGCGTTTTCTGCGCTGACGCTCGCGTGTCCTGTCCTGTCCTGTCCTGCTGTGCGATTGACGCTTTGACGTCGCAGGCGCGCTCGCCGCGCGCAGCTCGCTGGGCGGCGAGAGCGTTGTGAACAGACGGGCCGCCGGGCCACTGTTGGCTTGCCGCAGCCGGTCCGTGCACTCCGTGACTGCTTCCTCGCAACACCGCGCCGCCGCCGCCGCCGCCGCCGCCGCCAAGCCCGCCGCCACGGAGGCGCCCATCGACACGCAGGTGCGCGTCGCGGCTGCTCGCGGGGCGATGAGCGGAGAGTCCCGAGCTTGTGTACTTTCCTGGCTGCAAGCCTCAGTCACCTCTTGCGCTGCTCTGAGGCCGCCTGCGCGCTCGCAGAACGTGCTGGGCATCATCCTGGGCGGCGGCGCGGGCACTCGGCTGTACCCGCTGACCAAGAAGCGCGCCAAGCCTGCGGTGCCTCTGGTGCGCTCGTGCTGTATCTTCTCGGGCCGTAGCGCAGCGCTGTCGCCTCGCACCTCGCGCGCGCGCCGCACGGGCGCCGGCCTGTGTGGACACACCGTCGTGCGGCGCCGCCTGTTGCGGGCTGCGAGGCTGCCTTGGAAGCGCGTTTGGACCGCCGTCGCGTCTTGGCGGCGCTCACGCCTGCCTCGCCTGCAGGGCGCCAACTACCGGCTGATCGACATCCCCGTGAGCAACTGCATCAACAGCGACATCAACAAGATCTACTGCCTCACGCAGTTCAACTCTGCGTCGCTGAACCGTCACTTGTCCAACGCTTACGTGCGTCGCCGCGCGCGCAGCGCACGCCCCCGTTGGCTGGTCACTGACCCGCTGTCACAGAACGCGAACATCGGAAGCTACACGCGGCAAGGGTTTGTGGAGGTGTTGGCTGCTCAGCAGAGCCCCGAGAACCCGGATTGGTTCCAGGGCACCGCAGACGCTGTGCGCCAGTACCTCTGGCTCTTCAAGGTGCGTGCACCGCCTCAGCGCGTCGCAGGCCGGGCACACAGCTGACACGCGCTGCGAATGATTGCGGCTGCGGTTGCGTTTTTGCGGCTGCGTTGTAGCCCGGCGTACACAATACTCCCGTGCGACACGCGCTGCCTGACTCCACACGCAACTCACCCCGCCATGTGTGAATTTCTCTGACAGGATGCGGCTGTTGACGAGTACCTCATCCTCTCCGGCGACCACCTGTACCGCATGGACTACAAGGCCTTCATCCGCGCTCACCGCGTGACGGGCGCTGACATCACAGTCTCCGCCGTGCCCATGGACGAGAAGCGCGCAACCTCTTTCGGCGTGATGTTGATTGACGGACAGGGCAAGATCACCAACTTCGGGGAGAAGCCCAAGGGCGACGCCCTCCGTAAGTTCAAGTGCGACACCACCGTGTTGGGCCTGGACGCCAAGCGCGCCCAGGAGATGCCGTACATTGCGAGCATGGGGATCTACGTCTTCAAGAAGGACGTCATGGAGAAGCTGCTGCAGAAGGACTTCCCGGAAGCCAACGACTTTGGCAGCGAGATCATCATTGGCGCCACCGAGAAGGGCTACCACGTGCAGGCGTACTTGTTTGACGGGTATTGGGAGGACATTGGCACCATCGAGTCCTTCTACAACGCCAACCTGAACCTGGCAACCGCCAACCCCAACTTCACCTTCTACGACAAAAACGCGCCAATCTACACCCAGTCCCGCTTCCTGCCCCCCTCCAAGCTGGTGGACTGCTCCATCACCGCCAGCATTGTGGGCGACGGCTGCCTCATCAAGAAGGCCACCATCAGCGGCTCCGTCATCGGTCTGCGCAGCATTGTGCTGGAGGGGTGCACCATCGAGAACTCGCTGCTCCTGGGCGCCGACTACTTCGAGACGTACGTCGAGTGCAGCGCGCTGCCGGGCTGCACGCCCATCGGCATCGGCGCCGGCACCACCATCCGGCGCGCCATTGTGGACAAAAACGCTCGGATAGGCATGGACTGCAAGATCATCAACGCCGCGGGCGTGCTGGAGGCCAACCACGAGGAGGCGTTCTACATCATCAAAGACTCCATCGGTTCGCGCTTTCCCGCATTGACAGGTGGCGTGCACGCGGCGCCTGACGCGTCGCCTTTGCAGTGACCATCATGAAGGACGCGGTGATTCCGATGGGCACCGTGATCTAGGCTTCAGAGGCTGGGCGCGGCGGAGACGGCAGCAGGGCGCGGCTCTCTGCAACAGAAAGACACTCAGTCGCCCGTATTCCTTGCGCACTCACTTCTCCTTTCCACCCTGCCGTCCTCGGCCTGCGCCGCGCGCTCTCTTCCCCCCAGCCTCCGCGCCCACGCCCTCGCGCTCCTCTCGCGCAGCGCGCGCCTCCTCAATCGCAGCGGCGATCTGCGTGTCGGTCACCATGCGCGGATTGCGCGGGAACAGAGGCCGCGTGAGGCTCCAACCGGCGTGCGTGGCTCGGTGCCAAAAGGCGTAGTTCCCGTTGAAGCTGCCTCCTACGCCCGGGCAGTCGTGAATCAAGTCCGTGTTGGCGGCCGCGCCCGCGCCCGTGCGCTGCCCGCGCAGCAGGCTCTCGGCGCTGCCGCCGTGCAGCGCCTGTTGCCTGGCGGTTGTCTTGTAGGTGTCCAGACAGATGATGTTCAGCTCGATGGAGCGGTCAAGCAGCTGCTGAAAAGGCACGCCTGTGACGTCACCCGGCAGCTCGCTGTGCACAGGGATGTCTCCGTGTTGTACGATGTACTCGGCAAGCTTCTCGTGCCAGTACGCCACCCGCTTGCCGCTCTGCAGGCTGTCCATGAGCTGTCGGGGCAGCGGCGGCGCGGCGGTTGGGTCCATCAGAAACGGAGTAGGCGCCCCGGCGGCTAAGGCTGCGGCGATGTTTTCCGTGTTTCGCGCCACAAACAAATCCCACGCGACGGCGTTGAACGCGCGTTCGCCGCGGCTTCGCGTGGCGTTGAGGCCCAGAGGAGAGACGCAGTCGAAATAGCGCGTGTACACGCCCTCCAGGAAGCCCACTGAGTCGCGGCCGTGCAACCCCGGCGTGCCAAAATCCAGAGCCAGCAGCAAAACGGCGGGCGTGGGACCCACCTCAACCTCTGGGTCCTGATCTTCTGTCGACATGTCGTCTTCGCTGTGGTCGCGCGCCTGGACGGTCCCAGGCCGCCAGAGCGCCGGATTCTTGAGCTCTATGTCAACCAGGAGATCTTCTCCAGCCAGGTGTTGCGCAAACCGCTTGGCTAACGTGTTCTGCGCTTGCGCAGCCTCGCCGCCGTGCGTGCCCACCAGCCCCACGTACACTTGGCTTGCCATAGCGCCTGGGCGGTGAGGCGAGTCGCAGGCGTATGTGTCCAGGAAGTACACCATCGAGCGACATGACGTGGCGCCCGCCGAATCCACGAAAGCGGCGCGCTCAGCGCTGCCGGACGCCCCCTGCTCGCGCCAATACTCGTGGTTGGCAAGTCCGATGCGCAGCGCGTCTGCGAGGCGAGGCGAACGAGCTCGCATGCGAGCCGCGTGACGTGTGCCAATGCTGCGCTGCTCCGTTCCGTCCAGGCTGCACACGGGGATGGGGCCGGCCAGGGCAGCAGCGGGTCCGTCCATGCGGCGAAAGTCCACCACCAGCAGCTGCGGCGGCGGGGGCGGAGCGCAGGCCTCCAGAGCACTGAGCTCTCGCCTGGCGGTCCAGCAGGACAGCAGCAACGCCAGAGTCTCTCTGCGGTGCGTGCACCCGGCGATGAAGCGAGCGCCGTTTGCGGCGAGCCAAGCAGCGGGCACAGCGACGTCCACGTCCTGTCGTCGCGCCCAGTTGAGCAGCTCGGGGGTGACTCGCACAGGCAGGCTCTCCAGGGCGCGCTCGCTGCCCAGCACGGTGAACTCCTGCAGACTCTGTCCAAACTGGACTGACAGCAGCGCGTGCAGCGCCTTCTCCGTCGCCGGCACCGTCTCGCGCAACAACGCCAGGCGCAGGCTGTTGCGCTCGTAGTCGCGCGCGCTGCTCGCGAGCGGCGCCTCTGCGGGAGCCAGGTCCATAGGGAGAGTTTCTCTCTCTGTCTAGAGAGCAGTCGATGGTGGGTCGAACAACAGCCGTGCGTCGTACAGGTCGGGAACAGTCCTCTTACGCTCGGAATGCGGGCTGCACAACCGTCCGTCCTTGCCCGCCAGTCCCTGCGTCGTGTGTGTCAGGTGGGAGCGGTGCGTGTGCGAGCCATGGCGCCAACGTCCAACGGCAAGGTTGCGCTCATCACCGGTGCGCAAACCCTGTGGAGCACTTTTGCAGCGCACCTGACTCCTCTTCAGGTGCTAGTGCGGGTCTAGGAAAGGTGGCGGCGCTAGAGCTGTCGCGTAAAGGCTTCACTGTTGTGGGTGCATGCCGGAACCTCGAGAAAGGCTCCGCAGTCGCGGAACAGATTGCGAAGCAGGGCGGCGCCATGGAGGTGATGCAGCTGGACCTGGCAGACCTGGCGTCTGTTCGTCTGTTCGCTCGTCAGTTCCTGGCAAAACACCCGCGCTGCGACGTGCTGCTGAACAACGCCGGAGTGATGGCCCCGCCCACGAGGCAGCAGACTGTGGACGGGTTTGAGCTCCAGGCGCGTCAGGCACTGGAACGGGCCCATGACCTGGGTGGCGCAGGCAACACACGTGCACAGCCAGGAACTCACAGCCCGCCCACAGATGGGCACCAACCATTTTGGCCCGTTCCTGCTAACCGACTTGCTGCTACCTAGCATTCTCAAGGCGCCCCAGGGCCGCATCGTCAACGTGGCGTCCTCCGCGCACCAATTTGCGAGCAGCGGCCTCAACTTTGACAACTTGCAGAGCGACGGCTGGTTCGGCTACGGCGCTTTAGGGTGGAGCGCCTACGGAGCGAGCAAGCTGGCGAACGTGATGTTCACCTATGAGCTACACCGTCGGCTTCGTCGCAAGGGAATAACACACGTGGACGTGAACGCCATCCATCCGGGCGTGGTGGACACCGAGCTGCCGCGCAACCTGGGCCTGCCCATGTGGCCCCTGCTGCGCGTGATGGGCGGGCTTCTCACAGCGGAGCAAGGGGCAGCAGGGCAGGTGATGCTGTCTTCTGACCCGGCGCTTTCTGGCACCAGCGGTCTCTACTTCGCCGCGGGCGATGTGCCGGGCACGCACGTGCGCACCAAGAGCAACGGGGCGAGCTACGACGCGGAGGCTGCAGAGAGGCTGTGGAGGGTGTCGGAGCAGCTCACGGGCGCTACCTATAGCGCACTCGGCGCAGCGTAAACTTTCAAGGCGTGTGTTTTTATTCAGAAGCAAAGGTCTGCCACAACTGGCAGGTGGTCAGACGGGTGGAGCGCGTCTGGCAGGCCAGCGCTCAGCGCAGAGACAGCTGGCATGTCCAGCACTGCGAGCACCCTGATGCCCTGAGAGCACACCAGGTAGTCAATCTCCTCTGTGAAAGAAGGGGTGTAGTTTGTAGCGACCGGCTGGGTATCCCCAAAGACGCTGTGCAAGACGGGCAGGCCAGGCTGCTGGCCCTGGCTATTGAGTAGCAGCTGATGCGCAGTGGATAGCGGCATGCTGTTGAAATCGCCGCCAAGCAGGATGTGCGTGTCGGCCGGGCATCCGCGAGCCTGCAAGAAGGCAGCCGCGCGAGCAGTGAGGTGCGCCGTCTGAGCGTTCTTCACGTCCTCCATCTGTGGATCCCAGTAGAGGTGCGTTGTGCCCACGACAGCGCGCCGCCCAGAAGACAGACAGGTGACGTCAGCGAGCAGACCAACGCAGTCACGCGTCAGCCGAGTGCGCTCATTCAGCGGTGCTGCTGATTCTGCTCCCGCAACTTGAGGCAGACAGGCTGCCAGGTCGTTGTGCTCGATTCCTTCGCTGGCGTCCACGCGCAGGCGCTCCGCACGCCACGCAATTGCAACGCCGTCCTTCTTGGCAGCAGTAGACTGTGTACGTCTCTTCCACAGAGCGGTGTATCCAAGCGAAGCCAGCGCAGCCTGCCAGAAGCTGTCGAACTCGTCAACCTCTTGCAACAGGAGCAGGTCGGCGTCAAGAGCAGCTAAGTCTCGAAGCAACGCCGCGCTCCTGTTCTTCCACTTGAGCGCGCTGCTCGGCGTCGTCCAGGGGAACTCGCTGCTGCGCGTGTAGCACTGCGCCAGCACGTTGTAGGTGACTACGCGCAGGGACGCGGGCTCCTTGTGCCCGCTGTGCCGCCACTCGCGGCCTGTGAACACGGGCGGACTCTGCGTGTCAGCAGCGCGCGGCGCCGCCATGGCTGTGTGACGCCTCAGCGTTCGCGTAGGCAGCGGACGGGCGAGCGCAGCACGAAGACACGCGAAAAGTGCAGGCGAGCGCATCGGTTGTCAATGCTCGACGAGCGAGCGAACGGCGAACGTTCGAAGGTTAGAACAAGACATATCCGAGCGCAACCGTCGTTTAAGTGTAGACACCATCGCGCCAGCTTGCGACTCGCGCGTCAGCATGGCGTGCAACGCACGAGCTCCGCCAACCTTGCTGGCCACGAGACCCTGCCGCGCCTCCGCGCCTCGCTCAACGCCGCGGCCCGCAGCTGGCGTGGCTGTGCGGCGGAGGGGCGTGGGTGGCGGCAGTCGGCTGGTGTGCTGCGCACAGACTCCGCCAGAGCCGGAGGAGTCGCCCAGCCCCGCCCCTCCCCCCTCGGTTGAGGACACCACGCGCCAGTGGGGCCTCGAGGCGGGTCTCTGGAAGGCGCGCGTGGCCTCAGCAGCTCGCCTCTCAGCGCGCCCACGAGAGAAAGCGCTTCGCCACGAGGGGCGCTGACACACCGCCTGCTCGCCCTCCTCGCTCAAAGGTGTTCACTTCCAAGGACAAGGACGGCGCAGCCACAAAGACCGGCGAGAAGATGAGCCAAGCCAAAGAGCTGCTCAAGGTGCGCCTTGCCAGCGCTCTCTCTCAAGCTTCCATTGCTCAGCGCCTCCTCTCGCAGCGCTACGGCAGCGCATACCTCATCACCTCAATCTCCCTTTCCATCGTCTCCTTCTCGCTGTCGTACGTGCTCATCTCGGCGGGTGTGGACGT
>Ga0049083_10000284_pt1 | contig 17607 bp, 33 predicted proteins | sample GreLakmeMI27MSRF_FD_66719 | JGI IMG/M metagenome (GOLD analysis project Ga0049083, IMG submission 66719) | Freshwater lentic microbial communities from great Laurentian Lakes, MI, USA - Great Lakes metaG MI27MSRF | ecosystem: Environmental > Aquatic > Freshwater > Lake | place: Great Lakes...
GCTTCGTAACTGCATTTTATGTCAAGTAAAATTTCACTCGTGTTTACGTCGGGTGTTCCTGTTATCCATTCGTTATTAAAATGTTCTTCGTTCTTAAAAATAAACCCTAAACCCAAAACATCGTTTACTAAACTTATTGCTTCGTCTTCGCATTGTAAACCTTTGTCGGTGTAACGTGAACTAAACTCTTTTTTAATTCCAAATTTTTCTTCTAAAACAAGTTCTTGTATGTAACTCTTTGCAGTTTTGCTTAATGTCTCGGTCTTGGTGCGTGGAGCGGTCATCAACCGCCCCAATGCTGAACAACGTATTTTCATACTTCTAACGTTTTTAATTGTGCAGGTGTTAAACTAAACTTTGTTGTTAGTTCTTCAACTGTATATTCTCCTTTGCTAATTGCGTCAATAGCTTTTTGAAAACGTGCGTTGTCTATTGTAGACTTTTTAGGTTCGTGTTTTACTTGTTCTCCAGAAGCGTCTGTGTCTTTGTCCGTAACTAAACCAAGCATTGAACTTAATGCGTAACGTCTTAAATAAGTTATTGCACTTCCTAATACTTGGAACTCGTTCATTCCTTTTAAAATTACTCCTTGTGGTATGTCAATTTTGCTTTCGATACTTTCAGCACTATCAACGTGAAATAAACAGGTTGCAATTTGTGTTCCGTTAATTAGTTGTGTAAACCCTAAACCGTGTTTTTTTAGTAGCGGGTTAATTACTTCAAAGATTTTCGGCAAGTCTGCATAAGTGTAACCGTAACCTTGTGTTGCTTTGTGAATAACAGGAACTTCTTGTTGGAACGCTGCTAAACTTTTAAATAAATGTTTCATAGTTAAATAATTTAAGTTAATAATATATGCAAATATAAGAATAGTTATTTAATAAACAACTATTTTAATTTTTTTTTATAAATTTCTATTAATTCTTTTAGTTCGTCTTTTGTCCATTTTTTTACATCGTGTGCTTTTGCCTGAAGTTCCATTAATCTTTGCGCTCCTATTCGTTTTTCTATACCTATTTGATAGTTTAACAGGTTACCGCTTAAATAAGTGTTACAAGCTTCGCATTGCAAGTGTACGTTGTCTTCGTTAAACCTTACGTTACTATGTCCGCCTTGCGAATAGTAGTGTCCTGCATTTTCTTTTTTACAAGGTTTGTTACACGAAATACAATTTATTCCAGCGTCACGAACACGAATAAATTTATTGAACACCTGTTGAGCAATTTTTAAATAATCGTTTGCAGTTTTTAAGTTTTCAACTAACTTCTTTTTTTTCTTGTTCCATTCCTTTAACTTTTGTGTTTCAACCATTGCTTTTATACATTCGTTTTTTAAACAAAACTTTTGTAGTGTGCTGAACGGTGTAAATTCTTCTTTGCAGTTAAAACATTTTTTAGTCGTTTTCATAATCAAAAATTGATGTTTGGTTAGTATTTGATTTTTTAATTATTCCTAATGCAGTTTCAAGAATTGTTTTACCTGCTTCATAGTCAACTAAATTACGAGCCATTTTTAACATTGATTGTTCGCCTTTATATTTAGTAAAATCGTATTTGTGAAATTCACATAATCCTTTTAATTCTTGTTTAGCAGATGAAATAGCAAATCTTCTATCTTTTAAATCGTTTGGTAATTTAAAGTTTGTCCAATATAAATGCCGTCCTCTTTTTATTGCAGGAACTAATGGCTCGTAATAAGGTATAACATTTTCAACAACCCATTTTCCTGTTTTATAATAATGTTGTAAAAACAAAATTTCTTGATATAATTTCATATCCGGATAAATTGCTTCGGTTGTCGTATCATAATTTGAACTATTCCAATATCTTGCTCTTGAGTGACTTGGGCAAGGTGGAGAACTCCAAATAAAATCGAATTCTTTAAAATGGTCTAATAAATATTGGTGTGCGTCTGCTACAATTACTGTGTCGTTTGGAAATCTTTCTTTATAAAGTCGTGCAGCTTCAGGGTCAAGTTCTACTGCGGTTACTTCAATATTTGCTACTTCATCCCATTTGTAACGGTTGCCACCTAAACAAGCATATAAATTTAATACTTTCATAATTCTTCGTCGTTAAATTCAATTATTTTTTTTAAGTCTTTTACTTCCTGTTTTAATTCTAAATTTATGTGTTGTAAATCAAAGTTAATTTGTCTTGTAACTCTAAATTCTTTTTCTAAGTGTTCGTAAATAACCATTGCTTTTTTTATTTCGTGTAAACTTTGCTCCATTGAACTTATTAAATCGGTTCGGTTTGGATGTTTCGTTTTTATGTCTTTAATGCTTACTTGTAATTTTAAACAAGTGTGGTTTAAGTTTATTCTACTGCTCAATAATTCAAGTTCCATAATTAAAGATAATAATAATTAATATAATTTTTTGTGTTATTCCAAGCTTTTTTTTGTTCTGGTAAACTTTGCATATAATAAGCTGTTTTTAAAAAATATGTAATTTTATTCATTTCTTTTTCAAAATTTATATTTTGCTTTATATATTTTTCAATAAATAATACTATTTCGTAAATTGTATAAAATTCATTTGTTGCAATTTCAAACCATTCATTTTTTACTTTGCAACTTTTAAAATAATTATGTAATTTTTTTTCTACATCAAATTTAAAAATATAAATACTATTTAAAAATGGGTTTGCAGTTTCAAGTTCTTTAAAACGTTTTTTAGAATTTATTGAACGCCCAATTTTAACTATGTTTGAATTTGTTAAAGTAACAATATAAGTTTCCATTTTAAAAAGGTTTTAAGTTAATACTATTTGTTGGTCTAAATTCCGAAATTACGTCTTTTCCGTAAACTTTAAAACCAAGTCCGTAATTGTATTCGCAATAAACTGGGTCGTTTAAGCCAGTATGTTTTCCGCCTGTATCAATATCCTTTATTTTTTCAGTTGAAACCCAAGTAACGTATTTCATTACATCGTGCTTTATTAGTCTATGTACTACTATCATATCGTCGCATCTATTTGTAAATGCTTTGCCACCTTCAACGTGGTCTTTTAACGGTGCTTTTAAATGTCCTTTAAAGTCTCCGTCTGCGTAAATATTTGAACTCCTTCCGCTTTCAGTATTCGGGTGCGTGTTTATGTAAATTGTCATTCCTGTTTTGTTTACAAATTCTCTTGCAGCGTTCATAAATTGGTAGTTGCCTTCGTAAGTCATATTCCTGTCTAAACCTGTAAACGGGTCAATAAGTGCAACGTCCGCTTCGCTGTCTTTAAATATGTTAAATAATTCTTCGTGTTTATACAACCTGTCGTTTTTTACAAATGTAAAATATTGTTCTAAATATGCTGAATAGTTTCTAATTTCATCGTGGGTTAATTTTTTAAAATTTATTCCTGCGTACATTTGTATTAAGTCTCGCAAAATTTGTCCGTGTTGATTTTCTCCGCTCCAGATTATAAACTTTAATTTGTGTTTAAGTGCAAGTGCTAAAAAATACCAATTAATAAAATAAGTTTTACCTACGTTGTCGTGTCCTAAAATTATGTTTACTTGTTTACGTTTAAATTTTAAGTAATCATCAAGTCCGTTTCCAAGTTCCAGTCCGTGTTTTATTTTACCGTCTCGGTAGTTCAATAAATAGTCAAGTGCTGAACCGTTAGTTAATATATCCATATTTTCTTGCTTTTATTTCTTCAGGTGAAATACCTTCGGAAATTGGTTGGTTTTTTTGTAGCCATTTTACAGCCGTTAAATATAAACTTTTATATTTAGTATTTTGCTTATAGTTTTCAATGTCGTTTAATACGCTGTTTATTTGTGTAATTGTATGTTTATCTAATAACTTTTTTACTTCGTCTTCAGAAATAGACAAATGAGCGAAGCTCCTATATATATCTTTTACATTAACATTAACATTTACATTATCAGCTATGTTTGCCATAGGTTTTATGCGTTTGCTATCGTTTGCTATATTTTGCCATCTTTTTGTTGCTCCTGCTATTCCTGCATCACTTCGTTTTTGTTTTTTATCGTCCCATTTCAACAAGTCACGTTTTAAACTTTGTTTAATTGGTTCAAATGCTATTTCCGTTATTAAGTCTTCGCATTCTGGGTTTAAGTCATTTACATATTTTAAAATATGTTTAAACAAAACACCTGCCTGTTCGTCCGTTAATTTTTCTATTGTATGTATTATGTCACTATACAATATAAACCCTTTTTTTTCTTCAGCCATATTAAATATTTTAAATAAAAAAACCCTCATTAACTCGGTTGCGTCTAACTTCAACTTTATTAACAAGGGTAATAATTCCTTTTGTACTTATAATGTTAGACGAGTACAATTGCAAATTTAATAATTAATTTAACATAAACACGAATTAAAATAAATTATTTTTTATTCTTTCCTGTATTTTTCTTAATTCCCTTAAATTAGTTGCTAACTTTATTTCGTTTATTAAATCTACGTCTGGTTTATTTAACCTAAAAAGAAGTTCGTAATACTGCGTGTCGTGTTTTAAATACTTGTCGTTTGTTTCAGTTAAGTTTTTAAATGTATTCAACCCGTGATAAATTGTTGCGTGGTTCATCTTAAATAAATTTGCTATTTCTTTCAACGTGTGTCCGTTTTTTCGCAGCTGACTAAACAAATAAATGCGCCTGTGTATTATTTCACGTTTTCGGTTTTTCTGCGCAAGTCCGTCTTGTTCTATTATTTCTTTTATTAGTTCAATCATTGTTCTGTTTTTTTAAATGCTTTATTATAATAATCTAAACCGCTAAACCAATATTCGTAATTTCCTTCGTCTCGGCTTTGCTTTAATTTGTTTCCGTGTGCTTCAATTATCTGCTCTTTTTCTATTTCTTTAAATACATATAATTGAGCAATTAAATCGTGAATACACCAATGTGAACATCCTTCTTTTTGTTGTGTTAAAAAATATTCAATTAACATTTCTACTGCTGTTTGTTTCATTGTTCTATTTGTTTTATTTCAATTATAATATCATCGTTCTTTTGTATTAAGTTTTTAACGTGCTGAACATCGTATGCTTCAACTATTCGTGTTTCTAACTTAACAGGCGCTCCAACATACGCCCAAGTTTTAAATGTTGCTTTGTATCTTTTCATTTCTTTAAATTTAGTTTGTTCGTTTTTTTTAATTCTGCATATTTCTAAATAAAGGTGTAAATCAAATGAACCCCTATCTTGTCTTTGCCACCAATCTAATTGGTCGTATATAGTTCCCGCTTTCATAGTTCGTGGTAAAAATTATAATTACTTTCGTCGTTACTCGCTTTCCATTCCCAGAAGTCATAATTTAACAAGTCGCTGTTTATTATTTCCTGCATCTCAAGGCGTATGTCTTCTAAAAAACGAACGCTTAAAACGTGCGGTTGTAAATGGTCGTCCGTTTCAATTATCCACTTTTCCGAAACATCAACGTCTATTTCTATAAACGCCCATTCCGAAACTTCTTCGTAGTCGTTAAATTCCCACGTTCCAGCAATTGAATATTCCCAACCTGTAAATTCATAGGTTAATTGCCAACCTCTATTCCATAATTCTAAATTTCTATTTTTCATCTTACAACGCTTTTAAATACATTAAACAATAAAACATACCACCCAACAAAATAAACATCGTTAGAGTGCTTAAAAAGTGCCTTAAAAACGATTTGTGTTCGTCAGTTACAGGCGTAAAGTAATTAATTAGGTTTTTCATTTCTTATCTTTTTTTTGTAGTTCATAAATTGCCCAATCTAAAAGAGCTTCTAATTTGTCAAATGGTTTTAAAATCTGCGCTAACTTTGTTTGCTGGTAAGCTTGTTCTTTTTTTTGTTTTAAATCTTTCATAGTTTTTAAATTAGTGTGCGTTACCAAGTCGCACCCCTTGTTTAATATTTAATTATTTTTGTAGTTTTTTTAATCTTTGTTCAGCATAGCACAATATATTTAATTCTCTTGTAAAATTCCCAGCGTCCCACAAACCTATTGCATTTAATAAGTCATCTTTTAAAGAAGGAATATATCTTATTAATTGTTCTGCATTCATTTCTTTAATTCTTGTTCGGTAATCGTGTCTTTTTTTCATAGTATTTGTTTTTGTTTGTTATTAATTATATACAAATATAAATACTATTTTAATAACGGCAATACTTTTTAACAATTATTTTTAATTTATTTTTAATTTATTTTTTGAAACCCTTGTGTTTATTACGTTTTCTGAATAAAAAAAAGTGTAATTTATATTCATTCTAAATAAGGATATGTATAATTTGCGACTGCAACCGCACAATATTATAATAAATTAGCGAAACTTACCAACTTGGCGAGATTTACGCATAGTGAAATAATAACGTACAACAAAAAGTACATAATAACGTACAAAGTTTGTGTAATTAATGCTATTATAGAAAGCATATATTACAAAAATATGCTTTTTTGTAAACTAAATTTAGTGTTATTAAGACAAAAAAAAGACGGTTACCGTGAAATAACCGCCTTTAAAACTAACTATGAATTGCAAATATATTAAAAAATATGTGTAAGTCGTGCAATTTGTCCAAAGTCTTTGTGATGTATGTAACCTTCAACCGCTTTTGGAACTCCTGTATATCCGTTTTTATGATGCCAACTATCGCTTCCTGAAGGACTTCGTAACGTTTCAAATGTTACTCCAATAAAATCTTTGCTTGTCTTGTGGTGTACGTGGTGCGAATAAATATATCGGTGTTTAGTTTCGCTCCATAATATAGGAAACTCCGTTGCTAACAATAAAGGTAAGTTTTCTATTTTCGCTCCGTCGCCGTGTGTAGTTCCTATTAAATTTTTTCCGTACTTAAATGCTTTTCTATGTTTTAAATCTACATTAAAACGAATTGTTGAATTACTGAAGTGTGCTTCAATTAACTGCATCAAGAAAAAGCCGTGCGTTAAATCGTGGTTACTTGGATTGTAAACAACTTCAACGTCTGCGAAACTCATTAACTTTTCTAACAACTCTATATAAAGGTTCTTTGCCATTATAAAGTTTTCATACCACATTCCGTCCGTGTCTTGTGGCGTTCCTGCTGTAGTGCTTCGTTTAGTATTATCAGTATGTAAAATGTCGTTTCCTGCAACAAATAATACTTTGTCTATGTTAAACCCTTTTGCTTTGTTTAAAATGCCTTGTAGTCCGTCTTTTGCGCGTTTAACGGCTATCTGGCTGTTATAGTCTTCGCCTGTTTCAAATGCCGTTGCTAATTTTCCAATATGTAAGTCTGCAATATCTATTACTAATAAATGCGTGTCTTCGCTTTTTATAGTTTCTATTGCGTGGTATTTCGGGGCGTATTTTTTAACCTCGTTTATACATTCGTCTTTTATTCTTTGTATTTCGTTTAGTTCCTCAACCTTAAAATTTGGGTTCTTAAAAAATAAACTTGCGTCTTTTGTTTTTAACCACCCGTGCTTTACGTCTTTGTCATCAACTCCTGCTTCGTCGGTTGCTTCTTTTATTCCACGATACTGCATAAGAATATCAATCTCGTCTTGTTTAAGACGAAAACGTGCGCTATTATTTTTCATAAAAATTTAGATTAATGATTGTTTTGCATACTTCCATAAGTACGAAAGTAGTAAACCTATTCCAACACCAACGAATAATAAATTTAAATTTCCTTTTGGACGGTTCTTTTTCCCTTCGGCTTTTGCTTGTGCTTTCTCAACTATCCTGTCTTTGTAGATAGTTTTTATCTTAAGTTTAAACTCTCGCTTTAATTGTATTCGTGTTTTTGGAACGTAAACTGTATTGTATTTTATAACCGTGTCTTTTGTGCTTATAAACTTTTCCCAAACTATTGTGTCATTCACAATTACTGGAATACTATCTAACGTAGTAATTCGGATTGTGTCGCCTGTTTCTTCGCACTTGTAACCCTTTTTTATTGCTTTGTTCAAATGATATTGAGATGAACACGAATAAAGTAAAATGCTAATAATTACTATAAATAGTTTTGCCATTTTTTTTGGTTGCTTTTAAAACTTGTTTTCTATTTTTAGAACTGAAACTAACGTGAACCCAAGAAGGGTTTTCATCGTTTCCGAACTCCCATATTAATTGGTCGAACTCTAATTTGTCTTTAATAAAATTAAAACCTTTTGCGCTTATTTGTAAGTCCATTGCTTCGCCTTTTGTATGTTGTGAAGTCTTTGAACCGCCTATCGTTTTATTAACCTGTAAGCTACGAAAACCCGAACTAATTTGTATCGGTGTGTTTAAGTGAATTCTTAAAGGTTCAAATACGTTTTCACACAATAACTTTGCGCTTTCAATTTGTGTTTCGTTCATTTGGTTGTTCAAGTTTCGTAACGTTGCTAACCCTGAAGCTTGAAACTCTTTTAATGTAACGTGTTTTGATAAATTCATTTTAACTTGTTTAAATCGTCTTTAACTTCTTTCGCTCGTGCAAATAGTAATTTTGCCGACTGCCATAAATCTATTCCCTTAACTACTTTGTAATTTTCGTTAATAGACATTATTTCGATACTTGCCAGAACCAATGCTAAAACTTTTGTAAGCATTAATGGTACTGAAAAGAACGTTAAAATTATGTCGTTTAAAATATAAAAGTCTATTAAATAAAAAAGTATAACCGTCAACTCATATAAAAGTAATTTTGAAATAATTGCCGAAAGTTTACGCGACGTAATTTCCTGTTTTAAATGTTTTGCTTTCCATATTCCTGTAGCTGTGTCCGAAATAATCAACGCAAATAAAAGTCCAAGTATTCCAGAAATAGGTAAAAAAAACGAAAAGCAAATTGTAATAAGTTTCAATGCTGAATTTTTAATTGTGTAAAGTAATAAATAAAATTGTGTTTTCATTGTCCTAAATCTTCAAGTGCTTCAGTTAAACTAAACGTTAAATAAAAAAATAATGTTATTCCACCAAAAACAATATAGTATTCTTGTCCGTGAAACATCATAAAAAACGAAGTTAAAAAACCAAACAAGAAATATAAACTTGCTAAATAATTAGACTTCATTTGGTAAAATTAAAGGTTCTGTTACTTTACTATGTCCTGCGAATTCGTGTTTTGGGTTGTTTACTTCTATTGCGTTACTTCCAAAATCAATTGCTTGTTCGCTCATTATATCAAAATGGTAGCCGTCTGCGTAAACAGGTGCGGTTACTTCTTTAAAGTCTGCGTCGTAAGTTCCGTTTGTTAAAACTATCTGCCCTATCTCTACTACTGCGTGAATGCCTGTGCCGTAAGCAAGGGATGTAACATCATTAAAAGTAGTCTCTACATATACACCTTTTTTTAGTAGGTCTTTCATTGCAGTAGCTTTAGTTGTGTATTTTAGTTTGTATATGTTCATCTTATATAGTTGTTAAGGTGGCAAGTTCTGCGTTTGTTAGGCGAGTTGGGAAGAGGACGGCTTGTCCGTATGAACCACTTTGCTCAGAACCTATAGAATTTCCTAAATAATAATCATTTAAAGAACTTGGGATTGTTGTACTTGCACTTGTGGCTATTTGTGTTCCATTAATATAAAGAGCGTTGTCTCCTGACTTGTAAGCAAATGCAATTTTATATTGAGTATTAGATGTTATTGTACCACCAGCAAAAATAAAACTACCATTTACATCAACTCTGACTTGATTACTTGAATTTAAATATATTTGATAAAAAGCAGAACCGCTTGTGTATAAAAGTGCTAAAGTTCTTGTCCCACTCGTAAATAAATTAATAGCATCAAAGAAAACAACCCCCTCAGTCTGCCCTATCAAACTACTTATCCCTGTCTTACTAATCACATCAGCATTACGAGTTACTGCTGCTGAGGTTGTAGGTATGTAGGAGGTTGGGTAGGAGCCGAGTTCTATTTGAGCTCCCCAAGCATAAACTGATTTATTAAAATTTGGGTCAAATACATTCCAACCACTTGTGCCATTTTGAGAAAAGCCAAAATACAAATTTGTATTTCCAACAAACCCGCCAAAATTTACACTAATCCTATACCATCCATTCCCAAAATTTTGTATTTGTGCGTTTGAAGATGTACTACCAACCGAGCCAATAACTCCATTTTGAATGTCAAAATTTGCATAATCACCTGTCACAGCTCCACTCATTAATTTAACCCATTGTTGGCTTACATATTTTACAAAAATACTGACATTAGTAATATTCCCAAATGTAGCAACATTGCTTAATATATTTGGACTTGCTGAAATTGAATTTATTGTGTCAGCGTTTGTAGTCCCATCAGGCGAAGTTGTTGCATTTGCAGTTACGGTTATAGCAGTTGCAGTCCAAGCTGCATTATTAAACTGCTCACTATATAAAACTATATTAGTCCTCTGCGGCTCTACCAACAAACTCGGACAAGTACCATTTGAGTAGTCTAAGCGTGGTACATTGTTAGCCACCGACTCAATAAGCCCTGCACTATTTACCCTTGTAGCTGTTGTAGCACGAACTACAGTCATATCTCCTAACGTTGTATTTGGAATAACTGAATATAACGTACCCGCTTTATAACCGTTTGGCGTTACTACTAAACTTGCACTATTTAATAAACTCATATTTTAAAAATTTAATGATTGAACTAAACAACTATCAGCTTCATAAATTCCACCGTCAGCTATTATTCGTGTTTCAAAAGTTGTTGTTATTCCGCCTTCGTTACCTAAAATTTCAGTATCTCCAGAATAACTATCTGCGTAAATAGAACCCCAACCAATTGTATTGTTATACGCTCCCTGTCCCCAACCTATGTCGTTATTGTTTGCACCTTGCCCCCAACCGTTACTATTTGCCATTTTCTATTTTTTTTAAATAAGTCTTTAACTTAATTATATTGACTTCTTTTGGTTTATAACTCTTTTTCATATATACCAACCTGTAAAATTATTGTTTGTATCGGGGAACATATCAGCGTTCGTGTTTGCGGTATATTCTGGAAACAAATTATTGTTAAAAGAAATATAGTTAATAAATCGCTCCGTGTAATGTTGTGCTATTTGTGTTTCTTTTTCAATTAAAAAGTCTACTTCGTCTTTTTCTACGTTTGTTGAATTTTCCGAATTGTGTTTATATACTCCTTTATTACTAATTGTGTAAGCTGCAAAAGGTAAATAATACTTCATTGCTAAATGAATAAGCATCGGCTTCAAATAAGTCGTTGTAAGCGTTAAATAATTACCCGACAATGTATTTGCTATTATGTCCGCTTTTATCTTGTCCAAGAGCTTCGTACCCGTGTAATTTTGCAAGTCTGTATCTTGTGCAATCTTTACAAATTGAATAAATTTATCCGTATCAACATTTCCGTTCAATGCTGTGAATTTTACTACGTCTTGTCTGGTAACTAAAAGTGCTTCTGCCATTAATTCTCTTTTTTATTTTTAGGTAAAAACCCTTTGTTAGGCATATCAATTGGACGTGTTGAAACTAATTTTTCATTCGTTATTTTGTAGCCGTATTGTTCAGCTTTTTTACCTGCAATTTGTCTTGCTTTCGGACTATTAATATCAATGTTTGTTCCTGAAAAACTTGCGTAAACTTGTTTATTCCACCGGTGATGACAATTTCCGCCGCCTTTGTATAACCAAATTGAATACGTGTCAGCTCCTTTCGGGCCCCAACCTTCATTTACAACTTGTGAACTCATTCTTATTATGTCTTCTTTTCTATATATTTTGTTTGCTAAAATCATTTGTGTACAAAATGCACGTCTGTTTTTAGTTAATTCTCCAACATATTTGTAACGTGTAAAAAATTTAATTCCGTCTATGTTTTCGTCTTGTTCACTATTGCTATTTGGAAAAGCTGAACCTGTTGAAACCAAGTTTACAATTTTGCTTAATAAACTTTGTTTAGGTTCTTTACTTAACAATTCGTTTTCTTCGTCGTCCGTATCGTAGTCAACTTCCTTTTCGTCTATTAATAACCAATTGTCTTGTACGTCTTCGCCTAAATCAATTAACGCGTTTGTTTGTGCGCTTAATTCCGTTCCTGTTTCTTCAGCAACTTGTTCTTCGGTTTGTGCGTTTTCCAAGTCTGTAAATTCTAACGGCTGTAACGTTTTGAAAAACAATTTTAAACTTATTCCGTTAAACGCTAAAATGCTGTCAAAAGCTTCTATTATTTCTTCTTGAAACGGACGAATAACCATATTGTCAAAAAGTATGCTTGAATTTTTTAACTCGTCTGCATTTGAACTAAAACCATTTGTTGAAGCTACGCCAAATAATAACGGACTTGTAACGTTGTGCCCTAACATTATTTTCTTTAAACATTCTTCGCTTAAATAAGTATAATGTTCTGGAGCGTCGTTTAATGGTATGTCATCAACCGTAGTTTTGCTTTCTGCGTTGTTGTTAAACGCGACGATAACTTTTTGTCCCCTGCTTCCTGTTAATTTGTCAAGTACCTTATTTGAAATTATATTTTGTTGTTCGTCTGTTGGTACTCCGTTGTTAAAGTTTACAACTTTAGTTCCAGAAAATCCGTTTTGTACTTCGTTAATTAAATAGTCTCCTATTTCTTCTTCTAATAGGCAATACGGCAAACAACCTTGATAGTCAACATAACTATAATATTTCATTCCAACCGCATAAGGTTTAGAAAATAATATTTCTACTTTGTCTTTGCTACTTCCAAAAGACGAATAACGAACGGGCGCATATTTTTTAACATCAGTCCAATCGTCAGAGTAATAGTAACCGTTTATTTTACCTTCTTTGTCGCATTTTTCTGCTCGTAAAAGATTAACAGGAATATGATACGCTTTTAATATTTTGTCGTGCTTGTCGTTATAATGAACTTGAACTGCAAATTGCCCTAATAACTTTCTGTCTAAAACAATTTTTCTTATATCGTCTTTATGTAGTAACGCCATAAATTGTGCGTACTCATTTGGCTTTTTAGAAGCGTCTAACGCACTTAAACCTTTTCCGTATATCAACCTTGCAATGTTGTTTATTATTGCGTTGTTCGTTGTTGAATTTGTAAATCGGTTTATAAGGTAAGCATAAAAATTATTGTCATCGCCATATTCAACCCAATTTTCGCGGTTTGCTTCTTGAATTGTTGGCGTTGTGTATGCGCTTAAATTTAAAACGTGTAAATTATTCATATACTATAAATTCATTTAATGTTGAATTAGAAACATATTGATTATTGTTAACCGAAAATGTAACTAAACTTTGAGCCGTGCAAAATATTCTGTCTTTGTAAATAATGTTTGTGCCTACTCGTAAAACTAAATTGTAAAAATGTCCTTCTATTAAACCAAAAGTTGCTGTAATCGTGTTTATATAGTCTCCAACTGTGCTTGAAGTAATTGCAACCGCTACCATTATATTTGTTTGGTCGTCTGTTAATTCCATAACATTAAACGTGTTATCTCGTGGAATAAAACTAAACGTCTGCGGACTTGCTGAAGGTGTTAAGACTATCATATTTATATAATTAAAAATTCGTGTTTTTGTTCTTTTTTTAAGACAAAAAAAAAGCCGAACTATGAAGAACGGCTTTAAAAATAATTTTTTTAAATTTAGTTAGGGTCAACTGTTGCTCCTGTGAAACAACTACTAACTAATAAAGCATCTGTGTACGTTGAAGCAACCGACAAGTGATTTGCAGGAGTTGCTTCTTGTCCTACAAGTGTCATTGTGTAACCGTTTAAGTCACCCATTGCAGTACCGTTAGAAATTAAACCTGTAGTTACGTCCATTCCGTTATTAAGTCCTGCTAAAAAGAAATTGTTAGCGTTTGTCTTAATTACAACGTGTGGACGACCCCAAGCTAATAATTTCATTTGTTTTGTAGTTACTGTGTCTAAACCTTTAATTGTAAAAGTTAAAGTTTGCTCTACAAATGTAGTTCCGTTTTCCCTTGAACTTGTAACTGTTTGCTCAAAAGAATTTGCACCTTTTAAATCGTATTTAAAAAGTGTAAACGCTCCCGCTACTGTGTCAATTTGGTCTTCAAAGTCTGTTGAACTATCAAAAGTAATTGCACCCATTAAACCGTAGTTAATAAAGTAAATTGACTTAATACCGCCTACAAACTCTTTACAAACTTCTTCGCGACCGTGTGTTAATAAACAAGCCATTTTGTTTTTGTTTTTTAATGTGAATAATGTAAAGCGGAGTTACCCCCGCTTTTTATTTAATGTTATACTCCGTAAAGAACAACGTCTGAACCGATACCGTATTGAATACCTGCGTTGTAACGTAAAATAACTCTTACATTGTTTGAACCGTCAATATCTGACATATCAATAGTTTTAACAAGTGAGCTGTCATTTAAAAGTCCGCAACCGAAATAAAGGTTGTCTACAGTTGTTGCAATCATATTGTTTGCTCCAAGTCCGTTAGCCATAAAAATTGGAATACCGTCGTAAGTTAAACTTCCGTTTGTGTACCATTGTGTTCCCTGTGTGTTTGTTCCGTTTGCTCCTAAACCTGAAGCACCGAAACCACCCAATGCACGAACGTACAATTTAGCAATCTTTTGAGAAACATAAATTCTTAAACCTTCGTTTCCGTAAAGTGAAGCTGGAATTAAATCTACTAAACGTCCAATTTCGCCAATTACAGTTGTTGCGTCTAAAGTTGTTGTCAAAGGAGACGTAACGTCAATTACTGTTGCGTCTGCTAACATCAAAGTTTTAAATCCGTCAAATTCTCCTGCTGTTGCGTTTGCTCCGTTCCAAATTGTAGTTTCAATTTTAGCTGCTACTTTAGCGGCTACGTGTGCAATTAAGAAATCTGCAAAAGATTTAGGCAACGTTTTAAACGCTGAATAACCCATTTCTGCTGACTGCCAAGATTGAGCCAAGTCTAATTTACAAAGTTCAATGTTTACTTGAAATTCTTCTGTTGTTAATATTCTTTCAGTTAGTGTTACCGTTCCTGAAGCTGTGAAATCACAAGTTGCGTTTGCTACGATATCACCTGTAGCGACTTTTTGCATAACTTGTTTGTAAGCAACGTTTGGAAGTATTGATACTCCGCCTTGCTCTAATGTTGGTGCAGACAATAAAGCTGCTGCTAAATACTTACCCGCAAACTCACCTGCGTAAGTTGTGGTAATTACTGGATTTGTTCCAAATGGCATTTTGTTAAGTTTTTAAATTGTTAATATTAATTGTTTATTTTTTCTAAAATTGTGTCCATAATTGTTTTTGGTCTTTTAGAACCGTAAACAAATGTTTCTACTTCATTCGTGTTTTCTGGGTTAAATGAAATTGGCGCTATGTCTGCAAGTTCGGTTACCTCGTTTGTAACTTCGTCAACTTTCGACAACGTTTCTAATTTCGCTTTTAACTCAATGTTTTCTTGTGTTAATTTTTCTATTTCTGCAAAAAATGTTTCTTTAACAATACTTTCGATTGTCTTCTTTGCGCTTGGTGTTGCTTCTGCTTCAACTTCTTCTTCTACTTCTGGAGCTTCTTCAACAACTTCTTCTTCTTTTTCTTTTACTTCAGAAATAATTCCTTCTTCAATTACTACTAAAATACGTCCGTCTTCCATTTCATATTCTCCGATTGGAACTGGTATTTTTTGTTCGTCTTCAGTTACAATAAAAACTTCTTTGTCAGTTTCAAAAGCATCTGCTTCAAAAATTGTTATTCCGTCCATTAACTTCATTGTTTCCAATTTTACTTCCATTCCTAAAAGTGTTTTGATTTGATTAATTACGCTTGTTTTCATATTTGATTTGTTTAATTTTGAAATTTATAATATAGTCCAACTTCTTTTTCAGCTTTTTCTATTGCAAAATATATTTTATCTAATTCAGAATAACCTGTTATTCCTTTGCTATCTAATCCTAATCCTTTTGCAGCGACATCTGCTTTGTCTAAAATAGTTCCAATTTTTGGTAAAAAAGCACTTGCCTTTTGTACATTTTTTTCAGAAGTTTGCACTAATTTATCTGCGTTTGCAATTGCAACTGCAATAGCTTTATCAGCATTTGCTAAAATAGGTTTATCAGCAATTAATACTTTTAATATTGCGTTTGCTTCAGCTAAAGCCTTATTAATGTCTTCAACTACTCCTAATTGAACTTCGTGTTTTGCTAACTCGGTCTTGTCTGCTAACTTGTTGTAAATAGTTTGTAGCGTGTTCATATTTGATTTTTGTTTATTTTAAATATTTTGTTGTTATATTTTGCACATCCTTTTTTACTGAAATTATCATTGCTTCCGCTTTCTCAATTTCATTTGGTTTTTGAGTAATTCCTAAATCTTTGGCTTGTGCATTAAATTTATTTAAATTTTTTTCTAAATTATCAACTAAAAATTTTACTTTATCAATTTCTTGACCCATTTTAATTTTCGTGCTTTCAATTATTGCACGTTCCTTTACTACTGAATTTATACCATCCAATAAATTATTTTCTGATTTTTTAATGTCATCTAATAAAGATAACTGAACTTCGTGTTTTGCTAACTCGGTCTTGTCTGCTAACTTGTTGTAAATAGTTTGTAGTGTGTTCATATATGTATAATTTAATTGTTTATTATTTGTTGTATTTTTAAATTAAACTGCGCCTATTCCCTGCGCTTTTAATGTTCCGTCGCAACACTTTTTATTATATGTTTTTCCGTCTTTACATAGACAACCGCGTATGCCACCTTTTGGACTTGTACGGCTTTTTTCTGCGTCTTTTTTCTTTTTGTTTTCCATTTTGTTATTTTTTTAGTACCTCTGTAACCCACGACTGCATTGAAGAACGCAGTTCTCTGAAAAAACGTATTATACCTTAATATAAAACTAAAGTTCGTTAAATCGCATTAAAACCGTATTAAATCGCATTTCGTGTTTTACTTGTTTTTTATACTTATCGTCCTTGTCTTGTATAAGTTTTTGCGTAATTTTTACTTGACTTTAACTTGCTATTTCGTGTTTTCGCGTGAACTCCTGCACGTTTAACTTTCGGTTTTTTAAGATGAATTTTAACGTTAGTTTGCTTCGCCATTTGCTAAATTATTTTATGCCTTTTGAATTTTCTAAAACGTATTGATTTACTTTAAATGAATTAAAAGCCATTTGTGCCGCACTATCTAAATCTTTTGGTGAAACTATACCTAATTCGTTTATTTGTTTTTCTATTTTAATTATTTCAACTTGCAACTTATCATATTCAGAAGCGTATTTTTTTGCTTCCGAACTAACTTTTAAAAGTGCATCGGATAAAACCGCTTTGTTATTTAATATTTTATTTGATAAGTCAGTTGCTTTTTTATTTAAATCTTGAATAACTCCTAATTCTACTTTTTGACTTGCTAACTTTGCTTCTACTTTTGCAGTAATATCTGCAATAATTAATTCTTTAGTTGTTTTCATTTTCCGTTATTATTTGTTTTATTTTATCTATTAAAATTTCATCTTCGTTAATTAAACTCATTTCGTATTTGTCCGCAAAATAACCTTCAATAGAAAATCCTTTTACTTCACCTAATTTTACTTTGTTCCAAATTTCATCGTTGTTTACTTTCATAGAAATTACCCAAGTACCTTTTGGAAAATTAAATCCGTAGTTCGTACTTTTGTCGTTTTTTCCTTCTGTAATCCAACTTTCGACAACACTCATTCCGTCTAACTTTTGTTTATGTTCTAAAGTTGCGTTGTTCTGGT
>Ga0049083_10000286_pt1 | contig 17525 bp, 11 predicted proteins | sample GreLakmeMI27MSRF_FD_66719 | JGI IMG/M metagenome (GOLD analysis project Ga0049083, IMG submission 66719) | Freshwater lentic microbial communities from great Laurentian Lakes, MI, USA - Great Lakes metaG MI27MSRF | ecosystem: Environmental > Aquatic > Freshwater > Lake | place: Great Lakes...
CTGCCATACATACAGCAGACTCCCTCCGTCGCCTCGCGCGTGACCTGTGCGCAGTCGCAGGGATGGGCAAGCGGCAAACCAAGGACAAGGCGTACATCACGGCTAGTGGTGCGGCTGCGTGACGCTGCGGGCGTACGGCAGCCGTCTGGAGCTGACGCCTGTCCCCAGAGTGGGCAACGGAGTGGGGTGGCGCCAAGGACAAGGCTGCGCAACTCACCAGCCGCCTGCCGTTCCACTGCTGCGCGCTCACCTTCACGCCCTTCGGTGCGACGGTGACGCACGGCTGCGAGCTGCGAGGGTGCTCACACGTCGCGCTCCGCCTTTCAGAGGACCCGGTGTGCACGGACGACGGCTGCGTCTTCGACGTGGTGGCCATCGTGCCGTACATCCGCAAGCACCGCAAGCACCCGGTGACCGGCGCGGCGCTGGAGCTGAAGGACCTGACGCGGCTACACTTTCACAAGAACGCGCAAGGCGAGTTCCACTGCCCCGTGCTCAACAAGGTGTTCACAGAGTCCACGCACATCGTGGCGGTCAAGACCACCGGCAACGTGTACAGCTACCAGGCGGTGGAGGAGCTGAACATCCGTGCCAAGAACTGGAAGGACCTGCTGACGGACGAGGCGTTTGCGCGCAAGGACTTGCTGGTGTTGCAGGACCCGCAGCACGCGCGGGCGCGCTGTGTCTCCGACTTTGACTTTGTGCGCAACGGCCTGCAGCCGGCAGCGAGCCACAGCAGCCTGGGGGCACACCCTTCCGGCGACCTGGCCCGCACGCTGCAGCACCTGGACACAGACGCGTCTCGACAGGGTGCGCGCGCGACTCGCCTCCCGCCCCGACGCGTCCCACTGACACGCCCTCGCGCAGCCCTCGCCGCCGGCGGCGGCGGCCGCGCGGCCGAGGCGGAGCGCATGCTGGCCGCGCTGCAGCAGGCTGCGTCCGCGCCTCTGGAGCCCGCCGCTGGTGGTGAGAGGCCAGCAGCGCCGGCTGGCGCTGCGGAGGCGCGCCCCTCCGCTGCCCGGGCGGGTGCGGTTGGCTCCGGCAGCGCCCCGATGCGCAGCAGCGGCGCCCTGGCCGCCTCCTTCACCTCCTCCGCAATGACGCCCGTCACGCGCAACGAGGCGGCCGCGGAGGACGGCACGCGAGTGCGTGCGCCCACCCGCAAAGCGTACGTGGCGCTGCACACCTCCTGCGGCGAGTTGAACGTGGAGCTGCACGCGGACGTGGTGCCACGCGCCTGTCAAAACTTCCTGCTCCTCGCACAGCGCGGCTCGTACGACGGATGCACGTTCCACAGAAGCATCCACAACTTCATGCTGCAGGGCGGAGACCCCACCGGCACCGGCAAGGGCGGCCAGTCGGCCTGGGGGCGCCCCTTTGCGGACGAGTTCTCGCCCAAGCTGAGCCACAGCGGGCGGGGCGTGCTGTCCATGGCAAATGCAGGGCCCGGCACCAACGGCAGCCAGTTTTTCATCCTCTACAAAAGCGCCGTGCACCTGGACGGCAAGCACACCGTGTTCGGGCGAGTGGTTGGCGGCGTGGAAACGACCTTGGCGGCGATGGAGCGGGTGCCCACAGATAAGGATGACCGGCCAAAGCAACCCATCGTACTGACGGGGGTCACCGTCTTCGACGACCCCTTTGCGGACGAAGCGCCCAAGGAGAAGGCGGCGGTGCCGGCCAGGACGGCGGCGGAGGAGCTGGAGGACATGCGGCCGGGTGCCTGGTTCAGCAACCCAGGTGCCGCGTACTGCACTGCGGCGGCGACCAGCGGGGCGGGCGTGGTGGGCAAGTTCCTTCCGGCTCAGGCGCCTGGTGGCGGAGCGGACGCGCAGCCGGCGGCAAAAAAGGCAAAGGCGGCGCCCAGACCAGCAGGCGCCGGCTACGGCAACTTCGACGGGTGGTGAAATGACATTTGAGCGCGTGCAAGACACGCACGAGCGCAGTCGCGCGCTGGTTCCGCTCACACGTTGCGCGACGCCTGCGCGGCCGCGATCAGCTCGTCCGGAAAAACGTCCTTTGGCTCCGGGTAGAGCAGCTGCGTCTTGCCTTCCAGGTATCGGTTCAGCAGCTTCATGGTTGACGGGTTGAAGCCGTCGGCGGTGGACAACTGGTGCCCGCTGGTTCGCATCTCGTTCATCTTGGCGCGCACCTTGCCTGCAAGCACCTTGCCCAGCTCCACGCCCCACTGGTCGAAGCTGTTGAGGCCCCACACGAAGCCCTGAACCGCGATGCGGTGCTCGTACAGCGCCAGCAGCTGGCCGGTGGTGAAGGCGTTGAGCTCCGGCAGGAGGAGGGAGATGGAGGGGCGGTTGCCGGTGAAGGTCTTGTGGGGGATGAGCGAGTCGGGGCACCCGTCCGCGCGCAGCTCCACTGCCGTCTTGCCCACCGCCAGCGCGTCAGCCTGGGCGAAGAAGTTGCACATAAGCTCGTCGTGGTTGGACACGATCTCGCCCCGCAGGTACACGCTCTGCTGGCTCTTGATGACGCCGATGAACTCGGCGGGCACGCAGCGCCCCTGGTGGATGAGCTGGTAGAAGCTGTGTTGCCCGTTGGTGCCCGGCTCCCCAAAGTCAACCTCCGCCGTCTCGAATGGCACGCGCATGCCGCCCACGGTCACCCCCTTGCCGTTGCTCTCCATGGCCACCTGCTGGATGTGCGGCGCCAACTTGCTAAGCGCCTGCGCGTATGGCAGGATGGCACGCGCAGGGCAGCCCAGGAAGGAGACGTTCCACACGCTGGTGAGGCCCAGCAGCACGGGCAGGTTGGCGTGGAACGGTGCGCTGCGGAAGTGCTCGTCGATGTCGTGAGCGCCCGCCAAAAAGCTGCTCATCGTGTCAAAGCCGTAGTGCAGCGACAGCGGCAGCATGCCCACGGCGCTGCACACGCTGTAGCGCCCGCCGATCCAGTCCCAGAATGCAAAGGCATTCTGGGGGTCGATGCCGAAGTCGGCAACCAGCTTCAGGTTGGTGCTCACAGCCACCATGTGCTTGGCCACAGCCTCCTTGCCCAGCGCGGAGACGATCCAGGAGCGCACGGTGCGCGCGTTGAGCATCGTCTCGGCGGTGGTGAACGTCTTGCTGACGATCACCACCAGCGTCGTCTCCTGCTGCAGCCCGTTGAGCGCGCGCGCAACGTCCACCGGGTCCACGTTCGCAAGGAAGCGCAGCTGCCGCGCGGTGCCCTGCGCAGTTGACGTGCCGTGCGCAGCCTCCTGGTTGGTGCGCAGTGCGGTGTGCACGAACAGCGGGCCGAGGAAGCTGCCCCCGATGCCCACGGCAACCACGTCCGTCAGCGGCTTGCCCGTCGCTCCCACCCACCCCCCGTTCCGCACTTTATCGCTGAACGCCTTGATCTTGTCCAGCACCGCGTGCACGTCCGGCACAACGTCCTTGCCGTCCACGAAGATCTGCTTGTCGCGGGGGGCGCGAGAGGCTACGTGCAGCACCGCTCGGTCTTCCGTGTTGTTGATGTGCTCCCCAGAGAACATGGCGTCGATCTTGGAGCGCAGGTGGGACGCCTCAGCGAGTGAGTTTAGCAGGCCCATCGTCTCGGCGGTGACCCGCTGACGCGAGTAGTCCAGAAACACGCCGTTGTGCTCCGCAGCCAGAGCTGCCACGCGCTTACCGTCCTGCAGCAAGTCCTGCGCGCAGAAGAGCGTCAGCGCTGCCAGGCAGCCAGGTGAGGAAGAGCGTGGCACCTTCAGGTGAGTCTGCTCAATCACGGGCACGTGCGCCTTCAGCGCCGCCCACTCAGGGGTGTCCGAGATGAGGCCCGCCTTTGGCGCGTTGAACTCGGTGGACATTGGCGCGCACTGGAGCACACGCTCAGATGCGGATAAACGCGCGCGCCGAAGAGGCCGCACCTGGGGTCGCAGCGCGGCGCGCGACACGTGAACAGCGGCACGGGACCTGCTGCAGGCGCGAGGCGGGCGCGAGTGAGCCTCTGAGCCAGGCTGCCTGCCTCGAGTTGGGCGCGAGTAAGTCAGGTCGTAGCACCCTCGTGGAGACGCACCGCGGAGCCCTGCTTCCGGCTCCGCCCAGGCCGGTGCACGAGGCCAACGACGCCGCACGGCCGGTTGAAAGGCACAGCATATGCGCAGGCAGCTCGAGTGCAGATCGCCGAGTCAATCAGATCTCGGTGGTCGAACACGCCGCGCATGTTGGACCCGTGTCCCCGTGTCCCGTACGTGCACTCTTCGCCGCCTCCGTCAGCTCGCGATAGCTCGCTTGGATATCGCACGGCCATACGTTGGCAAAGCGACATGCGGCGAGCGGTGGGGCCGAGGGCGCACCTGGGCCTGCTGCAGGCACCTGCCGCCCGTGCCACCCGGCCAGGACGTGTGACGCAGGGGGGCGCCCGCCCCAGGGCACGCCCTGCGCGCCTGTCGCTCTGCATCCTCGCAGCTGCCGCGAAGGTCAGTGCTGAGCAGAGCCAGTCTGTCAAGGCACCTGTCAAGGCGACACAGGTGCGCTGCACGGCTCCAGCACGCAGTGGTGCCAGCGCTGAAGGCCGGGCTGCGCTGCGCTCTGTCTGGGCTGCACACTGGCTAACGTCCCCTCGCTGCTCCCACCCGCCCAGGCTGCGCGGCCCGGCGTGCACGGCAAGCCCCAGCGCGGCTCGCCCACGCCGCACGGCGCGGAGGCGTGCGCTTCGGGCGTCAACTTCGCCGTCTTCAGCTCCACAGCCTCTGCGCTGTCGCTCGTGCTCTGCACCCGTGAGGACCACGCCGCAGGCCGCGTCACCGCGGAGGTGGTGCTGGACCCGGTGCTCAACCGCACGGCGCGTGCGCGGGCGCCGCGGTGCTCACTTCTGTCACGTCCGCACTCACGCCCAGGGACTGCCGCTCTGCAGGGCAGCACTTGGCACGTCCTCTTGCCCTCCCTCTCACCCTCCCTGCTGTACGGCTTCCGCGTCTCCGACGCGCCCACCATCCTGCTGGACCCCTGCGCCTGCGGAGTGGTGTCGCGCCCAACCTTTGCCCAGCCGGGCATGGGCGGCGACTGCTGGCCACAGATGCTGGCCACGCTGCCCGACGGCGCGGCGGCGCCATTCGACTGGGAGGGCACCAGCTCGCCCAATCGGTCGTTGGAGGACCTGGTCATCTACGAGTGCCACGTGCGCGGCTTCACTCGCCACCCGTCCAGCGGTGCGGCTCAGCTTCGCGCGGCCGCGCAGGCGTGACGTCACCACGCATCTGAGGCGCGGCCCGCCCCCGCACTCAGGCGTCTCCGCGACGCCTGGGAGCTATGCAGCCCTCGCAGAGAAGGTGCCCTACCTGGCTACCATGGGCTTCAACGCGCTGGAGCTGCTTCCGGTGCACGAGTTCAACGAGGTGGAGTCCTATGCGCCGCCCGGCCCTGACGGCGGCGAGGGCGGCGAGGCGTCGGGGGCGCGCTGCAACTTTTGGGGATATAGCACCGTAGCCTTCAACGCGCCCATGGCGCGCTACGCGGCCGCGCCGCCGGGCGAGGCTTGCGCCCGAGAGGTGAAGGCGCTGGTGCGGGCCTGCCACGCGGCCGGGGTGGAGGTGATCTTGGACGTGGTATTCAACCACACCGCCGAGGGCAGCGAGGCTGGCCCCACGGTGAGCATGCGCGGCCTGGACAACCGGGTGTACTACATGACGGCGCCGGAGGGGCAGTGCTACAACTACTCTGGGTGCGGCAACACGCTGCAGTGCAACCACCCGGTGGTGAGGCGCTTTGTGTTGGAGTGCCTGCGCCGCTGGGCCATCGAGTACCGCATCGACGGCTTCCGCTTCGACCTGGCATCCATCCTCACGCGCGCCTCCAGCAGCTGGGAGGCTGGCGCCATGTTTGGCGGGGAGCGGGGGGCTGACCCGCCGGACGCGCAGCTGGTACGCGGAACGCCACTGGACCAGCCCCCGCTCATCGACCTCATCTCCAACGACGGAGTGCTGCGGGTGCGCGCGCCACGCGCTCGACGTGCGCGTGTGCGCGCCGCGGCTGGCTCACCGCTCGCTCCACACAGGGCAAGAAGCTCATCGCCGAGGCATGGGACGCGGGCGGCCTCTACCAGGTGGGCGGCTTTCCCCACTGGGGCGTGTGGGCGGAGTGGAACGGCAAATTCAGAGACGCCGCGCGGCTCTTCATCAAGGGCACGGATGGTGCGCTCTCGGCTGCTGCTGCTGCGCTCAACTGCGCGTGGCTGACGGCGCGCGCCCCTCCGCGCGCCTACCAGGCTACGCGGGCGAGTTTGCGGAGCGGCTGTGCGGCTCGCCGGCGCTGTACGCGGCGGGGGGGCGAGCGCCGCGTCACAGCGTGAACTTCGTCACCGCCCACGACGGCTTCAGCCTGGCCGACCTCGTGTCGTACAACCGCAAGCGCAACCTGGGCAACGGGGAGGGCAACCGGGACGGGGAGGAGCACAACCTGTCCTGGAACTGCGGGGACGGGGAGGGGGAGGATGGCGACGGGGCGGGCCCTCCCGCGCGCCTGCTGCGGCGCCGCCAGATGCGCAACCTGATGGCTGCTCTCTACTTGGCGCAGGGCGTTCCGATGGTGTGCATGGGCGACGAATACGGGCACAGCAAAGGGGGCAACAACAACACCTACTGCCACGACTCCCCGCTCAACTGGTTCGACTGGGCCGCCGCGCAGGCTGACGCGGACGGTCTGCTGCGCTTCACCGCCGCGCTGGCCGCGTTCAGAGCCCGCCGGCCGGCGCTGAGGCTGGCGTCGCACCCGACGGGCAGCCAGGTTGCCTGGCACGGCCGCCAGCCGGGCACACCGGACTGGAGCGAGGCGTCCCGCCTGGTGGCCTTCACGCTGAGCGAGGGGCCCGGGTGCGGGCAGCTGTACTGCGCGTTCAACGCGGACCACCAGGCGGTGACCCTCACGCTGCCCCCCCCCGGAGCCGGGCTGCGCTGGCGCCTGGTGATGGACACGGCGCTGCCGCCGCCGTTTGACATGCCACACACGGACGTGGCGCCGGAGCTGAGGGCGGCTGCCGAGGCACAGCACGCGTGCCTGCGCGCCTGCACCTACACGGCGCTGGACAGAACCACCGTGCTCATGGAGACGGTGCCGGAGCAGGTGCAATAGCGGTGATGTAATGCACGCGGCATACAGCAGGTAGCGAATGCGGCGGCCGCCGCGTGAGTTGAAAGCCCGTCGTAATCACTGCTTTGTGCGTCGTACGCACGTACGGTTCGGCATTCTTCTCGCCCAGTCGCTCCCGTTCCCATGCAGCCGCGATAGCCCACAATGAGCCGCTCCAAGCGCCCGGCTGACGCAGCTGCTGAGGCGGCTGAGGCGGCGCACCCGAGCGTCTCGCTCAGGCTCCGCCCTGGGGAGCAACAGTGCTTGGTGGGCTTCGCACGCGCGCGGGTCACTCGCGGCGCGCTGTGGGTGCACGGCCACCGCGTGGCTAGCGGCTGCGAGGCCACACTTTGCTCCAGTCCGGAGGCTGGCAGCCTGCTGGCGCTGGAGTGCGCGCCCGGCTGCGGCGGCGTGGAGGCGGTGCTCACGGCGCTGGAGCGCCCGTCGGACTGCCCCAAGGCTGCACAGCAGCAGCTGCCGGGGCCATGCCGAGCCACGGCTGGCGCGGACGCCTGCGGCTTCCACCTGCTCTCTCCCGCCGCCGCGCAGGCGGCCGGCCACGCGCCCACGGCGCTGCCCGCGGAGTGGCGCGCGGCCGTGGAGGCGCTGGCCCGCCGCGCCGCCGGGGGCGGGCGTGTGGTGTGCTGCGTCGTTGGCGCCAAGGGCACAGGCAAGTCCACGCTCGCCCGGCTGGCGGTCAACACGCTGCTGGGCGCTGCGCCCCGCGTGGCGCTGCTGGACGCGGACTGCGGGCAGCCGGAGCTCACCCCGCCGGGGCTGGTCTCCCTCACGCTCCTCTCGCAGCCCCTGCTGGGCCAGCCCGCGCCCAGGCTGGGCCTCGCGCAGGCGCCGCAGCCGCTGGAGCAGCGCTTCCTGGGAGACACGTCACCCAAGGGGGCGCCGGGGGCGTACGCGGCGGCCCTGCAGGCGCTGCTGCTCGCCTGGCAGGACTGCGCAGCCCCCGTGCTGGTGGTCAACACCAGCGGATGGGTGCGAGGCCTGGGGCTGGACCTGCTCTGCGGGCTGCTGCGGGGCTGCGAGCCCACCCACGTGCTGCAGCTGCACGCAGCACTCCCAGGCGACAGCGCGCAACCTGGCGCAGCCGCCCCCGCCCCCGCCGGCATGCCCCGCGGCACCTTCTGGCTGGCGCCGCAGCAGCAGGCGCTGGCGCCGCGCTGCGAGGTGACCAGCCTGCCCTGCGCCGCCGCCGCTGCCGCCGCCGCCGCCGCCGCCGCCGCCGCAGCGCCGCAGCCGTCATCCGCCGCTCTCACGCGCTCGGAGCCTCAGGCGGGGCCGCATCCCGGCGCCGCCGCGCCGCCGCCGCCGGCGCGACGCAGTGCGGCGGACATGCGCGCGCTGCTGTGGAGCGGATGGGCGCACGCGGCGGCGGCGGCGGGCGGGCCCGCGGGGCTGGGCGCGCGCAGCGACGCCCTCTGGGCCGACCTCTGGGCGCCCACGGCGCCGGGCGAGGCGGCCGCCATGGCGTCCGTGGCGGAGGCGCTCGCATGTGCGTCTTTTTGGCCGCGCCTCGGCGCAGCTGCGAGACGCTCTCACGGCGCTCTGACCCCGTCCCCCACCACCGCAGGTGCTCGCCCCTACGCCGTGCCCGCCGCCTCGCTGCGCTGCACCTGCCTGCTGGCGCACGTCGCCCCCGGCGAGGCGCTGCGCGCGCTCAACGGCGCCCTGGTGGGTCTGGCTGCGGAGGAGCCCACCGAGGGTGCCGCGGGCGGCGCGGGAGGACCGCGCTGCCTGGGCGTTGCGCTGGTGCGCTCCGTGGACGCAGCCTCGGGGATGCTGTACCTGTTGACCCCCGTGCCTGCAGCAGCCGCAGCCGCCACGCGCTCGCTCTTGCTCGGCCGCCTCGAGCTTCCTCCCGCGCTCCTCTCCGCGCCGCCGCACTGCTCGCCCTACGTCACGCACTGGGCGCTGACGGCGGATGGCAGCGGAGGAGCCGCGATGCGCAGCCGCAACAACCTGTTGCGCGGAGGCAGCAGGGACAAGACCTGACAACAAGCGCGTGCATTGAATCGTACAGGCGCGCATGAGACGTCACGGTTTGATAGTAGTAGTAGTGCCACTTACATGTGAGGTTGGCTTGCGCCTACATGCCTGAGATGCGCATCTCCTGCAGGCTTGCCGCGCCGCTGATGGCGAGTCCATTCTCGTTAGCCAGGTGGAGGACGCAGATGAAGCACATGTGGACGGAGAGGTCGGAGAGGGCTCCGGCGCCGCAGTCTGGCGGCACGCGCTCCAACAGCTCTCCGAAGGAGACGGTGCCATCCTTGGAGCGCACAGCGCCAGCCTTGAGACCCTCCCACAGCGTGCTTTTCAGGGCGCGCACGTCCACCACCTTTGCGGAGCGCGCGTAGTTGACCTGGATCTTCTCGATGCGGCGTGGGACGGGCACCAAGCCCTCGCCCTCAGGCAACGCGACCACATGGGCAGCCACGCCCAGCCCCTCCTCGCCGTCGCCGGCGCCCTCATCCCATCCGTCGCCCCAGCCGCCCGCGTCGCCGCCCGCGTCGCCTTCGTCGTGGTGGAAGGCTGCCGGCGAGTGGAGGAGGGAAGCCTGGGCAGCGCCGCCTGTGCCGGCTGGCTGCGCTGTGGGCTTGAGGAAGAGGCGCGTGAGCTGCTGCGCAGAGTAGCGCAGGTCGGCGGGCAGCAGGGTGTCCGCCACCGCGGGCGCGCCCGCCAGCCGCGTGTCGTGCGCCCTCCTGGGAGGCGCGAACAGCGCCTCGTCCAGCGCAGGCAGCGCCGCCGTGAAGTCCATCGAGAAGGGGCCCTTGCGCGTCGCCGTCTTGCGCCCAGGCGCCGCGAGGCCGCCGCCGCCGGGCGCCGCCGCCGCCGCAGCAGCAGCCGCAGCCGCGGGGCCGCTGCGGAAGCGCCAGTGCGAGGCGCCCGCCCAGGCGCGCCGCGTCACGCCCGCCCCGCCGCCGGCCAAGGTGACCCACTCCAGCGCGCCGCCGTCGCCCACGCGGAAGCGGCCGTCCGCGGCGGCGGGGCGGGCGGCCCCCTCAGCTGCCCGCGAGCTGGCGCCCTCGCCCTGCTCCTCGTGGTCTTCGAACGCGCCTGAGAAGTGCGCGTCGTCGTCGCCGTCGCCGGAGTACATGTCCTCCTCGAAGGCGGACGCGTCCAGGCCTGGCCCCGCATCTTGGCCGGGGGGGAGGGCGGCAAACACCCCGCCCTCCGCCCACGCGTCGCGCACGGGGCTGCCCGGAGCCTGCGCGGGCGCCGCGCAGCTGGAGGTGTCCACCGCGCCGCCGGGCAGCATCGCGCGGATGGCGGCCAGGGCGGGCGTGAGGCGCAGCAGTCCGGAGTGCGCCGCCAGCGCGGCCGCAGCAGCCGCCAGCGCGCCGCCCAGCGCGCTCAGGTCCACCTGGACCTCGCCCAGGGGCGCTTCCCCGCGCGGCGCGGTGGCGCCTGCGAAGTCGGGCACCTCGTCGCTGTCAAAGACGGTGTCGCATCCCCGGTGCACCGACAGGGCGTTCATCAGCAGCCCCTTGGCCCCTCCCTCGTCAAACTGCGCGCTCGTCTTGTGAAACAGCGGGTCCACAGCGATGGCCGCCTCCAGCGCGCGGCTGGTGTGCGCCTCAGCCGCCTCAAGCGTGGGTGCCCCGCTGCGCTTGCTCTTGCGCGCGCCGGGCACCTTGCCGCCAGCCTCACCCTCCGCGCTCTCACCCTCCTCTCCGTCCTCCACGCCATCCTCATCAGCCTGCGCACCCGCGCTGCGGGACAGACCACCCAACACCTTGAACGTCTCCGAGTGGATGCTGTCCACGCGCGACGCGTAGATCTTCACGCCCGCGTCCAGCGTGCAGCTCGCCTTCTGGAAGTTGGTGTTGTTGTCCTCGTCCTTCTCCGTCTTCACCAGGTCGCTCAGGTGGTCGATGAGCGCCAGAGACCAGGTGTTCTTGGCGTTGATCTTGTTCTCGGAAGCCAGCTTGATGCTGGCGGGGCGCGCCGGGGAGGGCGCGTGAGCCCGCGCGGCGTAGGGGCGCAGCTGTTGCGCGCACCAGTTCGAGTACAAATCCAGCACCTGCGACGTGCTCAGCGCCGCGGCCTTCGCGCGCGGCTTCTCCCCGGCCTGCAAGGCCACGGGAGCCGACTTGGACGCCGGCGCAGCGTTCTCCTGCTCGTCGTCCAGCCTGAGGAGGCAATGCACAGGGACAGCACTCAGTGGCCGTGCGCCCTCGCTACACGCTCCGCTGGCCGGGACAGCCGGCGCGCGAGCTCGATACAAGCGTGCCAGGTGCGGCGAGAAGCGCAGACGGCAGGCGGTGGCCCAGGCGGCGCGCACCGGCGACGCAGCTCGTTTGCCGCCCGAACGGCAGCCGCATGCTCCTTCTCAGCCGCGTCATCGTTCATGCGCGTGCGCCCCACCGGCGACTTGAGCGGCGTGCGCCCGGAGGCGCTACGCCCCGCCGGGCTGGCCATAGGACTGGACATCAAACGGAGAGGAGGCGCCTTTGACGCAAGGCCACGACGCCACGTCATTTCGTGCGACCTCCAACCGAGCAAGTCCCACCCATTGCGCACCCCTTGAGCTGCGTATGCTGGCCTTTCGAGCGTGCAGAGCGTTGAGAGTTTGCGGCACAGCGCGGCACGCAAGCAGAGCGCGAGCGAGCGCGATGGCGCACCAGCACTCCTTTGGTCCCTTCCACGTGAGCGAGGAGGAGGTGTTTGCCAGCACGCGCTTGTCGCTAGCCTTCGTAAACCTCAAGCCGGTGGTGGCTGGCCACGTTCTGTTTGCGCCGCGCCGCGTGGTGCATAGGCTGGCGCAGCTCACGTCCGAGGAGCTGTGCGACCTCTGGCGACTCGCGCACGCCTGCGGACCGGCGCTGGAAAGCCACTTCGGAGCCTCCGCGCTCACCTTTGCGGTGCAGGACGGTGCCGCAGCAGGCCAGACGGTGCCTCACGTGCACATCCACCTGCTGCCCAGACGAGTGGGCGACTTCCAGCGCAACGACGAGGTGTATGATGCGGTGAGGCCACGCTCCAGCGTTGCCTCGCGCTCTCTCGTCTGACAGGTCGCATCAGATCGACCACAGCGAGCGCTCTCTGACCAAGGACCTGGACAGAGAACGAGTGCCGCGCACACCCGCGGTGTGTCCTCCGCGAGCAGCGAGCGCAGGGCGACTCACCGAGCGTCTGGCAGGAGATGGCCACCGAGGCAGCGCAGCTGCGAGCCGTCTGTGCACCGCACCTGGCCTCGCTCAGTGCCGCGTGAGCGGACGGCGCTTTTCATACATCCGCTGCTTGCTGGACCAGCAGCGACCGGACGCCTGACAGACACTTTGTAGGTCAATGTTGTTCGTCGCTCAACTAACGGCGAGCCAGCGCCACGCCCCTGGACGCCCCGGAGGGTGGCAGCACCTCGCTGGGCAGTGGCTTGATGGGCGGGGGCAGCTGCTGCGGCGGCGGCGTGATGGCGGTGAACGCTGTCGGCAAGGCTGGCGTGGCCTCGTCCTTGCGAGCGGGACCAGGAGATAAGCCGGTCCCAGCGCGTCCAGGCTTTGTGCGGCCGCGCCCAGCGCCGCAACCTTGCTTTGCCGCAGCCTGCTCGCCAGCGCCATCCGGCCCCTGTGCGCTCGCCAGGCGCTTGAAGCCAGCCATGGCGCGCCCGGCGGCTGCGCGCAGGCTTGACGGCGCAGGGGGCGCGGCTGCGGGCGCATGGTGCTTCGCAGCCGCCTTGCGGGAAGCCGCAGCCTTGCGCGCCCGTGGCGCCTCTGGGCCCTCGTCCTGCTCCTCCACCACGCCCCCCTGTGCCCGCCCAGCGGCGGAGGATGAGGCCGGAACGGCGGGACCAGCAGGTGCAGCGCGGCGTATAGGAGCCCCTCCACGGTCCCCCCGGCCAGCCCTCGCCTGACGCGCAGCCGCCCCACGCCCCGCCGGCGGCGCCGTCTGGTCAACCTCTGGTGGCGCCTGGCGAGGTTCCTGGCGCTCATCCTCCGAGGCGGCGGTGACATCAGCGTCATCCTCCGCCGCCGGCGGCGGCGGCGGGGGCGGCAAGGCGTGCGCGGCGCCGGCTGCGGCGCGTCCGCGACCCCGCCCGGCGCCCCGCCCGCGCGCGCCGCCGTGAGCGATGTGGGGAGCGGCTGCGGCGGCTTGCTGCCGCTCCTCCTGGACCGCTGTGCGCGATCCGTCGTTGCGCTGCGCGGACGGCGCCGGCGGCATGAGCGCCAGCAGCGGCGCAGGCTGGTGCGGCTGGGACGCGGCGAGGGGCCGCGCGAGGTGGGCCTCAGCCGCGCAGAGTCGCCCGTCCAGCACAGCAACCTGGCTTTGGCCCAGCTTGTGGTTGTGCAGGCACATGTGCTTCACCTTCAGCATGTCGCTCTCCAGCACCTCCAGGCGAGACAGCGGGCGCGCTGTGGTGGGGTGAGCGAGGAGCTCAGTCAGTGAAAGCGTGTGGTGACGGAGACACAGACGCAGCCGAGAGTCTGCGGCCCCGCTGCTGCGCACCCAGGGCGACAGCGTCCGCCTGGTCAGCGCCGGTGAAGACCAGCTCGGCCTGGCCAACCGAGTAGCTGGTAGAGCGAGGGGGCGTCAGTCACGGCACCGTCCGCACACGGCACGGGCGGGCCCCGCGCGGGCGTCAACGCACGTGGTGACGCAGTCCAGCTGCAGGCAGAAGGCCTCGCTGCGGCGAAAAGCGAGCGTCAGGGAGGTGGGTGAGTGCAAAAGAGAGCATGCGCAGAGTTCAGGGAACTCACGAGAGCTCGGCTCGCAGCGGCTCCGGGACGCTCACGTAGCGTCGGCCCACCACCTGCTTGCAGCACTTGCAGGTGATGTGGTAATAGAAGCTGCGGCGTGGCGGGAGCATCTGTTAGCCCTCTTCGCGCAAACCTGGCAGAGGCCCGCTCGCGCCGGCGCAGCGCGCCTGTACGCGTCCGGCCCCGTGAGCGACGTCTTAGCCTGCGCGTGCACGTCCACCTCCACGTCCGTGGCGGCTGCGGCGTCCCCTCACGCGTCAAAGTGGGCACTCTCGCACGCAAGCAAACCGACTGCGCACCCGTCAGGCACAGCAGGCGCAGCTCGCGGTTCACGTTGCGCAGCGACACTGTGTCACCCACGATGCTGCGGCACGACTTGCACTGGATCACCTTGATAAGCATAGAGTGAGTAAGGACACCCTACAACGCGCGTCAACAGTGCACAAGCGCACCTTCACCCGCTCCGGCAGCTCCTCCATCAGCCAGAGCCGGGCCTGATGCAATCTCCAGGCGGGGGCGCGCGCGAGAGGTGAGAGGGCGAGGGGCGCGACGAGGAGCGAGGTTGGCCCGCCGCGGCCGCCTGGGGCGAGCCCGCCTGCGCTCATAGCGCGCCCCTCGTCTCGCCTGTGCCGGCTCGCGAGGCACCCAGCGGCATCGCAGGCGCCTGCAGCCTTTAAAGCCCTCTTGCGGCTCTTCCTGAACAAAGCCTCCTGCCGCCTGGCGCGCCGCCATGGGCGGCTCCGGCAAGGTTGCCTACTTCTATGAGCCGTCCTTCACCGACTGCTACTATGGGCAGGCGCGTCGCGACACACACGCGGCCGCGGAGGCGCCGTCGGGTTACGGCGTCGGCGTTGCGCGCCGCTTCGGCGTGCTGGCGCAGGCTCTGCGCTCTGTGCCCGGGACTTCTCTGCGAAGCCTCAGCAGCCCAATGGCTGCTGCGGGCGCTTGCTTCGCGTCGCGCACGCGGCCAGCTTGGGAGTGGCGTCTCGGGTGCTCTCTCCGAATTTTCACTCTGCCCGTTCTACCGCAGGGCCACCCGATGAAGCCGCACCGCGTGCGGATGGCGCACGACTTGCTGCTGAAGTACGACATCCTGAACCAGCTGGAGGCGCGTGAAGGCCCAGCGCACTGCTGCAACTCTGCAGCGAGCGCAACTCGCCCGTGCTCGCACGTACTTTCCAGCCTTGCTCTGGGTGCCAGCCAGCCGCGTACTGCGTGTGCTCGCGCGCGTGTGCTGATCTGCGTGCCGCTGGTCCCGCCTGCGCATCTCCATATGGGTCACGCAAGCGAGTGCCCTAACAAGCCACTTCCTTCAGGTGTTCCGCCCTGAGCCGCTTAGCGCTGAGGAGATGACGTACTTCCACACGGACGAGTATGTGGAGTTCCTGCGCCTCATCACCCCCGACAACCAGGCACGTGCCCTCGCGCGTTGCTGTCTCTGCACGCCCTCACCCCCCGCCCGCGCGCAGCACGAGCACATGCGCCAGCTGAAGCGCTTCAACGTGGGCGAGGACTGCCCCGTGTTTGACGGGTTGTTCCAGTTCTGCCAGACGTACGCAGGGGGCTCAATTGGGGGCGCCGTGCGCCTGAACCAGCGCGAGAACGAGGCGGTCATCAATTGGATGGGCGGCCTGCACCACGCAAAGGCGCGCGCGTGCGCCTGTGAGCTGCTCCGCCGCTCTGACCCCCTTGCAGAAGACGGAGGCGAGCGGCTTTTGCTACGTCAACGACATCGTGCTCTCAATCTTGGAGCTGCTCAAGGTGCACGCCCGGGTGCTGTACATCGACATCGACATCCACCACGGCGACGGCGTGGAGGAGGCGTTCTACACCACGGACCGCGTGATGACCTGCAGCTTCCACAAGTTCGGCGAGTATTTCCCCGGCACCGGCCACCTGGCTGACGTGGGCCACGAGGATGGCAAGTACTACGCCCTCAACGTGCCCCTCAAGGATGGCATCGACGACGCGGCGTACGAGGCGCTATTCAAGCCCGTCATGGCCAAAGTGATGGAGATGTTCAAGCCGGAGGCGATTGTCTTCCAGGCTGGCGCCGATTCGCTGAGCGGCGACCGGCTGGGGTGCTTCAATCTGAGCATCCGGGGCCATGCAGAGTGCGTGCGCTACATGCAAACCTTTGGGGTGCCCATGCTGCTGCTTGGCGGCGGCGGCTACACTGTGCGCAACGTGGCGCGCTGCTGGGCGTACGAGACGGGCGTGATGCTCAAGACTGAGCTGGAGGACCGCCTGCCGCCCAGCGAATACCTGGAGTACTACGGGCCCCACTACCGCCTGCACTTCGCGCCCAGCAACATGGAGAACCAAAACAGCGCCGAGTATTTGGCCACGGTGCGCAACCGGCTGCTGGACAACCTGACCAAGATGCGGCCGGCGCCCTCCGTGCCCTTCCACCAAACGCCCGGCACCGCGCCGCGCGTGGCGGCAGAGCGGGAGGCGGCTGAGCGGGCCAAGGACGAGCGGGACCCGGAGGAGCGCACGGAGGCGGAGGCGCCGGGCGAGGGGGCGCTGCTGGCGGGCGGCCGCACGGAGGCGGCGGCGGCGGCGGCGGCGCCGGAGACGGCGGCGGCGCAGGATGCGGAGCCCATGGAGGTTGAGCTGGAGGGTGGGGGCGAGGCCAGAGCGTGAGCGACAGACGATGTGTGTGTCGTCTCAACCCACCCATAACCAACAATATCCCATAGGTGCTTCCCCAGTCGCCAGCCTAGCCGCCAGCCCGCTTCTTCTTCTTGAAGCCAGTGGCGGAGCGCGCGGAGTCGTCGCCGTCGGGCGACGCGGCGGCCACCTGCAGCAGGTCCACTGAGCGCGGGCTGGCGCTGGCCAACGGGTTGGGCACCGCGCGCCCCACGCCAACACCACGACGGTCCACGACGGTGACGGGCAGCGGCGGCGGCTCCACCATGCGCCGCTTGCGCATGAAGATTGCGCACACGGCCAGCAGCGCGAGACCGCCCAGCAGGGAGCAGACCACCACGACGGCGACGCGAGACTTGTTGCCGCCGACGGAAGGGGCGCCGCTGGCCACGGCGGATGAGGAGACGGGCGGCGTGGGTGCAGCCTCCACCGAGAGGGGCGGCAGTGGGCTCGGCGACGCCACAGCCACAGCCACGGCCACCACAGGCACTGCCGCCGGCGGGGGCGGGGTGATTGGAGGCGGGGGCAGGGAGTCGGTCGTTCGGACGGCGGGTGGCTGCGGCTGAGGGGGGCTGATCGCCTCCTCGACCGACTGCACGCCCAGAATTGGCGCGGGCGTGGGGCTGGGCGGCGGCGGCGGCGATGTGATAGGCGGCGGCGGAAGCGCGATGGGAGGCGGCAGCAGTGCGATGGGCGGTGGGAGCGAGGACGGCGAAGCGGAGGAGATCACCGGCGGCTGGCTGCGCGGCGGGCTTGGCGGCGAAGGGGGGCGGGGCGGCGGCGCAGGCGGCGAAGGAGGTGGGGTGAAGGCGCTCACCAGGGTGAAGAGAAACGAGTTGAGCAGGTTAACCATCGCCCGAGGGGGCCCCGCCTGCACAGTCACGCCAGGCGGCGGGCTTGGCGGCAGCGGCGGCCGTGGCGGCGGCGGCGGCGGCGGACTGGTGGATGCGGTCACGCGGCTGCGTGCGGTGCGCAGGGCGGACAGGAGCGAGGCGAGCGTCTTGTTGGTTGCCTGCGGCGCACCGTCAGCGCAGCCGGGGCACTCCAGCACCATGCGCGCCACCACGCCGCCGCCGCCGCCCACCGCCGTGAGGTTGAA
>Ga0049083_10000287_pt1 | contig 17456 bp, 27 predicted proteins | sample GreLakmeMI27MSRF_FD_66719 | JGI IMG/M metagenome (GOLD analysis project Ga0049083, IMG submission 66719) | Freshwater lentic microbial communities from great Laurentian Lakes, MI, USA - Great Lakes metaG MI27MSRF | ecosystem: Environmental > Aquatic > Freshwater > Lake | place: Great Lakes...
GAAGGGCAGCAGTGCCGAGGGAAAGGATGTATTTCATGGGGTAAAAATAAGTTCAAAAATTAGTCTAGAACACGTTCTATTTTGGCGCCGAGGTCGCGGAGTCGCTTGTCGATCTGCTCGTAGCCCCGATCAATTTGCTCAATGTTGTGAATGGTCGAGGTTCCTTCGGCACTCAGTGCGGCAATTAAAAGAGCAATTCCCGCGCGGATGTCGGGCGAGGACATTCGGGTAGCCCTTAGACTGAACTTTCGGTCCAGCCCGATCACGCTCGCACGGTGCGGGTCGCACAGGATTATTTGAGCCCCCATTTCAATGAGGTTGTCAACAAAAAATAAACGGCTTTCAAACATCTTTTGGTGAATCAGGACCGAACCGCGGGCTTGGGTGGCGGTTACCAGTACAATGCTCAATAGGTCTGGGGTAAAAAGAGGCCAGGGTCCGTCGGCTATCGTTACCATGGATCCGTCGAGGTAGGCCCCAATTTCGTAGTGCTCTTGCGCCGGAATGTAGAGGTCGTCTCCGCGCTCCTCTATGATAATTCCAAGCTTGCGGAATACGTTGGGGATCTGCCCAAGGTGGGCAATACCGGCATTTTTTATGGTAATTTCAGACTTGGTCATTGCAGCCAGTCCAATCCAGGAACCGATCTCAATCATGTCGGGGAGGCATCGGTGCTCGGTGCCTGACAATCGGTCTACTCCGGTAATGCTGAGACGGTTGCTACCTATGCCCTCAATCTTGGCGCCCATTCTAACGAGCATCGAACAGAGTTGCTGCAGGTAGGGTTCGCATGCGGCATTATAGATGGTAGTCAGGCCCTTGGTGAGTACTGCGGCCATTACAATGTTGGCAGTACCCGTAACTGAGGGTTCGTCGAGCAATATATAGGCACCCTTGAGTCCTTCGGCTGGGGCCTCCACGCCATAGAAGTAGGCCTCTTCTTGGTAGATGAATTTAGCTCCGAGCTTCATGAAGCCCTCAAAGTGGGTGTCCAGTCGGCGTCGTCCAATTTTATCGCCACCGGGTTTGGGAATGTAGCCTTTTCCAAAGCGGCCAAGCATGGGTCCAACCACCATAACGGATCCGCGCAATGAGGCCCCTTTGTTTTTGTAGGTCGTACCAAACAAATAATCAACATCCACGGAATCAGCTACAAAGGTGAAATCTCCAGGTCCGTTTTTGCTAACGCGCACTCCGAAGTCGCCGATGATTTCAATGAGCTTATTGACGTCGATAATGTCGGGCACGTTGGTAATGCGCACCGGCTCGTCGGTAAGAAGCACGGCACAAATTATTTGAAGTACTTCATTTTTAGCACCCTGAGGATGCACGTCGCCTTTGAGGGCTGTTCCGCCGGTTATTTTGAATGAGGCCATACTCACTTGCGGGTAAAACCGCCTTTGCGTTTGTTGAAATTAGAGGAATTCATGGGCTTCTTTTTGCGGTTTTTGGCATGCAAGGGCGCATTCTGCGAGACCACCCCTTTAGCGACAGACAGGGCAGAGCCTTCCTGCCCCAAGCGTCCACCAGAAAGCAGCCGGAGGTCGTTAAAAATAACGGCGTCGTCTACGGTGTCTTTGTTCCAACTCAGGTAGGCCCGCTTCATTTGGTTGGCAATGTCGTACTCAATTCCTTGACGTTCCTCACTAACCTCCATTTCGGCTACGGTATTGATGAGGTTTTGAAGAATCACCCCATAATACCGATGGCTTCGGCTTTTTTCCGGGTAGGGCACTCGTTCTGGCTTGGCTTCGAGCAGTTCGCGCTGGGGAGCAGGGTAGGGGCCGTCGACGTCCAATTCAAACTTAGACATAACGTGAAGGTGGTCCCAAACCTTGCGAGCAAAGTCAGGCTGCCCTCGCATGGCCGGGTTCAAGCGGCCGACCGTGTCAACAATATGCGCCGCAGACTCGGTACGCTTGGTTTTATCCTCTAGGGTCAAACAAAACTCGAGCATGGTTTGCACCAAGCGGCCGTACTCCCCAAGGGTCATTTCGGGGCGGTCCGTGTTATAGTCTAGAGACAGTGTGGTAATACTTGCAGTTTCCATGGTTATGCTCCTGCTAAGCCAGGAGCTGCAATTTAGCGAACTTAAGAAGGAGTTTCTTTTCGCCCGCGTTATCAAATTTGATGGTGGCTTTACCGCCATCGGCGGCGGATTCCACTTCGGTCACGGTGCCTGCTCCAAATCGGTCGTGAAGCACGCGAATCCCGGGGGACAAAATTAGTTCGTTTGCGGGAACTCCCGACGCAGCACTTGCTTCCCCCAAAGGCTTTAGGTTTTCAGGCTTTCTAAAGCGTATTGGGGCTGGCGGTGGTCCCGCTGGTTTTGATGCGGAGCCGCTTCGGTTAAAGGCGCCGCCCCCCCTAAAAGTTCGAGGTTGATCGGGGTCGCCAAAGGCATCGCGCAGCTCTCTTGGGACTCCATAATTTTTGGCAATCTCAGGCAGATGGACGTCCAAGTGCTCGTCGTCAAGTTCATCGAGAAACCTACTGGGTTCGCAGTCCATCAGCTTGCCCCAACGGTAGCGCACCCTGGCATGCGTCAAATAAGCCCTCTGTTCTGCGCGCGTTAGCGCTACATAAAAAAGTCTTCGTTCCTCCTCGAGGTCGCTTCGGGAATTCATCGCCATCATCGACGGGAAGAGGCTGTCTTCTAAGCCCACCACAAAAACCACGGGAAATTCTAATCCCTTTGCCAGGTGAATAGTCATGAGGGTAACCTTGGGCTCGTTGGTTTCTTGCTCGTCTCGGTCGGTAAACAGAGCCACATCCTGTAGAAAAGCCCCCAAACTCGGATTCCCGTCTTCGGTTTGGCTTTGCTGCTCCACAAAGTCTTTGATTCCGTTGAGTAATTCTTGAATGTTCTCGTACCTACTGATTCCCTCTGGGGACTTGTCTTCTGCCAGCAACTTGACGAGACCGCTGCTGCGGACAATGTGCTCGACCGTTCCAAAGGCGTCTTGCTGGCTGGCGATTATTCGGTAGGAGTCAATTAAGTCGGCGAAGGCTTCCAGGCGCTCTGCAGTGGGTCGGTTAATACCCAAATCCCATGAAGTTGCGTGACGCACGGCCTCCCAAACGGGTACTTTTTTCTCGTTGGCCGCAATAGTTAGGCGGGCCAAGGTAGTTTCACCAATTCCGCGCCCTGGCAAATTGATTACCCGTCGAAGGGCCTCCTCGTCGCTGGAATTAACCGTCAAACGCACATAGGCCAAAACGTCCTTGATTTCCTTGCGCTGGTAAAAGGAAAGTCCGCCATAAATCTGGTAGGGAATGTTTCGACGGCGCAGCGCGTCTTCAAAGGACCTCGATTGCGCATTGGTGCGGTACAAAATGGCAAAATCGCTGTAGTGGTGCTGCTCGCGGTGCACTAAGTCCCAGGTCGTTTGGGCCACGTACTGGCCTTCGTCGGAATCGCTGACGCTTTGGTGTACCACGATTTTTTCGCCCAGCGGATTCTCGGTCCAAACATCCTTTTGAAGCTGCTCCTTGTTGTGCGAAATCAGGGTGTTGGCCGCACTGACGATGCGCTTAGTGCTTCGGTAGTTTTGCTCCAACTTATATAGAGCAGCATCGGGGTAGTCATTTTGAAAATTCAAAATATTTCGGATGTTGGCACCCCTAAAGGAATAGATGCTCTGGGCGTCGTCGCCGACTACGCAAATATTCTCAAAGCGGCTGGCAAGTGCCTTGACAATGAGGTATTGGGCGTGGTTGGTGTCTTGGTACTCGTCGACCAGCAGGTATCGAAACCGTTCCTGGTATTTTGCCAAGGCGTCTGGAAAGCGGGCAAAAAGTTCGTTGGTCTTGAGCAGCAAGTCGTCAAAATCCATGGCGCCCGCCCTAAAGCAGCGCTCCATATACTGGCTATAAACCTCTCCCAGCTTCGGCATTCTGGCCGAGGCATCCTGCTCTTGAAGGTCGGCCCGCGCTGCATAAGTCTTGGGCGTTATTAGGTTGTTTTTGTAGGCCGAAATCCGCGACGCGACCGATTTAGTTTTATATATTTCTTTGTCAAGGTTTAGTTCTTTAATGACATTGGCTACCACTTTTTGGGCGTCCTCCGTATCATAAATGGTGAAGTTGCTCGGGAAGCCTAGGCGACTGCCCTCTACCCTGAGGATTCGGGCAAAAATGGAGTGAAAGGTTCCCATCCAAACGTTTTTGGCTTCGTCCGGACTCACCACTTTAGCGACGCGATCCTTCATTTCACGGGCCGCTTTGTTGGTGAAGGTGAGCGCTAGTATCTGGAATGCATCCGCTCCTGTGGCAAGAAGGTGTGCGATACGGTAGGTCAGTACTCGCGTCTTGCCCGAGCCAGCGCCTGCAATAACCATGACTGGACCCTTGAGGTGTTCTGCGGCCTTGCGCTGTGCTGAATTAAGTCCGCTTAAAAGTCCTTCCATGATCGGCAGCAAAAGTAGTTTGGAGCTGCGCCATGCTCACCCTTAGTGGAAAACTTTAAAATTCTTTTCGTTGCTAGGGTGTGGATAGAGAAGAATTTGTTCTACATTTGCAGTCCCCAAAAAAGTGGGGATTAAATTATATTTCTACCGACGTTATTACACGTAGAAGAGTATGCCAACGATCCAACAACTAGTCCGTAAGGGACGCGTAACCTTAGAGAAAAAGAGCAAGTCGGCCGCCTTGGACGCTTGTCCTCAGCGCCGTGGCGTTTGTACTAGGGTTTATACCACAACGCCTAAAAAGCCTAATTCCGCCATGCGCAAGGTTGCGCGGGTGCGTTTGACCAACGGAAACGAGGTCAACGCATACATTGGTGGAGAAGGACACAACCTGCAAGAGCACAGCATTGTGCTGGTTCGCGGAGGTCGTGTAAAGGATTTACCAGGGGTTCGCTACCACATTGTGCGCGGTGCCCTTGACACGGCCGGTGTCAACGGCCGCATGCAACGCCGTTCTAAGTACGGTACCAAGCGTCCTAAGGCCAAAAAAAATTAATAAGGAATCATGAGAAAGACTCGTGCTAAGAAGCGCCCTTTATTGCCCGATCCGCGTTTTAACGACCCCCTCGTTACTCGGTTTGTCAACAACATGATGTACGACGGTAAGAAGTCCACTGCATTCAAGATTTTTTACGATGCCATTGACTTGGTTTCGCAAAGAACGGGAGAGGCCAACGGCCTTGACCAATGGAAGTCGGCCCTTACCAATGTCATGCCCCATGTGGAAGTTCGCAGCCGCCGAGTAGGGGGTGCTACCTTTCAGATTCCCCAGCAAATCCGCCCAGAGCGTAAAATTTCGGTTGCCATGAAGTGGTTAATTGGATACTCGCGCCAGCGCAACGAGAAAAGCATGGCAGGCAAGCTTGCCGGTGAAATTCTAGCTGCTGCCAAAGAAGAGGGTGCAGCCGTTAAAAAGCGCATGGACACGCACAAGATGGCAGAAGCCAACAAGGCATTCTCACACTTCCGTTTCTAACAGATTACGAACTTCAAGATGGCTTCACGCGACTTACTTTTCACCCGTAACATTGGTATCATGGCACACATTGATGCCGGAAAGACCACTACTACGGAGCGTATTCTTTACTATACCGGCGTGAGCCACAAAATTGGCGAAGTGCACGATGGCGCGGCAACTATGGACTGGATGGTTCAGGAGCAAGAGCGCGGAATCACCATAACCTCGGCAGCCACAACTTGTTTTTGGCGCTTTCCTACCGTTCAAGGCGAGGATATCGCGGGCCAAACCGAAGAATACAAGATTAACATTATTGACACTCCTGGACACGTAGATTTTACGGTAGAAGTGGAGCGCTCCTTGCGAGTTCTTGACGGTGCCGTTGCGCTGTTGTGTGCAGTAGGTGGGGTTCAACCGCAAACAGAGACAGTATGGCGCCAGGCTACCAAGTACAGCGTTCCCCGTATTGCCTTCGTAAACAAGATGGATCGTACGGGTGCCGACTTCTTTAATGTAGTTCGCCAAATTGATGACAAGCTTCGTGGCAATGCCGTTCCCCTCCAGGTGCCCATTGGTGCAGAGGCGGAGTTTCGCGGTATCGTTGACTTGCTCGACAAGAAAGCCATCGTATGGGATGACGAGACCCAAGGAATGACTTATAAGATCATTGACATTCCTGCTGACTTAGTGGATATTGTCGATGAGTACCGCGAGAAGCTCGTGGAGGCCGTTGCGGAATTCGACGACAATCTTATGGAGAAGTTCTTTGACGATCCCGCGAGCATTACCCGCGAGGAATTGACTGGGGCCATTCGCAAAGCAGTTATTGCCATGAAGATTACCCCGGTACTTTGTGGGTCTGCATTCAAAAACAAGGGTGTTCAGACCATGCTCGACGCGGTTATGGAATACCTTCCTTCTCCGCTTGATGTCGAGGCAATCTCGGGAATCAATCCTGATACCGACGAAGTAGAAACTCGCAAGCCGGATTCTACCGAGCCATTTGCAGCCCTTGCATTCAAGATTGCGACCGATCCGTTTGTGGGTCGCTTGTGCTTCTTCCGTGTGTATTCGGGTAAAATCAATGCAGGTTCCTACGTCAAGAACATGCGCACCGACAACAAGGAGCGCATCAGCCGTATTTTCCAGATGCATGCTAACAAGCAGAATCCGATTGACTTAATCGAAGCAGGAGATATTGGAGCAGGCGTTGGTTTTAAAGACATCCGCACCGGAGATACCCTGTGCGACGAAAAAAAGCCCATCGTCCTTGAGTCAATGAGCTTCCCTGAGCCAGTTATCGGACTTGCAGTGGAGCCAAAGACCCAAGCAGACGTCGATAAATTGGGAATGTCTCTTGCCAAATTGGCAGAAGAGGATCCAACGTTCCGCGTGCATACCGACGAAGAGACTGGCCAGACCATTATCTCTGGTATGGGTGAGCTTCACCTTGAGATTATTGTGGACCGCCTCAGGCGTGAGTTTAAGGTGGAATGCAATCAGGGTGCGCCCCAGGTTCAGTACAAAGAAGCCTTGACCTCGACTATCAACCACCGTGAGGTGTACAAGAAGCAGACTGGCGGTCGCGGTAAGTTCGCCGACATTGTCTTCACAATCGGGCCCGCAGACGAGGGTCACCTTAGCGGACTTCAGTTCGTGAATGAAATTAAGGGCGGTAACATTCCTAAGGAATATGTGCCTTCCATTGAAAAAGGCTTTAAGGAAGCAATGAAGAATGGTCCTTTGGCCGGATACGGAATCGATACCATGAAGGTTGTTCTTTCAGACGGTTCCTTCCACCCGGTTGACTCGGATTCCCTTTCTTTTGAGCTTGCAGCAAAAGTGGGTTACCGCGAATCAGCCCGCAAAGCCCGTCCAGTTATTCTAGAACCCATCATGAAAATGGAAGTGGTCATGCCCGAGATTAACATGGGTGATGTAGTAGGCGACCTCAACAAGCGTCGTGGAATGGTCGAGGGTATGGATGCTAAGGATGGCGATAGCCTGGTACGCGCCAAAGTGCCTTTGAGCGAAATGTTTGGATACGTAACCACTCTTCGGACCTTGACCTCTGGTCGTGGTTCCTCGAGCATGGAATTCAGCCACTTCTCAGAGACTCCGCAAAACATTGCTGAGGCAGTTATAGAAAAAGTAAAAGGTAAAAAATAGGATCGATGAGCCAGAAAATTCGAATCAAGCTTAAGTCCTACGATCACAATCTCGTAGACAAAAGTGCAGAGAAAATCGTAAAGACGGTAAAGAGTACCGGAGCTGTAGTTAATGGCCCGATTCCCTTGCCCACCAATAAGCGCATCTATACGGTGCTGCGTAGCCCGCACGTCAATAAAAAGGCGCGTGAGCAGTTTGAGTTGTCAAGCTACAAGCGTTTGATTGACATCTATTCTTCGTCCAGCAAAACCATCGACGCCCTTATGAAGCTTGAGCTTCCGAGTGGTGTTGAGGTAGAAATCAAAGTTTAATAACCCCCTAAGAATTCCTCATTATGCCTGGATTAATTGGCAAAAAAATTGGAATGACCAGCATCTTCGACGGTGACGGAAAAAATTTTCCGTGTACTGTAATTGAGTTGGGGCCCTGCGTGGTCACCCAGCTTAAGTCGAACGATGTCGATGGTTACGAAGCCGTGCAGATCGGTTTTGGCGAAAAGAAAAACGCCATATCGCCTGCCTCCGGTCATGCTGCAAAGGCCAACACCACAGCAAAGTCAAAGTATGTTGAATTTCGTGAGTTTGGGACCCCTGTGTCTCTAGGCGAAGTTCTTACTGTGGCTATGTTTGCGGAAGGCGAATTTGTAGACATCGTAGGACAGTCAAAAGGTAAAGGCTTCCAAGGTGTGGTAAGGCGTCACGGCTTTAGCGGTGTCGGCGAATCAACCCACGGACAGCACAACCGCGGACGCGCACCCGGTTCTATCGGTGCGGGTTCTGACCCTAGCCGCGTATTCAAGGGTATGCGTATGGGTGGCCGTATGGGCAATGACCGCGTTAAAATTCAAAACCTTCAAATTTTGAAGGTCGATGCAGAGAAGAATCTGCTCGTTGTTAAAGGATCCATTCCCGGAGCGAAGCAATCGCTTGTAATTGTAGAGAGATAATGGAAATTCGAATTCTCAACCAACAAGGTGCGGAGACTGGCCGTATGGTCCAGCTAAACGACGAGGTGTTTGGAGTCACTCCCAACGACCACGCGATGTACCTCGACGTAAAGCAGTACCTAGCCAACCAACGTCAGGGTACGCACAAGTCCAAGCAGCGTGCAGAAATAGCTCGTACTACCAAGAAGCTTCACAAGCAAAAAGGTACGGGTGGCGCGCGTCATGGCAGTATGAAATCGCCACTATTTCGCGGCGGAGGTCGTGTTTTTGGCCCCGTTCCTCACGAGTACGGCTTCAAGCTTAACAAAAAACTGAAATTGGTCGCCCGCAAGTCTGCTTTAAGTCAGCTCCTTGCGTCAAATCAGATTTTAGTTGTGGATCAGATCTCCATGACGGCAGCCAAGACCAAGGATTACGCAGTGATTCTTAAAGCCTTAGGTCTCGAAGGCAAGAAATCCACCGTAGTATTGGCCGAAGCGAATAATTCCATATATTTGTCGTCCCGCAATTTTGAGGGTTCAAAAGTGGTAATTGCTTCAGAATTAAGTACTTATTCTATTTTGAATGGTGGCACACTAGTTTTAGTTGAGCCCTCGATTGCGAAAATTGAAATTGCCTTAACGGCCAAATAGTGATGGAACAGATTCTAATTCGCCCGGTACTTACCGAAAAAGCGACTGCCTCAGCAGAGACAGCGAATCGCTACACGTTTGTAGTAGATAAAAAAGCCAACAAGGTTGAAATTAAAAAAGCAGTAGAGCAAGCCTACAAGGTGAACGTAGAAAACGTTCGCACCATGATTGCGCCTGCTAAGAGTATTGTGCGCAACACCAAGTCTGGCGTTCTCAAGGGACGTAAGCCTTCTGTAAAGAAAGCGGTGATTGAAGTTCGCGCTGGTGAAACTATAGATATCTACGCTAACCTCTAAGTCATGGGTATACGTAAACTCAAACCGACCACGCCAGGGCAACGGCATCGTTCAATAAACGATTTCGCAGTACTGAGCGCTGTGGCTCCAGAAAAAAGCCTAACGGTACCTAACAGGCGTTCAGGCGGACGAAACAATACCGGCAAGATGACCATGCGGTACGTCGGAGGCGGTGCCAAACAGCGCTACCGTATCGTTGATTTTAAGCGTGAGAAGTTCAATATTCCTGCTACAGTTAAAAGCATTGAATACGATCCAAACCGTACCGCGTTTATCGCCTTGTTGGTTTATGCTGACGGTGAGAAGCGCTACATCATTGCGCCGAACGGATTGGTGGCAGGACAGACTTTGCTCAGCGGACCCGGTGTCGCTCCAGAGGTTGGCAACGCCATGAAGCTTTCGGATATGCCTTTGGGTACGATTGTTCACAATGTAGAGCTTCGTCCAGGTCAGGGTGGAATCATTGCCCGCTCTGCCGGAGCATTTGCCCAGCTTGCAGCCCGCGACGGAAAATACGCTACGCTTCGCATGCCTTCCGGGGAGAGTCGTTTGATTCTTACCGAGTGCATGGCGACCATAGGAACGGTTTCGAATGCAGACCATTCGCAGGTCGACAGTGGAAAGGCAGGGCGCAGCCGTTGGCTCGGTCGCCGTCCTCGAACACGTGGTGTTGCTATGAACCCTGTAGATCACCCTATGGGTGGTGGTGAGGGTCGCGCTTCAGGCGGACACCCACGTTCACGCAAAGGGATTCCGGCCAAAGGATACAAAACACGTACTCCTAAGAAGGCAAGCAATCGTTATATCATTGAAAAACGCAAGAAGTAATCATGTCACGTTCGCTTAAAAAAGGTCCATACATCCATTTCAAGCTCGAGAAGCGAGTTATGGAGAACGTGGAGTCAGGTAAAAAGGCTGTTATCAAAACTTGGTCACGGGCTTCAATGATCAGTCCAGATTTTGTTGGACAGACTATCGCAGTATATAACGGTAAGACGTTTGTTCCTGTGTACGTTAATGAGAACATGGTTGGACACAAGTTGGGAGAGTTTTCACCCACCCGTGTATTCCGTGGCCACTCTGGCAAAAAAGACAAAGGCAAAAAGTAAGAATCGATGGGAGCTCGTAAAAAAAACAGCGCTAATGCGATCAAGGAAGCCCGCCGCACTGTGGCTATGGCATCCTTAAATGACTGTCCAACATCACCGCGCAAGATGCGTTTGATGGCTGACCTCATCCGCGGAATGGAAGTTGCCAAGGCACTCTATGTGTTGAAGCACAGCAGCAAAGAGGCGTCTATTCGCCTTGAGAAGCTGCTTGTTTCTGCCTTGAGTAATTGGCAGACCAAAAATCCTGACTCTTCGGTTGATGCTGGGCTAGTGGTTCAGAGCATCTCTGTAGACGGAGGTCGAATGCTTAAGCGCATTCAGCCTGCACCCCAGGGTCGTGCCCACCGAGTGCGCAAGCGCTCCAATCATGTAACCATAATTGTGGGTCGCATTGCCGAAGAAGTTTCACCAAGTTCTGATAACGCCTAATCATGGGACAAAAAGCAAATCCTATTGGCAATCGCCTAGGCTACATCCGCGGTTGGGATTCCAATTGGTACGGAGGAAAGAACTACGGTGACAAGCTTGCCGAAGACGCCGCCATTAGAAAATACCTCTACGCACGATTGAGTCGCGCCAACGTAGCTCGCATCATTATTGAGCGGACGCTCAAGTTGGTTACCGTTACCATAGCTACTGCCCGTCCTGGCGTCATCATTGGTAAGGGTGGACAAGAAGTGGACAAGCTTCGCGAGGAGTTGCGCAAACTAACGAAGAAGGAAGTTCAGCTGAACATTCACGAAATCAAGCGTCCTGAGCTTGACGCAAAGCTTGTCGCAGACAGCATCGCTCGCCAGATTGAAGGACGTATTTCTTTTCGTCGTGCAGTGAAAATGTCAATTGGCAGCACCATGCGTATGGGTGCCGAAGGCATTAAAGTACAGGTCAGTGGCCGTTTGAATGGCGCTGAGATTGCTCGCTCTGAGAAGTTTAAGGACGGCCGTACGCCCCTGCACACTTTTAGAGCAGACATTGACTACTTCATCTCAGAAGCACACACAACCTACGGCCGCATCGGCATTAAGGTTTGGATCATGAAGGGCGAAGTGTTTGGTAAGCGTGACCTCAGCAACGTACTTGGTGTTACCAAGCGCGCTGGTGTCGGTGCGGGTACTGGATCAAGCCCAAGTGCAGGCGCTCCCTCTGGAGGCAACGACCGCGGAGGCAGTCGAGATCGCGATCGCGATCGCCGCAAGCCCAATACTGGCGGACGTCCCAATAGCAATAATAACAACAACCGTAAAGCGTAATCGTCATGCTTCAGCCGAAAAAGACTAAGTACCGCAAAATGTTCAAGGGTAAAATGAAGGGCAACGCTCAGCGTGGTGCCACACTGGCCTTTGGTTCGTACGGAATTAAGTCACTCGAAGAGGTTTGGATGACCGCTCGCCAGATTGAAGCCGCTCGTATTGCAGCAACCCGCTATATGAAGCGTGAAGGCCAACTTTGGATTCGAATCTTCCCAGACAAGCCGATTACCAAGAAACCTCTTGAGGTACGTATGGGTAAGGGTAAGGGTGCTGTAGAATACTGGGCTGCCGTAGTTCGCCCTGGTCGCATGCTTTTTGAACTCGATGGAGTTACCGAAGAAGTGGCACGCGAGGCACTGCGTCTTGCAGCTCAAAAGCTTCCCGTGAAGACTAAGGTGGTGGTTCGTCGCGATTTAGTTAACGCTTAAGCCATAGAAAATCATGACTACTGCTGAACTTAAAAAAATGAGCACCGAGGAGGTTGGTACCCGTTACCAGTCTATCAAGACCGAATTGTTCGATCTAAAGCGCAAGCACCGCTTGAGCCCGCTTGAAAATCCAATGCGCATTGCTGCACTCCGTAAGGATGTCGCTCGCTTTGCAACAGAAATGACTCAGCGCTCTAAGAATTAATACGATGGAAAACCAACGAAATCTGCGCAAAGAGCGCGTCGGGGTAGTAACCTCCTCGGCTATGGATAAGACCGTAACCGTTAATGTTTCGCGCCGCGTTAAGCACGAGATGTATGGCAAGTTTGTCACCTTCTCTAATAAGTTTCACGCTCACGATGAAACCAATGACTGCAACCAAGGAGACACGGTTCGCATCATGGAAGTCCGTCCTCTTTCTAAAACGAAGAAGTGGCGCGTCGTTGAAATCATTGAGCGCGCTAAGTAATTAATCATGCTACAAACTGAATCCCGTCTCCGCGTTGCGGACAATACCGGTGCCAAAGAAGTGTTGGTGATTCGTGTGCTAGGTGGCACACGCCGTCGCTACGCCTCGGTTGGTGATACCATAGTGGTCACTGTGAAGGATGCCACACCTTCTGGAAACGCCAAAAAAGGTACCGTTTCTAAAGCGGTGGTGGTTCGCACTACCAAAGAAATTCGCCGACCTGACGGATCCTACATCCGCTTCGACGACAACGCTTGTGTGTTGCTTACTGCCAACGGCGAAATGCGCGGTACCCGCGTCTTTGGTCCTGTTGCCCGTGAGCTTCGCGATAAGCAGTACATGAAGATTGTCTCACTAGCACCGGAGGTGCTTTAATCGCCTAAGACGATGGCAAAATTTCACATTAAAACCGGAGACACCGTAGTGGTGATCGCGGGTTCGCACAAGGGCGAGCAGGGTAAGATTGTACGCATGATACCAAAGCAGCATCGCGCTATTGTAGAAGGGGTAAACCTCGTAACGAAGCACATCAAGCCGAGTGCAACTAGTCCCCAGGGTGGGCTTCAGAAAGTTGAAGCGCCACTTCACATTTCAAACCTTATGCTCTTAGACAGTAAAGGCGTTGCAACCCGCACGGGAATCCGTTTTGAGGCCAATGGAGTGAAAGTTCGTGTCGCTAAAAAAACCGGTGAAGTAATTAAGTAATGGAACCAAATCTCAAAAAGAAGTACTTCGATCAGGTCGTTCCGGCCATGATGGAATTGTTTTCATACACCAACGAGATGCAGGTTCCCCGCATCCAAAAGATTGTGCTGAACCAAGGTCTTGGAGCAGCGGTTGCCGATAAGAAGCTTATCGAATACGCTATCGAAGAAATGTCGACTATTGCAGGACAGCGTGCTGTTGCAACGAAATCTAAGAAGGACATATCCAACTTCAAGCTTCGTAAGGGTATGCCTATCGGAGTTCGCGTAACCCTACGCGGCGAGCGCATGTATGAATTCTTCGACCGCCTTTTGGTTTCTTCATTGCCACGAATTCGCGACTTTCAGGGTCTCAAGGATGGTTTTGATGGTCGTGGAAACTACACCTTCGGTATTACCGAGCAAATTATTTTTCCAGAAATTGAGATTGACAAGGTCAATCGTATTTCAGGGATGGACATCACGTTCGTAACCTCGGCAAACACAGACAAGGAGTGCAAGTCCCTCCTTCAGAGTTTCGGAATGCCTTTTAAGAAGTAAGTCATGGCAAAAGAATCAATGAAAGCGCGCGAGCGCAAGCGTGAAGCCCTAGTAGCTAAGTATGCTACTAAGCGCGCGGCCCTTAAGGCAGCAGGCGACTACCTCGCACTGCAAAAGATACCAAAGAACGCAAGTCCAGTGCGTCTTCACAACCGCTGCAAACTAACGGGTCGTCCTCGCGGATACATGCGTCAGTTTGGAATTTCTCGCGTAACGTTCCGTGATATGGCCTTGAACGGCTTGATCCCGGGTGTTAAGAAGAGTAGCTGGTAACCCAACAATAGAACTATTACGTTATGTACACTGATCCCATCGCAGATTTTTTGACGCGCATTCGCAACGGAGCCAAAGCTGGCCACGCAGTTGTGGAGGTGCCCAATAGCAAGATGAAGGCTGAAATCGCTCGTATTCTTATGGACCAAGGCTTTATTAAGGGCTACAAGGTTGATGAAATTGGTCCTCAGGGACTATTGAAGGTTGCTTTGAAGTACGATAAGACTTCGAAGCGCTCGGTAATTCGTGGAATTGACCGTGTTTCTCGTCCTGGATTGCGCAATTTTGCCGGTTCAACCGAAATCCCACGCATCAAGAACGGTTTGGGTATCGCCATTGTGAGTACTTCACACGGCATCATGACCGACAAAGAAGCGCGTGCCCAAAATGTGGGTGGAGAAGTAGTTTGTTTAGTTTACTAAGGTTAAGTCATGTCACGAGTTGGTAAATCCCCCATCACCATTCCTGCAGGTATCGATTTATCGATCACTGGGAATGTCGTAACGGTCAAAGGAAAGCTTGGTACTTTGACCCAAGAAATCAATCAAGATATTGCCATTGAGCGCGAGGGTGATGTACTTACCGTAGTGCGCCCAACGGATCTTAAGGAGCATCGCTCCCAGCATGGTTTGTACCGTGCCTTGATTCAAAACATGATCACTGGTGTTTCAACCGGATTCGCTAAGAATTTGGAGTTAGTCGGAGTAGGCTACCGTGCGTCGCATCAGGGACAGAATCTTGAGCTTTCATTAGGTTACTCCCACATTTTTGTGATGCAGATTCCCAATGAGGTTAATCTGAATACTATTTCAGAGAAGGGCAAGAACCCCATCATTGAACTTGCTTCGTTTGATAAGCAACTTCTTGGTGCGGTCGCCTCAAAAATTCGCAGCCTGCGCAAGCCAGAGCCGTTCAAGGGCAAAGGAGTTCGCTACGTAGGAGAAATCGTTCGCCGTAAGGCAGGTAAATCAGGAGCTAAGAAGTAATAGACTATGGCAACAAAATCATTAACCCGTCGTGAGCGCATCCACTACCGTGTGCGCAAGATTGTAGAGGGAACGGCTGTCCGTCCTCGTTTGGCGGTATTCCGTTCGAGTAAAGAAATTTATGCTCAAGTTATTGACGACCATTCGGGCAAAACTATTTGTGCGGCATCGTCCTTAAAGTTGGGTGTTCGTGAGGTGAGCGGTTCCAAATTGGAGCAGGCTCTTCAGGTAGGCATCAAGATTGCGGAACTGGCCAAGGCCAACGGTATTGAGTCGGTTTCGTTTGATCGCGGTGGATTCTTATACCACGGACGTGTTAAATCATTGGCTGAGGGCGCTCGCAAAGGCGGCCTGAATTTCTAAGACTGTTATGAAAGAAACTGCATCAAAAAAAGTTAAGCCTAGTGGCTTAGAGTTGGTGGATCGCCTTGTAGGGGTCCAGCGCGTAACAAAGACTACCAAAGGCGGACGTACGTTTAGTTTCACAGCGATTGTCGTTGTTGGAGACGAAGGCAGCATCGGAGGCTATGGTCTAGGGAAGTCTAAGGAGGTCAGCGAGGCTGTCACCAAGGGCATTGAGGATGCTAAAAAGAACCTCTACAAATTCCCCATTCTCAAAGGCACGGTGCCCCACGAGCAAGACGGTAAGTTCGGTGGAGCCCGTGTATTTCTTCGCCCTGCTTCAAGCGGAACTGGCGTAATTGCAGGTGGTGCCATGCGCGCGGTACTAGAGTGTGTTGGAGTGCATGACGTACTTGCTAAGAGCAAGGGGTCGTCGAACCCGCACAATTTAGTTAAGGCGACTTTTGAGGCATTGCACTTGATGCGTGATGCCCAGCAGATCGCTAAAACACGCGGAATCACACTTTCTAAAGTATTCAACGGTTAATCTACAAGCCCATGCCACGCATTAAAGTCACCAAGGTTCGTAGCACGATTGATCGTCCTCCCTATCAAAAAGCCACTATGGTCGCCCTGGGTCTTCGCAAGATGAACCAGTGTGTGGAGCACGAGGCGACCCCCCAAATTCTGGGTATGGTTCGCGCCGTGAGCCACTTAATTAAAGTCGAAGAACTAAACGCCTAAAAGTCATGGCAGCATTGCACGAACTCAAGCCCGCACCAGGCTCAGTTAAAACAAAAAAGCGCCTTGGGCGCGGAGAAGGTACTGGCTCAGGCGGCACCGCCGGAGCTGGCCATAAGGGTCAAAAGGCTCGTACTGGCTACAGCAAAAAGATTGGTTTTGAGGGTGGTCAAATGCCCCTTCAGCGCCGCGTACCCAAGTTTGGTTTTACCAATCCGAATCGCGTAGAGTTTCGTGCGATTAATTTGGACATTCTCGAGCAGCTTGCAACGACCCACGGCATTACCTCTATTGGTCCTCTCGAATTCCAGCAGTTTGGATTAGCCGGCAAGAACGACCTAATCAAAATTTTAGGTCGTGGTCAAGTAACTACTGCGTTAACCCTTCGTGTTCACAAGGCGAGCCAAACTGCTGCTGCTGCCATTGAAGCTGCGGGCGGCAGCGTGAGCCTACTACAGGGAGCTAAGGAATAATGAAAAAGCTCATCGAAACCTTTAAGAATATCTGGGCCATCCAGGAGTTGCGTGATAAAATCACGTTGACTGCTGGATTGATTTTGGTTTATCGATTGGGATCGAATGTGGTGCTTCCGGGCATTGATCCGAGCAGCCTTGATCAATTGCAGAACCAGGCCTCAGAGGGACTTGTTGGTTTGATCAATGCTTTTTCTGGTGGTGCCTTCGCTAATGCTTCGATACTGGCATTGGGCATTATGCCCTACATCTCTGCTTCAATTTTTATGCAGCTTGCAGGTTTAGCCATTCCGGCCATCAGCAAAATGCAAAAAGAGGGGGAGTCCGGCCGCAGAAAGCTTAATCAAATCACGCGATACCTCACCATTTTGGTGGTTGCCGCTCAAGCACCAGGATACATTACCAACTTAATGTATCAAGGGGTTGACATTACCCTTCCGACTTCGCTGTTTTGGTTTACTTCCTGGATCACTCTTATTGCAGGCACCGTCTTCGCCATGTGGTTGGGTGAGAAAATCACGGATAAGGGAATTGGCAATGGTATTTCACTGCTCATTATGATCGGTATTATTGCTTCCTTTCCTCAATCCTTTTTGCAGGAGTTGGTATCGCAGTTAAGCCCCTCTGGAGGGGGTTGGATTGTCTTCTTGCTGGAGATGGTTGCACTCTA
>Ga0049083_10000288_pt1 | contig 17434 bp, 17 predicted proteins | sample GreLakmeMI27MSRF_FD_66719 | JGI IMG/M metagenome (GOLD analysis project Ga0049083, IMG submission 66719) | Freshwater lentic microbial communities from great Laurentian Lakes, MI, USA - Great Lakes metaG MI27MSRF | ecosystem: Environmental > Aquatic > Freshwater > Lake | place: Great Lakes...
CCTCAGTAATAGATAGCTTTTTTTGCAATTCGGCATTGTCTAATTGAGCTTTTATTTGTGCTATTTCGGCTTCTTTTTTTGCCAAATTATCTTGTAATGAATTCTTTAAATTGGCCTCTGCTAATTTAATGGCGTTTTGCTTCTCCACTTCAGCAAGGGTAAGTCTTTTTCGCAACTCTTCCTCAAACTGGTGGTCTCGAACCTGTTTTAAAATGTCAGCAAAACCAGCTTCATCAACTTTAAATGCTCTTTTACAATTGGGACAATTTATTTCATTCATTGTGGTTATATATAAAGTTTAAACTTAATTGAAAATTGAGGAAATTAAAAATACAAGCGTTCGTTGAGAAAACACCTGGCAGGAAACTAAAATTCTTTTTTAATCAATTACATAAAAAAATAAAAAAATAGCAGTATTTGTCTACGTCTTAATCCATCAGCACGGCCTATTTGTCTTCCTGATCCGTCATATATTCTATCTCCATCTACTCTTCCTATTTGACTTCCAGAACTATTATAAAGACGCTCCCCGTCTACCCTACCCAATTGTCTGCCCGACCCGTCATAAATACGTTCAGCATCAACTCTACCGATTTGTCTGCCTGATCCATCATATAATCGCTCTCCATCAACTCTTCCAATTTGCCTACCCGATCCGTCATAAAATTGTTCCCCATCAACCCTACCAATTTGTCTACCTGAACCGTCATACATCCTTTGGGCATTGGCAAAACCAAAAGAAAAAAACATAACTAAAATTAAAATAATGCGTTTCATATTTATCTGATTTTTATTCGAATATAAAAATACCTTTTTTTGGGGGGAAACACGAAAGTTTTATATTATTTTTTATTCAATTAAAATTGCTACTGACCACATTCAAAATAAGGAGAATTATAATTTATAGCTGATTTATACAAATTGTCACATTGAGCACGCCTGTGCTGACAAAGGAAGTATCAAAATGAATCCTTTTTAATGTCTTCAATACTGCCTTAGTCAGTATAGGTGGAGCTCAGAGTGATATTTTTGTTCTGAGTCATTATAAATTTCCAGGAAAAATTCTGTAATAAAAGATTTTGATTAATGATGCCCAATGGGTTAAACTGATAAGTTCACACCTTAATCCAATTTTGATAAGATACTACAGTATCCATTTTATTAAGTTTAAATGGCATATCATTATTAAATACTGAAGTTATGACTGTAAATTTATCCAGTCTACACATTTCAAAACTTAAACTGTCAATAAAATTTTTAGTATATTGATCTTTGAATTTAAGTGCACCCTTTTCAATTTGGTGAATTAAGAATGTGTCTTTATCAAAGGAAACAACTTTGCTTCGGATTGGGAAAAGGGGAAAAAAAGTGTTTTCAGCTTTAAGTTCTAAGTAATCAAATTTTCTTTGTCTTTTACCATCAATAAATATTTCAATTTGGTGAAAATTGAAGGTATCCATTCCAATAATTTCAAAACCTTTTAAATCTTGGAAGCTCTGATACTTTTCTAACTTTAAGTGATGATAAAAATAGGGGTCTAAAATAGCGTCTTGTAAAGTACTTTTTAATCGATTTGCAACATTTGAAAAATACTCAAATTCAATCTTATCCAATTCAATTTTCTTGAAGGTATGAAAAGTGCCAATAAATTGAAGATTTACCTTATTCACAGAAAATATTTAACAATTCAAATTTAGTACATAACTCAAAGTTTACGCTATTTATTTGTATTTTTTTTTATGACCGTCACGCAGATGTAAACAAAGCGATTGTACCTAATTAATTCTCTACTAGCAATTATTTTTAAAATGAAAACACTTTGTCATTAGGAAACTAGGAAAGAATTTAATTAACCAAAAAATAATTTGAATATTTGCAAATCTATAAAGTTTAAAAACCAGCACCCTAAAATGAAAATTATTATACTTACTCCAATGGAAATTGAACAAGAAAAAGTGCTACATGCTTTGTCCCGCATCACTAATTTAAATCACAAGTATGAAGTTATTGTTTCTGGAATTGGTAGAGAGCAAACGGCCAAATCGCTTATGGATTTACCCAAACATGATCGATGTATTTTAATGGGATTTGCAGCAATAGTGGGTAAAGAAAATAAATTGCCTTTAAATCTAGGTTTTGGAAAACCAATAGAAATAACGAACGCCTCTTTGTTTGGTTTTGAAGGCGGATTATTTGAAAACGGCGCTCCAATAAAAACAGAACCGAAATTAAAGCTGCCTTGTCTGGCTTCTCTAACCTCAGACAAGTTTATTACAACAACAGATTTACCATTGCAAACAGTGGTGAATATGGAAGATTATACTTTCATGTTTTTAAAAAAAACGGAAGATTGTATTGTTAGAATAATATCCGATTTTTTACCTCATGAATCAGAAATAGATTTTTTTGAAGAAGTCAAAAATATTGATTTTCTCGATGCAATAATTCATATTGATACGCTATTAATTAAAATAAATTGAAGTAACAAAAGAAAAAATAGTTCATTAAAAAAGAGGTGTTTTCATAAATAATAACAAATAAAAAAAATGGGTTAAAAATAATTTTTAACCCATTTTTTTTTACAGAAATCTAAAGTATAAAAAATATTTTTGCCTTTAACCTATTGGGGATAGATTGTTATATTTTTGCTACTTTATTTTTAAGCTTTTTTAAATTTCCTGACTATCATTATTAGTAGTTGAAATTCTCCTTTCGAATTTATTATGAATGATAGTTATAAATAGACCATAAAGGATCGCGCAAATAATCAATAAATTATTTACCAAGCCAGTTGTTGAAAACGATATTCTTATCAATATAGTTGAAATAATGAATCCAGAATTTCTCATTACTTTATAAAAGTCATCTGTAAGGTAAAAGGAAAATAGCAATAACAATACATCGGCAAAGATTAAAATATTAAAAAACTGCTCAAAAAAGATGTTATTAATATTTGAGAATGAATTTGTAGTATTCACATCACTAAAAATTATTTCATTAATCCATATAGTGAAAGAATAAATAGCAAGGAAAATAAATATAGGTACTAATAGCAATGCCAATATTTTCTTTATTTTTATAAAATTCATTAACGACAAATTGCTTGTAACGCTAGCATCTACTATTTTTTTTTGGGGTTGACTCTGTAAATAGAAAAGATATATTAGAAAAAACATAAGTAAAGAAGTTGCTAAGTCGTAAGAAAATTGCAAATCATATTTAATATTAAACCAGTCCCCTGTTAGTCGCAAATTGGAAAGATCCTTGAATAATCTTCGAATAATGATTAAACACATTATTTCATATTGTTTACTTACATATTTTGTGAATGATTTTGGGAGAAAAAAGATCAATAAATATACTTCGTATAAAAGTATAAATGAAAAAGGAGTATATATTGCTGCAATAGGATTTGTTAATAGATTAGAAGTTGTATCAATAGAAATAAATTTCAGATCTACTAGATATATAATTAAAAGATGAATAATAAAACTAGCAATAGCGATAGACAAAATTGCTTTTTCGATTCTTTCCTTTATTTTTTCTGAGAGAATACTTTGATATAATTTTTCAAACATTTTTATCTATTTTTAAGATTTACGCTAACAAATTGTAATTAATGTTTTGCATTTGTAAATACTTCTTACGTAAATTAACTTTAACCCAATGATTAAAGCTGGAGTTTATTGAGAGATCTAAACTATTTTTTTACTTTCATTAATTAAGCTAATCTACAAAAAATGTTTCAATTGAAAGCAAGCTTTTATTTTTAAAGATTTTTTTTGCTCCTAAACATTCATTTGGAGTGTGTTGTGAAATTTGGTTTTTGAAAACACGCTCTTAGTTTTTGACTAAATCAGTACACTTTTTGCTGACGATTTAAATTCAGCATAATGCAAATAAAAACTCTCCGATAAAAATATTCACTTTATTTCAGTTTATAGGAAGTACTTCTTCCACTTCCTTGTTGTTCTAAAACATTTTTTTTAATCAAGTCCTGTAAATCCCTCAAAGCTGTATCGGTGGATGTTTTGACAATTTTCGCATATTTGGATACGCTTAGTATGCCAAAGAAATCATCCATAAGTAACTGAAGTATTTTCTGTTGGCGAGCATTAAATAATGTGTCTTTATTCGTTTCCCAAAATTGGGCACGAGCCATTGTTTTTTTGACAGTTTCATCTGTTTGCTCCATGGAACGCATTAAACAATCTAAGAACCAAATTAGCCATGCTGTAATATCTAGGTTACCTTTTTGTGTCTTTTCAAGTATGTCGTAATATATGTTGCGTTCTATTTGTATCTGAGCTGACATTGAATAAAACCTTTGTGGGCTTTTATCTGCTCTAGCTAATAACATATCGGTAATAGCTCTAGCAATACGACCATTCCCATCATCAAAAGGGTGAATAGTAATAAACCATAGGTGTGCAAGACCTGCCTTTAAAACAGCATCAAGGTCTGTATATTTTTCAATCCAATCTAAAAAAGCATTCATTTCACTTGGTACTTTAGAAGCAAATGGTGCTTCAAAATGTACTGTTTCTTTTCCCATAGCTCCCGAAGTAACTTGCATTACATCATCGCGCCAATCAGCAGTTTTTATTTTATACATTCCGCTTCGTCCTGTTGGGAACAATGCTGCATGCCAATTAAATAGCCTTTCATCTGTCAAAGCAGTATCGTAACCTTGCGTAGCATCTAACATCATTTCTACTATACCTTCTACATCTCGTTCAACTGGTAAAGCTCCAGCAATTTCAATCCCTAATCGTCTCGCTATTGAAGAACGTACTTGTTCAGGGTTTAATAATTCTCCTTCAATCTCACTTGACTTCACAACATCCATTGTAAGTGCCTTCAACATTGTTTCTTCTTGTATCCGAAAACCAAGAACTTGCATCTGACCTAATATTTGTCCTTGACGATACCTAACCAAACCTATTATTTTTGTTATAAGTTCAGCATCCCATGTAAATTGAGGCCAGTTTTTTTGTTCGTATATATACATAATCACCGCTTATTTGCGGTAAAAATAGTGTTTTACTGCCGCATTATCAAATTTAAGCGTTATTATTTAAATTAATCACCGCATTTTTACGGTAATGAAACATATAAATCACCGCATGTACTATTTCTATAATATGGGGCTATTTGAAAGTGGTCTAAATGCAGAATAGAAGTAGAAATAAAAACCCTAACTTACTTATTTACAGTGGTTAGGGTTTTAATTCAGCGGAGAAAGAGGGATTCGAACCCCCGGACCTGTTACAGTCAACAGTTTTCAAGACTGCCGCAATCGACCACTCTGCCATTTCTCCTGTAAGTCAAACAACATTTTTCTTAATGCGGTTGCAAATATAGCAACCTTTTTGATTATCCAAAAAGTTTTTAATTAAAAAATAAAGTTATTTTGTAATCAAAGTGCTATACCTCTATTGTTCTGCCTTTTGGAACGCTAATAAAAAATTTGCCAAACTTACATTATAAAACAAATGATTTTTTTAATAAAAAAAACTATTTTTAAAAACTAAAAATTAATGTCATGAATCCAAACTATTTTAAAGCCCTACAACTTGTAATAATTTTATTTTTCTGTCATCAAATGACAGCTCAAGAAAGTAATGTATCCAGTTATAACTATCTTGAAGCATTTGCAAATAACTTTTATACTAAAAATGGCACAGATACCCGTTCCGCAAGTGGACAACCAGGTCATAAATACTGGCAGAACAAAGCAGATTATGACATAAACGCAACTCTAAATGAAAATACTAATGAAATTATTGGTACTGAAGTTTTAACCTACACGAATAACAGTCCTGATGCTTTGGATTTTTTGTGGTTATATTTAGACCAAAATTTATTTAAATCCGATTCCCGTGGAAATGCAATTATACCTCTGGAGGGAAGTAGAAATGGAGCTGATGGAGAACTATTTGATGGTGGTTTTAAAATCACATCCGTAAAAATAATTTCTACAAAAAACGGAAAGCAAAGAGAAGAAAACGCAACATACTTGATTTCAGATACGAGAATGCAAATTAAACTCTCTGACAGTCTCAAATCAAATGGTGGCTCTATTAAAATTAAAATTGCTTTTTCATTTATTCCGCCAAAATACGGCTCGGATAGAATGGGCGTTTTAAATACTAAAAACGGAAAAATATTTTCAATCGCTCAATGGTATCCCAGAATGTGCGTTTATGATGATGTGAATGGCTGGAATACCACTCCTTATACAGGACCCGGAGAATTTTATTTAGAATATGGTGACTTTGATATAAAAATTACTTCACCCGCAAATCATATCGTAGTATGTTCGGGTGAATTGCAAAATGAATCGGAAGTATATACTCTTGAACAACAAAAAAGATGGGCAAAAGCTAAGACTAGCGACACAACTGTTCTTATTCGAGGAGCTAACGAAGTAGCCAATCCAGATTCGAGACCATCAGAAAAATCAACTTTAACCTGGCATTATAAAATAGCCAATTCAAGAGATGCTTCCTGGGCATCATCGGCTGCATTTATTATAGATGCTGCTTCCATCAACTTACCCAGTGGAAAAAAAGCAATTGCAATTTCAGCCTACCCTATAGAAAGCAATGGGAATAATGCTTGGGAACGTTCTACAGAATATACCAAAGCAAGTATAGAAAATTATTCAAAACGCTGGTATGAATACCCTTACCCAACGGCAGTAAATGTGGCATCAAATGTGGGCGGAATGGAATATCCTGGCATTGTGTTTTGCAGTTATAGAAGTAAAGGTTCAAGTCTTTGGGGTGTTACCGACCATGAATTTGGACATGCCTGGTTTCCAATGATTGTTGGGTCAAACGAACGATTATTTGGCTGGATGGATGAAGGATTTAACACGTTTATAAATTCTATCAGTTCTTTCGACTTTAACAATGGTGAATATAAAGAGAATGTTGAAGACATGCATGAACTTGCAAATAGAATGACCTCACCCCAATTGGAGCCCGTAATGAGTTCACCCGAAAATATGAAAGAACAGAATATTGGCACTTTATGTTATTATAAACCCGGAGCAAGTCTCGTGATTTTAAGAGAACATGTTTTAGGAAAAGAAATTTTTGATTTTGCATTCAAAACCTACATTTCGCGTTGGGCCTTTAAACATCCTCAACCCGATGATTTTTTTAGAACAATGGAAAATGCCGCTGGGGAAGATTTAAATTGGTTTTGGAGAGGTTGGTTTATTAATAATTGGCGTTTAGACCAAGCCGTTCTGAATGTAACCTACCAAAAAAATAATCCCGTTTTAGGTGCTAAAATTACTATAGCTAATTTGGACAAAATGGTTATGCCTGTTGTTCTTGAAATTAAAACTAAAAGTGGAAAAATAATCCGAAAAAAACTACCTGTTGAAATATGGAGGCGTGAAACAAATTGGACGTTCAAAGTGGATACAACCGAAGAAATAGAACGTGTAGCAATTGATCCCGATCACGTTTTCCCTGATTATGATTCAACAAATAATGTTTGGTCAAGTCAAAATAACACATCAAAAAAAAACATCGTAATAGCAGATTATTCGGGAGTATTTTTCAATAAAGAACTAGAGATCAAAATGATACTCTACGAATTAGATGAAGTCTTAAATGTTAAATTGTCTGATAAAAGTCCTTTAAACCTCGAACCTGTTTCTGAATTTAAATTTGAATCTCAACGCTATGGAATTGAAATTGAATTCAATACAAATAAAACTTCTTTTACATACAAACAGGGTGGAAAAAGTTTTATAATGACAAAAAATTAGATAGGAAATAATAGTTAAAGACAAAATAAAAATTGAAATATCAGTATTCTTTTTTCATGATAAACCGCTATAAAACTTATGCATAAAAAAGTAATTTGTATTGGTGTGACACTAATTCATAAACTTTATCTACTCATGATTTTGAAAAAGAGTTCTCCATAGATTATGAAGACAACAATCAAAGTTTAATTATAAATAATAATTCTTATGATTTAGTTTTGAATTTTGATCTTAATCAATGGCTAAGTACAATAGATTTGAGTACAGCAGTTGACGGAAATGGAGATGGTACAATTGAAATAAGTCCAAATGACCCTGATGGTAATAACAATCTAGCCAATCAACTTAACGAAGATTTAGAGGGTTCTTGTGAAATTGATGATTAATTAAAAATATACTCCAAAAAAAATACTTTTTCAACTCGAAAAAGTATTTTTTTTTATAAATAATTGAGTTAATCTGACAGAAGAAATTTAGTGCGGCAATTTATCTTTAAAAACACCATACAAAAAAGTACCTAACACAGCGCCAATAAGAACAACACCAATACTTAAAAATCCAGCCCCTAACAATATAAATATTGGTCCCGGACAAGTGCCTACCATTGCCCAACCCAATCCAAAAAGAACTCCTCCAATCCAGTAGCGAATGTTTCCCTTTTCTTTATCGGGAACAATAATTTCTTCGCCGTTTATATCTTTAATCTTTTTGCTTTTAATAATTTGTATTCCTAAGGATCCAATCAATATGGCGGTCATTATAATTCCATACATATGAAAAGATTGAAATTGGAACATTTCATAAATTCGGTACCAGGAAACGGCTTCAGACTTGGTCAAAACAACTCCAAATAAAAAACCAACAAGCAAATATTTAATAAATTTCATAGCTTAAAAAAGTAAGGGTAAAATAAAATGAGACATGATTAATCCTCCAATAAAAAATCCAACAACTGCTTTAAGAGAAGGAAGCTGAAAATTACTCATGCCAGCAATGGCATGACCCGATGTACAACCTCCAGCATATCTGGACCCGAAGCCTATTAATAGGCCCCCAATCAAAAGTATCATTATCATTTTTGGCGATTGAACTATTTCGTTACCAAATAAAACATTTGGTAATAATTTTCCTTTTGGTGAATCGATACCCATTCCATTAAGTTGAATAATTGTTTGAGGATTCAAATTTACATTGGAAAAGTCACTTAAAAAATGTACCGCAAAAAAGCCACCAAACATAGCTCCCACTACTACAATAATATTCCAAATTTGTGATTTCCAATTCCAATCGAAAAAAGATACTTTTTTTCCGACTCCAGTCATTGAACATAATGATCTTAGGTTGGAACTCATTCCAAATACCTTTCCGAAATAATTGAGCAATAGCATTACAGCAGCAATAAGGAATCCGGCAACAGACCAATGCCATGTATGAGTAATAATTTCCATATATTCTATTTTATACAAAAATAGAAATTCATTTTAACTGGCATTATAAACTGTTAAGTATAATACGTATTTTTGAATTTTATTTTTCTGCATGATAATTGTAAAAGAGAGAGAAAAATTAAAAGTATGAAAGCACATTCAATTTTAGTACTATTGTTTGTATTAATTACAACTGCGGGTTGTATTAGTACAAAATCTATGTTAAAAAATGTAGACAACAATGCTCCAATTCCGTCATTAAGCAAAGAAAATACTTTTATAGTAACAGAATATAGTAAAGATCTTAAGTATGGTTTTAACGCAGAATATCCCGTAAATGTTTTCTATATTAATTCCAAAGATGAGAATCTTAATGCTAGTCGTTACTTAAATGCATTAGCTGGTCCAAATGGTGAAAAAATAACCTATACAAAAATTGAAAGTTGTTGTCCCTTCCCCACTAAAAGAACTGAAATAGGTGCAGGATATTTAGATATTTACGAACTAAAATGGGAAGGTCAAAATAAACCAATAAGGCTGTATATTAATATTTATGAGAGGGGTTATATACTCGTACCTATTGGCCTTTCTATAAAAAAATAACTTGCAAGCTACATCCTAAAAAAGCAAAAAAATATACTAACTTTGCGCCTTTAAAACCAAACTAAATGAATATTCAATCTATTCCACAAATCAAAAATACAGAGAGTGGGAATTTTTTTGTTCTCGCAGGACCCTGTGCCATTGAAGGCGAGGAAATGGCAATGAGAATTGCTGAAAAATTAGTCTTAATTACAGACAAATTAGAGATTCCCTTTGTTTTTAAAGGGTCTTTTAAAAAAGCGAATCGCTCTAGAATAGATAGTTTTTCGGGCATTGGGGATGAAAAAGCACTTAAAATACTTCGCAAAGTTTCAGAAACTTTTCATATTCCTACCGTCACCGATATTCACACGAATGAGGATGCAGACAAAGCAGCCCAATATGTTGACATCCTTCAAATTCCAGCATTTTTGGTGCGCCAAACAGATCTATTGGTTGCTGCTGCCAAAACCGGGAAAATAGTGAATTTAAAAAAAGGGCAGTTTATGAGTCCAGAAAGCATGAAACATGCTGTGCAAAAGGTATTGGATTGTAATAATGATACTATTATGGTTACTGACAGAGGGAGCATGTTTGGTTATCAAGATATGATTGTTGATTTTCGTGGAATTCCAACCATGCAACAATATGCCACAACTGTTTTAGATGTAACACATTCCTTGCAACAGCCCAACCAAACAGTTGGCGTAACAGGAGGAAGACCGGATATGATTGAAACAATAGCTAAGGCAGGAATTGCTGTTGGTGTTGATGGTATTTTTATTGAAACCCATTTTGACCCCGCAAATGCCAAAAGCGATGGCGCCAATATGTTACATTTAGACTATTTTGAAAATGTAATGTCCCGTTTAGTGGCTATTCGAAAAACTATTAATCAATTTTAAATAAAGCAATTGAAAAAAAATATTCTATTCTCGATACTAATTTTTTGTTTCACAACTACAACACTCTTTTCACAAGAACAAACAAACGATAAAGTCAAATATACCGCTCATAATAAAGGAAAGTTTTATTTTTATTGGGGCGGAAATCGGGAGAGCTACTCCAAATCGGATATCCATTTTAAAGGAAAAGATTATGATTTTACTTTGTATGATGTAGAATCTGTAGATAAACCTATGGGGTGGCACATTGACTATATTAATCCCTCACGTATGACTATCCCACAAACCAATTTTAAAATTGGTTATTTTGTAAATGATCACTACAATATTTCTATTGGAGTAGACCATATGAAATATGTAATGAACCAAAATCAGGTTGTGAAAATTGGAGGGGTTATTGGTAATTCTTATACAGCTGCAGGCTCTTATATAGATTCAGGAACCAATACCATTGACTTAACTGATGGTGGTTTTCTTAAATTTGAACATACTGATGGATTAAATTATGTGAACTCAGAAATATCTCGCGTAGATGACATATCTAAACTATTCAAAATAAGAAATACAGATAAATTTCAGGTTAATATTACCGAAGGTATTGGAGGTGGGTTACTTTACCCTAAAACGAATTCAACTTTGCTAGGAAAAGAGAGGTATGATGATTTTCATGTTTCAGGGTTTGGCTTTTCAGCTAAAGCTGGCTTAAACTTTACTTTTTTTAAGTACTTTTTTATTCAAACGGAATTAAAAGTTGGCTATATTGACATGAATGATATTAGAACTACTAATAGCAATTCGGACAGTGCATCGCAAGAATTTTTCTTTTTACAAAAGATAATTGCTTTTGGTGGTATTTTTAGACTATAATAATTTTAATTAAAACTAGTCAATACCATATTTATCAAACAAATACATTAGTGAGGTCATAGTTGCCGCTCCTAATTCTAATTCTCTTTTGTTCACCGCGTCAAAAGTATCGTTTGCTGCATGATGATGGTCGAAATAGCGCTGAGAATCTGGCTTCAATCCAGCTTTTACAATTTTTTTAGATGTTAAAGGTTCTATGTCAGAACCAGTTCCTCCTTTCACAAAATCATGGATAAAATAGGGTTCAAATAAATATTTCCAGCTAATAACCTTTTGAAAATTTGAATCATCACATTCAAATGAAAATCCTCTTGGCGAAAAACCTCCCGAATCGCTTTCAAGTGCAAAAATATGGTTGTCATTATTTAATTTAGATACTTCCTCATATTTCTTTCCACCCCTACCGCCATTTTCTTCATTCATAAACAATACCACACGGAGGGTGTTTTTTGGTTTGTAATTTAGTTGTTTGAGAGTTTCTAAAACAGTCATACTTTGAACCACGCCAGCACCATCATCGTGAGAACCATCAGCCAAATCCCAAGAATCTAAATGTCCTCCAACCGTCATTATTTTATCAGGGAACTCTGAACCTTTAATTTCACCAATTACGTTATATGAAAGAACATCGTCTAAGGTTTGACAGGATAATTTCATATGAAACTTCAAATTACTATTAAGCTTCAATTTTTTACTTAACAAATCGGCGGCATTCGTACTAATAGCCGCTGTGGGAATATATTTTTCTTTTGGCAAATCACCATAACTTTGTGCTCCTGTATGCGGAAAATCATCCAATCTAAAATTCATGGATCGGACAATAGTACCAACAGCGCCATATTTAGCTGCTTCTTTTGCGCCATAATATCGTTGATCTACACATTTGCCATACGACTTAAATGCATTTACATTCTCGGGGTCGAATGGGCGATTATAAAAAATAATTTTACCTTTTAATTGGGATGCACCTAAACTTTCGAGTTCTTTTAAACTCTTTACTTCTACAACTTCGGCTGTAAGTCCTAATTTGCTAGTAGCAACTGAACCACCCAAAGCACATATGGGCACTATTGTTTTGGAGTTATCATCTAAAATGTAAGCAGTTTCTTTTTCGCCTCTAACCCATTTTGGAACCATCACTTCTTGTAAAAACACACGATCCAGACCTAGTGATTCTAATTTTTGCTTTGTATAAATTACTGCATTCTCTGCGCCTTTTGAACCCGACAATCGAGCTCCAATTTTGTTAGATAAATCATCAAGCCATGAATAACAGGAAGAACGAGTTAATGAAAATTTATAAATATCTGAAAGCATTTTTTGATCATTACTTTGCGAATACACGTTAGAAATAAATAACACAACTAACAACAACTGTTTTTTCATAATTCTATTTTTTTAACATTCCACTTTATATTATTATCATACCATAGTTGACCATTTGAAACAGTTAACGGAGAATCAAAATTATTGGTATACAAACTTCCGGTACCTAATCCTTGAGGCATACTAGTATTTTGCAAAAATGTAAATTGAGCAATTGCATTTAATCCAATATTACTCTCTAAAGCAGAGGTAATCCACCATCCAATTTTTAATTTATTAGCGATTGAAATCCATTCTAAAGTTCCGCGAAATCCTCCTATAAAACTTGGTTTTAAAACGATAAATTTGGGATTGATTTTGAGAAGTAATGCTTCCTTTTCCGATGTAGAAAAGACGCCAAGTAACTCTTCGTCTAAAGCTATAGGGATTTGACTGCTTTTACACAATGCTGACATGTTGTCAGTATTGTTTTTTTTAATAGGTTGCTCAATGCTATGTAATTTAAAACCAGTTATTTGATTAATTTTACTTAAAGCTTCATTTTCACTAAAAGCACCGTTTGCATCTACGCGAATCTCCATGATATTTTCATCAAAATTATCTCGAATAAATTGTAATAATTTAATTTCTGCATCAAAATTTAAGGCGCCAATCTTGAGTTTTACACAGCTAAAACCTTGTGAAATTTTACTCTCAATTTGTGATTTCATGGAGGCTTCATCACCCATCCAAATCAAACCATTTATAGAAATACTTTTTTTAAAATTCGTAAAATCTGAAGGAAATAAAACAAATGGATTATCGCTTTTTATGGACAAAAAAGCCATTTCAATTCCAAATTGAATTGATGGAAATTCGATTAATTCCTCCCAAAGTTGTTGTTCTCCAAGATGGATATTATTGCATGTCCAATTTAACTTATCTTCATAATCAGGCCTGTCGTCTACGGACAAACCCCTGAGCAGACCGCACTCCCCTATTCCTTTTTTCCCATTGTCATCTAACTGTATTATCCATGTCTCTTTTTCATTCAAAATCCCTCTTGAAGTTCCAGCAGGCTCCTTGAAATTGAGCAGATATTTAACGTAAGAAGCTTTCATATTGTAATTGATTCTCCAATAGCAAGTAACATCAAATCTTTACCAGCATCAAGTGTAATCGCTTTTACCAAAGTATTACCGGATATAAAAGGATCTACGAGCAGTATAACCTCATTAATTTCAATGCCAAAACACGAATGACCGTAATAAGTAATCTTCATATTTTGAATATTTTAAAGATAATTAACAAATAAATCAGGAATCAAATTAATCAAACAAAATCCTAATAAAATTGACATAAAAAAAGTACTCAATGCCAACTTCTTTAATTCTGGATCTATTAACTTTGGGTTTTCATTTTTACTCAGCCTAACAAGATGGACTATTAATGGATAATAGGCTATAACAAATAAATATTGTTCTAATTTAAATTGCATTAAAATCGCAAAAACAAGCACTAAGCACATAGCCGCTAACACTAAAAAATAGTGGTACTTTTTTGCCCAACTTCCACCATTCTTAACCACTATTGTGTTTTTACCCGATTTTCTATCACTCAGCTCATCACGCATATTATTTAAGTTTAGCACACCCACACTCAAAAAACCAATGGCTATTGCAGGCAAAAACAATAATCCGTCAAGTAATTTAGAAAACATAAAATAAACACCTAAAGTGCTCACTAAACCAAAAAAAATAAATACAAAAAAATCACCATATCCGTGATATCCATAAGCTTTTTTTCCAACCGTATAGGCTATTGCCGAAACTATTGCCAAAATACCAAGAAAGAAAAAAACTAGGGAATACAAGAGATAACTACCCTTAAATGCAAAATAAATTAACAATACTGCACAGAAAAGTGTGGCTAATGAGGTTAATATTATAGCTTTTTTCATTTGTTTGGGTGAAATTACACCCTTCTGAATAGCACGCTTGGGACCAATCCTGTCTTGATTATCAGTTCCTTTAACACCGTCACCATAATCATTTGCAAAATTTGACAATACCTGAAGGCCCAGAGTTGTTAAAAGTGAAAAAACAACAATATTCCAGTTAAAAAAAGATTGAAACATGGCGTAAAAGCTCCCAAGTATAATTCCCGAAACAGAAAGTGGAAGTGTTCGCAATCGTGCGGCTTCAATCCAATGTTTCATATTGTTATTTATTTAAAAGTTGAAGATTTAAATTATTAAGATTTAATCAAAAGTATACAGTAACATAAAACCCATCTTTATGGCAACCATTTCTTATCAAAATTGGGTTTTCGTTTTTCCAAAAACGCATCCCTTCCTTCTTTGGCTTCATCGGTCATATAAGCCAATCGGGTTGCTTCTCCGGCAAAAATCTGTTGCCCAACCATTCCGTCATCTGTTAAATTCATTGCGAATTTTAACATTTTAATGGAAGTAGGCGATTTTGCCAAAATTTCCTGAGCCCATTCATAGGCAGTATTCTCTAATTCAGCGTGCGGTATTACCGCATTTACCATTCCCATATCTAAGGCTTCTTGAGCAGAATAATTTCTGCCTAAAAAAAATATTTCTCGCGCCTTCTTTTGTCCTACCATCTTTGCTAAATAAGCCGAGCCATATCCACCATCAAAACTCGTAACATCAGCATCCGTCTGCTTAAAAATAGCATGTTCCTTACTTGCTAAAGTCAAATCACAAACCACATGCAAACTGTGGCCCCCGCCAACTGCCCATCCAGGAACAACACAAATTACTGCTTTGGGCATAAATCGAATTAATCGTTGCACATCTAAAATATTTAAACGATGATATCCGTCATCTCCAACATAACCTTGACTGCCTCGCGCTTTTTGATCGCCACCCGAACAAAACGACCAAACACCATCTTTTGAACTTGGTCCTTCAGCAGAAAGTAAAACTACTCCAATTGAAGTGTCCTCTTGAGCATCTTGAAAGGCTTGTAGCAATTCGGAAGTTGTTTTGGGACGAAATGCATTTCTAACATCAGGCCTATTAAATGCTATTCTAGCAACGCCATTGCATTTTTTATACGTAATGTCTTCAAAAATTTTAACTGTTTTCCAATCTATTGAATTCATATTATTTGTAAAATGTATTAAAATGTAATTAGTGAAAATAAATTACTCTATTTTAGCGTAAAAATAAAGCATTTTTTAAGTTAATGTGCAAAAACAAATAATTAATACTTATGATCAAATCAGTTATTTTCGCTACTATTCTATTGCTTGGTTTAAAGGGGTTTTCTCAAGTTTATGAATTCCAAACCCTTAAAGATCTTGAATCTACTCCGGTTATCTCTCAAGATGCCACCGGAACATGCTGGAGTTTTTCTACAATTTCCTTTCTTGAAGCAGAAATTATTCGTTTAACCGGAAAAAAAATTGATCTTTCAGAAATGTATTCTGTAAGATACACCTATTTAGACAAAGCTGAAAACTACGTCTTGCGCCAAGGAAAAGCACAGTTTAGTGAAGGTGGATTGAGTCATGACGTTATTAATTCTGCACGAAAATACGGATTAGTACCATCTGACAATTATATTGGAAAATCAAATCCAAATTCCAACCACGACCATTCAAAAATGGTAGCTGAACTAGAAGATATTGTTAAAAAAGCGGTTGAAGAAACGCCAAAAAAATATTCCAATTGGAAAAAAGATTACATAAAAGTTCTAAATAATTATATGGGCAATTATGATGAGAGTCAATTGATATCATCAAATTTATTTTTAGATAAAAACCCTGGAAACAGTTTTGAAAAATCAATCTCACCAACTCAATTTTTAGCAACAACTAAATTAAATTTGGATGATTATGTGACTATAACTTCTTTTACAAACACCCCATTATATTCTAAATTTATATTGAGTATCCCTGATAATTTCGCAAATGGAAGTTTTTACAATTTAACTTTAGATGAATTTATTCAAAATATTGATAATGCGATTAATAACGGATATACTTTAGCCTTAGATACCGATGTTAGTGAGGTTACTTTTTCAGGAAGTAACGGAATAGCCGTACTACCAGAAAATGACGCTGACTCAAAGTTAATATTAACACAAATAAAGACCGAAAAAAATATCACAGCAGAATATAGACAAAGTGAATTTGAGAATTACAACACTCAAGATGATCACTTGATGCACATCGTTGGAAAAGTAACAGATCAAAAAGGAAACGTCTATTATAAAGTAAAAAATTCATGGGGCACTGCTGCAGGAAAAAACGGATACATATTTATGAGTGTTCCTTACATTCGCTTGAAAGCCATATCGGTTCTACTACACAAAGATGGGTTACTAAAGAAAACCAGAGCTTCAATTGGATTATAAACTTTAACCCGTTGGTTGTAATTAATAAAAATCTTTTATTAATAGATTTTTTGCCTTCTCTTGGAATATATGCCACAATTACTAGCAAAGAAACCCACAATTGTGAAATGGATTTTTTAGATTAATCTGATAAATCTATTTTCTTTATTGGAGTATAAGAAATCAGAA
>Ga0049083_10000291_pt1 | contig 17320 bp, 18 predicted proteins | sample GreLakmeMI27MSRF_FD_66719 | JGI IMG/M metagenome (GOLD analysis project Ga0049083, IMG submission 66719) | Freshwater lentic microbial communities from great Laurentian Lakes, MI, USA - Great Lakes metaG MI27MSRF | ecosystem: Environmental > Aquatic > Freshwater > Lake | place: Great Lakes...
ACCGTGGCGCCAGGCTACGTGCGGCCGCCGCCCCAGCAGCGGGCATTCCAGGGCGTCGGCCGCAGACTGAACGACTAAAGTGACTGGTGTGTACGCGACAAAAACTCGTTCGTTCTACCATCTCTTGGTCGAGCGCACACATCAGCGCAACGCTCGCAACCGCGACACAGCGTGTCGCCCTCGGGCAGCCTGTGTGTGCGCCCAGCGCCATGGACGCGTTGCGCAAGAACGCCGCAGTGAACTGGGACAGCGACGAGTCGGAGAGCGGGGGCGAGCCTTCGCCTGCACCCGCGCCCGCGCCTCACGCAGCCTCCTCGGCCCCAACGCGCGGCGCGGCGCCCGAGCCTCGCGGCCCCGCCGGCGCCGACAGCCGCACGGGCAGCACCACGAGCAGCGAGGGTACCGGGACGAGCGACGAGGAAAGCGACGACGATGTCTCCGAAATGTCGCTGGAGGCGGAAGCCGTGCCGCGCGGCCGGGGTGCGCAGGAGGACCACCCCGAGCAGGCGTCTACCAACAGCGAAGATGAGGAGGAGAGCGGAAGCGAGAGTGGCTCTGTACCCTCTCCCGTGCCCGCGCCCCCAGCCTCTGCGTCTGCCTTCACCCGCCGCGCCGCGCCGCCTGTGGCCGCGCCCAAGGCCCGCGGCAGCGCGCCCGCGGGCGCGGACGGCGTGGACTGGGACGGGGTAGCGCGCCAGCTGGCCGCCGTTCCCCAGGCGTACAAGCAGTCGCAGTTCGACCCTGTGCCTCACGTGGTTGAGATCTTGAACGCGCAGGAGCCGGACAAAGAGCTGGACAAGCTGCAAGACCAGCAGGTGTCAGTTGAGGGGCTGGTTGACGACGTGGTTGCGGGATACAGCTCCGGGTTCTCCAAAGCCATCCAGAGCTACTCCCGCATTCTGCAGCTCTTCACCGACGGCTCGCAGCTGGTGCAGCGCAGCACCCGTGCGCTGGAAGAAGCTGGCACGCACCTGTTGAGCCGCAAGCCGGCGCTGCAGGCTCAGTGGCTGCGCGCGGCGACGAGCGCGCAGGTTGTGCGCATCCTGGACAGCGTGGCCCACACGGTGAGCTTCGAGGAGCGCGTCGCCGCTTGCTTGCGGGAGGGGCGACCCAACGACGCGGTCACCGCACTGCTGGAGGCTGCCAGCTCGCTGGACCGAGAGGAGCTAAAGGCCATACCGGGGCTCAGAGACGTGCGCGCGCAGGTGGTGGCACGCAGGCTGAGCCTGTTCGACGACCTGTTGGCCGTGCTGAGCCGCAGCATCTACGCGCCCGACCAGCCCGCCGACGCGCCCGCCTCGCAGCAACAGGGGGCGGCGCCGCACGCACAGGCGCACGCAATGCTCAACCCGCTGGCTGCGGCTGCGGCCGCCAAGCGCGCGGCGGCTGACGGCGGCGGCGGCGGCAGCGGCGGCGGCGGCGGCGGGCCGCCGGACGGGGGCGCTGAGGGGCTGCGCCTGGGCCTCAGCCAGTTCAGAGCCGCCGCGGCCGAAGCTGCCGCGCGCGCCGGTCGCGACGGAGGCGACGGCACGGACGCAGCAGCAGCAGCAGCAGCAGCGTCTCAGGTGGTCCCTCCACGCGACCCCGGCGCCTCGGTGGACGAGCTGGTGGACGCGCTGCTGCGGGTCTCCTCAGCCCCTGGGCAGGGCTCCGCCGCCGGGGCGGTGCGCGAGGCGCTCAGCCAGCGACACGCGGCGCAGCTGCGGAGCCTCATCGCCGCGCAGCTGGCGCGCTGCACGCCCCGCAACGCCCCAGCCGCAGCCGCAGCCGCAGCTGCCGCGTCGTCGGGGCACCCCTCTCGCGCCGCATCCAGCGCCGCTGCTGTGCGCGCCGCGGTGGCGGACTCACCCGCGGTGGACGCGCTGGAGGGGGTGTGCGCTGCGTTGCAGGATGCGCTCACGCTGCTGCTGCGCGCGCAGAGGCGGGTGGTGGAGTCTCCGGCCGCCTGGGCGGAGGTGAAGGGACCCCTGCAGGGCAAGCCCCCCAGCCAAGCGTACGCGGAGGAGGCGCAGCGCGCCTGGATGACCACGCAGGCTGAGCTGGAGAGGCTCCTCGCGGCGCTGCTGGCGCCGCCGCCGCCGCCGCCCAGCGCGCCGCTGCGGGGCGCGGAGGCGGTGGCGGCGCGCAGGGCCGCCGAGGATGCCGTCGCGCTGGCCAAGGCGGTGGCGGCTGCTGCGGCAGGGGCGCAGGCCGCAGCCGTGGCCACCACGTACAGCTTCAACCTTTCTGGCGACCTGGTGTCCGCCCTGGTGCTGGCCCCGCCTGCGGAGGGACCACCCGGCTCCAACCCGTCCAGCAGGGCGGCCTCGCCCATGCCCGGCGCAGCCCCAATGGCGCCGCCTGTTCGAGAGGAGGTGGCGCCGTATCTCAGCGCCGCGCAAGCGCTTCCGGGCAGCGGGCCAGCGCTGGCGCCCTTCGCCACCGCGCCGGTGCTGCAGCTGTCGGACGCCATCGCAGCCGCCTTTCCGGAGTGCAACGGCGCCGCCAGCGAGCCGGTGGCTGCGGCGCAGCCGGCGGCGCCGCCGGCGGGCTCTTCTCGCAGGTCTCGGCGGGGGCGCACGTAGGCGTAGAGGCGTAGACACGCGTAGGGACAAACACACTGCTACACATGCACACATACGGAGTTAAGCGCAGCTGTTTGCACACGCTCGCTGCTGAGTGTATCGTCTTCTGCGCCCTCATCCCCGCTCGCCCTCCGGCGTTTCCGCCTCAGCCAGCGCGTCGCCTTCCTGGACCACTCTCTGGATGACCTTCTTGCTGCTCTCTTGGAGCTCACCAGCCACCAGCACCTCGTCCAGGATGAAGTAGGCTTTGTGGAAGTTGAAGATGAGGTCCAGCTCACACACGTTGCCAAAGTACTTGTCCAGCACCTCCACATACTGGTGGATCACGTCCAGCGTGAGCAGCTCGTTGTCGCTGGGGTCCACGCCCACGCAGAAGTACAGGCTCGCGTAGCGGCGGTAGATGAGCTTGTACTCGCGCCACTCCACGAAGTTGCACAGCTTGTTCCCGCGGATCAGCACCTGCGTGGTGGCCTCCTTGATAATCTGAGCCGGGGTACAGTGAGCACCAGAGGACGAGGCTCCGCCTGGACGCCGCACCTTGCTGCGCTCCTTCTGGTTAAAGGTGCTGTAGTACTTGCTCAGACGGACCTTCCCCTGGCGGCTAAAAAGGAGCAGAAAGTGGATCTGCAGTGCGAGAGCAAAGGACGCGAGAGAGCGTCAGCACTGCATTGCGGCCACACGCGCGCAGAGACGCAGCGCAGGTCCCCACCGCACAGGTGCGGCCTCCACGACAACAGCAGCGGCACGCAACGTGCCCGTAGGGCGCAGCATGCAGCGCAGTGCGTGGGCAATGGCACCCTCCAGTGGCCCTCGCTGCTCGCGTGACCCCGCACGCGTCTGCGTGGCTCTGCGCTGGCGCACACGCACCATGCTCCTCGCCCCCGGCGCTTGCGGCCGCAAGCAAGGACAATCGAAGAGTCAAAGAAGCGCGCGCTGCTCAGCGCTGCCCTGTGCTATCTCTGCGCGCCCGTGGCGACCAAGGCGGCGGCGTGCGACACCTGACACGCGTCCGGCGAGGCTCGCGCAATGATTCTCCCACAGCACGTGAGCACGAGCGCAGGCGGAACAGACTGCCAGTCCCGCCTGAATTACTCTCAGCGCGCCCCTCGCCGCCGGACGTGTCGCGGTGCCTTGCTCTGCGCTGCGAGGATGAGCGGGTATGAGGGTGCTCGGGGGCGCCCAGCACCGCTGCTGCAGGTTCCAGCCTTGCAGCAAGCGTACTGCATGAACATTCCCAGTGAGTGGGACGACGACGAGCTGTGCCTGTCCTTCAAGAACGTCGTGCGGGGCGTGGTGAGCGCTCGGGTACGCTGCGGGGTCTGCCGGCTGTGCAACGCGATCCCTAACCCTCCTCCTCCTGCTATCCTCTTCTGCCCTCACTCTGGCCCCAGGTGGTCTATGACCGCGAGACTCGCAAGTCCAAGGGCTTCGGCTTCGTACGATTTGAGGTGCGTAGGAGAGACGAGCAGTGCTGAATTGCGCCTGCGTGGGCCACCCTCACCCGCGCCTCCCTCCCCAGAGCGAGCAGCACCTTGCCGAAGCGCTGCAGCGCACCAACGGGATGGATTTCGCAGGGCGACGCGTGAAGGTTGAGCGCGCGCGGCGGGACTGGACGGAGCAGGTGGGCGGGCAGCCCCTGTTTTGCCCGCACACGGTGCTGCCACTGACGTGTCTTCAGGCGCCACAGGCGCCGCCGCCAAGCCGCCGCCCCGAGTCGCCTCCGCGTGTGCGCGAGCGCAGCCCAGAGGTGCGCTGTTGCGCACGGTGTCGCTTGAGTCCTGGACTTGTCCGGGCGCTCTTCACTTGTCCTCACTCCCCTGCACCACCCTCGCCTGCAGCCCTACCGCGGCGGCGTGCCCTACGCGGCCGACCGCGAGCGCGAGCGTGGCTGGGAGGCGGCGCCGCCTGTGCGTGAGGCGTGGCGCGGCGAGCGTGCGCAGTCGCCCCTTAGCTCGCGCAGCCGCGACCGTCCCGCCTATGACCGCGACCGCGCGCCGCCCTACCGCAGCGAGGCGAGTTACGCGCCCCGCGAGCCGTCGCCTCCGCCGGCGCGGCCCTACCGTGGCGCGGCGGCGTATGCGGACCCCTACGCCACTGCTGTGGACCCCTTTCCCCGCGCAGACCCTTACGCGGCAGCCGCATCGGCACCGTCGGCGTCGGCGCGCGCGGATCCTTACTCGCGGCGCGCGGCGCCGCCCGTGGCCGCGCCGTACGATCACCGACGTGAGGCTGCGCCCTCTGAACTGGCGCACTACTCCTCTCGCGCTGGCGCCGCCTACGCCCACAGCCAGCCGTCTGCCTACAGCCGCAGCCCTCCGCGTGATCCGTACCCCGCCCGCGGAGGTGGCTATGAGGCTGGCGGATACCGGGAGCGCGACCGAGTGCCTCCCGCTGTGGCCTCTGTGCGCGCAGACCCATATGTCAGCCACCGCGCAGCCGCACCGCAGCAGCCCCGGGCGTATGTGGACCCCTACGATGCGCCCGCTCCCCGCGGTGAGTTACGGCTGCAAGCCCGAGTCTGAACTGTTTTTGGCTGATGGTGTTGTTTTCTCCTCGCAGGCGCTGGGTGGCCGCATGAACGCTGAACACGAGCGCCGCTCACTGCTGCTCAGCTGCTGATTCCTTGCTCAACGGCTTCTCCTGCTTGCTTTGCGTGTCGGTTTCTGCTCTGGTGTTGCCAGCGCCCTGCCCTCTTGACGTGCGCTGCTGGCTTCTCTTGAACACGGCACTCTGTTACTTTTCGCAGCATGTTTGTACACCGCTCTGACAGCCTTATCACTTTGTTTTGCGCTTGCGACAGTGCCCTCTGGTGGATGGTGCTTCAAAGTATGCTGGCTGTGCCACAACCGATGGCTCCGACCTTCTAACCGCGCACATCTGCTAGCTGCCGCAGCTAGGCCATCATGGCATGCCTAGGCGCTGTCAACATTGTCTCATCTCTGGCACTGTTTCAACTGCCTTGCACAGGTGTCGCTCCACCGAATGCACTAACCGTGGCTGACCTGCTCATACACTTAGCCGCAAACCTATGTTGGATCTGCGGTCCACCTGCGGCTTACATAACGCCGGCTGCTCACGATATCGATAGGACAGAGTGCCATTCTTGGTTCTTGGAGAGCCATACTGCTGCACAGATATTTACAGATGCACGCACCACATACAACACCGCATTTCAGTCTTGGGGAGGCTGGAGAAGCGGAGAATGATGTCCAGATTCGCAGATTGATTCGCAGAGTCTCACTGCTGCCTCCCGCTGCCCGCTGTCCTCCCTCGGTACTGCTCATCTCATGTCATCGCGGCTCTGTGCGCCAAGGTGCGTGAATGCGTGCGCATGTGACTGACCCGCGCAAGGGCCGATGCGTACTGTGTGTTGCGTTGCGTCGCGTCGCCTCCTTCACGACATCACGAGTTTCCGGTCCTCTTCAGCTCCTCTGTAAGGAATTCACTGTGCTTTCGTTTGCGCTGACAAGAAAGCATGAACAAAGCACAGCCCCGTTGCCCCACCTGACGTCACCTGTGCGCCCCTCGCCTCCCCCGTGTGTATCGTGAAAGTCTGCTACAGCTGAGCGGCCTCTCCGTGCGCCGCGCCTCACCGGCCTCCCGCCCCATATGGACCGCCTCACTCGTCGCAAGCGCTCCAGCGGCGGCGCGGAGGAGTCCCAGCCGGAAGCCAAGCGCGCCTCTCTGTCGCAGCCTCGCGCGGCCACGGGCAGCTGCGAGGACGTGGAGGAAGACAAGAGCCGCCATGCGCTCGTGTTGCACGGCCGTGAGTCCTCCAGCGGCAAGTCACTCTGTGTGCGTGTGGAGGACTTCAGCCAGTACTGCTACATCCACGCGCCTGCGAGCTCGCTGTCTGAGCAGGGGCTGGAGAACTTCCGTACCACGCTGGCAGCGGTCAAGGATGGCGCAGAGGTCGCGAGCGTGTCGCTCGTATCGCGACAGCCGGTGGTGTACTACCGGGCGCGCTCACCGGGGCCGTCTGCGTTCCTGAAGCTGGTGGGAGTGCCGGGCGTGCGTGCGTCCAAGCTGGCCAAGCTGGCCTCAGCTGCGCTCGGCCAAGACGTGCTTTCCTACGAGGAAAACGTGAAGCCGCTCAACAGGTTCCTCGTCGACACCGGCCTGTGCGGAGGCGGCCAGGCGCGTGTCCAGAATGCGCGCGTCTGCTCGGCCGACGAGCGCGTGTCATGCTCAGACGTGGAGCTCTTTGCCAGCGCCCACTCCTTCACTGCGCTCACTCCAGACGCGGTGCAGCTCTCTGACCCAGCGCACGCGTCAGAGCACGCCACGCGCCCAATGCCCCACCTGAAGCTCATGCTGCTGGACTGTCAGCTGATGCTCGCTCCGCCCTTCTCAGCCGCAGCCAAAGGCAAGAAAGCCGCTCTCGCCGCCGCCGCTGCCGCCGCGCTGCCCAAGAACCGCACACCCAATGCCGCGCGTGGTGACCCCATCATGATGCTCTCCTGCATACTGGCGCCTGTGCCGCCCAGCGGGGGTGCACTGCAGCCCACCAGCCGCCTCGTATTCACCTGGCCCCGCACCCACGCCGCCGCACCACCCGGCACGCGCCTGCGCGCCTTTGACAGCGAGCGCGAGATGCTCACTGCCTTTGCCTCATGGCTCGTGAGCGAGGAGGCTGACCCGGACATCATCGGCGCCTACCAGGTGAAAGAAAGCTTCGGCGCTTTGGTGACGCGCGCGGAAGATTTGCGCATTCCGATGCGCTTGGGCCGCGACCTGGCACGACCGCTGTCCATCAAGAGCGTCGTTCAGTACAGCCCTTCTTGGGTGAAGAGCGCGGGCCGCATGGCGGCGACAAGCAATCAGGAGACGTTCCGGGTCAACATCGGCGGCCGCGTGGTGCTCGACGTGCTGCGCCAGGTTTTGACTTCGCACTCCTGAGGCACCTTTACGCTGGCGGACTGCTCGCTCAGCCTGCTGCAGCAGCCGCTGGAGGTGTTGTTACCCGCCGACATTGCGGCTCTATGGGCTGACGGCGCGGCTGGCTGGTCGCGCATGGCGCGCTATTCGCTCAAGCGCGCCTGCGTGGTCGGCAATCTCATGGCGCGGCTTAACAGCGTCGGCGAGGTTGTGGAGATGACGCGCGCGACGGGTCTCACTCTGGGCGCTGTTAGCTATCAGGCCCAGCTCGTTCGCACGCACTCACTCCTGCTGCGCCTGGGCCGCCGTGCCGGCTACGTGATTGGCGGCGCGCTCGACGGCGGCTTGACCACGCAGCCGCCGTTCCTGATCCACCCCGTGGACGCCAAGACGGCGGGCATGTACGACGCGCCTGTGGCCGTTCTAGACCTCGCCTCTTCTTACCCGAGCATCTTCATCGCCCGAAACCTGTGCCCGTCCACCATGGTGCACCCGCAGGACCAGCCCGGCTTTGTTGACGCCTCCGGCACGGCCAGCGGGCTGACTGAGGATGACGTGTTCCGCTGCCCGGGCACCGGCAGCGTGTTCGTCAAGGAGCACATCCGCAAGGGCATCTTCCCAGAGCTGCTCACTGCGCTGCTGGCGGCGCGCGCGCTGGCACGGGAGGCGCTTGCGGCGGCGAAGCGCGAGGGCCACACGGAGCAGGCGGCGACGCTGGAGCTGCGCCAAAAGTCGCTGGAGCTCGCCGCGAACGCCGCCTACGGCTTTATCGGCGCGGGGGCCAGCCCGCTGCAGTGCCTCCCAGTCGCCGACGCCTGCCTGGGCCTCGGGGCACTGGCATGCCGCACTGCCATCGTCGCTGTGGAATCCTGTCCAGACCTGGCCGGCTGCCGCGTGATCTACGGCCAAACAGACAGCTTGTTTTTCCTCATGCCGCAAGGCACATCCACAGCGCAGGCGTTCCAGCTGGGCCAGCGCGCCGCCACGGTGGCCACCGAGGCACTCCCTCGGCCGATGCGCATGCAGCTGGAGCGCGTGTTCAGCCGCCTGCTGCTGCTGCACGTCAACCGCTACGCAGGATGCCAGCTGGCTGTGCCTTCCTCCTCCGGCGAGCTGCTCATCAAGGGCTTGAAGAGCGCCTGGCGCCAGTCCGCGCCGTTTGTGCGCCGCCTCCTCACAACCTGCCTGCATCTCCTGCTCGTGGAGCGCAACCTGGAGAGATCTCTCCTGCACGCCGCCTCAGAGATCCGCCGCCTCCTCAGCGGCGAAGTGGACCTCGGGGAGCTCATCATGACCGGTGGTCTGTGGCGCCTGACCCGGAGCGACATCAGCTCAGCCGTCGCGGCCGAGGTTGGCGAAGCGGAGGTGCGCGGCCCGCACGCGGCGCTGGCGGTGCGACTGCAGAAGGAGGACCCCGGCCGCGAGTTTGTGCTGGGCGAGCGGGTGCCCTACGTGCTGCTGGCGGGGCACAAGCAGAACCAAATGGAGTCGGCCGAGGACCCCGTGGCTGCGCTACACACCCGCGCACAGCCTGACTTGCTGCTCTACTGGCACAACAAGGTGCGCACGCCGCTGGAGGAAATGTTCCTCCATGTGGCCTCCAAACAGCAGATGTCGGAGTTGCTCGGAGGCGCACACACGAGAGTCTCCGTGGCGGCATCTGCCGCAGCAGCGCCCTCTCGCGGCGCATTTGGGTCATTCGCGCCGCTCGCTCGCTGCCTCAGCTGCAGGCAAACGGTGGCGCGGTTGACAGGCTCGCCGCCAGCTGCGCTGTGCGCCTCCTGCCTGACTGTGCCAGACCGAGAGCGCGACGAGCTGTTGCGCCACACCGCTGCGCTGGTGCACGCGGAGGTGCGCAAGTCCGCCTGCGATGCCGCTCATGCCAGCTGTCACTCGGGTGGACTCGTGCAGCCCCTGCTTTGCGCCTGCGCCGACTGCCCCGTCCTCTTCGCTGGCGCAAAGGCGGATGCGGACGTGGACGCCGCGCGAGAGAACCTGCGGCGCTTTGGATGGTGACGCACAATCATAAGAGACCGAATGGATCAAAGGATAGAGCGACGCTCATGATGCGGCGACTGTCCAGCGACTGCGGTCGTAGTTGTCCCCGTATCGTATCAACAGCTCTGCGCCAGCAGGAATGTCTGTCACGACGCCTATGAGCAGGCTGTCCGCGCCTGGCTGCTGTTCCACCGCCGCGACGTTCGCTCGCCCGCCGGCGCTAAAGGCCGCCGGCTCGTTGACGCGGCACAGCGCTCCGTCCGCTTTCAGCCAGCCAAACGTGCACAGCTCGTCAGCAGGCACTTGGCCGGCCGCGTCTGTTGGGTCCACGTAACGTCCGCTGTCGAGCTGGAAGGCGTACTGGAGCGCGGTTGGCGCGGAGTCACATTTGGCGCGGCAAGAGCATGCGCTGCTCACTAACCCAGGGTACTCGCCCACAAACTCGCCAGCACGCAGGGGGCGTAGTGCAAAGACGCCGCTATGGAGGGTGTCAGCAACTTGCTAACGCAGCGCAGAGAGACTGTAGCAGCGGCGCACCGTCCGTAGGTGGCTGGCCGCGTCTCCACTGCCTCCAGGTCCGCCCAGCCTCGCAGCGGGAGCAGGTCCAGCAGCGGGCGCAGCACGCCGGCTCTTCGCAGCGCGCTCAGCAGCTGCGGGCGGGCGGCACAACAGGGAGCCTGGAACGCCCTGCGGCTCCTGACGAGGCGGCCGTGCGCGGCGCAGAGCTCTTGGGCGGGGCGCAGTCGTCGGGGTCGATCAGCGCTCGCACAGCCGAGGGGAAGAGACAACGCGCGCCCAGGACGCGAGCCGTGGGCTAACATGACAGGAAAGGCGGGGGGAAGCGTCTGCTGTTGAACGACTCCACGCGGCACTACTACACCACGTTATGGAGGCTAATTGCATGTTACCTGATGACTGGAGGGTCTGCAAGTCCCTCAATGTCTGTGGCTGTGCATGCCCATGCCCGGTCGCCACTCCGGGCAGCCCGAAGCTTGATAGATGGCCACCGCCTTTGGCGCCGCCTCCTTCATCGCCTTGCTGCGCTCCGCCCCAGCTGGGTGTGTGCTCAGCCAGGCTGGTGGCTCATGCGCGTGCTGTGCAGTGAGCTTTTGGAAGACCGCTGGGGCGACTGAAGGGTCGTAGCAAGCTCGTGCAAGCAGCGTCAGGCCGATGGAGTCAGCCTCGGTCTCTGCGCGCCTCGAAAAAGGGAGAGAAAGGCCGATGTCAACCACAGAGTCAGTGATGCCCTGCACACCCGTTGCAAGCGCCAGTCCAACCTTCAGAAGGGTTGCTATGAGACCTTGGCTGAGCTTTTCAGCGCTGTGGCGCGCAACCACGTGCGCAACCTCGTGCGCCAGCACCACCGCAAGTTCGTTGTCGTCTGGAAAGAGCTGCAGCAGTCCCGTGAAGACGACGATGCGGCCGTTGGGCACCGCAAACGCGTTCACCTGCGGGCTCTGCACCACTGTGAACCGCCACCGCGCGCCTTTCAGGTGCGCCAGCGTGCCCAGGCCCGACGAAGGGTCGCGTAGCGTGTCCACGATGCGCTGTCCGACGCGCACCACCCGACGGTGCGCGGGCGAGTCTGGAGGCAGGATGGCGCGAGCGAACTCGCGGCGCACTTGCTCGTACGCAGCGTCGCCCAGTTTGCGCTCGGTGGCCACTGAACAGAGCACTAGGTGACTTCTCCCCGTAACTGGTACGGGCTCGAGGTGGGTGAAGTAGACAACGCCTGCCGCGGTTGCCACGCCGGCGGCAACCTTGGCCTGTGTGGCAGTGGGCCGCAGCAAGCTGCCAGGCTCCGGCTCGAAGCACACGCGGCCTCGCGAGTCCGTGCGAGCGCCGCGGCTCTGAAACTCATGCCACGCGCTGCGTGCCAGCGAGCGAGCACGCGGCGCTGCGCGCATGAGAGAGAGAGCCGAATAGCAGAAGCGAGGTAGCGAGCGGAACAAGCGTGCTGTGGTGCTTGCCTCGTTGCCTGCGTGGTGGTCGTCGTGCGACGCCGATTTTTTGCGTCATCCTCGTGTCCTCGCCTGCCCTATGGATGCTGCGTGAATGCCGCCGCCCGACGTGGAGGCGGTCGCCTTTGAGCTGCGCAGTCTATGCACCAGCGACTGTCTCACTCTTCCAGGTGACCTGCAGAGCCTCATCCAGCGGCTGCATATCGCGCAGGTGCACCTGGTGGCGCTGCACGTGAGCGAGGAGGCGTGCGCGCCGAGCACGGTGACCTGCGGTGACGGTGCGGCTGACCACGCATGCCATCTCCTCTGCGCTTCCACTGAACGTCACACCAGTGGCGCTGGTCGTGGCGAGCTGCGCCAGCGCGTGCGCTGCCGTGGAGACGCTGAAGGAGCTCGCAGCACAGCGGTGGCGAGTGCCGAGCGCTGCAGTCGCAGGTGCGCTGTGCTGAGGAGCCTCTCACGCCTGCTGGTCTCACGCTGCGCTCCCCTCGCACGTGCAGTGGTGGCGGGCGCGTCGGCGCTACACTCGCTGCTTGCAGCCTGCGCTGCGGCGGACCTACAAGCGGTGCTGCTCTCCGCCTCTCGCCCTCCACCGCTCCTCTTCCCCGCCGTCGCCCACGCCGCCCGCGCGGCGGACGTGCCTCGCGCGCTGGCTCAGCCGGGAGACTTGGTGGTTGGCGCCGCGCTGAGCGAGACGAGGGTGCGCTCGCTTCTCAGAGCGGCAGTCATGCACCCGCTGCCCCGCCGGGGCCTCTGCCTGCTCTTCCTGGACCTCCGCTGCAGCCTGGCGGCGCAGGCGCCATGGCACGTGTTGCTGCACAAAGCGACAGACGCTCTTGCGGGGGACGCGCACCCTGGCGTGTTGCCGCTTCTCTTCACTCGTACGCACCCAGCCCCGCGGCTCAGCACGTGCCGCGCTCACGCCACACCCGTCCCACCTGATCAGCTGAGATGGAGGCTCTGCGCCTCTTTGCGGCTGCCGAGCGCACGCCGTGGGTAGATTCTTTCAGGGGGCTGTCGCTCGTGTTCGACCGGGGCGAAACCGCCGAGCTGCTGTCCCGCATGCCCGCGCGCCTGGGCGGCGTGCCGGTGGGCGCCCCGAAAAGCGTCTGTCTGGAGAGCTTCGACGCGCGCACAGTCGCAGCCGCGCTCGCAGGTGCGCGCTCACTCAGCCAGCGCCCCACCTCATCCACTCATTCACTGACGCATCGCGCTCTGGCAGATGCGGGCATCTCGATGCCTTGTCTGCTCAAGCCGCGCGCCGCTTGCGGCGTGCCCTACGCGCATTCCTTTGTGCTGCTGTCCTCGCCAGACGCTGCGCAGCGCAGCGCCGTCGCGCTGCCCGCCTTAGCGCAGGCTTTCGTGCGACACGACGCGCAGGTGCACAAGGCGTACGTCTACGGGGCCACAACGCTCACGCAGAGCCGCAAAAGCCTGCCGGACCCGCCACTGCACCAGCTCCCGTCGCTCGCGCCAAGCATCCCGTTCGATGCGCTGCGCGCCATGCCCACCTCATGGCCAGGCTGCGAACCCAGCGATTGCGATGGACAGCGTGTCGGCCAGAGCCCGGGGTGCAGCGCTGCGGCGATTGGCGCAATTGCGGACTGGCTGCGTCAACAGACGGGCATGAGGCTGTTCGGCTTCGATGTGCTGGTGGAGGCTGGCACGGGAGCACACCTGGTGGTTGACCTGAACTATTTCCCGACGGGCGTGGGCGTGGCGGGCGCGGCGGAAGCTTTTGCGGCCGCGCTGCGCCAGGCGGCGGCGGAGGGTGGCCGCACGCCTGGATGATGCCCAGCGGTGCGGTTAGCAGTGGTATTCCGGGGGGGCGGTGAGCACCAGCAAAGTCGCACTAAACGGAGGGCTCCCGCTATCTTGGCTGCTTCTTGGAGTCCATACGTTCTCCACAGGCTCCGGAAGAGCTAACGGCGAAACACCCGGTGCTCCTTGTACTCACATCCGCGCCGCCCCGCGCCGCCGCGCCAGGCGGGGCCATAGGCCGGGGCCAAGCAGAGCTCACGTGCTGTCATCGTGCTGCCCGGTGGTGCCGTCGCCGCCGTCCGCAATGCATCGCGCCGCGCTGAGTCTCGCCACATCGGAGCAGTCCGCGCACGGTTGTGCTGCCACAGAGGCCGCGCTGGCGCTATGCAGTTTGCTGCACAGCTGTGCGGCCAGCCAAGCTCGCCAGAGCACGGTGCACTCCTGTGCGCTGGACATGGCGCCATCGGCCCCTCTGGACGACGTGCCCAACACCCCCTCTCCTCGCCTCAAGCATCGCGGTGGCTTGGGCTGGTGCAAGGCTGAGAGCCGCATCGATGTCTTCGCCAAGGCCATCACGCAGGCGCGCCACGTCACCCGCTCCCACCGCATCTGACACGCACGAAAGCCTAACGCGCCCGCGCCGCGCTGCCCTCAGCTGCTGGAGAGCTCTACTGATTCACAGTCGAACTGGCACTACGAATGCTCCATCCGGTCCGCGCTGGGAAACAATCCGGACACCAGCAAGGCGCTGCGCAAGCTCCGCAGCGACGGAGTGCTGGTGCGTCGTGGACACGGCGGGCGCTGTGAGCCGTATCGCTACATGCTCAAAATGCACTTCTCGGCTCTCTCGCCGCAGCAGCAGCAGCGCACGCCGCCGCCGCCGCCCATGCTGCGCCGCCGCAAACACGCGGAGGACAGCGATGAGAGCGGCAACAGCGAGCCCAAGGCGCCCCCTTCTTCGCCCACTGAGCTCGAGGATCTGCCAAAGCTGATGCCGATGCCGCAAACGTGGCCTCCGCCAGCACCCATCCTCCAACCGATCCTGCTGCCCGCCACAGCCATTCTGCTGCCCTTCATCCTACCCGTGAACTGGGTATCCTGGCTGCCATGAGGCCGTGACTGTCCCCGGCTGCTTGCATGGACGGGGCTTTGCGCTTTGGGACAACGCTTGGACGATGATGAGCGCATGCGCCTCTGTAGCATTCCACAACCGCACTGTGTCGCGCGTTTCACCAGCGCTTGACGAGTCCGCTGAGGAGTGAGAGAAACTCGAGCGGATTGCCCTGCCGAGAAGTGCGCGCGGCCAAGGCGCGGTCACGCTTCGGCGTGCGCGCCGCCGCCAGCGCGCGCCAGCCCACCAGCAGCAGCGAGGTGGCAACCAGCGCGACAGCCACAAACGCCGGTGGCGGCGTGCGAGCCTGGGCCACCGCGCGTAGCGCCAGGCCAGCCGGGCCGGCGACGCAGCATGACTTGAGCGCTGCGCCTGCTGCTGCGCCCACGTCCGAGCCGCGCGCGGCGTCGCCGAAGGCGCCCGTGAAGGGAGCTGAGAGGAGCCAAGCGGCGACGAAGGGCAGAGCGGTGGACCAGACGTCGCTGAAAAGGAGGGCCTCCCCGTGACTGCTGCGCCCAAGCAGCGCAAACAGCAGCAGCGCAGCCACGTCACCCGCCAGCAGAGTGGCGCAACTCTTTGCGACCTCCGTCGCCGACTGAGAGCCGTCGTCGCGCTGCGCCACGCCCTGCCAGGCTGCCTCACGCGTCTCCACGCGCACCAGACGCACGCCGCCGCTCGCGGGCGGTGGCGGTTGTGTGGAGGGCGGGGGCGAAGGCTGCTGCTCGTTGTTGCCTGAACAGCGCAAGCGGGGCGCGGGGCGCAGACGCGCAGACGAGGCTCTGCGCAGAGGCGTCAGGGGGCAGCGCGCGGGCAGGGTGACGGCAGAGAGCATCGTGAGCAGGCGGAGGCTGCGATGTGTTGGATTTTCCATGCGCTGCGTGTTGTACTGTAACGCACTCTGCCTGTCCGTCTCTAGCAGCAGTGCATTTGCAGAGCAATCGACGGGTGGAGGAAGGCGAACGAAGCGCGTGTCCTCATCACGTGTCCTCGCGCTCCGCAGCCACAAGCGGTTGTAGCTCAGCCCCTGTCAGCAGCGATCCATCATCTGGCCTCGGCCGAGCAGCGGCGCGGCGCATAGCGAAGCGCGCGAGCACCGCCGCCGACAGCGCCACCAGTGCGCAGCTGGCGGCCATGAGGGCATCGAAGTCGCGCGGCGTGCGCAGCGCCAGCCCCGCGGCAAAGCTGGCAACCTCGAACGCGGCGCACGCGCTGCCCTGCACGCCGTTCACCGTGCCTAGCTCAGCCGCGGGCACGTCATCCTGCAGCATCTGTCACGGGTTCAGCGAAAAGCGCGTGCGGAAGCGAAACAGCGGGGTTCGCACCTGGCTGACGGCCAGGTCTGCTGTCCACAGGCCGAATCGGGACAGGGCCAGCCCCGCCATGAGCAGGCGCAGCAGCGGCCCTGCGCTGGCGGCGTCCGGCGGCGCCAGCAGCTGCGGCAGCACGCCCAGCAGCAGCCACAGCAGCTGCGCCGCGACGCCAGCAGCGGCCAGCGTCGGCATCGGCGCCGCGTGGCGCGCCAGGCGCGGGAAGGCGGCCGTGGCGGCCAGGCCCGCCAGTGCGCCGCCGCCGCGCGCGAGCGCCACGGCCACCTCTGGCACGCCCCGCGCATGCAGGTAGGCGGTCATCAGAAAGCCCAGCGACAGCACCGTGCAGTACAGAGCGGCCAGCGCCAGCGCCGCCGGCAGCACAGGTTGAGACGCGTAGACGCGCCACGCCTCTCGCCACCCGACAGTGTTGCCGCCGTCGCCGCAGCACGCAGCAGCCTCCATCCGGGCGCTACGGCCGCGGCGGCGCGCAGCAGTGCGCGCTCCGGCCACACCGCTGCGGCGTTGTATGCTGTGAGAGCCCACACTGTTGTTCCAAAGCCACACCACTGCAGCAGCGCCCCAGCAAACAACGGGGCCAGCAGCAGGCACGCCATGTCCACGGCGCGCATGCGGGCGTTCAGGACGGCCAGCGCCTGCGCGTCAGGGCCGCAGAGCAACTTTGTGAAGCGCCGCTCCACCGCCACTGAGCTACCGGCTGCGCCCACCCCCGCGGAGGCGCCAGCGACCACAACCAGCACCACCAGACCGTTGCGCACGGTGCTGCCCGGCGGCGCTGCGTCTGCGAATAGTGCGGCGACGGCGGAGGCGGCGACTGCGCAGTGCTGCAGCGCGTAGAGCCGAAGCGCAGCGGTCACATGTCCGCCCGCGGGAGCCGCGTCCAACCACCCGCCGACCGCGCCGCCGCATGCCACTCGGAAGGCTGCGTCTGCCAGGCCGTAGGCCGCGACGGGCGCCAGAGAGGCTGCGAGCGCAGAGTCAGTCGGCGCCGCAGCGGGCGGTGCTTATCCCCCTACTGCTGACCAGCCGGGGCGCACCCGGGAAGAGGCGGCCCAACAGAAGCGCCACTGCGAACTCCCAGCTGCGCCAGCCCCACTGAGCCAGTGCATGCGAGCACAGCAGCGAGCTGGCGCCGCAAGGCACAGCCGGCATGCTCGACGCGGCTCCAGGCGACGGCATCACATCTCCGTGCGCCGAGCGCTCAGCAACGCGGACGGTGCGCGGCGGCGTGTGGTCAGGTTGTTATGCCTCTGAGGAGAAGCTGTCTGCTCAGGGGCGCGCGAGCACAGTTCTGCGTGAACGGTGTAAGTTCGCAGAGCTGCGAGGCTGCGAGAGAGGGGTCAGGCGCACCATGGAGGAGGCGACGAGGGCAGCGCGAGTTAAGAAGGCGGTACAAAGGTGCATCTCGTCCTCCCCGCCTTCGCGTGTTGCGCCGCTTCCTGCCCGCCATGCGCGCCAGCTGCGCACCTCCAGGCGCTGGTGCTGTGCGCCGCCCGCCCTGCGCGCTCAGCGCGGCGCTGGGCCTCCCTGTCCGCTCATGCGCTCTGCCTCGCCGTCCCCTGCTCCGCGCCCGCACGCTGGTGCTGTGTGCGCGCGCGGGCGCGGGCGGTGACGGAGGTGCAGCGAAGCGCGCGTACGTCTCGCGGGGACAACGAGAGGGCAGACCAGCGCCTGATCTGCGCTTGGTGAGCAGCGCTCCTCGACTGTCGGGCGACGCGT
>Ga0049083_10000292_pt1 | contig 17307 bp, 12 predicted proteins | sample GreLakmeMI27MSRF_FD_66719 | JGI IMG/M metagenome (GOLD analysis project Ga0049083, IMG submission 66719) | Freshwater lentic microbial communities from great Laurentian Lakes, MI, USA - Great Lakes metaG MI27MSRF | ecosystem: Environmental > Aquatic > Freshwater > Lake | place: Great Lakes...
GGCGACTGTGCTGAATATCCCCGCGACGGTCCCCACGCCCGCCACGCTGCCCTGGTGCCCTCGCGCTCTGGCGCTGCAGGCTGGCCAGTTCACAGCCATCGGGGCCGACGTGGAGCTGCAGCGAGAGGAGGTTGCGAAAGGAGACCCCTTCCTCGCCTTCCTGTGCGCACAGCTCGGGGCGCGCACGGCGGCGGCGGGCGCGTGACGAGCGGGATGCTGCGACTATTGGAACTGAAATCTATGGAATGACTGCTCGACGTGCGGAGGAACGCCGTGTGTGACTGCCGCCGCGTAGTCGTCCGTCCCTTCGTGTTGAGCTGCCGACGGACGCGACGACGGGAAATCGACAACCCAGAAACAACTAACAAGACTGCGCATCGCGACGAGATCTCGTCATCATTCCGGCTAATCCAGTGCGTACGGGCTGCTTGAGCTATCGAGCGCTCCAGCCTGTGCGTATCACGGCCAGCCTGCGCGGCAAGCCACTCTCTAGATGAGCTTCACCTTGCTGAGCACAATGAACTGCAGGCAAGGCAGGCAGCGTGAGCGCGAGCCAATCAGCACAGCGCAACGGTGCACGCAGAGCCGCCCGCGCGCACCGTGCCCGCCGCAATCGCCAGGAAGACCACCAGAAAGCCACCGTAGAAGAGCGGGGTGACGTCAGCAACCTGTGCAACCTTGCGGCGCATGGCGCGTCAGCCGGCCGCGTTCAGACAGCCGAATGCCTCCTCTCCCTCTCCCTCACTGCCAACTGAGCGTGCCAGGGCAGCCCAGCCACGGGCCTCCGCCCTCGTGCCAGCCGAGCGAGCGTGCGTGCGGCCCGGGTGAGGGAGCTGCCCTAGAGGGGGACGGCTCTCCCCGATCAGCCCAGCTTCGCCCGCGTACGTCCGGCACGACGGGCGGTCTCGCGCGGCGCAGTGCCGCCAGCGGCGGGGCCGTGGAGCTGGAGCCGCGACGCTGTGCACGCTCCAGAAAGCCGAGCCAGGAGCCCCAGGCCCCGAGCTGAGAGCTTCCGCGTCCGCACCTCCAGCGGCAGCGCGGCGACCAGCTCTGCGGCGCGCGACTCGCCGGCAGCCAGCACGGAGACGGCGCCTGTGTCAGAGGCGAGCACACTGTGTCAGGACAGCGGCTGTCGGAAAGGGGCTACCCCCGGCTGCTCCGCCACGCTCGCCAGTCGCCAGCCGTCCACCGCGCGGGTGCGCACCCGCCACTGCGGCTGCGTGCGTCGCCTGCACGCGGGCAACCGCCTTCTGCGACGCACGCACGGACGCCTTTGCGGCGACGCGTGCGCGGGGGCGCGCAGCAGGCAGCGCGGCGCGCAGGCCGAGGACCACGGGCGCAGACAGGCACGCCATCGAGTCAGCGGAGGTAAGAAATGCTCTGTGCTCAGCCTTCGTCCGACAGTAAGTGCGCGGCGAACGCAGACCCACGCCGCCCTCGCCCTTGCCCTATGCCTGGTCGTGCAGACTGCAGAGGCGACGGGCTGCTGACGCATGCTGCCAGCTACCTGATGACGTCACGGCGCCGTGCCACTCTCTCTTCCTTAAAAATCGCTGCCTCCGCCCGGCACGCACTAAGCTCAGCCTCCGTCCCGCCACGCCGGTGCATCCTTGGCCGCCTTGCGCACCTCCTCCTTCGCCTCAGCCACCCCCGTCGCATTGGCAATGCTCTCGCCGAACCCGACTATTTCTGCACCGATGCACCCAGAGGGCAAAGCAGCGCACGCTGCCGGAATGGAATGGCTGCAGCCCGCTCGCGGGAGCGACCACGGCGGCGGAAGCCAGCTCGGCCGCCGCCGCCGCCGCCGCCCTAAATACGGTCATTCAGGTTGTTCACGTGACCTCTTCGGCAGCGTCCCAATCCGCGATGCTTAGCCCACGCACATCGCAGAGCTCACTGCAATCGCCCGCCATGTGTCCTCGCTTGCCGCACGTGAAGCAAACGCCGGGCGTCGTGAAACGAGGCCGCTGCTCGCGAAAGCGCTTTCGCAGGAGTGGTTGCCGCCGCAGACTGCGATCCCCCGCCCACCGCCGACTCTTCGAGCTGTGCGTCGGAGTTGCCGGCAGCCGGCGGCGATGCAGGCTTTTTTGCGTCGGGGCACGCGTCGTCGCCCTGCATGTGGCCCTGCAGTCCGCAGTCGTAGCACGTGCTGCATGCCAGGAAGCACGCCCGGCAGAGCGCATCATCCGGCTCAGCAGCCTCACGGCACAGCTTGCACGCAGCTGCGCGTTGCGGAGCGTTGCAGTCGCGCAGTAAGTGGCCCCGCATGCCGCAGCCGTTGCAGGTGGCATCCGACTTGAAGCAGGGCACACAGCGCGGGCGCCCTTGAAGCGTGGCGCCGCCGCAGCCCAGGCATGGCGCGTTGATAGGCAGCTTGTCGCTCTCGCGCAGCCTTGCTTCCACGACTTTGAAGGGCATATTCAGATGGTTGCCGATGAAGGTAGCCAGGTCGTTCAGGTCCGCGCGAGTGTAGTCCTGCGGTCTTAGCTTCGAGCCGCCGCGCACAGAATTCACCCCAAGAACCCACATAAGTTGCGCTACCACCGCGTCTTCGTGCGCGCCAGCGAGGTGCGTCACGCGCTCCACAACGAACAGCGCCTCCGGCGTGCCGTGGCGCCGCACCCACGGCCCAGGCTGCACACAGTGCTCCTCATACCTGATCCAAGGCGCCCGAGTCGTCCGACCCACGTAGTGCTTACCACCAGGCAGCCGCAGCTGGTAGATCACCTCGCCATCATAGGTCATGGCGCGCGCGGGCGCAGCGCGCACGGCGCGCTTGAGCAGAAGCGGGCCCAGTAGCGCTGTAGCGGCGGCACCCGGCGCCTAAGTTGCAGGCAGCGTGTCCGCGGGGCGTCAGAAGCAGCGCTGTGCGCAGCGAGCGGGGCGCGCAAAGGCCTGAAGCCTTGGCCCGCTGTGTCGCTGCGCGCGCCGCGCGGCGCGCGGTGTGCGTGGAAGTTCCCGCCTTCAGTGCGGGAAAGCCGGCTCAAGGGCCCCTAGCCGGCCCGCGCCACGCGCGCGCCCCCTCCGCGCCCCCGCCTGTGCGTGCCGCGCAGTCGCGCGCCGCGCTGCGCGCACCTTGGGAGCGGGCTTGTCTATGATGCTCGGCTTTCGCGCTTTCGCCCGACAACAGACAAAAACAAGAGGGAGGGGCGCACGCACTCTCACGCCGAGCCGCTGTCTCTCCTGGCTGTGAGGCTGTCCGCCCGAGACCCGCTCCGCCCTCGCTGTTGCCTGTGCTGTTTGTACGTTTCGCGCATCGTCCGTGATGGCACACCTGCCTGACGAGCTCTGGCGCCTCGTGCTGGAGAGCTGCGACTACAGCGAAGCGTGCGTACTGGCGTGCGTCAGCAGGCAGCTGCGACGGCTCGCCAGTGCGCCCAGCGTTTGGCAAGCGCTCTGTAAACGCCACACCATCGTGCCTGAGGCCGCACCGGCGGAAGGCTGGCGGGCGGAGTTTGTGCGGCGGTGGGTAGTAGGAGGCCAGCTCTGCTCACTTTGCTTCTGCTCACGTTCTTTCGCAGAACGCTTCGCCTTCGGCATGAGCGCTCGTTGGCGCATCAGCGAAGGGTCCTGCGCGCCCAGAGCGCCATTCATTTGCGGCTTGAGGAGGAGGCCCGACTGTCGCGCGAGCTGCGTGCCGAGAGCAAGCACCACACGGAACTGCTGTCGCGCCTGCAGCAGCACGCGCGATATGCTGAGCTGCCTGAGGGCCACCGCGTGTGGGTGCCGTCAGCCGTGCGCAGCGCCGCTTTCCAAGCCCCGCAGAGGTCCGTGGAGCCCGTCTGGGCGCTGCGAACCACCAGGCAACAGTTGGCGCTGAGCGAGTCCCGCCAGAGGCAGCTTGCGCGCATGCTAAGAGCCCGGAGAGCAGAGGCTGGCTGGCAGCAGGAGGCGCTAGAGGCCGCCACGAGCGCGCTGCCCTGATGCACTAGGCAAGGCTGTGCGTGATGGCTCTATTATGTTATTTGCGCGGCGTCAGGCGCGCTCTCACTGGTTCACCAAGTCTGCGGCAAGCGCGAGAAGCAGCGTGACAACCCGCGGCCTCAGGCTGGCTGCTCGCTTCTTGAGCGCCTCGTGCGCCTCGCCCTTGCCCTCCACAGTGACGGCGCACACAAAATCCTCCTCCTCGTTGGCGCTGGCGAACTCGGAGAGCTTCAACTCCCCTTTACAGGTCGACTCCAACACAGAGTCAAACCCCTCCCAGCTCAGCGTCACCGTCAGGTCAAACACCGCAACCTTCTTGTTGCCCTTGCGCGTGCACAGCGACGCCTGGGCAGGGGGGGCGGTGCGAGATCAGCGCCTCCGCAGCGCACGCCTCTACGCAACGCAGCCTGTGAGCGGCCCCGCGTAAAAACGCAGGGCGCACCTCGCCCTTGAGCTCCTTCAGCGCGGTGATGCGGGTCCAGGAGCCCGCGGGGCCGCCGTCTGCTGAGAGGCCAGACAGCTGACTCTCCGCCTGCGCTCGGAACCAGGGCAGGCAGTTCTTCTCCTCCCTGCGGGCGGGCGGCGGTTTGCGGCCTCAGTGAAGAGGCGCCAGCGGGGCGGGACCGCGCCCAGGGAGGCGCCGCCGGCAGGAGCGCAGCCGCAGGATGCTTCTGGAAAGGCGTTCACCAAGTGCTGCAGAGAGCGGCCTCCAGGGCGCAACCACGCGCAGCCGCGCTCACCAGTGCCAGGAGTTGACGTTCGCCCCGTCAGGCCTCTCTGCGACGATCCATCTGGGGTCCTTTGCGTCCCACGCAGCCATCACGTTTGACGACACTGAGCGCCACAGAGCGCGCCACAGCTCGTGCCCTGCCGCGAGCAGGCTTGTGAAGAAGCACAGGGAGCCACGTTTGCGTGGTCAACGCGGAGTCGCGGAACGCGTGCTCGTCGTACGTGTTCCGCACTATTTGTTGGCGCGCGGCGGACGCGTGTACAAAAACTGAAGCACACGCGCGTTGCCGCCTTCGGTGTCGAGTGCAGAGCCTCTGTCCGTGTATCGCTAGCTCATGGCGGGCGCAGCGAGCACGATGCGCGCCATCCTGTATGGCGCTAACAAGACGTTCGAGCTGAAGACGGTGCCGGTGCCTACGCCCACGGCAACCCAGGTTCGCGTACGAGTCCACGCTGCCAGCATCAACCCCGTCGACTATAAGTTGCCCGGCTTCCCCATTTTGGGGTGGCTGCTGCGTGGCAAGGGCGTGGGACTGGACTTCAGCGGCGTGGTGGACTCGTGCGCCTCCAGCTCCTTCAAGGTGGGCGACCGCGTGGTGGGCAACTGCAGTGGCGCTCTGGCCGACTACGTGGTGGCTGAGTGCGCGGCGTGCGCCAAGCTGCCCAACAGCGTCACTTTCTCGGACGCCGCTTCGCTCCCAACCGTCGCGCTCACGTCGCTGCAGGCGCTCATGGATAACGGCTTCCAGCCTGGCCACAAGGTGCTTGTCTTCGGCGCATCGGGAGGCTGCGGAAGCATTGGTGTGCAGCTTGCAAAGGCCGCTGGCGCGGCACACGTCACAGGCGTCTGCAGCGGTGCCAATGCGGAGGCTGTGCGTGCGTTGGGCTGTGACGTGGCTGCCGACTACACGCTGGGCGACGCTGCGCTGCAGTCACTGCTGGCCACGCAGGCTCCATACGACATGACGTATGACACAGTGACCAGTCCGGAGGATAAGGACTACGAGCCCATGAGCCGCATGGTGCTTAAGCCAGGCGGCATGCACGTGGCCATCAATGGGCGAGGCTCCGACTGGCTCCGTGCGCTGCTGTCGAGCGCGCTGGGCCTGAACCTGCACAGGCGCAGCCACAAGCTGTTTTTGAAGCGCTCAGACGGCGCGGGTCTGGCGCAGATTGTGGACTGGGTGGCGCAGGGCAAAGTGAAGCCCCAGGTTGAGCAGCGCTACGCATTTACGCTGCCGGATGTGGAGGCTGCATTCACGCGCCTCAAGGGGCGCCGCACCAAGGGCAAGCTCGTCATCGACGTCGTCCAGGCGTGATGGAGGGGCTTGATGAGACAAAGACAACACATACTGGGTGACTGTCCCCAACAGACTGACAGACGTAATCAGCGAGTGCAGGCACTGCCGGTCAAGCGGCTGGCATCGGTGTTGCGTTGCTCAGTGTTGCCAATACGCGGCCGCGCTCGCAGTTCACGCTCAACTCGCTGACAGGCTGTGCTGTGCTGATGAGGCGGAGCGCCCGCCTCATCCCGGCCACAAGTCACCCTCTACGGCGCGCGCTGCGGGGCAGCTCCGCCAGCAGGCCATCGACGCGACGCGCGGCGTCGCGCGCAGCACCGGCGACGGCCCCCGCCCCATCCCCACGCCCCAGCGCTTCCTCCACCGCACCGACGGCGTCCAGCGCGGCCTGCGTGGCATCCTCCAGCGCTTCAAGACGCTCGATGTCGGCGGGGCTGATGCTGCGGTTGCCGCCCCCAAGCGACGCGCCGTCGGCGGCGCGGTCCAGGAAGGCAAAGGCTGCAACGCCCAGGTCCATGCGCGGCGCAGCATAGTCTGCGGCTGCGGCACCGACCACGGGCAGAGCTACGCGCAGCTGTTGCAGCGCACGCACAGCGGCAGCAACACACACCGCGTCGCCGGGTGAGGCTGCCAGCGCGCGCAGCGCCGACAGAGAATCACCGGCGGCGCGCACCGCGGCGGGCAGCTCTAGGCCTGCTGCGTCTGAGACGTCGGCGGTGTCGGCTCGAGACGGCGACGCCAGGACAGCCATAAAGAGGACTGCGGCGGCGCGCAGTGCCGCCCTGCGGCCGTGATGCCCAGTTACGATGGCGGCAGCATCCTCCGATAAGCAAGGTGTTGCGCCGGAATGAGGCACAGCGGACGTGCGGCAGCGGTGGTGACCTCGTTTCTCAGTGGTGCAGTGGTGAGCATGCGTGTGTGCGTTGGTTGCCGAGGCATGCAGCATCGATGGCGTCGCCGCTTTGAGTTCAGCAGCGATGGGCGGGGGCAGGCAATCTACCCAGTGGTGCCGGCGCCGCCGGCACCACTGGGCGCCGGCCGCCGGCGGCCCGGCGGCCCACCAGCACCCTGTCAGTCTTTGCTTTTTCACAAGCTCTCTTGTGCAGTCCTCGAGTCGCTGCCGCCCTCGCCTGCGCCTTGCGTTATCGTGCAATGCCACCATAGGTAGAGCATCACTCGCGAGCACGCTGCAACTGAGTGAGCAGCCACCTCCATGGGCGACAGCGAGCTGCCCGAGCTTCTGGAACGCAGCGTCGAGTTCTGGGGCGACGCGTACGTGCGTGTGAGCTATGCGCTGGGCGTGCTGCAGCACGTGACTGATGAGCAGCGCGAGTGCACGCTCTTCCTGGAGGCGCGCGCGGAGCGAGCGCAGCGCGCTGCTGCCGCCGCCGCGCCCGCGGAGCAGGGCGTCGAGCGGCTGCTGCTGCGTGCCGAGGCGAGCGCCGTCGTGGAGGCGGGGTGTCGCCGGGGCGCCCGGGAACGCAGGCCCAGCGCGGCGCAGCCCGCTCGTGTCCCGTCTGCCGGAGCTACTAAGGCCGAGGAGCCTCCCGCCGCGGCCGCAGCGCGGGCGTCTTCTCAGCGCCCGCTGGCGCTGCCGGAGCCGCTGCGCAGCGCCGCCGCCGCTTTGGCCGCCCGGGGCGTGCGTCCGGGCACCACGCTGGGGTGCTACGCTGACTCCTGCGTGCCGGCGGGCTCGCCTGAGGCAGACGCGTTCCTGGCGCGCCTCGCCGCCGCCCGCCTGCGGCCGCCCCCCGCGCCCCCCGCGGCTGCGGACCGCCTCACGCCCGCCGCCGCGGAGGAGGCCCTGCGGTGGGAGCTGCGCGCGCTGGAGGGCGGAGGGGTGGACTGGCAGCGCCAGGCGTCCCTGGAGACGTCTCACGCTGAGCTCTGCACAGCCGCGCACACCGTCGGCCACGTGCTCCGGTGCGCCCGCCCCACGCCACGGCACGCCACGGCACGCCATGCCTGCCTGCGCGGGCGCTGCGGGCTCACAATCCTCACCGCCCTTCCCTTCCCCAGATTGCATGCGGAGCTGTGCGCCGCGCTGCGGCTGCGCGAGGAGCACGCGCGGCGCGCCGTGCGCTGGCGCGACCAAGCCATGCGCTGCGTGATGCGCGAGGGCGGCGCTGCAGAGGAGGCTGCGCTGCAGCACCCGCCGCACGCTGCTGAGCTGTGGCTGCCGCCGGACGCATGGGCCCTGCTGCCCGCGGGCGACCCGGCGCAGCTGTGGCCTGTCGCGGAGGATGCGCCGCTCACGTGCACGGTGCGCCCGCCGCGCGTGTTGTGGCCTGACGAGTGAAAAAGAGCCTCTCCTCCCCCCCCCTCCCCGCCTGACGCGTTGCTCCGTGCCCGCCTCGCGCCCGCAGTCCTCCGCCGAGCTGCAGGCGCTGCTGTGCGCGCGGCAGGCGGCCCAGGCGGACGCGTTGCACTGCTTGTTCGAGGGGACGGTGGCAGCCGACTTGGCGCGTCTGGCGGTGAGAACCCTCTATCCTGTTTGACTCTTTTTCGACTCGTCTCACGCCCACTCTCTCGCCATCGTGCCACAGGCTGAGGATGCGCAGGTGCTGCCCGCCGGCGAGCAGGCTGAGGAGGCGCACGCGAGGCTGTGCCGCCTCGCGCATGCCCTCGCGCTCAGCAGCGCGCAGCGCCACAGAGCTGCCGTCATTGCGCGCAGAGTGGGCGCACCCGCACACCCCAATGGCGCCTGAATAACGACCGCGGGAAGAATAAGCGAGCAGACGAGTCTCACCACTGCGCACTGCCTGCCTTGCCTGTTGACGGTTGACCCCCGTTGTCTTACAAATGACGGGTCTTGAGTCATTTTCTCGCCCTCGCCGCTTCTGTGCCGCTGCCCGTTGTATGGCAGGGGGAGCCGACGGCGACGCGCCCGCGGCCAAGAGGCAGCGAGCGTCGCCTCCCCCTCTCTCCGCCAAGGAGCTCCTCCTGGCCGCCGCCTCGCGCGAGGCGCAACTGCACGCCCAGCCTCGCTGTGCGGGCGCGGCTGAGGAGGATGACGAGTGGTGGCGGGACGCAGCAGAGATGGGGACGTGGACGGACGACTCAGAGCCTCCTCCTCCTGCACCGCCCCCGCGTGCGCACACAACGACAGCGACAGCGACACCGACACGAGTGTTGCCCGTCAAGCCGCTGCCTGCGTCCGTGAGCAGCCGCTTAGTTGGTCGCCTGATGGTGCCAATGGCGCCTCAGGCCCGTCGCGCGTACGACAGCTGGGACCAGGGCAGCCGGGACTACAGCGTGGGCGTCGCTGAGCCCACTCCATCGCGGGTGACCCCGCCCGCGCGCGTGGCTGCGCTCCCCTCCAGGGAGCGGCCTATGGTGCCCCTGGACGGTGCCAGGCACGCCCGCGCGGCCCGCGCCACCCGCCAGGCGGTGCTGGACCGACTGCTGGAGCGCGCCCTCGCCGCGCTGCCGCCGGCTGCGGAGGCGCAGGCGCCCGCGCGGGCGCAGGCCGTCGCCGCGGCTGTGGCGCAGGAGGCAGCGCTGTACGACCGCAGCGCCTCGCCAGCCGTCTACAAGAACCTGGCCGCGCAGCTGCTTTCCAAAAGGGAAGCCCCGCCCGCGCCCGCCGCGCCGGCGAGGCTGTGCGCAGAGCGACGCGCGCAGCTGCTTGCCGCCTGCTCCGTGGCCCGTAGCGCCTCTGCGGTGGGCTTCTTCACGCTGGCGCTCCAGGCGCGGGCGCACGCCCTGTTCCTGCTGTGGGAGCCCCCGTATTGGTGGCGCAGGCTGGCGCAAAACGAGGCGCGGAGAGGCGACACCCAGGCTGGGGTGGGTGGGGAGGACGAATGCCTGGAAGAAGCGGATGACGACACCATGGTCGTCGCTGCCCTGGCTGGGGAGGAGGAGGGGGTGCCCCGGACGGCCGAATCAGCGGCGGCGCAGCAACACGCCGTTCAGCTGCCTCCCCCGCCAGCGTCAGTGCCCCGGGGGTCCCCAGAAGCGGCGGCTGCGGCCGGCGCATCCGCGGCGGCGCTCCCTCGTGTGGCTGACGCTGTGCGCGGATGCGTGTCCGCCTTTCTGGAGGCGCAAGGCGGCGCGCTGTCAGCCGCTGCGCGCGCGCGCGTGCAGCGCCGGGCGGTCGACAAAGTGCTAGGCAGGCACCAGGGCGCCAAGGATGCAGCCTTTCTGGCGCGCGAGGAGCGCCATGTGCACGAGCTGTGCCGCCAGTACATCCGCAGAGAGACGGGCGATGCAGCAGTCTGAGCAATGTGAGCTCAGCTCAGCAAAGCTTTGAGCTCAGCACGCGTTACGTAAAGTCTCGTCCGGTGCACAGCAGCGGCGCCGAGAGGATCCACAGGTACAGTATGCCAGCCGCCCACTCGCACCCTATCTTGACCCACATGCTTGCAGCGCCCTTGTCCAGCGACCACTGGGCGCTGCTTCCCACGTTGGTCCAGCTGGTGAACAGCATGGCTGCGTACATAGCGCCCAGCGCAAACACAAAGTGAAAGAAGGAATACGACAGTGGATGCACCTCCTCCGGCTCCTCATCCTCGTTCTCCCCAGGCATGCGCGGCGCGGGCGCCACGTCAAAGCTGCGGGTCTCCCCTCCCGCCGTGGCGGTGCTGTACACGAGCGCAAACAACGCGATGGCAAACCCCACAGCTTGCAGCCAGCGCGGCATGGTCCCCCCACGCTCGGGGTCGCTCATGATGGCCGTGGCGCACAGGTAGGTGCAGTAGGCGCTCACAGCGCCGCTGGTGAAGATGCCGCCGTTGGTCTGCACAGCACAGGGCAGCGCTCGCGTCAGCACACTCCGCCTCTCGGCGGTGCAGATTTCAGGCGCACCCGAGGCAGCAGCGAGATGACTGTGAAGAGCACAAAGAGCACCAGCGTGACTGAGATGAACGCGGCGTCTCGCTGGCTCACCATCAGGTAGATGTACAAGCAGACGATGCCTGGGCGAGCGGAGGCGTTGCACCCGCTCAGCGCACGTGGGGCCTGCGTGGTCGCTTCTTTGCGCACCGACGAGCGCGCCGGCGTTACAAACGGAGGCTCCCAGCACGAGCTTGGCCCTCGAGCAGCTGTCGTCCAGGTCCAGCCACGTCTCGTTGCTGGTGACCACGCAGTCCAGGATGATGACCAGCTGCAGGAGCAGAAAGAGCGCGCCGCCGGCTCGTGCGGCCTGGAAGTAGGTCTCCAGCACGGCGTTTGAGGGGAGGAAGGCGAGCGCAACCAGACCCGCCCAGAAGGGCACCTTGAGCAAGAAGAGCCGCGTGTGCAGGTGGCCGCGCCAGGATGCTGGGCGGCGCACGCCCAGCGTGGCGGCGCAGAGGAGGGCGAAGAAAAGGCACGTGCCGAGACTGGCGCAGCAAGCGCGGCGAGTGAGCGCGCGCACGTGCGCGCCGCAAAAGCGCACAGGCGCGCACCTGACGCGCAACACAGCTTGCTTGCCAAAGCAGGCCTCGGTGGCGCAGCTGTGCAGCGCTGCGGGGTAGGTGGGCACCGTCGTCAAGCCCGAGACGCACACGCACACGCACGCAGCGCTGCGCCACGCGAGCAGGCGCCCACGGGGACACGGCCCAGCGACGCAGCAGCCGGGCGCACCGGGGAAGAAGTCCATGCGCGAGGCGTAGTAGTCGCGAAGCACCCACGAGAGGAGCACGGACAGCGAGAAGACGGTGAAGTATATCCACTGCCACTTCCACACGCACGCACGCTGCAGGCAGCAGCCGCACTGCACGGAGCACAGCGTCGGGCAGCAAGTGGGCAGGCAGCAGCAGACCATCTGGGCGCCTTGTGCGAGCGCCGCACGTCGCTATGTTTCACGCGACATCGCGCCTTGCAAAGCAGCAAGCGCAGGGGCACGCGATACGCGATGCGGGCAGAAGAATGAATTGGTGTTCGAACGTTCTTACACATGCACGGGGCAAAAGAATCCAGGAATCCCGACACTTTGCGCCCCTCCGCCTCTGCTTTCGACGTTACATACATTGTATCTTATGGAGGAGCAGGCTGGTGAGAGCTCTGCTGCTCGCAAGGCGCGCCTGCGAGCAATGCTTACTGAACAAGCGCCCGTTGCTCCGCCGACGGCACCCACGCGGCTGCCGAACCCGTTCGCGGCACCTGCAGCAGCAGAGGTGCCACCTGTCCGGCCACCCTTTTTCTTCAGCGGGCCTGCCTATGAAGAGCTGCTGCAACCTCGCGTGCACGGGCCTCCCCCGCCCCCTCCCCCGCTGCCCTCTGACCTCACCGTGCACCAGCACCGCTTGCTGAGCAGCAACGCAGAGGAGGAGGCGCAGCTTCCGCTCGCGTTCTGCTCCTCGCGCGGGCACCGCGGGGCCGGACGGGGGCGCGGCCGAGGCGAGGCGCAGCCCAGTGTTTCCAACCCGGTTCACAGAGCGCTAGGCCCAAGCGGCGACTCTGGGCGTGGCGCCGGCGCCAGCGGGCGCCCCTCCAAGCAGAGCAGGCACGAGGAGCGTGGGAGGGGAGGGCAGGTAGGGCGAGTGCAGAGGGCAGAGGACTTCGACGCGTTCGTCAGCCACAGCATGGTTGAGGACCCCTGGGCTCGGCTGCAGCAGGCGCGGTGATGACGCAGCGGATACTAGGCTGTTGAGCTGGAAGGAGTTGGTCGGTCGTCACTGAACAGTAGCCTGTTTCAGCAGCGCACGCGTCATCTCATGGAGTGTACGACGAAAGCCCACTGTTCGGCAGCGGTAAACCATGCACTGGCACGAACAGTTCTCGAACACTACTCGAAGTCCCGAACATCATTGCCATCGTTCCTCCCTACGCTTGTGCTATCGCTCCTGCAGTGTGCTGCTCCTCACGCCTGCTCTGTCTGGCTCCTTGTTTGCGCCTGGAGTGCTTCCCATGTTGCGCAGGGGGGGGATAGCAACAAGGGTGGCTCCTTTGCGGCGACCTGTGCACGGGCGCAGGTCTCCTGCAGCCGCGTCTGTGCCGCCCTCCGGCCGCCCGCTGCCTCCTCCTTCGCCCCGCCAGGGCGGCAGCGTGCCCGTGAGCGTGCCCGCCGCGCGCACGGTGGCGCCCGCCCCACCTGGCGTGACAGTGGAGCACAGCTCCGCCTGGGCGCTGCGCGACCTGCGCCCGCAACCGCCGCCGGCGGAGGAGAGCCGCGCGGCCGCGTCCGGCTCGGCCAGATCCGCGGAAGAGGGGGTAGTCTCGTGGGCGCTGCGCAGGCGCGTGGTGGCACTCTGCAGCGCACGCTCACACAGCTGCCCGGCAAACAGCCTCTCACGCCCGTTCCGGCGCGCGCAGAGCCGACGAGCAGCTGGACGGCATCGAGCGGGCGCCGCCGGCCGCGGCGCGCGCTGCGTGGGCCGTGTCTAGCGCGGCGGGCCAGGTGGTGTCGCATCCGACGGTGCAGGCTGCCGCGCGCCTCACAGCCACCGTGTCAGCGGACCTGGTCCGTGCGGCTGCGCCGGTGGGTGCCAGCCTGGGCAAGGGGGCACTGGGGCTGGCCTGGAAGGCGCGTGCGGTACACCGCCGTATATCCGTTGCTCTGCCGCCTGCGCCACCGCGCTGCAGCACTCACGCAAGTCGCTCGCGCGCCCTCTGCATCTTTTTCAGGTGCTCACCCAGCGACGCGGCGACGCAAACAAGCGGTGACTCTCAGAACACGCGGCAGCCGTCTATGCTCACTCACGCTCTTTTCATTCACTCGCTGATGGCAACTCGTCTCCTGCTCCTCCGGCGTCCTCTGCGCCGCACCCGCCCCGTGCCCAAGTTCCCCAACGGCTGGCATTGTAGGGACCACCACGTCACCACCGCATTGTCCTCGAAAACCCACAGAACTCTCGCTCGCGTCCTCCGCAGCCGTTGCCACAGCCGTCGTGTGCGTCGCCCCTGCTGGGCAAGCCATGGACTACCTGTACGCGGCGCTGGGGTACGCCGCGGAGGCGCCGGATGCGGAGGCTCTGGCCCCAGCCGCGGAGCCGGAGCCTGCCGCGCCCGCAGCCAAGGCTGAGCCCGAGGAACCCGCCGCGCCGGCACTGGTGCGTGCCGTCACCCCACCGCGGCGGCCGTGCGCTGCGCGCGTCCGAGTGCGCGCTCCCACGCGCCGCATTTGAGCCCTCAAGCGCCGCGTTTTCACGCCTCCTCCTCGCGCCCACAGACGGAGGAAGACCTGGCGGCGCTCGAATCCCGCCGCCTGCGCTCCAAGGCTCTGACGGAGTCTCGCGTGGACGCGTGGGCGCACGAAGCCAGCGTGCAGTCAGGCAACATTGGTTTCTCTGCAGACTTCACTGCCGACGACACCGTGGACGCCGCCATGGCCGCTTCCATGGCTGCGCTGCAGAGCGCCCTGGCTATAGAAGAGTCCATCCTGGCAAAGACAGCACCCGCCGCACAGACTGCGCCAGCCGCCGCCTCTGCGCTGCTCAACGCCAACGCGCTGCTGGGCCCCGGCGCGGGCGGCCTGCTGCCTGTGGCTAGCGCCATCGCGGGCGCGAGTGCTTGGGACGAGATGGAGCGCCGAATGGCGGCTCTAACTGACGCAATCGACAGTAACTCTGTGCTGCCGGTTGACACGCAGCAGGATGTGGCGCGAGCGGAGGCGCGTGCGGCGCGCATGCGCGAGCGCGAGGCGAAGCGCCAGGCGAAGCGGCTGGGACTGCCGATGCCGGTGAGCGGTGGCGGGTCGGTCACGCCACCGCCTGCGTACTCGCGCACTGGCGCAGTGTCGCCCAGCCCGCTGCTGGGCGGCAACTTCGGGGCGCAGCAGAGCGCTGCCGCCTCGTCTGCGACAGCGCGCGAGGTTGCCGCTCGCACAGAGGAGGAGGCGCAGCGCAAGGCTGAGTCTCAGCGCCTGGAGGAGAAGGAGAAGCAGCGCCGCACTTTGGCCGCCGCCGACGCGGCCGCCAAGGCTGACGCTGCGCGCGAGAAGGCCGAGAAGGAGCGGCTAGCAAAGGTTGCACGCGAGGCAGACAAGCAGCTGCGCCGCCAGGCGCAGGCGGAGCGCGAGCAGCAGGAGCCCGGCAGCGGGCCCAACCTCAAGAAAGCTGTGCTGCAGAACAACGCGCAGGCTTTCCGGGAGCAGTGCCGCGCCTGCTGTGCACGCGCAGCCATCGGCACCTCCCGTCTGCCATGCATGCTCGCCGATGGCGCACCGGAGGCTGTGCTGCAGGGCATGGCGCAGCACTCCGACAGCCCCGATGCGCTCATCGACGCGTGCACAGCGCTGCAGGCGTTGGCTCTGGGGGAGGACCGCAGGCGCATGAAGCCCTTTTGCGAGGATGCTGTGGAGGCCTTGCGCTGTGCGCTGGACGCGCACCCGGACGCGCCGGGGCTGGCGCTGGCGTGCTACGGCGCGCTGTCCAACCTGGTGGTGCACGCGGGCAACAAGAGCGACGTGGGCGCTCTCGTGCTCGCCGCCCTGACCGCCCAGCCGGAGAACGAGGAGCTGGCGGTGGTGTGCTGCGCCGCGCTGCGCAACGCCGCGCTGGGCGAAGAGAGCAACCGCGTGGCGGCTGCGGCGGCTGGCGTGCTGGAGGCGCTGATGGAGACTCTGAAGCTGCACGCGCAGCACGCCACGGTTGTGGAGCAGGCCTGCTGGGCGCTGAAGAACATGTGCGTGCTGCCAGCCTCGCAGATGCGCGTGGCTGAGCTGGGGGGGATTGAGGAGGTGATGGGGGCGCTGCGCACCCACGCCCGCGCGCCGGCAACCTGCGAGCAGGCCGTCTGGGCGCTACGCATCCTCGCCTTTGCGCCCGCCAACGCGATGAGTATCGTGGAGGGCGGGGGAGTGTCGCTGGTTGTTGACACGCAGAAGGCGCACATTGGACACGAAGGGGTGCAGGAGACATGCTGCGGCGCGCTGCGCACGCTCGCCGCGCTGCCGGGCAACCGCCAAGCTGTGGTGGATGCGGGCGCGGCAGTGCGAGCGGTGGCTGCGATGAGACGCCACGCGGGCTCGCCTGCGGTGCAGATGGCCGGCTGTGGCCTGCTGTCAGCGCTGGTGGGCGATCAGGAGAGCCAGCGCAAGACGGCCAGCAGCGGCGCTGTGGAGGTGCTGCTGGAGGCTGTGCGGGCACACCCCAGGGCCAGCAAGCTGCAGCAGGCTTGCTTCTGCGTCCTCACCGCGCTAGCGGCGGCCAACAGCGACATCAAGGCGCGCGCAGCCGCAGCCGGTGCCGTGGAGGCGGCCTTGAACGCGCTGGCGGAGCATGCGAAGCTTGGCCCGGAGGCGCCCCCGGGCATGGCCGAGGCGACCATGGATGTGCTGGCCACCGTGGTGAACACGCCGCAGGCGCAGCGCACAGCCATTGAGCAGGATGGCTTGAAGCGTGTGCTGGCGGCCATGCGGCTGCACCGCAACGTGCCCGAGGTTGCTGAAAAGTCCTGCCGCGCCCTCTCCGCCATCGTATGGTGCCTGCCCCAAGCCCACAAGGCTGCGCGCAAGGCTGGGCTGCTGGATGACCTGCTGGGCGCCATGAACTCCTTTGCCAGCCACAAGGGCGTGCAGAAGGCGGCCAGAGCGCTCATGGCCACCATCCAGGTGGAGGCGGATGATGAGTCGGAGGCGCGGCAGGCAAACAGCCGTTCAGAGGAGCCGGGAATTGCGTCGCTGTCGCTCAAAAACCCAAACGCTCGCTATACGAGCTTGTGAGGGGAAGCGGCACGAGGCCTGGCGGCATGCCGGCGGCGCGCTATATGTGTTGTTGTTTAAACCGGAGGAAGCATAAAGGTGACGTCTCTGTCAACCATTTCCAGCTGCACTACTGCAGCTCCATCCCCTTACGGTCTGAAGGGGATGGCGAAATCAAAGACCTTACCAGGCTTGGTGCACTCCACGGCGCAGCTGCGCAAGCACGCCTTCTCCACGCGCGCCCGGTCGGACTGGAGCAAAGGGTATCCGGTGCGCCCCTTCTGTGATGCTGAGTACGCGTCGAGCGCTCCCGCGCAGCCGGCGCGGCAGGCTGGCAGGCAGGCTGGCTTCAAGTCGTTCGTTTTTTCAACCTTGCCGGGTAGTCTGACTGTGCTGCACGCCTGCTGTCCGCCCGGGCTTACCCGTCTCCAGGCGCCCTCCCCTGGCACAGAGTCTGCGTCGTCAACCGCACTCACGCAGGCGGTCACCATCACTCCTTTTTCGCGGCTCACAACCTTCTCGCCTTGAAGGCGCTCAAGGACGAACTTCTTATAGACCGAGCCATAGAGCGTGAACGGCTGAGTGGGCGGATCCTGTGCAGAGCAGAGACTGAGAACGCGAAGAGCGCAGCAACTTGCGACGCGCCTCGAAGCTTTCCGACGCGAACAGGGTGATGGTGGCCGCCTGGGAGGGCGAGCCACCCGCAAGCATCCAGCAGAGCAACGCTGTCGCCGCAGCCGTGGCTCTCTCTCGCGGCTCTGCTCCGCCTGCGCCGCAGCGACAACACCG